>Ga0209541_10000204_pt1 | contig 112778 bp, 146 predicted proteins | sample RifCSPlowO2_01_FD_184027 | JGI IMG/M metagenome (GOLD analysis project Ga0209541, IMG submission 184027) | Groundwater microbial communities from Rifle, Colorado - Rifle CSP2_plank lowO2_0.1 (SPAdes) (version 2) | ecosystem: Environmental > Aquatic > Deep subsurface > Groundwater | place... | reverse complement strand
ATGTGCCAAGTTTTGAATGAGAGTAAGTAGTCATTTTAATTATTTAAAAGAATAATCCTCCCAATCTCTGTGAGCTTATTTTCCTTATTCAAAAAGCCATCATCTCTTAATTCTTTCATATGAACATATATAGTTGGAGCCTTAACATTTAGAGCTTTTTCAAATTCAGGCATAGAAGAAATATCTTCATTTATTTTTTGTAATAATTGTATTTTTTGTTTTGATAATTTAAGTTTTACGAGAGGTAATTGAATTGGTGTATTTGTTTCTTCAGTAATATAATATGCAGAACTAACTAACTCTCTTTTAACATAAGCACCAAATAATAAACCTAAACTCATAGTTTTTCTACCTTCTGAAATATGAACTATTATTTCATTTCCTGTTTCTGATTCTATAATATCCATTACAGACTTTGCAATTCCCACTATATCATAAATTTTAGTTGAAACAGTTTTATATTCTAAATTAGGGAATAGCTCTTTAATCATATTAATAGAATTATTTCTTATATCTTCAACAGGCTCATCTGCAATAAAAAAGACTTTATTAGGAGAAAATAGTTTTATAGCCTGTATAACAGCAGACCCTTTCCATATAGTAGATATTAATACTTTCATTTGATCGCCACCTCTTTGAAAAATAAACATAATAAGTTATATAAATGTTTCTATTATAACTCAAATCTTATTAGATTTAATAAAGAAGTCAACCGAAAACTATATAAATAAGTATAGGCTCTCTAAATACTAAAAAGGAGGTGGCATGGAGAGTTTGCTATCTCCTGCTGCTTTCTGGAAAAATTATGGAGGTAATAACAAATGTTATCATTAGAAGAAGCTTGGATAAAAGCAGCAGTTGAACATAAGATAATCAATATTGATTATTTTAGTGCTCGTACAAAGAGAGAAGATACAAACAGGGATGTTGAACCTGATTTTGTAGGAACTTCCAGGGACGGAAGAAATAAAGGTCTTTGGGCAACATTTTGTCATTTACGACACGAAGGTCCAAGATGTTTTTTGCCACATACTGTTAAGAGGTTTAATGTAACATCTAAAATATTTACTTCCTCTCCTAATGGAAGATGGCAAGAACTAATTCCCCTTTACAACGCAAGAGGATTAAAAGAAAAAGAATTTGGAGGCGAATAAAATGACTATAAGAAGAAAAATAAAACGAGCAGTTGATGGGGATACATTAGAAACTTATAGGAAAACTAGAGGGACCAATTTTATAAGAATAGCTGGAATAAATGCTCCTGAAAGAGGACAATGTGGTTATTCCTCCGCTAAAACAAGTTTAAATAAATTAAGAAATAGAGTGGTTACATTAATTCCAAAAGGAAGATCTTACAATAGACTCGTTGCTGATGTTAGATATAAAAGAAGAAAGATAAATTGAGATTAAAAATGGACAAAGAACAGATTACATTTTGGTTGAATTTAGAAATCCCGGTAGAAGATTTTCTAGAGGAAGAAAAAATAAACAAAACGAAATTCACTAGAAAGATATTTAATAGATTAAAACATAAATCTAAAAATTGGTTTGATACCCTCAATATAAAAGGTATTAGTGATGAAGAGACAATCCAGAAATTAAGAGATTTATATAACAGCGATAACAAAGTTATAAATGCTTATTGCTGTTCGTGGTTTGCTCATAAACTATCAAATCCTTCATTAGTATCGAGTTTCGCTATAAAAAATTTTAACCTGGTTTCTAAAAATTTAGAAAAAGATGATCAAATTTTATCATATCTACTATATGAAACTAACAAAGATTATCTTGTAGACTTATATTATGAGCATTTTCTTCAAAAAATTCAGATGGAGACCTATCTTTCAAATTATGTAAGTTCATTTAAAGTAACTCAAAATCTGACAAAAGATACTGCTCAAAAAATTTTAGATAAATACGAGAAAAAAAGAAAGAATAAACGCCAAAAATCTAAAGTTTGGTGGTTCAAAGAGGATGATAGCAGTTGGATTATTCTTTTTAGAAGATCGAGATTAAAGAGGGTACCTATCAAACAAGTTGATAGAAATAATTTTATGATGACTGCTGATTTGAAAGCATTTAAAATAGACAAGAATTTTGCTAATGTTTACTTATATTCCAAGAAGGAACCCTCTCGTATGGCTAAATGTGCATCTCTTTTTGCAAAAGAATTAGCTCATCTAAACTTAGATTATTTAAAACAGGAAAAAATTTCAAGCACAACAAAAGTCAATAATTTTATATCAAATATACAAACTAAACCAAAAAGCGATCTTAAAATTATAGAGATATGTTTTAAAAATTTTCCTTTGGATGATAACCCTACAATGATATTAAAATCTCAGGATGAAGAAGGCATTAATAATTCTATCCAGCAATTAAAAAATGAGAGAAAATATCCTGGAGAACAAAATGTTCTTTATATAAAACTAAGTTATAAGAATAAAAAATTTGATGTCAAGTTCAATAGAAAAGGAGAAAATACTGGAATTGCTTTAAATTATCGTGGTCTAATTCAAAAGGGTAGAGAAGAAATTCTAGCTTTCTTAGATAAGGAGTTAAAATGAGCATTCCGCTAAGACTAAAGTATGTTTTAGAAGAGAAAGATTACTTAAATGTCAAGGAAGTAAAAAAGATAGAAGAAAAAGAACTAATTTCTATTAAAGAAAGAAATTACAAAATCTGCTCTTGTGGAACAAAAATTTATGAAAATTCATTTTCGGATGAACAGCTGCTTCTTTGTTCTTGTTGCGGGAAAAGAATAAGAAAAGAGAATTTTAAAGAAAAAGATTTTATTATAGAGAAAATAAATTACAAGAAGATCATAAAGTTACTCCAAAACAAATTAGAACCTATTGGTTATAAGTTTTTAGATGATAAAAGGTTATTTAGTTATAACGGAGAAAAACCAATTTATATAATAATTCCAGAAATTTCTTCATATAATTTTATACTATCAGAATATGGTGGACAGAACTGCTTGTTTATTATGTTAGATGAAGAAAAAACTAAACAAACATTATTACAACAATGGCAGAATCGTCAATGGTGGGTTATGGATTTCTTAGAGAAAAATTCTACAGATATAGAAGATATATCTAAATCGCTACAAAAAAATATAGCTATTAAACCAGACGTAGAAGAAAAATTGGATTTATTATTGAAAAAATCCCCGTCATTTTTTGAACAAAATTTCATACCTTATTTTTTAGAGCAATTAAAATTAAAAAATAAAGATCTTCAATCTTATTTGTTAAATCTAAAATTGAATTCTAATGATTTAACAAATTCTAAAGTAATAGTTTTAGGTGGAGCAGGCTATCCCGATTTCTTGATACTTAATTTATACAAATATCTGTCTGATGGATTAAAACCAGATAAATATGGTGAAGTTAAGAGATATAATAAAACTAAGTTTACAATTTCTGATTATGGTACAGCATTGGCACATTCTAATGAGGGGGATAATTTGATGATCGTATCTACAGATGATATTCAAAAAGAAGTTTGGGTTAAAATTGTTGAATCCATGAGAATAAATAATTATTTCAAAAATGTTCTAATTGATAAAGATTTAATTTTGTTATTATTATCACTTTTAAAGATAGAAATCAATGGTGTATAAAATGACACGCTGTCCAAATTGTTCATATAAACTTGTACTGCTTTCTTTTAGACCTAAATACAAATGTGCCTTATGCTCGAAGCTTTATCCTAAGAAAGAGATAGAAGTTAAAGAATTCCAGGAATTTAACAAAAGAAGAAGGATTGAAGATATAGAAATTTATGAAAAAGAGAGGAAAGAGTATCTTGTTAGAATTAGAGAAATCAAGAAAGACCTAAGGCTTTTATTTAATGGATTTTCTAAAACTCCTAAAGAATATAGAAAAGAATATTATGAAAAGAATAAAGATAAAATAAAACAGTTAAACAAAGAATGGAGATTAAGGAATAGGGAGTATGATCTAAATAGGAAACAGGAGTATAGGAAAAGAAATAGAGAACTTCTTAATACTAAAGCTAAAATAAAGAGACAAGCTAATCCAGAGCCAGAGAGACTCAAAAATAGAATACGAAGAGCTAAAAATAGAGATATGATGAGAACTTATGGAATGATCCAGCATTACAGAACAAAACAAAAGGCTCTCGCACTACAATATCTTGAAAATGATGACTTTAAGCCTTCTAGGGATGATATGTTTCATTCAGTTCCCACTTTTGCACTTTCCTATCTACTGCAAGAAAAGAAGATTTATTAAAGCAGCTTTCTTAGAATTTTTTATGCCTCTGTAGCTCATCTAGGAGAGCGATGCTTTCGTAAAGCATAGGTAGTGGGTGCAACTCCCGCCAGAGGCTTGCCTTTTAATCTCTAAGCCTGAAGGTCAAATAAAAATTTTGGATCTTGGATACATCCTGTTCAAAAATTCTCAGGCAATTCGTAAGTTTTCAGATATACATTTTTTCCTAGGTCAAGAAATGAGTTAATTGAAGAACAATAGAGGTAAAATTTGAACAAGAGAAAACATAAATATTTAAATCTAACATATAATTATCTCGATTTTTTAGAAGAAAAAAGAAAAAATGATTTACTCTTCTAAATTATAACACTTCTATTTGATAATCATAGATAGAACCAATCTTTCCATTCAGTGTTTGTTTAAAAGTAGTTTCTGGAATTCTAAATCTTGTTCCTGGTTCAATTGCTAGATTTAATGCTTCCAATAGATGAACTCCCGTTTCAAACACACCCATAGTATAAACCTCTCTAGAATCTGTTCTGAATTTAAGAGCATAAGTAGAATCTCCAAAGCGTATGGACTCATTTCCGAAAATTGCACCTTCAGAGCGTTCAATGATTGCTGTTCTATCAGCTATAGTGCCACCTTCCTTTAAAACTGCCCCATAGATATACGTTAACTCCGGTTGTTCCTTTTTATTATTCTCTTGTGAACGTGAACAACCCGTTGTTAAAACTCCTGCTACCATGGCAATTACCGCAAGTTTTTTTTGATCAGATTTCATTTAGTTGAGAAATACACACTTCTTATTAATCTTTCTATTTTTTACCACTTTACAAAGGTGTTATTTTAGAATTCTAAAGTTCTTGGGAGCATCAGCTGTTCAGAAATTGGTTGATTGAAGAACGAAAGGTAGAATATGGTAAGTTTTGTATATAGACAGTTAGGCTACATATTACTCGGTGGGCTTAAATTACGATTATTTCTCTTTCAGAAAAATTAAATGATCGGCTCTAGTAGCTAAGCGACAGAGAGCTCTAGCGGTAAGTATATAAATATCAGGTGGTAGGTTTTAACCATGGCAACCGAAGTAATAAGCAGAGAAATTTTGGAAAAACTTACACGATTAGAGAAAGAAGTTGGAGAAATAAGGGACCATATGGTTGATGTAGATGTTATTCTATCAGAAGAAGAAAGAATTCTTTTAGATAAAAGCCTAAAGCATGAAAAAGAAGGTAAACTAGTTTCTTTTGAGAAAATTTGCCAATAGATTTATAAATGAGAAAGCCCTAAAAAGACTAAGATGGTAAGAGAATTTAATATGATTATAGAGCAAGGAGAAGATGGTTATTTAATATCTGAAGTAGTTGAGCTTCCGGGATGCCATACGCAAGCAAAATCTTATGATGAATTAGTGAAAAGAACTAAAGAAGCGATTTCTTTGTATTTAAAAAGTCAAAAGCAACCAGGAATGATTACTGAAAAATTTATAGGAATTCAAAAAGTAGCTGTTTAAAATGTCAAAACTGCCTTTGTTGTCTGCCAATGAAATAATTAAGATACTCCAAAAAATGGGTTTCCGGAAAATAAGGCAAGAAGGAAGTCATGTTTTTTTGCAGCATGCTGATGGCAGAACAACTGTTGTTCCAAATCATCCAGGAGAAGATGTTGATCGTGGATTGCTTAATAAAATCTTAAAAAAAGATTTAGGGATTGAACGAGAAGAGTTCATGAGGTATGTATAAATGATTCAATTTGCAATATTTTTAAGCAAAACCTTTATATATTAATGTGATATTAATAAGGCATTAAGGTAAAGAAAATGGTACAAGCAATCATTAATGTAAATGATCACACAAATAGAGTTTTGAATATAGTCAAAGCTAAATACGCCCTTAAGGATAAGAGCCAAGCAATCGAGATGATGGCACAGCAGTATGAAGAGAATATTCTCGAGCCAGAATTAAGACCAGAGTATATTGGAAAAGCTATTAAAATAATGAAGCAGAGAGCAATTGAGGTAGGTTCTATTACTAATTTGAGAAAGAGATACAAAATAGCATAAAATGTACTCTCTAGCAATAAAACCCGAGCTTGAGAAAATCTTTGAATAACTTGCAAAGAAAAATTCCAAGCAACTTGAGATAATCTTTAAGAAAATTAAGGAAATCCTTGAAAATCCACACAGATATAAGAATCTACGGGCTCCATTAAATTCCTGGAAACGAGTACATATTGATGGTCATTTTGTTCTTGCATTTTCGATCAATGAAATCAATAAGAAAGTAATTCTTGAGGATTATGATCATCATGATGAGATATATCTCCATTAAGGCTGTAATCCTTGAGTTGGAAAAATGAATTAACATAAACATATTTCATTAATATATACTTAAACAATCTTTTTTCAGAGAAGAAAAATCAATCCCACCACCCGGATTTGAACCGGGAACCTTTCGGGAACTATCCGCTGACTATTTTTCATTCTTGTGCATTGCACAGTCCAATAGCGTCAAACAGACTACAGCCGAATACTCTACCGTTGCTCCTTTTTTGACAAAAGTTTGAGCTATGGTGGGATGTATAGTTAATTGCTATGGTCTGATTTAAAAATGTTTTTATATGGAATTTCCTTGCGAGATAATCCAAAAGTGTTAAATAAGGAACCTCTTTTATGATCTAGTTTGAGCAAGAAAACTTCACTCCTTTAGGTCTGAGTTGAATTGCGAATTCTTATTAGCCTAAAAAAAGAAAAAAGTAGCGTAGCATTTGACGCTATGCTACTTGAAAGGTCACGCATAGCGTGAGCTTTCTTTGGAGAATAAAAACCTTTGCGTCAGGAGAAAATCACCATGGAAATCGAACTCGTCAGAACTACATCAAGTGTAGGAGAATCTTGCTTACACTTGCAATTAACTCCTGCTTACAGGAGAGATATCTTTAGGAATGAAGAAGTGAAAGAACTCACTAAAGTCTACTTCATGGAGAAAGCAAAGAAACTCAATATCTGCATCACAGCCATGGATGTCGGTCCTGATCACTTCCATGCATTCATTACAGATTGGAAGAAATACAGCGTAGAAAAGCTAGCAAATGAACTTAAAGGCTTTACCAGCTATATGATGAGAAAACACCACAAGCAGTTATTCATTGACAAGCTTTGGGGCAAGAAATTCTGGAGCGAAGGCTACTTTTACAGAACAGTTGGAATAGTAACAAGAGAAGCCGTTGAGTTCTACATCAAACACAGCCAGAAAAAGCATTGGAAAGCCGTAGACTATCACTACTATCAGGACAAACAGCAGAAACTTCTCGCTGCATTTAATTAGGTGACGCTCAGTCCCTTTAGGGCTGAGTTATTCACAAATTCCTATTTCGCTATACAGTAGATGAAAAGCAGTTACAAAATACTTTTTGTTATTCCTCTTTTACTCTTAGTCCTTATTCCAGCTATCTCTGCTCAAAACTACTATGCAGATATCATTGTTGATGTACATGAAGATGGAAAAGTTGACATTACCGGATCTAGTAATTATCCCTCATTCCCTATCCTTGGAAGTGAGGTATTCACCAGTAAAACCAAACAATTTTGGTTGATTAATATTTCAGTTAATGATTCCTTTACACAATATATCGCAAAGATAAAACTTCCTCAAGATGCGTCATTGAACTATTTGCAAGCAAAAGATGTACTATCTATTCGGGAAGATAATGGGAGAATTGTCGTAACTATCACAGGTAAGGATCAACCTCTCCAAATTGTTGTTCAATATTCATTTGAAAAGAAAGATAACAGCTTGGTGTTCTTCCTATTCATACCTGTTTTTGGTCTGTTAGCAGGTGTCGCTTGTTATTTCTATTTTAAAAAAAGAAAAAAAAGAATTCCTCTGAATCTTGATGCCTTGACCAAACGACAAAAACAGATTGTTGAGGTTCTTCAAGAAAACAAAGGGAGTCTTACACAGGTAGAACTTGAGAAAAAACTTTTAATACCCAAGGCTTCGCTTTCTAGGAATATTAGGTCATTAGTGCGAAAGAATATGATTACAAAAGAGCCCTATGGGATGACTAATAAACTTACATTGAAAACTGATGTAAATCCCTAATTGTTCCGCCTTATTCCGCCTTATTCCGGGAAATATTGATATGTTGTTCCTCTTTCTATGTGCTATAATCATTTTGGAGGTAAAGAAAAATGAAACAACTATTTGGAGCAGGATTAATAGCACTGCTGTTGATTAGTATATTTCCAGCAGTAGTAGCTGTAACTGGTACTGAAGATAGCCAAACACTGTCGTTGGTTTCTTCAATGGAAGACAAGACAGGAAAAGAAATACGTTTAATGCAACTTGAGAAAGCCATTACAAGGAATATAGTGGCAGGCAAGGTTGCTATAGAGAAGGTAAAAGCAAATGATATAGATGCATCAGAGCTTGAAGTGATTCTTACTGAGCTTGAAGCATTAAGATTGGAAGTCAAGAGCATTAACCCAGAGGAAGAGGGAGCTGTTGAAACCTTTGTGAATATCAAAAATGAGGCAATGGAACTTTCTAAAGAGTTCAAGGAGATAGCAGCAGATTTGTTAGCACAAGATGATATAACGGCTATTGAGAATGAGGTAAATGACAACCCTGAGTTACAGGAATATAAACTCAGGATAAAAGAGAAGATTCAGTTGAAGAATAAAGAATCAGTGCAGAAAACATTTGATTCCATCGGGATTAAGAATGAGGTTTTACTTGCTAAAATTAAAAATGGTGGAGTAACTCTAGCTGAAGTGAAGAATCAAATAGAAGAAAAAACTAAAGGTATGACACCTAAAGAAAAGCAAGCAGCATTGGTTGCACTTAAAGAATCGGGCGTCAAGAAAGATATTGCTGCTAGAGCTAAAATGGAAAATGCAAAGCTAAAAGTCGATGAAAGAACTGCTGAAAAATCAGCATGGTTGACTAAAGCTGCGGCAAAAATAAGTGACCCAAGCAAGAAAGCAAAAATACAGAATTTGTTAGATAAAAAAGTAAAAGACAAAAAGGAATTAGTAGAGAAAGAGAAAAAAACCAAGGAGAAACTAGATCTCAAAGCAAAACCTAAGAATAAAACAGGAAGCACAAAATGAAATGGACAATAGTGCTGGTTTGTTTATTGGTTGTAAGCTCTGCTTTGCTCGTGAGTGGTTGCACTAAAACACAGATTCCATCAAAGGGAGATCAAGGAACACAGACTCCAGCAAATGGAGATCAAGTCGATAGTGCTAAAACTGGAAATGACCAAGCTACATCATCTGAGATTGCTGATAATTCAGTTTCAGGATGGGTAGATGAAAATGAAGAAGTAGAAATAGGAGAAATGATTTAATTTTTTTCTTTTTTTTAAAATTCTTTAGGACTCATGACTACTGATTCTCTGTTTGATTTCTTTACAACAGGATTGTAGTACAGTAAGTTTTATATATTAACTATAGTTAAGTCTTTCTATGGCAAAGTATAAAGTGGAAGTTGATAAAGAAACGTGCATCGGATGTTCAGCGTGTGTTGCTGCGTGCGATAATTTTGTTATGGATGATGCTGCTAATATTGCTTTGCCTGTTAGAAAGGAAATTGATGAAGCTGAATTTGCCAAAAATAAAGAAGCTGAGGAATTATGTCCTGTGCAGGCCATTAAAGTTAAAAAATCTAATTAGAAATTAACTTCTGTATTCAAATCAAAAGTATTTAATACCTTTATTCAAAAATCATCTTAATGGCATCTGATTTAGCATTAGTCTTTGTTTTTATTGCAATTATCTTAGGAACTGTAACACAAATTCTTAAAAGATACATACTCAAGGAAACAAATCCTTATGCGTATTCTTTAGCAACTCAAATAATATCTGGCCTTATCTTTTTACCATTTGCGATAATTAATTTTTCTTTACCTCAAGAGCTTATAGCTTATGCAGTCCTAGCCTTTGCATCTATACTGTGGTCTTTAGTGTCTATATCCACTTATATTTCTTACAAGCAGACCGAAATTTCAATTAGAGATCCTATAGGTCAATCGAAACTGCTTTGGGCATTATTATTTGGAGTTTTATTCTTAGGGGAGATGATTACCTCCCATCGTATTATCGGAACATCTATCATTTTTCTAGGGGTGGTAATATTAATTTGGTCTCCTAAAAGAAAGTTTGGAAAATTATCTGATCCTGGGATTAGGTGGACCTTGTTAGCAGCTATTCTTAACGCAATGGTTTTTCTCTTAGATAAAGCATCTTTAAGATGGTTTGTCCCAGAAGTGTATGGATTTTTTGTATATCTTTTTCCGATGTTTATACTGGTGCTATTTTTAAAGAAGAGGAAACACCATATCTCTCATTTATTTAAAATACGAGCCAAATCTACAATTTTGAGCATTGTTTTATCTGCAGTAGCCTATTATTTTACACTAAAAGCTTTTTCCTTAGCTGATTTTACCCTAGTGTATCCGCTGTTACAACTTACTACTTTATTAACTGTTGTGGGGGGTATTTTTATTATGAAGGAAAAAGAAAATTTATGGCAAAAGATTATTGCTTCAGTTTTAATAATAATCGGTGCTATTATTCTTAAATTTTAAAACCTCTGAATAAAAATTCAATTTCTTTCATCTTAGAGTAATTTTTGCTGCCTTGGATCTTTCGGAGGATCGTATCTGCTTATTTCTATCTCTTCTATCTGTTGTAGTAATTCTCCTATGTAGTAGTATGCCTTGTTAGGTAACCATTCAACAGTTAGAGAATAAATTCCTCCTTCTGGCTTTCCAATCTCTGTTACTTTTCCTTCTGCTCCTTTCTCAATCCAAAGATAATTTTGAGGAATTCTTCTTCCGTGATATTGTACAGCTACTACTATGCACTGAAACCCTTGCGCTGCTTTTTCTGCAATTTCTTCTAGATTATTTTTATTAATCATTTTATCTCCCTTAAGATTTCATCCTGCTTTTTTCCTCTATGTGATCTACCAAATCTCACTAACGTTTCATTGACTTTATTCCAGTGCTTTTCATCAAAAAGATTCTTTAAATCTTTTTCTACTTTCTTAGGATCTTTCTCTTGAGACCAACCTAGTTTTCTTGATAGCTGATGCACGTGAGTGTCTACGCCGATTGCTGGAATTCCTTGTTCTGAGAGAAATACATTTGCTGTTTTTCTTCCTACTCCTGGTAAAGTTAATAATTGTTCTATCGTTAGAGGAACTTTTCCTTGAAACTCATTTTGTAATTTTTTAGTACACGCTAAAACATTCTTTGTTTTTGTTTTATAGTAATTTACAGACTTGATTATTGTTGAAAGTTTTTCTTGAGAAGCTTTGGAGAGTTTTTCTAAAGAAGGATACACTAAAAATAACTTTTCACATACTATAATTGTTGTTTCGTCTCTTGTTCTTGCTGAAAGCATTGTTCCAATCAAGGATTGCCAGGGTTCTTTCCATTCAGCTGCTAAACGAAGAGGTTTGTTATGCTTTCTTAGTGCTCCTAGTTGTTTAAGGGCTTGTTGTTGGTTCATTTTAATTCTTTTTGAATCCAATCGAAATACTCTTTGCTTCCTTGGTCAATCCCCATTGCGATGATTTCAGGATTTTCGTAAGAATGAACTTCTTTAATTGCTTTTTCTACTTTCGGATAAAATTCTTTTTTTGTTTTAATAAAACATACGAATTCTTCTGAAATTTCTTTTTTCCCTTTCCACCAGTATTTACTTGTTACTGGCCCAAGAATCTGTACACAAGCAGCAAGTCTTTTTTCTAAGAGGTAATCAGCAATTTTCTCTGCTTCTTCCTTTGTTCCTGCTGTCGTTGTTATTTGTAACATTCTTTTGCTTAAGGAAAACTATTTAAAATGTTTATGGTTTATGAAAATTCTTGGAGTATTACTAGGAATTGTAGCTGTAATCTTGCTTTCTATTTAGTATGCATTGCTTTGGGTATCTATATTTTCTTTAGAAGTTTTTAGCTCTTGTTTTTTAGTGGTTCTCTCTAATAAACTATCTTGTTGTTCACTACACAAATTTTTATAAAGAATTATCTCTTTCTATTTAACAAAAGAGGGGAGATTTAACCTCTATTTTATTCTTGAGAGGTATTTAATTGATTAAATGGAGGAAACAAATATGACACCAAAAAAAATGGTTGCCTGGGCGTTAGCAATAATTGTTGTGGCATTTCTTGTCTACATATTATTTGCATTCCTAAGCAATGCATAAAAAAAATCGGAAATAAATTGAAGAAGAATTTGTTTATGATCTAGTTTGAGCAAGAAAACTTCACTCCTTTAGGTCTGAGTTGAATTGCGAATTCTTTATTAGCCTAAAAAAATAAAAAAATAGCGTAGCATTTGACGCTATGCTACTTGAAAGCCAACGCTAGCGTGAGCTTTCTTTGAGAATAAAAACCTTTGCGTCAGGAGAAAATCACCATGGAAATCGAACTAGTCAGAACTACATCAAGTGTAGGAGAATCTTGTCTCCATTTACAACTCACTCCTGCTTACAGGAGAGATATCTTTAGGGATGAAGAAGTGAAAAATCTTACCAAAGTCTACTTCATGGAGAAAGCAAAAAAGCTTAACATCTGCATCACTGCTATGGATGTCGGACCAGATCACTTCCATGCATTCATTACAGATTGGAAGAAATACAGCGTAGAAAAGCTAGCAAATGAACTCAAAGGCTTTACTAGCTATATGATGAGAAAACACCACAAACAGTTATTCATCGATAAGCTTTGGGGCGAGAAATTCTGGAGCGAAGGCTACTTTTACAGAACAGTTGGAATAGTAACAAGAGAAGCAGTAGAGTTCTACATCAAACACAGCCAGAAAAAGCATTGGAAAGCCGTAGACTATCACTACTACAAAGACAAACAGCAGAAACTTCTTGCAACATTTAATTAGGTGACGCTCAGTCCCTTTAGGGCTGAGTTATTCACAACTTGTGGTTACTATTTTGTATGCAACTCAATCACATCTCCTTCTTCTAACTTATGATTTAAGCCAACAATTTGACCCGATACAAACTTTGCACTTTTCCCGAAGATTTTAGCGAATCTGAATTTTCTTATGAAGTCTTTATGGACATGCATTGCAACATCTTCTACAGTAGAACCTTTAGGCAAAGCAACAGGAGGATAGTCTTTTTTCTTTCCGGGAGCTTTCGTAAATACAAAAATCAAACCAAGATTTTTCCAGATTAACTCTTTTACTTTTGTAAGGTCTTCTTTGAGAATATTTAAAGAAACGGAAGGGAGATTGGGAATATTAAATCTCTCAGACCCATTGACAACAAGAATAGCTCTTTTATACTGCACAATGGTTTCTTGTATAGGTTTTTCTTCATTGACTTTCATATTGGCTCTGTCAAGTTCTTTCTTTAACAGAGGAAGCTGATTTTTTTGAGTAATTAAGAATAAAATAAGGTCTGCATTTCTGATAATATTGACAAAAGCACCCCCGTTTTCTTTTGCAAGGAAATTTTCAGTAATAGCAGGGATTTCTACCATTTGAAATTTTATGCCTTCATGTTCTAAAGTACCTAGTTCAGGCATTCTTGTTGTAAAACCATAGGGAGCTTCTTTGACTTTTGTATTTGTTAATCTATTAAGCAAACAACTTTTCCCAACGGTAGTTGTACCTAAGATACAAATTTGTGCTGCGCCTTCTTTTTTAACACTAATCTGGAATCTCTTTCCTTTTGCTGATTTTTCTTTTTCTAATTGAGTTTTTATCTTTGCAATTCTTTGTCTAATCTCTTTCACTAAGTTCTCAGAAGATTTATGTTTAGGGACTTTTTGCAGCATTTCTTCTAAAGCCCTTAATTTTTCTTGAGGAGTTTCTGCTTCTAGGCTTCTTTGTTGTGCTAGTTGATATTCAATTCCTGGGTTGACTGGCATACTCTTAAGCAGAAGTTATCTCTTATATACTTTTTTGTGAACCCCTAAAGAGAAACAATAATTTTAAATACAAATCTTTCTTTAGTTTTTGTATGGTTCATGAAAGTGTAAAAGAAAGGCAGGGGGAAGTACAGAAAACAGGAGATGATTGGGAGGATGAAGTTATCTCCATTTTGAAACCTATTCTAGAAAAATCCAAAATACATATTGCTAAGGGCAAAAAGAAAGAGGTAAGAGATCTATTCTGGAAACAACTTTATGTTCCTACTCATAGAAAGGGAGTTTGGGGAGACATTGATTTAATTGTGTTTAATGACAAAAACATTGTTATTGCAGTTATAAGCTGTAAGGTAAGTTTACATGGCCGTTTCACGGAAAGTTTGTTTTACTGGTTGTTATTCAGAGAAAAATTGAAAAGACCTTTTAGATTTGTATTTGCTACTAATGACAAAGGTAGAGGTCAAAATGAATGGAAATCTGAATGGGGAACTGACGAAAAACCAACAAAAGATAGAGAACTTGCAGAATCTTATACCGATGGCGTTTACATCAAAAATCCAAACACGAGATTAGGAGGGATTTTAAAACCTATTGAGCAGCTAGCAAATGACATTCTTACGTGGAGTAAAGAACTAAACTAATTTCTTTTGAGTCCCCTTTTCTATTATAGATTCTATTCTCTGTTTAGCAAGATTACAGTAATCCAAATCAAATTCAACTCCAATTCCCGTTCTCCCTTCTTGAATACAAGAGATTAAAGTGGTACCACTTCCCAAAAATGGATCTAACACAACATCATTTTTGTAACTAAACAGTTTAATACATCTTTTAGGCAATTCTACAGGGAATGGTGCAGGATGCCCGATTCTTTTTTTACTCTCACCTGAAAAAGTCCATACTCCATTTGTCCATTCAATAAATTCTTCTTTTGCAATTGTGGATATGCCTTTCTCTAATTTTTTCCAACCATCTTTGTGTAAAACCACAATAACTTCAACTGGAGCAATTACATAGGGAGCACTAGCACTCCCAAATGAACCCCATGCTGTTCTTCTTGAGATGTTTCCTTCGTTCCAAATTACAGTAGAATGATACTTCCAACCAACCTTCTTAGCAATTTGTAAAATATCAGAATAAACACTTTGTTGCCCCCCCTTATTTTTGTCTAGAGGTATGTTCAAACATAGTCTTCCATCTTTTTTTGCTAATTCAAATGCTTTTGCAAGCCATTTTTCAGTAAACTCCAGGTATTCGGCGTAGGAAACATCATCTTTATGAGAATTGTATTTAATGTCTACATTGTATGGGGGAGATGTAACAATCAAATCGATAGAATTATTTTTTATTTCATCTGTTGTGATAAAATCATCCTTGATTATTTTAATCTTGTGCTTTTCATCTTCGAAATCAACCTTTTTTTCTTTTGTCATCTTATCTTAGTTCTTTTCTATTATCAATTTATCCCCCTTAATTTCAGCTTCTAAATTATCACCCTTTTTCCAACTTAATTTCTTAATAATTTCTTGTGGAATCACTACCCAGGATTTGTGATATCTTTTCCCCTTATGTTCAAAATGTTCTTGCTGTAGCAACTTCATATTGTTTTATTGGGTACCAAAGAGTATTTAAGCTTTTCAGTATTTAATGACATATATTTTCATTTTTATTGATAAATCGGGTTTGTATTAAATTCCTTTTTATCAAAAACCACTTTCGGAATCTTTTTAAAGCAATTTTCTTTGTTGTACTTATGGTGAATCAAGCGTTGATGCAGAGTTTCAATAAAGGCTTTTTAGAAGTAGCTGCTGCTTTAGCAATTTTATTGATTGGTTTAGTCTTAGGGAGATTTATTGGAAAATTTTCTTTACAAGCTATGAAACAATTAGAGTTGAATAAACATCTACAAAAAACTAAGATTCCCGCCGAAGAGATTATTAGCTCTTTGTTGAAATATCTTTTCTATATTACTTCGGCTATTCTGGCTTTACATCAACTAGGATTAGCTACTAAAGTTTTGTATAGTATTTTCTTAGTCTTGATTGTACTCTTATTAGTATTTATCATCTTGGCAATTAAAGATTTTATTCCTAATATTATTTCTGGAACGTTATTACTCAGAAGAAAAAATCTGAAGAAAGGAGATTACATTAGAGTGGGGAACATGGAAGGAAAAATCTTAGATATTTCTTTGGCAGAAGTAAAACTAAAAACAAAAGAAGATGATATCTTATTAATTCCTACTTCCGTTTTTCAGAAAAGGATTACGAAGAAGTATCCTTAAACTCTTAAGACAGATTTTTCTAACGCAGCTTCTGTTGGAAAGTAAATACCTCTTGTTTCTTCTTTTCTCAACAACCCGGAAGAGAGTACAGCATCTGTTAGTTTTTTCGGGAAAGCATCATCGGATCCAAATCTATCGGTTGCGAATCTTACATACATACTTCGGTTAAAACCAACAACGTGACCTACTTTTGCTGAGGCTTCAAGAAAAGGTATTACTAAAAGTAACGTGTCCTTAGAAAGACCTCTTATAGAACCTGCATAGGTGTCTAGTCTAAATTGTAGCTCTAAGGCTTTACTTGCTTCGTCACGATAGTATTCAATTCCTGGCGCAAGAGTATAGGGTCCTTCTATCATAGTTTTGCTATTCACTTTTATTATTTAAACCTTTTTAAGTATTTTTATAAAGGGTATTTTCTTAATAATTCTATGAAAGCCTGGCTTTGTATCTTTCTTCTTTTTTTAACGAGTTGTACGGGCTATAGTGTTTTGGAAGTTGAGAAAGAGGGTCCTTTCTTTGTTACACAAGTCATTGATGGAGATACCTTAGTTTTGAACACTACCCAACATGTCCGTTTATCAGGGATTAATACTCCAGAGAAAGGAGAGTGCTATTATCAAGAGGCTAAGGAAGCATTAACGAATTTGACTTTTCATAAAAATGCGTATTTGGAAAAAGATATTACAAACAAGGATAAATATGGAAGACTATTACGATATGTGTATGTTGATGGCATTGCTACCAATGAGTTTCAGATTCAGGAAGGATATGCAAGAGTCTTTGATAGATATGAAAATGATACAAAGAAATATGCTTATTATAAACAATTAGAGGCACCTGCAATTGAGGAAGGAAAAGGAGTTTGGGGTTGTGATGATCTCACAAAAGATTGCTTGTATGTGGGAAGTAAAAATTCTAAGATGTACCATGATCCTAGTTGTAAATATGCAAAAAAGATAAAACCAGAGAATAGGATTTGTTATCATTCTGAGAAGGAAGTTGAAGAGTTAAAGAAAGGAAGTTGTTAGTTTAAGAGCCTATTTTTAGGGATTACATAAAGTTAAGCAATCTCTGTTTAGGGATTACATTCGATCTATTCTTTGTGTTTTATCCCTTATTTTTGTAAAGAAAAAGCTTCTTAAATGAGGATATTCTTTCTTTTTTTAACGCGGGAGTGCCGGAGTGGCCAAACGGGCTAGAATTTTTGAAGAAATTCAAGAATGGCCAGCCTCAAGAGCTAGTGGCTTAGTGCCTACGCAGGTTCGATCCCTGTCTCCCGCATTTTTACCATGAAAATCAAAAAAATATTGTATTGCGAAGGACATAAGTTCTATTGGAGCTCTGGAGATTTCCATTGTGAATTTGGGATGATCAAAGAAAATGATATCTTAACTAAGGCAAAGATTATCTCTAACCTTAAGAAAGAATTCTTTGTTTTCCCTGCTTCTTTTCGAGATAATATGGAGAGATTAAAGAGAGGACCTGCTGTTATGCTTCCTAAGGATATTGGGATGATCTTAACGTTAACTGGGATTACGAAAGAATCTGAGGTTTTAGAAGCAGGAAGTGGTTCTGGTTTTTTAACAAGTACACTAGCTGGTTTTTGTAAAAAAGTGTATTCTTATGAAAGCAACAAAAGCTTTTATGATTTAACGAAGAAGAATTTAGATGCTTTAGATTTAAACAATGTTGTTATCAAAAACTTAGATCTTGGAAAAGTTAAAGAAACAAATATAGATTTAGCTGTTTTAGATTTGTTACATCCTGAAAAATATCTTAAAGTTGTGGAAAAAGCATTAAATCCAGGAGCTTCCTTAGTTGTGTATGTGCCTCATGTTTCGCAAGTGATGGAGTTTTTGAAGAAAGTTAAGAAATATCCTTTTGTTTTTACGCAGGTAAGTGAAGTATTGCAGAGAGATTGGGTGTTTGATGGGGTAAAGGCACGACCTTCATCTCGAATGATAGCACACACTGCTTTTTTAGTGTTTTTAAGAAAGATTTAAACTTATTCTGCAACTACTTCGATTTCTTTGCTTTGCTTAAATCCTTTATCAAACGTAGCTATCTTTTTTATTTCGAAGAGAAGCATAAACGCAAGACTTGTACAATCTGTGAAACTTAATCCTTCGGTAGTTTGAAAGAGATTCCAGGCTTTCTGAAATACTATCGTATCTACTCTAGCGACCATAATCTCAGAGTTTAACAGAGTTCTTCCTATTCCATTTGCCGTTTCTTTATCAGATTTCCTTAATGTAACGGACATAACCTCATCAAAAATATAATCTGTGATAATCCCTTTACCGTATTTTTTTGCAACGATATCTTCTATAATCTTTTTTGCATTTTTATGGTGGACATCATTTACATTCGCATATGCACACCAAACATTCGAATCAATGAGAATTGCCATTTTCATAGAGAATTTTATCTATATCTTCACTTGTTTTTTCTGAACCTTTAGTCCAATTTTTTGTTTTGATATCGAGAATACTCATTTTATTTTTTCTCTCTTTTTTTTCTAGCCAGAATTTCATAGCTAAAGTAAGTGATTTTCCCACAGGTAATCCTTCTCTAACTGCTTCTGCCTTGAATTCCTTGAAAATATTTCCTTCAACATTTTTTACACTGAGTTGCATTTTAATCACTAAAGTATTACTCGTAATACTTGTATTTAAATCTTTCTTTTTGTTGTTATGCTTTACAGATCCCTTTATCTTAACAATGCATTACCGAAGAAAGATTTAAATAAAGCGGATATTAAATTCTTTGTTATGGAGAAAATCGATAAACTCGTACCTGATACCTCTATCCTGATAGAAGGTTTATTATCTGAAAGCTTAAAGAAGAAAGAGCTTCTTCCTGGAGAATTATTCATACATGAAGCAGTGTTATCCGAACTTGAGCATCAGGCTAATTTCGGGAAAGAGATTGGATTTATAGGACTTGAGGAATTGAAAATTTTAAGAGAACTGAGTGTTAAGCTTAAGTTTACTATCACCTACAAAGGAAGAAGACCTACTGAGAGTGAGATTCGAAGAGCTTCTTCTGGAGAGATTGATTCTTTAATCAGAGAGTTAGCGTATGATGAAAAAGCAACGTTAATTACAGCCGATAAAGTGCAGAGTAAGGTTGCTGAGGCTAAAGGCATTAGTGTTTTGTATAAAGAGCCTACGCTTAAGAAAAGGAAACTTAAACTTGAATCTTTCTTTGACAAACAAACGATGAGTGTGCATTTGAAAGAGAATATGGAACCTTTTGCGAAAAAAGGCTTACCGGGAAATTGGACCTTTACGCAAGTAGGAAAGGAAAAATTAACTTTAGAAGAATTACGAACCATTAGCCGAGAGATTGTGGAAGAGACGAAAATGAGGGATGATGGATTCTTTGAGCATGAAAGAAAGGGCTCTAGCATCATCCAATTAGGGGATTATAGGATTGTAATTACAAGACCACCCTTATCCGATACAAGAGAGATTACAGCTGTGAGGCCTATCAAGAAAATGAATCTTGATGAGTATAAAATAGAAGATAAATTAATGCAGAGAATTGAACTGAGAGCTGAAGGAGTCTTAATTGCTGGATCTCCTGGAGAGGGTAAATCTTCATTTGCTTCTGCGTTAGCTGAATTTTATGCAGCGAAACAGAAAATTGTGAAAACGATTGAGAGTCCTCGCGATTTACAGTTAGGAGAACATATTACACAATATGCTATTACTCATGGAAGTCCTCAAGAGATTCAGGATATCTTATTATTATCCAGGCCTGATTACGTAATATTTGATGAGATGAGAAATACAGAAGATTTCAGATTATTTGCTGATTTACGATTAAGTGGCATAGGATTGGCAGGAGTGCTGCATGCTACAAACCCTGTTGAAGCTATCCAGAGATTTATTGGAAGAACAGACTTAGGAGTTATTCCTCAAATTATTGATACAGTTATTTTCATTAAAGCAGGGATGATCAATCATGTTTTAAATTTGAGTATTCAAGTTAAAGTTCCTACAGGAATGATGGAGGCTGATTTAGCCAGGCCAGTAATAGATGTTACAGATTTTATGACGGGAAAATTAGAGTATGAAATCTATACCTATGGAGAACAGACTGTTGTGTTGCCGGTTAAACCACAAACAACAACACCTTCTAAATTACTAGCGAAGAAGCAATTAGAGCATGATTTGAAGAAATATGTAGATGATGTTAAGGTTGAAATTATTAGCGAAAATAGAGCTATTATCTATATCCCTGAAAAGGATATTCCCCAAATTATTGGAACCCAAGGAAAGAGGATTGAGCAGATAGAAAAAGAAATGGGGATTCAATTAGATGTAAGATCGTTGAAGAAAATTTCTCCTGATAAAGAAAGTATTTCCTATAACACTTCCGAGACACAAAAATATATTATTTTCCAGGTATCCTCTTCGTATAAAGGAAAAAGAGTAGAGTTTTTTGCTGAGGGTAAATTCTTATTTTCAGCCATTGTGGGACATAAATCAGAAATTCAAGTGCAAAAGAAAAGCCAAATAGGTAAAAATTTATTAGAGCAACTCAATTTTGATAAAAAGATTGAGATTAAATTATGAACATTATTGAAGAATCGATTGGACAGGCAGCAACGCAGATTGCGAATGATATTCGCGCTGATTGCATTGTTTCTATTGGAAGAGAAGAGACTAGTGTCGTTGATCAAGATCCTTTCTGGATGGACATTATGGTTACTTTTTTTAGACAGGTTAAGAAGGGAGTGTATAGTAAGTTACAGTACGCTACAAAAGTAAAGAAAGCTGAATCTTCTTCTATTATTCCGATTAAAGAAGTCTTAATGGAGGGAATTAATAAGAAGTACATCACCTATGGAGAAAAGGTTGTTTGCGTAACTTCTGAGAGCATGGGTACGGGGTATAAAGGAATGCTGTTTATTTTTGATGTGGACAAATTATTTTTTGACATTTCTAAGCATTTAAGTGCTGATAACATTAATGCAGATACTATAGAGGCTACGATTAAGATTGCTCAAGAGATAGCAAGAGAGGGAAGAGAGGGCAAGAAAGTTGGGACTGCCTTTATCATTGGAGAGAGGAATAAGATTATTCCTTACTTACGTCAATTATTCTTGAATCCTTTTAGGGGATATCCTGAACAGGTACGAAAGATAACTGATCCTGCTATTAAAGAAACTGTGAAGGAATTTGCACAACTTGAGGGAGCATTCGCTATCGATGTTGATGGGACTATTCTTACCAGTGGAGCTTATATTAACATCAATGCAGAGAGTGTAAATTTACCTTTAGGCTTTGGAACAAGGCATAGGAATTGCGCTGCGTTGACTCAAGAAACCGATGCTATTGCTATTGTTGTAAGTGCCTCTGGTGGAACTGTTCGTGTCTTTAAGAATGGAAAGCCTATTATTAAATTAGAAGCTGAAGGATAAATTAAGAAACCTTTACACCTATCTATGCTTTCTGAGTTAAATTTTTATTTAAATCTTTCTTTGTAGCTTGGATAAATTGGTAGGTTTCTTCAAAGGCTATTTTCTTGTTTTTATCTACTAAAACTACATGATAACTGTCATTGATCCAGACAATTTTCTTTTGCTTTGAACCTACTCTGTCATAAATATATCCCGGAGTTCTCTTATCTACCATATGATCTGTTACTGATTGAATGATTAGGATGGGATCTTGAATTTTAGAAAGAACTTTTTTTGTCATACTTGCTGATTTGAGAACTTGTGATAAAGTAGGAAGAGGAACTTTACTGTAATGCACTTTTCTTTTGATAATTCTTGGATCAACACCATTTCTATTTGAAGGGTAACTTTTTTTCTGGAATATCTTGAATTGTCTTAAGATAAAATACATCGACTTATAGAAACGCTCTCTTTTCCAAAACACAGGAGTTCCGAAAGAAATGACTCCTTGGATTCTATGGGAAGATGCATAGATTAACGTTAGGTTACCTCCAAAAGAATTTCCTGCTACATAAATCATATCGCAGTATTGTTTTAGGAAATTAACTTCATTAATGACTTGTTCGTTCCATTCTAATAAATTTCCTTTTGTTAAATCTTCTACGACCGTTCCATGGTATTTGAGTAAAGGACAATAACATGTAATATCTCTTTTTGCTAGGTATTTTCCTAAACTTTTCATCTCTTGGGGTGTACTTGTGAAGCCATGGATCATGAGTACTCCTATTGAGCCTCTTTTATAGAAGAAAGGATCAGCACCATTCATGATAGGAATATTACTATATTTTTTTCTTTTGATAAGAAAGAGCTTAACGGTTGCATAGGTTCGCATGAATGCTAGTAACCCTATGAGGTATTCTATCATGGGTTTATTTGAAGAATTTCGCTTTTTAAACATTATGGCTAGCTTTAAAAAGAGGTTTTGTTTGTTAATGTTATGCCCTGGTAGCTCAGCCTGGAAAAATGGATACATTCTAGAATCAGAGCGACATCCTCCTAAGATGTAGGTCGCGGGTTCGAATCCCGTCCGGGGCGTCTTTGTAGAAGTTCAACGTATCTTATAAAACATCTCCGCATATTTACACTGAATATCATTTCCGTAAAGTCTTGCTTTGACATGCACGCTTGGTAATAGAGAATATACTGAGGCTTTTTGGCTTTCAAAAATATCCATGGCTTTAATCTTTCTCTTAAAGAAATCTGAAATATCTACATAGAGTTTGGGATAACCTCTTTGCAAAATACTTAAAGGACTCCAGACATCAAAGGTATAGAGTTCATTGTGATAGTTCATTCTTTTTAGGACTTTTACTACAATCCTGTTAACAGCAATATGATCTCCTGAGAGATGAGCATCTCCCATGGTATGTGTAAAGATTTTATCAGGCTTATACTCTTGAATTAGGGTTTCTATTTTTTTTAAGAATGATTCATTTTTGATAAATGCTCTGATCTTTCCATCTTCTATGCCAAGAAAAACAACTTCCTGGACTTTCATTAACTTTCCTACTTTCTTTGATTCTTCAATTCGTGTTGTTCTTAAGATTTCTTTTTGCACTAAAGGATCTGATTGCTCTCCTGAAGAGAAGATCACTGTAATGATTCTTTTTCCTAGTTTAGCGTATTTGAATAGGGTTCCCCCCATACCAATGAGTTCATCATCAGGATGTGCTACCATACACAGGATTGTTTCTTGCTTCATGCTACCTCAAAAAAGTTTAGTTTTCCTTTTAATGGAATTAAAGGTATTCTTTCTGGATGTTCAAGGACAAAGCCATAACTTCTCCAAAATTGAGAAGCTAAATGGAGATTACTATCTTTTTTGTGCTGCTCTTCATTTTCATATTTTTTTACTTCAACTAGCTTTGCTTTTCCTATGATGTATCCTAGAGGTAAATCAGAAAATCCAAATTTTTTCATTGCTGCTGTATCTGGATTTTTAGAAGCATGAACATAAAACTCTCCCCTAAAATTTGTATTCCATTTTCTTAATTCTATCTTCTTTTTTCCTTGGATAATTAATTCTGCATAAGGTTGTTTGATTGAAAGAGCTTTCATATTCATTCTTAGAACCTTAAGGTTTAAATAGTTTATTTATTCTAGGAGAAGAATGATTCCTAAAAGGAATAAAGAATCTCGAAATATTGACATTTGGGAAAATATATTAAAAGATCTTCCAAACTCTTATCAGAAATGGTTTGCTGAGGAAAATACCTTTTTACATAAACACATTAGGAAAAATGCAAGAGTATTAGAGATTGGTTGTGGATATGGAAGAAGTTTACATGATATTTTAGATATTACAGCTTTTTTAACTGGAATAGATCATGATAGCACCGCCATAGAACACACAAAATTACGATTTAAATCCATTCCTTCTATAAAGATTATACAAGCTAAAGCAGAACAAACCCCTTTTCCTGATGCATCTTTTGATTATGTTATTTGCATGACCACTTTTGCTAATTTTGGTCAAAAGAAATATGATGTTCTTGCTGAAATGAAACGTGTCTTAAAGAAAAAAGGGAGTATCCTGATCAGCGTATTTTCTGAAGATGCTTTAGCAGAAAGATTGAAAGTCTACAAAAAAATGCACATTCCTTTACGAAAAATTACCAAAGAAGGAACTGTTATTTTTGATGAAGATTTTGATGATAACACTTCAGAACAATTCTCTAAATCGCAACTGCTTCAAATCTTTAGAAAAGCAAAACTTAAAGTTGTAGAAATTAAAAAAGTTAATATTGCCTATCTTTGTAAGTTAACAAAGGAATAGGATGCGCCAGACGGGACATTCGTTGCTGAGCAATTTCGAACCCGTGTCCACAGCTTGGAAGGCTGCAATACTAACCACTATACGACTGGCGCTTAACTTTTAGCTAAGAATGATAATTTATAAAGCTTTTTGCTTCTCTTCAAACTTAATTCCTTTGCAGCCTTCATCAATATACTTTTGCTGCCAGCCTTTTTCTTGCAAAGCTTTAACAATATCTACTTTTGCAAAGCCATTCATCCGTGCTTCTTGAATATAGGCTCTTAAGCGTATCATATCAGCTGAACTTAGAGTAGCTTTTGTTGCTGGAGCTTTTCTTTTTAAGCTTCCAGGTCCTCTATAGAAGTCAAAGAAGAAGATTCCAATGATTAAGATTAAACCGAGGACAATGCCTATCCAGAGAGGAAATTGTTGTGTACAGTCTTTTTTACAGTAGTATTGGTTATCTGGATTTTCTTCATCTATGTTGAATTCTTCATTGAACTCGCAGATATTATTTCCACATTCTACCTCAACTGTGGGTTGTTGCAGTGAAGGAAGTTTAATATCGGAAAATACCACAGTAATTGCATTCTTAGCATCTGTTAGGATTGCATTTTTTGCTTTGTAGAGAATTTGTTTTTGTCCTTGAATTCTCCAGGTCATTACTCTATTTTCTATGGTTCCATCAGGAGTTAGTAATTCAAGATCTTCTCCATAGCTTACGAGATTTCTTGCATCTTCAACTAAAAGATTATTTTCTCCTCCTTGTACTTTGATGTCTTTTTTTATAAGAACAAATTGCTGAGCATCTCCTGAAAGTAAGACAAGATTTACTTCACGAGCATCTAAATTTGTTGTTACATGATTTGCGTTGAAATCAAAAGAGGATATTTCATAGAGGGTTTTTTCATCAGGAGAGGCAAATTGCTTGAAAATCCCTACATCAGGCATCTCTTCCTTTTTTAATAAAAGATTTTGGAAGATAGATTGTTTTACAGTAAATTTTGTAGGAATCTCTTTTTTCATTTGCTCAACGGCATCAAGGATTTCTAGATAGCGATTTTGTTTTATAGCTTCATTCATATCGGAGGTGTTAATACTGTTGTAATCGAGAATTTTACTTGTTATATTCAGTTTTGCTTGTTCCACTTTCTGTTTATATCCTAAAAGTGTTGCAGTATCTTCGATTAAAGGATTTACTCTCATTAAAGTACTGCTTTGATTTATTTGTTGATTTACTTCATCAAGAATCTCTTTTAATCTGCTTTCTAAATCAATGACTTCAATGGTTAAGGAAGTGGTTGTTTGAATTCCAGCATCATCTTCAATCTTTAATTGTACTCTATACTCTCCTAAGTTTGAGAAACTATGGCTTACTTGAGCTCCATTTCCTGTTGTATTATCTCCAAAGTTCCAAGTATATAATAAGATTTCTCCATTAGGAGAGGTTGATTTAGAGGCATCAAAGGCAAGAGATTCTCCTTCAGCAACAATGGTTCTTGGAGTTTTGATTGATGCATACGGAACGCTCATCACCGTAAAGAAGGTTTGTGCTGAAGCGCCTTTGAACAAAATCTTAAGAGTGTAATCATCTTTTTTAGTAGGAGTTTTTAAGTTTGGAAATTTCTGCAAAGAGAGTTCTACGTTTCTGTTAACAACTAATTCTTTTTCTCTTCTTGCAACCTCTGAAAAACTTTCAACTAATCTCCCTTGTTCATCTTCTATGTATAGATTACTTAATTCAACTTCCCCGTTGGTTTTTTGCAGTTTGATAGGAACTACGCAGGTATCTTCGCAGGTATCATAGTAATTATTTAATGCTTCAATAATGTTATCTCCCGTTATCGTGTTCTTGCCTTGCAAAAGTGTTTGATACTCTCCTTTTTTGGCTGAAATGAAGAAAAGATCTTCTGAAGTGTGGATTCTTGGAATTTGGTAGTAGTTTACATCTAAGCCTGTTGAGTACACACATACACTATAGTAATCCCTTTGAGGGTCGGTGTTTTCTATTTCGCAACTTACTTCTTCCGTTATAGAACCTGGCTCTGGAAGATCACACTCTCCAGAGAAGCTTGACTCTCTACCTTCAACTGAAGCTGTTAAGTTTCCACCATCTGCTAATTTTTTTGCTCTTACTGTTATTTGCATTGCACTACTATTGTAATACTCATTAAATGAAATATTGATTTCATTACATTTAGCATACGAAGGTCCACCTTTAATGAGCACTTCTCCAATAGGTGTTTCATTACCATACATTCCATCGGGGAAAAATGGAGTTGACCAGTGAGAGAATGGACCAGAGTATTGCCATTCCCTAGTATTATCATTTCCAATATCTAAGAAAACGTTATCCGGATAGGAACTTGCTTGTTTTTCCTCTAAGTCAAAATGCAAAATGCTTACAGGACCTTCAAGGAATAACCCAAAATAGGAAGTGTCATTTGTTAGGGTTAGAGTATTTCTTGTTGCGGTTACTCTATAACTTTCTGGATTATATGTAAAAGAATCATCTAGGAGATCAGAGAGCTTTGCTTGTAGTGTTACGGTGCTACCATCTCTTATTTGAGCTTCAAGGACATCTGTTATGGAGATATTTCCTGTGTAGTTTATAATAATTTTTCCTGGAAAAGGTTGTTGAGTTCCTAATTGGTTTGTATCAAGGTTAATAGTTAAATTAAGAGGAGTAGCAAAGACACTAGGAAGAAATAACAGTATTAAAATTAACAATAGTTTCTTCATTGTACACCTCTTTAGAATTTAATGAAAAATTGCGTATTTAAAGATTATGTTTTAAGCGTTTCCTTTTGAGTTCGGTAACAATGGTTTCTGGACCGTCTTTTTTGTCCCACCAGTCATTTGAATCAGTATCAAGAATTTCTTTTACGATTTTCTTTGCTGTTTCTGTCTGCAATCTATCTACTACTTTATCTAACCATTTCTTAGCTCTTGTATTCCCTGTATCATATTGCTCTTTCAAAGAAAGGATCCATTCTAAAGAATCAGCGTCTTTTGCTAAAATTGCTTCTTTTGTTTTTCTTTCTTCATATTCTTTGATCATCTCTTGAATATCATTTCCGAAAGGAAGTGAAGAGGCTAAATCATTAACAGCTTCCTCTTCTTTTTTTTCCTACATATCTTTGATGAACATAGTTTAGGTCAGAAATCCTACTTTCTGCTAAATCATGGATAAACACATCTTAATTACTTTCAATGTATCAACATCTTTTTCTAACATTGCTAAGGTATATCCGATAAATACAACCCTATTTGAGTGTTCTGCAACTGATTGATTTCCTGTTCCAAGAAAATGGAAACCGCTTCTTGGTGTTTTTGCTAAAATTCCGATTTCAAAAAAGAATTCTGCAATGTTCTTTAAGTTTTCAGGTTTCATCTTTTTAAAGCAAAGTAGAGTAAGATTATTGCTAAGAGTATTAAGAGGATTCCTATGAAAGAGCCTAGTGATTTAAACTTTTTGCTTTTTGCAATTTTGAAAAACCAGAAAATTTCTCCGAACACTGCAAAGGCAGTAATGAACATAAGAAGATATCCTGGGAGCGTGTTTATTGCTAAAGGATTGATGAGCATGAAATGGAAAATTGTTGCTATGAATGCAAGATAGACAAAACGATGGATTATCTTCCAGGGTTTTGCTCCTATTTTGCTTAGGATATAATCAGAAGAGGTAAGAGCCATTATGAGAAGAATAGGAAAAGCCATACTTCCGAAAACTACTGGATTTACAAATGGGTTTCGTGAAGGATAGAGCATATTTATATCCCATTTCACATACCATTGCAATACTCCGAATACGTGCAAAACAATAAACAAAAATCCTGATACGCCTGCATATCTTCTATAACGCCAGTATTTTGCTGTTGTGGGGAAGAATTTGAAGATGATACTTAGTGCTAAAGAAATAGCTATTAATGTTGTACCTGTGAAGGCAAAGGTTCTTACTAAGGACATATTTAGGTCCTTTGTCAACCAAAGCAATTGCGCCAAAAACTCTAGAAAAGCAAAACATAAAACTCCCATAGTAAAATAAAGCATGATCTGCCTGTTTGACAATGGTTTCTTTTCAGTCATTGTTTCTTGAAGCATTCTATGCCTAACGCAAAGCTATTTAAATCCTTTTCCTAAACCTTTTTCCATGAAACGATTAGAGAAACTCTTTACGGATCATTATAAAAAAATGTTTATTGTTCCTGTGTTGCTTCTAGTCTTTAGTTTAGTTTTTTTAGGGATTCAGTATGCGCAAACGGGTTCTTTGATCAATAAAGATATTTCCCTGAAAGGAGGAACTTCTGCTACGATTAGTGTTCCTACCGTTATTAACATGGAAGCATTAACGGAAGCTTTGCAACAGCAGTTTCCAGCATCCGATATTTCTGTTAGAGAATTAGCTGATATCACTACGGGAACTAGGGTTGGTGTCATCATTGAAGCAACAGATATTACTAATAAAGAACTGGAGCCTTTTTTGGAGAAACAACTTCAATTAACTCTTACGGAAGATAATTACTCTGTTGAAGAAGTTGGGAGTTCTTTAGGAAGCTCTTTCTTTAAAGAATTGATCTTAGCAGTTATTTTCTCTTTTATCTTAATGTCTATTGTAGTATTTATCACCTTTAGAAAAATTGTTCCTTCCCTTATGGTTATTTTTACTGCTTTTACAGATATTGTTGCAACTTTAGCTATTGTCAATATTTTTGGCATGAGAATTTCTGCTGCAGGAGTTGCTGCATTTCTTTTACTTATTGGATATAGCATTGATACAGATATTCTCTTAATTACTAAAACATTGAAACGAAAAGAAGGAACTGTCCTTGAAAGAATGTTTGGTTCTATGAAAACAGGATTGACAATGACTATGACTACATTTGTTGCTGTAACTGTTGGCTTAATTATAAGTAACTCAGCTGTTTTACGCCAAATTTTTACCGTTATTTTAGTTGGATTAATTGTTGATGTTATCGCTACTTACTTAGGAAATGCACCAGTACTTCTCTGGTATACTAAAAAGAAGAACATGACATGAAACTGAGAAAAATCTTTACCAGTTGGAGAGTCATCTTACTGATTTGTTTATTGCTCTTAAGTTTAATAGCTATTCACCCTACGTTTAAAACTGAGGGGGTTGCTATTAAGAATGTTGCCTCAAATTCTACGGCTGCTTTTGCTGGATTACAGAATCCTAATCCCAATGCTCCGTTAGTGTCTCGAGAAAGAATTATAGCTTTAAATCATCAAAAGACTTTAACGTTAGATGAGTATCATAGTGCTTTGCGTACTTTACCTGTAAATGCTTCTGTTACTTTACAAACCAATAAACAAGAATATGTTTTGTTGAGCGATGGAAGTGATTTAGGTATTACTATTGATAAAGTTGCAACTTCTAACATTAAGAAAGGTCTAGAATTGCAAGGAGGTTCAAGAGTGTTATTACAGCCTGCTGAGGAAATTACGGAACAGCAGAGAGAGGATCTCATTGCAATTATGGGGCAGAGACTGAATACGTATGGATTGAGTGATATCTCTATTCGAAAAGCTGATGACTTATTAGGAAATAAGTATATTGCTGTTGAAATTGCGGGAGCTTCTAAACAAGAGGTTAAAGATTTAATCGAGAGTCAGGGTAAGTTTGAGGCGAAAATCGGCAATCAAACTACTTTTGAGGGCGGAGAAAAAGATGTTACCTTTGTTTGTAAGAATGATGGGTCGTGTTCAGGAATCAGACAGTGTACTCCTGCAAATGGCGGATATCAGTGCCTTTTTGAATTCCAGATCTCCTTATCGGGAGTTGCAGCAAAGAGACAAGCAGACATTACGAGAAATTTACCTATTAACATTTCTGATGGTGGGAAGGAGTATTTAGCAGAGCCTTTGGATTTGTATCTTGATGATCATTTGGTTGAATCTTTACAGATTTCAGCTGATTTGAAAGGAAGAGAGGCAACAAGTATTTTGATTACAGGCCCTGGTGCTGGAGTAACCCAAGAGGATGCTCTTAATGATGCCACGAAGCAGATGAATAAATTACAAACAATCTTATTGACAGGATCTTTACCCGTTAAATTGAACATTATTAAGTTAGACTCGATTTCTCCTGCTTTAGGAAGTGCCTTCTTACGAAATGCTGTTATTGCAGGATTATTTGCAATGCTAGCTGTGGGTTTAGTTATTTTCTTACGCTATCGAAAAATTAAGATTGCCATTCCTATTTTGATTACGATGTTATCTGAACTGTTTATTACTCTGGGATTTGCTGCTTTTATCAAATGGAATCTTGACTTAGCGTCTATCGCAGGAATGATTGCTGCGATTGGTACGGGTGTGAATGACCAGATAGTCATTATTGATGAGGTTCTGTCTGGAGAGCAATACTACAAATGGAAAGAGAAGATTAGAAGAGCTTTCTTTGTGATTATGGCTGCGTATTTTGCTACTGTAGCTGCGATGTTACCTTTGTTTAGGGCTGGAGCTGGAATGTTGACCGGGTTTGCTTTAGTAACTATTGTGGGAGTTTCTATTGGAGTGTTTGTAACAAGACCAGCGTATGCAGTTATAATTGAGCATGCTACGGAAGAGTAAACGAACCCTTTTTAAAAACCTTCTAAGCAAGAAAACTTCACTCCTTTAGGGCTGAGTTATTCACACAAGAGCAAAAAAACAAAAGAGAGTTTAATTATGCTTCAGAAAGTTCATCTAACTCTGTAAGAGAGTCATCTAAGTTATCAGAAGTATCTATTTGTGAAGAAGCTTTCTGTTTACAGCCACACCCGCAACCATCTAAAAAATATTCTGTATTAGTATCACAGGTAAATCTTGTTCGTGCACATTCTTCTTGATTTTTACCCTGATAGGTTTTTTCTGGATCATCATACTTACAAGAATCTGCGCTTATACAAGAGTCTTCTGTATAATAATTTACTTGAGCATCAATACACGCAAAACAACTATTACTAAACGTTTTTACTTGTTTTCCTGTTGCATCAAACCCACAGACAGGTTTAGCAAGTTCCATACAGACATCAGCTGCTTTTTCTTGATCGGTGCAAATATGCTTATTTTCAACAGGCTGAGTACATCCACTAATAAATAGGATTACAATGAGGGTTACAACTAGGAGGATTGCACTTTGGTTGTAAGGAATATAAATTCTTTCCATAACTCTTTAACCTCCTTTACAATCTCTTTCTTCTGCGCAATGTCGGCAGCATTAAACTCTTGTTTTTTTGTTTCAACAGCATCAATAAATGAAATTGATTCTTCTTCGGAAACTAATCCTTCTCTTTGCAGATAAATTGCTCTTTCAATAAGATTATCAAAGCGGAATTTCATGATGATAAAGGCATTTTCTCTTAAAGTATTAAGACATGTATTTTTTTCGTCTCCTGAAAGCAAATTACAAGTTCTTCTCTCTTCACTAATGCCTCTAAAGTTGAGTTGATTTTGGACACATCTTACTCTTTCACTATTCAAATTCTCCCTGTAACAGGGTTGCATATTCTTATGACGTGTAATGCAAGATTCTCTACTAGAAGATGTAAGACATTCTTCTGGAAGGAAATTCAATCTAGCATTTTCTCTTTCCATCTTTTGTAATTGTACCCTGCATTGAATTCTTTCTCGTTGTGTTTCTTGATTTGCACATCCAAGCGTATTTGTTGTTGGTTCGTCAGAGGTATTTTCAAAAAGATCGTTGATTGTTACTGTTACTTTATACGCTCTTATAATGTCATCTACGCTTAAAAAAATGTCAGAAGTGCCATCTCTATCAAGGTCAATATCTTGTCTTTCTCCTAGAGCAATCTTGTAAATCTTCTGGCGTCTATTTGTAACAACAAAATTAGCCTCATTTTCAGCTATACTTCTTACAAACAAAGAGTATCTGTTTTCTTTGAAAAAGACAGGATAGTACAAACCTTCAGTCATGGTTTTTTCATATTCATGAGTAACTCCATCGAACTGAATGCTAATTGCTGCAGTTGTATCATTACTTACAATGATTGTTTCAGCTGTAACTGATGTAATACTGAGTAGAATAATTATGAATAATAGACCTCTTTTCATAGTTTCTTGTAATATTGGCTTTCTTAAAAATGTTTCGATTTAAAAAAAAGAAAAAATTATTGCAATGCTTTGATTGCAGTTTCAAAATTCGCAAAAGGATAGGCGCCTGAAATAGTTTGAGTTTCTCCATCTTTATTCATAATTGCGAAGAATGGAGTTCCTCTGACACCTGCTGCTGTACCTAGGTTGGTGTCTTTAGTTACTTTATCGACAGCTTCTCCATTATCTAAGCAGGTATCAAACTTTTTCGTATCTAGTTTCAAATCAGCAGCGTACTTCTTTAAACTTGCAACATCTAACGCAGCTTGGTTTTCAAAAAGCGTATCATGATACTCCCAGAACTTTCCTTGTTTATACGCGCAAACGGAAGCTTCTGCTGCTTTTTGTGCAAAAGGATGTATGCTTGTTAAGGGAAGTTGCTTAAACACGAGGTTGACTTCTCCGTTTTTGAAATAACTGCTTTCTTTGAGGTCCTTAATGGCTCCTGTAAATGCTCTTTCACAGAAGGGGCACTGAAAATCAGAGAACTCAACTATCGAAATCTCTGCTTTAGGATCTCCTAATACTGGATCGTCTTTGTCAATAGTTACCTTCACTGTTGGTGTTGGTGCTGTGGGAGCTGATGGTGCTGTAGGTTGCACTACTGCTCCTGTAATCTCATTACTCTTCTTTATGCCAAATCCTCCCGTCATAAGAGAGATTATAAATAATCCAAGAAATACAAATGTACCTATCTTCCATAAGGTTGAGGTTTTCAACGTTATAGATTTATCATCATTTTTTTGCTCTTCCATGAGTAACCCTCCTTTAGGTTTCAGGAATTTAAGAAGAGGTAGTATAAAAAGTTTCTGAAAGTCAGTTTATTTTACTTCTGCAAAAACCTGCATGTTTGTATATCTTAGAACTCAGAGAGAAATTTATGAGTCAATTAGGCAATTAGGAGATGCAAAGTGGGGGATTCTTGGATTTGAACCGGGAAATCATGAAGTAAGCCTTGAAATACTTAAAGAATTCGATATAAAAGACAAAGTTAAATTAAATTCATTGGATAGGTTCAAGAAAATAAGACACGACATCAACTATCGAGCGTTTAGAACTTCCATCAATCAAGCAGAAGAAATTTTAGATTTTTGGAATAAATGTGAAGAGGAAATTATTAAGATTTTAAGAAAGGAATTAGGAAGTTAATCTTCTTATTTTAACCACTTTATAGTGAATATTAAAATTCATGAAAACACGAATTTAGCCTCTGTAAAGCTTCTAGGGGCAAAATATGCGTATTTACGAAAATGACCACAACCTTTTTATACTAGTAAGACTCTCTTCCTTGTAAGCCCAACACAGAGAATACTCAATGGAGCTCACGATGAACATCAAGCTATGAGCTTGGGAGTTAGTGCCTTGGGCTACAAAATCATTAAAAAATCATATTTCAAAAGAACAAGATCACGCTCATGTTATCCTTTTATGTGTTAAGGAGTTAGAGATAAAAGTAATTCTTGTTCTTTGCTGAAAATGAACAACACCACAAGGGGGAATTCATATGGCAAAGATAAGTCCAGTATCATCGAAATACATAGTGCACACTCAAATTACTATCGAGGGTGTCGTAGAGAAGCCTGATGTCATTGGAGCAATATTCGGGCAGACTGAAGGTTTACTTGGAAATGAATTGGAACTTCGAGAGCTCCAAAGAAATGGTAGAATAGGTAGAATAGAAGTAAAATTAGATATCAGAGGCGGAAAGGCTAGCGGCACAATCATAATTCCGAGTTCTTTAGACAAAGCTGAAACAGTTATTATTGCAGCTGCATTAGAGACTATTCAAAGAATTGGTCCTTGCAATGCAAAAGTCGAAGTTAAGAACATTGAAGATGTTCGAATTTCAAAGAGATTGTATGTTATTGAAAGAGCTAAAGAGCTTTTAAGAGAGTTAACTGAGAGAGTTTTACCTGATTCTCAGGAAATTACAGATGAGGTAGCATATTCCGTTAGAATGATGGAAATCGTGGAGTATGGGAAAGACAGACTTCCTGCAGGACCTTCTATTGAGGAATCTGACGAAGTTATTGTTGTTGAGGGAAGAGCAGATGTTCTTAATTTATTGAAGCATGGCATGAAGAATGTAATTGCTTTAAATGGAACTTCTGTACCTGAAACTGTAAAAGAGCTTTCACGAAGAAAAGTCATTACAGCTTTTGTTGATGGAGATAGGGGTGGAGATTTAATCATTAGGGAATTAATCTCTACCTGTGAAATTGACTACGTCATTAAGGCTCCGGATGGAAAGGAAGTTGAAGAGATTACGAAGAAGGAAATTCATAAAGCATTACGAAGCAAGATTGCTGTTGAGCAGATTAAGTTAGAGGTTAATGGCACTAACGGAAGAGATAGTATCAAGAGCCATGATACAAAAGATGCTTTACGCAGAATTGAACAAGGATCGCCTGCTCCTGTGAGAAGACCTGCTGCCGTTGCTGTTGCAGCTCCTAAGAAAGATTTGAGTGTCTTTAAAGAGATGCTTGATGATTTAGTAGGAACTCGGGGAGCTTATATTTTGGATAGTAGTGCCAAAATTTTAGGAAAAGTGCCTACTTCAGAATTAACTGCTACGATTAAGAATTTGAATCCGATTCATGCAATTGTCTTTGATGGCATGATCAGCTATGACATTGTCAAAGCTGCTGAAAAAAGCAATACTCATTATTTAGTCGCTATGGACAGTAAAGTAAGGCAAGCTGAAACAAAGATTGAACTCGTAACGAAGAAGGATTTGTAAATGACATATGAACATGTGGGGAATGTAAGTGAAACCTATCAACATATTCCAAGACAGGCTGAACCTTTTGGATTAGTTACGGAGCCTTCGTTAGTGTTGAAACTTTATTCTATGTACAAAACGGGACACCCTCTTCCCAAAACATTACGGCAACGAGCTAGCACATTTTTGCGTAGTGAAATTAGTGATGGATTAATTAAACCTTTTTTGGGGTTAGGATTTGCAATTCTTTCAGAAGACATGCTCAATGTGGCTCGATGGGATACTAAATATCCTATTGTCCTGAAAAATGATATCTACTGTTTTGAGGATAGCACCTTCGGAGGAATCCAACGAGTTGATACTCGGGATGCAGGTTCATTTTGTATCTGGGAACTTGGGATTGTTGAGCATGAAAAAGAAGCTTGGAAAGGTTATCTTGTTTCTAGAAGAACTGAAGAAGATAAAGTCAGATATCTCAATACGGTTGTCAGACTTCTATAGTCATTCTTGATAATATCCAGAATTACCTAAAGCTAGAGCAATTTCTGCTTTCTTTAATTCTTTCCCTAGGTAAGCCATATGTTGCTTTTCATTGAACCATTTTAATTTATGTTCTTTTTCATATTCGAAAATTGCTGAGTAAATATCCTGTGGTCTTTTTCCTTTGAACACTTTCAGAATTTCATGTTTATAGTTGCAGATAGCAACTTGAATTTCATAGAATTCAAAATCAACACGAATTAAAGTATAACAGAAGTTATCATTTTGATGATCTTTGTAATCGTCATAGGCTTTACATTGGATAACTTCAAAATCCTTTGCAAGCTTCTTATCTTTTACCCAGGCAGGTCTTTCAATATCATTCATTGCTTAAGAAATCTTTTTTAAGTTAATAAACTTTTTGTCATAACATTAATAAACCCCTAGCATTTTGCGAAGATATGAAAATTGAGGGACATACTATTCTTATTACTGGTGGAGGCACCGGTATTGGGTTAGCAATTGCTGAAGCTTTCCTCGAGAAAGGGAATACTGTTTTTATCTGTGGAAGGAGAGAATCAAAGTTAATTGAAGCACGAAAGAAATATCCTAAGTTACATTTCAAGGATTGCGATCTTTCGAAGAAAAATGAGCGAGAATTAATTTTTTCTTGGGTTTCTACCTTATTGCCAAATATTAATATGTTAGTAAATAATGCTGGCATTCAGAGGAAGATTGACTTTAGGAATGGAACACATGATTTATTGCAAGGGGAAGATGAGATTGAAACGAATCTGAAAGCTGCAATCCATTTATCAAGTTTATTTGTTCCTCATTTCATCAAAAAAGAATCAGCTATTATCAATGTTACTTCTGGATTAGCTTTTGTACCTATGGCAAGTGCTCCTGTCTATTGTGCAACGAAAGCTGCCTTACATTCGTTCAGTATTTCTTTAAGGCATCAGTTTAGAGAAACTCCGATTAAAGTGTTTGAGTTAATTCCTCCTATGGTAGATACCGCCTTGGATAAAGGAACTAGAAAAGAGAGAGGGATACAACCTAAGTTAGTTGCTGATGTTTTAATTGAAGGAATGGAGAATAATTTATTTGAAATTGCTGTGGGGATGGCGGAACAATTAAGAGCGAATGCTGGAAATCCTGATTCGTTTAAGAGAATGAATTAAACGAAATACATTTAAACTCGGATTCTTAAAGAGCTGTATGAAGAAAGAGGTGTTAGTTAAAGCTGTTAGGAAAGCTAAAGCTAAAGGATATTCTGATCAAGAGATTATGAAGCAGTTTTCTAAAAAAATCCCAAAAAAAGAGATTAAGGGTGCGTTGCAAAAGAAGAAATTTCATTGGATTTATTTTTCTCCTATTACAAAAGTTTTACTTGTTTTAATCGGATTACTCATTGTGGTTGCGTTTATTTATATTACATTAGAAACAAATTGTTATCAGGATGAAGCATGTTTTAATCAATTAGCTGCTCAGTGTCAGAGAACAAGAGTTATTTTAGAAAAAGAAGGAAATACCTTTGAGTATGCAATTCAGGGACAGAAAAAAGAGATGTGCGTAGTGTCAATAAAAATTCTTGCTTTAGATCCTACTTATGACGAGGAAACGAGAACTTTGCTTGAGCAAAAGAGCATGACCTGTCAACTGCCTAAAGATAGATTACAAAGGTTAACAGAAACAGAAGCGGTTATTGATTATTGCTCGGGTCCATTAAAAGAGGGAATGTATGAACTTATTATCAAGAAACTCTATGGAGCATTAGCAGAGAATTTAGGATCGGTGTTGCAGAAAACTGGAACAATGTAGTGCAGACACCCTGGAGATGGACACATTCTTAAAAAAGAAGCTCCCTTAACACCTTCTCGCCTTCGTTACCCCATAAACATCAACAATTCTGGTTAATGCTGCTCTATTCCTAGTCTGACATGGTTCCCAAAATCATCGACCTTACAGGACAAAGGGTCAACGTCAATGTTAAGACCCCTCTTCTAGGAGTATGCCTCTCCCCAGGTTCAACCCTGCCATAAAGCCCGTTTGCAGTTACAACAGAGGGCTAGCCTGCCGGTCTAGTCTACGAAATTTCGATGTTTTGATAACTTTTAAAGGTTTCTCATTGGGCAGTAGATCGGAAAGTAGCCAAAGTGGGCAAAAAATCTTGAAATTTAGCACTAGAAAGCCTGTATCCCTCGTTTTTATTGTCTTAACCATTTTCCAACAGCCATTTCCAGACAGGCAAAACATGAATCTTTTTTCCTTTTATCTCTATATCTCTTTCTTCATCAAGCGTTATTATAAAACCTTCTTTAAGTTTGAATTTATTCATAGCTTCTAAAATTCCCTCCACTTCTCTCTTTTCATTATCTGCATTTAGATTTTCTGTCACCTGTACTGCTCGGACAATCTTCTCTTTTTCTTGAATTATGAAGTCACATTCATAATTATCCCTATTATAGAATATCTTTTTATTTCTTCGTCTTAATTCCAAAAATATCAAATTTTCCAGCAATTTTCCTGCATCCTTTGAAAACTTAAAGCTCACACTATTTAACAATCCATTATCTATAAAATAAACTTTTTTTATTGAACCAAGTTGCTTTCCTTGAGAGTATTCATATTTTATATTCTGAAAAAATAAATAAGCATCTTCAAAATAAGACAAAAATTCAATTATAGTGTTTTTACTGGTATTCATACCTATAGATTTTAATTTATTAGCGAGTTTACTATAAGAGATATCCTTTGAAGTAGATTCCAATAAAAGATTAGCCAGCATTTTTATTTTTTTTACATCTTCTATCTTATATCTTTCTACTATATCCTTAAAAATCATTGATTCATAATAACTTTGCAGAACTTCTTCTCTATTCACTTTTTGATAAGTTACTGCAGGATAACCTCCATCTTGAATAAAGTTATTGAATAGCTTCTTAATTTCAATCTTATCTTTGCTGTAAAAAAGGATTTTAAAATCATATTTCAATCCTTTCCATAAAACAATCTCCTTAAAACTTAGAGGGAATATTTCTTTGTTTAATACTCTCCCCCTTAATACTGTTGATATCTCTTTGCTCAATAATTTAGAGCTTGAACCAGTCAAAATGAGCTTTATTTTTTTATTTATATCATAACTCTTTCTGACCCAGGAATCCCAATTTTTTACTGTTTGTATTTCATCCAAGAATAGATATATTTTTTTATCTTTGTCTATGCTATAAAGTTCAAAATAGACTTCTAAAAGTTTTTCTAAATCATTAGAATCTGCCCCTATAAGTTTATTATCCTCAAAATTTATGTATAGAATATTTTCTCGAGAAATTCCTTTTTTTATAAGTTCTTCAATTATCTGAAAACAAACGTATGTCTTTCCCGCCCTTCTAGGGCCAGATATTGTAATTATAAAATCTGATTCCAGATTTATATTATGGTTCCTACTAAAAAGAGCAGGAATCTTAAATTCCTTCCAATTCGCTATAACTTCTTTATGATTCATATTTTACATAAGACAAATAGTCATTATTTTGTATTCTCCATAATACATTCTACTTTATAAATCTTTCTGATTTTAATGCTACTGGTGTAAAATTCTTTGCTGTTCAGTATCCCTGTAAAAGTACGATTATCGGACTGCTGGGAGAAAAAGAAAAATCTGGAAAATATATTTGGGAACTGACTAAGGAACTGGAACATAGTTAAAAATTTTATTTTCACCACTAAAGCAGTCTGGAAGAAGACACTTCTTACTAAACCTTAACAACTTTATCGCACAACTGTGCAATCTCCGCTCTTACTTCTTTGTTTGTTTCGTTTTCTAAAGAGACTAAAAATCCCTAGTTTTCAAAATTTCTTAAAAAATCGTATGAGCAAAGTAGTTAAAATTCTCAAGAAAAGACATAATTTACTTCAATTCTATTTTACTTTCCTATCTACTGTTGGGGTGCTTTGTGAATTAATTCGTTCTTTTGCACAAAAATGTTTAGATTTTCGCATTTAATTGAAAGGCTTTTTCAGCATCAATTTTCTTCGTAAATTCAGAACCAATGCCTTTCCCAATGTAGAAAGAGCTCATCGCATTTACTCCTGCTAACATTTCAAACAAAGATTTCTTTTTTTGGAAATGAACAAGTTGCAAATCATCGGTTTCTGTTAATTGTTCCATCACTTGCACTGCTGTATCTTTATCTCCTAAGTAATCTATTAAGTTAAGGTCTTTTGCTTCAACTCCTAAGTAGAACATTCCTGTCGCTAATTCTTCTACCTCTTCTTTTTCTAAATCTCTGTTATGGGCAACATCTGAAACGAAGTAATCATAGACTTTATCGAGTTTTGCTTGGAACAAGATTCGTTCTTCTTCAGTTAATTCTGTGTACGGAGATCCTGCATCTTTATACTTTCCTGCCACTAATCTTTGATAGGTAACGTTATGCTCTTGCAAGAATCCACCAAATTCTAAGTAAGAGCTTATTACACCAATGCTTCCTGTAATGGACATTGGAGCTGCAACAATTGCATCTGATGATGATGCGATCCAGTAGGCTCCTGAAGCTCCGACTTCTCGTATCCAAGAAACTACTGGCTTTTTGCTTTGTTTTACTGCTTTCGCTATTTCTTCGGAAGCAACTACTCCGCCACCTGGGCTGTTAATCTCTAAGATAATGCCTTTAATAGAATCATCATTGTTTGCTCTTTTGATGAATTCAACAATTGCGGTTGAGCTTGCTCCCTCTCCCGAGAAAAAATCAGAAGAACCTTCTGTTGTAATAGGTCCTGTAATAGGGATAACTGCAATTCTATTCTCAATGGCTTTTGGAGTGTAATCTATTTTGCTTATTGAGAAACTAATTAAGAAAAGGATTCCTAATGTTAGTATGATAACATAAATTTTTTTCATTTTCGTATGACTTTTGTTTTGCTCCATTTTTCAAACAATCTTTGATGGTCTTTATGGAATACACTGAATAAAACATCTATAAGGAAGATAATTGAGAGTATGTCTATGAAAGCAACGGCTTTGCTTAGGTTTCTTAAGAGCACTTGGCTGATTCTTTTGCAGTCTACTTGAATACCTAAAAGAATTTTTCCAATGCTTTGTTTTAGTGTAAATTCTAAAATTGTCCAATAGGCAAGAGCGATTAAAGCAATTAACGAAGACATCAAGAATAAGAATCCTTTTGCTTCCATCAAAGGCTGAGGATTATTGATCAAATTTATAATGCCTTCGAACGTATCTGGCATTTGTACTTTCTCTTTAATGATATTTTGTAAAGGAGAAGTTAGAAAAGAGATGATGATTACATCAATGATGAATGCAAAGAATCTTCTCCAAAAATAATGCTCTTTTTTTTTCATGAAAGTAAAAAAGAAAAAATGTGTTTATAAAGATTTCTTTATGCTTCAAGCTGTCTCCACCACAAACCACCTGAAGTTCTTGTGCACCCATAGAAATGTCCAATGCCGGATGCTTCTACATAATCTATCGATCCAACAGTACTACTATCGCAAGGGCCTAGGTAATCTATGACTCCTGGATTCTCTATTTGTATTTTGCCCCTTACATAGATTCCTTTGTAATCATCTGCAAATATGTTAAGTTTATTTGAGGTTGTTGAACCTTGAGTCGTATAAAATACAATTGAACCACCACTCTTACGGTTCATAACTGCCAAATCGTTTCCTTCTCCTGTGACGAATTCAGCTAAGCCATCTTCATCTGAAAGAACAAGTTTCGATTTTGATGCTGACAATGTATTTCCATTGTAGACTTCAAGGCTGTTGTCTCCACTTACGTCATAACTTACCTTCAATTTTGCTCCATTCACTTCTAATTGGTCATTGTTTGTTAAAATTAGTCTCCCATCAAAGTCTGTTGTGGCATCGTTACTGAAATCAAAGTAAGGATTCCCTGAACCATCTGTCGCTCTGAGCTCTATACGAGGATTGTTACCATCATCTCCTGCGAACATTGATCCTCCACCTTGGAGTACATTTAATCCTTGACTAAAATCAATTTGCGAAGAGGGATGCCATCCTTGCGCTGAATCATAGCTTCTTACTATAAAGATTCCTGCTACTAAAACAAGAAAAAAAGTAAAGACAAAAATAAATCTCTTTTCAATATTGATTGTTAGTTTCATTTTGTTCTCCTAAGTTGTTTTGCAACAGACTTTATACCTGTATTCACTATTGCTACAGTCAGCTATGTGTGCATTTGTTGTATCTGTGGCTGTAAACATACAGGCAGGATATCCTGCATTGTCACATGCTGTTTGTCCTGCAGTTCCTGGTGCATTAACCGATGTACAGGTAATTGTCCCTGAGGTTGGTTGTAAGTACACATATTCATTTAAGCCAGTTGTAGAGTAAAGACCACCATGTCTTTCAACAGTTGCTCCTGTTGGAAGCATTAAACCAATGACTCCACTTGCATGCCCTGTTCCTAACTGAGGACTAAATGAAATCGCGCCTAAACTGCAACATACCTTGTAAGGATAAATTGCGTCATTTGCTGTTATAGTATTTACATGTGAGTTATAAGCTCCTTTTGCTTTTAGAATAGTGTAGGGGTGTTGTGTGTCACATGTTGTTTGTATTTCACAGCCTTGAGTTCCAGGTGGAGCAGTGCATAGTGATGTATCGAACTGACAGAAATTGGGATCACTTGGAGCTTTACAGCCTAAAGTGCCTCCACCAAATCCTTGAGATAGGCAGGTTGGGGTAGGGGGGGTTCCAAAGTCAGTATCATCACATTGTTCATTTGCATCATCTTTGCGTATGGTCCTTGTTAATCCTGAAATACCACAAGGAATACAACATTTTGGTTTGTCTGCACCGCAACCATAACTAGCTGCACCTTCATGCATTATCTTTTCCCCATCATAACTGCCACAACTTTCTTCAGTTGGTCTGCAGGTACCTTCATAACCTGTAGGATAACTAAGCTCACATATTGTAGTTGCTGGAGTAACTTTCATAACTGAAGGACTTCCTCCAGACCCTCCACCTTCACCAGGGTCTCCAGGTGAGGGGGCAAGTTGCGTTCTTATACTTCCTTTAATGTTCTCAGCGGAGTTAAAATACATTGCACCTAGGGCAAACACTGCAATAAAAAGAACAATTGTTAAGACTAAAGAATCAAAATTTTGTTTAGTTTTTTTCTGTCTTGTTTTCTTTTTCATTTTTTTCTCCTTAGAATACAGATGTACAGCAGTATATGTGGTGGTACGTTGCAGAATCCATCAAAGGACCAACTACTTCGTAATATTGCCTATTTGTTGCACAATTTCCTGTTTGCACATCAAAACTTGCATAACCTGCTTGCTTGCCGATTCCAACATAATAATCTGCAACACAGGTGTTATAGTGAGCTAATTGACAAATTTCTGTTCCTGTTTTAGGTGTCACAAACGCTACCCCCCCAGCTCCATTGAAATTGCCAGCAACTCCAGAAGCCCCATTAAAACCTGGAGCATGTGTAGCATTTTGGAAGCATACACTTGTTAAAGACCAAGCAATCATACTCCAACCTTCAGCATAATTGTTCGCTTTTAATGTTCCGTTGAATTCAGTTGTTTGAGTAAAGTCAATTTCACTTGGAGGATGTCCTGGATTTGGGACAGTGGCTCTTACAATGAGAATAACACCTATAACAACGAGAACACTTACTAGAACGTATAAATGCTTTTTTTGAATATTCAGTTTTAATTCCATCTCCTCTTTTCCTCCTCTTTTTATATCTTCTTGCTATTTAAGCTTTTTGATTTCAAAAAATAAAATCCTGTTATTAATATCATGACAATGAAGAAATGCATCCAGGAAAAAAAGGGAACATCTTGCCCTAAGATGCATTGCTCTGTTGTGGTCGTTGTTGGAGGAATCGTTACCGGGGGATCTTTTGTCATATCTTTGATGATAATCGTGACTTCGCGAGTGCCATAAGCATCTCCGTTGTTATCATCAATACATTGTCCTGCGACTCTGAAAGCTGCTTCATTTTCTCCTTGATAAGTTCCACAAAGACAATTACCTCCAATTTCACCACACACCTGACCAGGACTACATCCATCTGGAGTTGTAGCAATATCACAGACTTCTCCTAGATATCTATCAATTCTTCCATCTCCACAGATTTTTGTATGTTGGGTGTTTCCATCGACTTGTAAGTCTCGAGATGTAAGTATTTGCTGTCCAGTATTTAGATCAGCCTTAAAAGAGATTGTGTGTTGACCAGAACTTACTGCTGTAACCCACGTTTTGTTAAAGTCATTTTGCTGCAATGGAACGTCATTAAAAGTAGTAATTATAGGTCCTGTTCCACCCGATCCATCATAAAGTGTAAAGTCGACCGTATCGGTTAGGGCACATCCTGAAGCATGGGCAGATACGCAAACAAGCAAGTTGTTTTCCACTTCGAAACCGTCTGCATAAGGAAGTGTGCAGGTCTCATCTTTCCAAACAGCAGTGTCAATTACACAGCCTGTTGAAGCTATACATTGAGATGTGTCAAAAGTACACTGATTTGCACTGCCTTGAGGATAACAACCTAAATTTCCTCCCTCTAATCCCTGTGTGATACAGGTTTGACTTCTTAATTCTGAAGTTGTACAAATTCCATCTGCTCCACAATCACATTCTTCTCCCGGTTCAGGGGTTCCGTTTCCACACACGGGAAGAGGTCCACCTCCCGTGTTTATTTTACAACATACTTTTGTAGCGTAACTATTCCCCGTTGAACATGTGGAAACATGCGAATTTGTATCTGTCTTTATTGTTGCTATGCATGCATCATAGTCATTAGAAGGGTTTCTACAAACAACGTTACCATCGTCTCCAGGAGTTGAAGTAACATATCCACAGGTTACTGTATTACCATCATTTGTACTCAAACAAATCTTGTTATTATTATATGTAGGAGTCGACAGCGTTTTTTTCTCGACATGAGCATTAGTACTTCCGGAGGTTCTTAAGACTGTATCATAGGTTCCAGAGCAGCTACTACCGAGGTTTGTTCCTTGGCAGCAGACCGTAAAAGGATAATATCCCGAGCCACCAAATAAGTCTACATGACTATTCATCCCATTAGTTATGTTAAAAAGTCCAATTCGATCTGCACCTGAACAGCTGAGGCCAGGATCGCATCTTGTCAAAGAAGCTGCTTCAACATAAGATAGAGTAAATAGAAATAAAATAATGAGTAGATATGCTTTCTTCATACTAAGACCTCTTTTAGAACTTTTACTGCTTTATTTTATATAAACCTTTCTATCGGCAAAAAGAGACATTAATAAATTTAGGAAAAGAAACTTTGACAAAGAAGAAGTTTGTTTATCTTAATAAAAAAAGAAAAAAATATATTGCTTTAGGCAACTCTTGCACAAATCACATATACTGTAATTTGCTCATTTCCTGTGCTTTTACATTCCCATCCTTCTGATGATACCATAGGAGAATTGCCGATTAGTGCGTATACTGTCCCGGTCTTAGTACAACCTCCACCAATTACCTTCTTTCCAGAAGAGCATAATTTATAGACTGTGTATCCGGAGGAAGTGTACGAGAGTCTTTCGTATCCAATAGTTGACGTACCCGTTACTATCAAATTTTCTGCGGCCTTAAGGGTTGCTCCAAATACCTCAAGGGTATTATCATTTGCTAATATTAATCGAGCATCATAATCTGTTCCTGCATCATTAGCAAAGTCAATATAAGGGGTTTCAGCACCTTTCAATTCTATCCATGGATTCGGATCTGAGCCCATCCCAATTTTACCATTAGCAGCATATATTCTTCCCCCGCTTATATCATTTACAGCTGTAATACCTTGACTAGAGCTTATTCCTCCAGTTCCTGTTGTAGCTATATTCCCATTCACCGATAAAGGGCCAGTAATACCTGCACTAAAATCAATTTGCGAAGCTGAGTGCCATCCTTGCGCTGAGTCATAGCTTCTTACTAAGAAAACTCCTGCAATTAAAACAACTAAAGCTGTTAGAACAAACAAATGTTTCTTTTGAATTTCAAAATTTACTTTCATGATATCACCTCTCTATATTTAGTGTTATCCTGTTATTTAAACCTTTCTGGTTCTGTTTTTGTTCCTAAAAAAGAAAATTTTATCAAGTTATTAGGAATATTTGTGGAGAGTAAGATTTTGCGAGAAATCGTTACTAAATGGAGATTTTCAACAATGCCCATAAAAGAGAAAGCTTTTTATTCTCATCTTTTCTTGAAAAGAGATTAACGTAAATAGAATTATCCTATAAGGAGCTATCATGACTAAAAGAACAGGAAGTTTTCGAAGAAAAACACGCGCTAAGTTAACGAAAGAGATACGAGAGAAAGGAAAAATCAGTGTTCAGCAGTATTTCCAACAGTTTAAATTACAGGATAAAGTATTACTGAAAGCAAATCCAAGTAGGCAACATGGGATGTACTTTCCAAGATTTCATGGGAAGGTAGGGATCATCTCAGGAAAGCAAGGAGCTTGCTATAAAGTAAAGATTAAAGACTACACAAAGGAGAAGATCTTGATAGTGCATCCGATCCATTTACGAAAATGCTAGACATCGAAATACTCAATGAAAAACCTCTTTCCATGGAAGAGATGAAGCATCAATTAGAAGAGATTAAGAAGAGAGATAAAGAGCTCGGATTTAGAGCTAAGAAGACTGAGGAATATCTCAATGTAGTTACAAAGGGTAAATGCAAAAAACCAGAAGAGTTGAAGAAAGAGCTTGAAAATTTGGAAATTTTACGTTTAAAGCCAAAGCATATTGTCAAACTTTTAGATACTCTGCCTCAAGATCTAGATAGTTTGCGTATGATCTTTAGTGCTGAGACCTTGGCATTGAAGCAGGAGGATCTTCCTAAAATCCTTGAAGTGATTAAGAAGTATACCTAATGATACACCATCTTTTTACCGAACATGATGAACAAACCCTTAAAAGAAGAATATGCAATTGTACTGGACTTTTTACCGAATGGATATCCGTTCGATTCAAGGCCTTTGCACAAGAAGACTCCTGTAGCTCAGGCTATAGGAAAGGAGCATTTTACACTTTTAGAGTTAGTTCCTAAGAAAGGGCAGTTCTTACAACCTTATCAAGAGGTGTATATGGGTGAAGGGAAAAGAGAAGAAATTCACCATATTCTCGGAAAAATTTCTTTAGATAAACTAACGCAAACAGCTAAATTTGAATTAGAGCATATTATCAAGAAATTAGTGCAGAGCAATGAAAAGAGATTTATTGATTTCTTTAATAATGCTGTGCCTATTAATACGAGAAGGCATCAAATTGAATTACTCCCAGGAATAGGAAATAAGCATATGTGGGAGATTATTGAGAAGAGACAGGAGAAGCCTTTTGAATCTTTTAAAGATATTAAGGAGAGAGTGAAGTTAATCCCTGATCCTGAAATGACGGTTATTAAGAGGATTCTTTTAGAGCTTAAAGAAGAAGATAAATATCGATTATTTGTAGGTAATTAGTATCTTTTTAGGGCTTCTTTTTTTAGGATATTCAAAGTTTTTTGCACTAGTTTTTCGTGCTCTGATTCAAAAAATCTAAAATCTGGTTGAGCATTTGCTTCTAAGACAAACCATTTTTTCTTCTTTCTAAGAACATCAATGCCGAGAATTCTAATTTTTGTCATGGCAGCAGTTTTTTTTACAATTTTCTTTAATTCAGCATCTATTTTGAATCTTCCAAAACGTTTAGAATACTCTCCAGTAAGTTTCCATCCAGAGCCCCTTTTCAAGGCTACTTGGACAACTTTTCCGTCAAAGGCAAGGATTCTATAGCTGTAGGATTTTACAAATTCTTGCGCAATAATAGGAATTCTCTCCGAAGATTTTCTCCAGTATTTTCTGATAACGAGAACAGCTTCATCTAAATTATCTGCTTTTTCTACGAATCTACCTCTAGATTTGTCAATTCTTTTTAATACTACTGGCCATTGATGGAATTTTTCTAGTTCTTGTTTTGCTCTTACTAAGTTGAGGGGCAAGAGAATCGTTTCTGGGCAAGGAATTTTTGCTTCTTTGCATTTTAGAGCGAACATCCATTTATCTTCCGTATAATAGAAAACACTAGAAGGTTCAATGACTTTTTTCCCTAGCTCTTCAAATGTTTTCACTAATTCTAACCCCAATAAATCTTCCGTATTGTTGTAAATTACAGAGCATCTTTTTATTTTATCTTCCATTTCTGCTTCATTGATTTCCTCTTCTAGATTGAAGAAAACTAATTCAATTCCTTTTTTCTTAGCTACTTTAATAAATAATTTGTCTTCTATAGAAAATTCAAGATTATAATAAATATAGCCAATCACCACCTTTTTCATGAATCTTTTGCGTAAAAGAGATATTTAAAGGCATCGACTTTTTTCAAGGATTAAGCAAAACCTTTTTAAATGGTGCCATTTCCTTCCTTCGTATGAGTGAAGAACAAGTAAAGCATATTATCAGAGTTTGCAATACTGACTTAAAAGGAACTCTGCCTTTGTATCATGGATTGACTAAAATTAGAGGCATTAGCTATGGGATGTCTCATGCATTATGCAATCTTTTAGACTTAGACAAAAACAAGAAGATGGGAAACTTAAATCCTGATGAGATTAAGAGCATAGAAGAGACTTTGAAAAACCCTACAAAACTTCCAAAATGGATTCTTAATAGGAGAAGAGACAGAGAAACAGGAGAGGATAAACATATTGTCTCTGCACAAATTAAACTACAGAAAGAGTTTGATGTTAAACATTTAATGAAAATCAAAAGTTACCGAGGAATGAGACATTCTTATGGGTTGCCTGTTAGAGGACAGAGAACGAAGGCACATTTCAGAAAGGGAGCATCTTTGGGAGTGCAGAGAAAAGCAGCGAAGATGGTTAAAGGGAAGTAAATGGGAAGTCCTAAACGTCAGAGAAAAAAGTACAAGACACCTATGCATCCTTGGAGTGGTGTACGAATTACTATTGAGAAAGTCATTGTTAAGAATTATGGAGTTGGAAATAAAAAAGAAATTTGGAGAGCAGAATCTAAATTATCGAGCATTAAGAAACAGGTAAAGAAAATTATTGCCTCGAGGACTGCGCAAGCTGAGAAAGAGCAGCAACAATTATTATCAAAACTTTTCAAGTACAATTTAGCACAAAAAGATACGACTTTAGATCAAATCTTAGGACTGAAGATTGAAGATATCCTTGAGAGAAGATTACAGACGATTGTGTTTAAGAAAAATTTGGCGAAAAGCGTAAAGCAAGCAAGACAATTTATCACTCATGGATTTATTGCTATTGAAAATAGGAAAGTTACTGTTCCTTCCTATCTTGTATCGAGAGATGAAGAGAATAAAATTACTATTAAAGAGAATTTAGTTGAGAAGATGCAGCCTGTGGAGAAAAAAGCATGAAACCAGGACGATTGAGATGGGGTATTGCCCATATTTTTTCAAGTTATAATAATACCATTATTCATATTACTGATATCACAGGAGCTGAAACTATTGCTAAGGCTTCTGGTGGTATGGTGGTTAAGGCGCATAGACTTGAGAGCAGTCCAACTGCTGCGATGACTGCTGCAAAAATAGCTGCTGAGGGTGCTAAAGAAAAAGGCATTAATGCTTTACATGTACGGATTAGAGCCCCTGGAGGTCATAATGGACCCACATCAACAGGACCTGGAGCACAGGCAGCAGTAAGAGCGTTAACACGATCAGGATTAAAGATAGGCACTATAGAAGAGGTTACTCCTTTGCCTCATGATGGATGCCGTAAAAAGCATTTCCGAAGAGGAAGAAGAGTATAACCATAAGGTTTAAAAATCATACTTTTGATGCAAGACTATGGAAATCCAAAAACTTCAAAGCAGTGATTCTGAATTATCATTTGTAATAAAAGGAATTACTCCTGAGATTGCAAATTCTTTACGAAGAATCATGATTGGAGAGGTTCCTACTTTAGCAATTGATGAGATTGATTTTCAAAAGAATGATTCTGCTTTATATGATGAAGTTTTAGCACATCGTTTTGGTTTGGTACCTTTGGTAACCGATTTAAGTTCATATGAAATGAAGGAAACGTGCTCGTGTGAAGGGGCTGGCTGTGCAAAGTGTCAGTTAGTGATGTCTTTGAAGGCAAAAGGTCCTGCAACCGTGTATAGCTCTGAATTACAATCAACTGATCCTAAAGTCAAACCTGTTTTTCCTAATATTCCTTTAGTGATTCTTGTGAAGCAACAAAGATTAGAGATTGAAGCAACTGCAATTTTAGGGCAGGGAAAAGTTCACATGAAATTTGCTCCGTGTATTGCTTATTACACTACTGAGAATGAGAATGATTTTACTTTTTATATTGAATCCTTTGGACAATTAGCCCCTTTAGAGATCTTTGAAACGGCTTTAACTATCTTTAATGATAAACTTGAGCAGTTTGAAGCTGGCTTGAAAGGAGAAAAAGGAAGTAAATTAGGAATGCTTAGAAAAATAAAAGTCCCTAAATTAAAAAAATAATTAATTGTATGACACTTTATATGCAGCATATCCAAATAGTATTAAGATAAAAAAACTTATGATTCCTACTATCCAAAATAATGTATAGAGGTGTGTTAAATTTAACATATTAATACCTGAATTTAAAACAATAAAAGCATAAAGCCAGAAGAAGAAAGAAAAATATATTTGTGTTACCAGTTTAAGATTCCTTTTGAGGTTTTCTTTATTACTAAGATTAAATCTTTTTAGATAAGTATCTTTAAAGTTATAGAGATTTTCCTCTTTGTTTTTAAACTTAGGGATAATTCTCTCTATTCCCTTTACAACTACATTACCAAACCAAAATCCAAAAGCAATTGCATAGTGTTCTGAGCTTTTCCCCATTTAGTTGTCTTTTCCAAATAATTTGTCAAACCACTTTGTTACTTTCTCTATGAAAGAAGGACTTACACATTCATTGGAAACACAAAGATTACTGTTACATTCAAAACTGTTTTCACATTGTGTTTTCGGTTCCCACTGAGCTTCGAAACTGCCTTTGTCTGAACAGAATTGAGATGCTTTTCTATACCCGAAAGGATAGCATTTTCCTTCAGATGGACAGCTGTCTTTACAGACGAGAGCTTCAATTTTTGTCTCTTCGTTTTGGAATATGGATAAGTCATTTTCATTAATTTGATTTTCTTGCTCATCTGAATAACAGCTTTTTGCAACACTAAATTCTTTTATTTTTCCACAATCTTTTTCTGCAAGTTTCTTCCAGGTTTCTGCTGATCTGCATCCTTTTTCAGAAACTTGTGTTCTTCCATCCTCACAAGTCCAGGAAGCATATTCAAATCCTTGTTGCTGTGACAATTCAGGTACTTCATTCATGCTACAATCAAATCCAGCATACTCACTTTCTCCATCTAATAGTGTAAATGCATATCCTCCGCATGAACTCTTCCAGACGACTTTGCTTCCTTTTTTCCCAGAAACATCAATTGTGCAACTTTCTATTCCTGTGCAACTTAGTTTTTCATTCTTTTCTGAAACTGCATAACATTCTTGCTCAGAAGTTGCACCTTTAAACAAGCATTTCACTTGCTCTTGCACGTTTGTTTCTTGTCCGCAAGTAAATTCTGCATACTCATCTGAGCCATCTAATACTGTATATGCATATCCCCCACAAGAACTCTTCCAGGTAATTTTCTCCCCTGAATTTCCACTTACTTTCGCAACACAACTTTGGACTCCTGAACACCCTACTTTGCCTTTACTTGTATATACATAACACTCTTGCTTTAATTGTTCAATGGGAAGCTCAATCTCTACTGGCGTTGCAACGTGATCATATTCACACCATTCATCATAATAGGAATCATAAGATCCATCATCAACACATTGCTCTTGATATCGGTTTTTGCACACATAGTTTGTGTAGTGTCTTTCTTTTACGTTGATAACTTCTTCATTACCGAAGCCAAGTTGCTCATCAAGTTGCTGACCATCACAGGTAAAATGTTTTCTATGTACTATGGTAACTCTTCTTAATTTTTCATAATCGAGATTCTGATAGACATTAGGGTTAGGGATATATTGCACTGTTTGACTATTAATATTTTCTGGAGAGAACCCTCCTGCACCAACACTATATCCGCCCCCTGCTGAGCTTGAGACCTCACAGGATCCGCAATCTACAGAGCAGGAAGAGCAACTCTCTTGAGAACTGCAAACTGCATCTCCACACTTTGACTTGATTGGAATTAAATCTCCCTTAAACACACATTTTACTTGCTCTGATGTCTCTGAACTTTGACCACAATCAAATTTTACATACTCTTCTTCTCCATCCATAATTGTGTAATCATACCCTTTACAAGAACTCTTCCAGGTAATTTTCTCTCCTTGAAAACCGCCAACATCTAAAGTACAAGTCTCTACACCTGTACAACTAAATTCTCCCTGTGAACTTAAAGCATAACACTTTTGCTCTGTTGTTGACTCTGAAAATAAGCACTTAACCGTTTCTCTCTGTGCTTCTACTGGTAATTGATTTTCTGTTTCACTCGGACATAAAAATTCAACTGTATCTTCGATGCCATCTAATTGTGATGTTGCGTAATTTCCGCAAGTACTTGTCCATGTTAATGTTGATCCGCTTGTGCCTGTGACTTCAACTATACATGATTCACTTCCTTCACACTTGAATTCTTGGTTATCAATATAGGTGTAGCATGTTTGGCTTCTTTCTGTTCCCGTAAATGAACATTTTACTTGTTCATGCACTGAAGTTTGCTGCTCAGCGCGAACAGAAAGTGTCAAAATGAGTACCAACGTTAGAATTATAATTTCTGTTTTCATAAGCTTACTTAAAATTTTACCTTTAAATATTTTTTGCTTATGTTAGGTGAATACGAAACCTTTTAAAGAAGTTTTTTCTTACTCTTTTTCATGCGGGAGTGCCGGAGTGGCCAAACGGGCTAGAATTTTTAATGTAGATTAAAAATAGCCAAGCTAAGGACCTAGTGGCTTAGTGCCTGCGCAGGTTCGAACCCTGTCTCCCGCATTCAATCTTTGTGTAACACTTCTTAGATATTTTACGATTTGAAACCTTTGCTTGAAATTTTTCCGCAACCTATAAAAACAAGAGATAATCAAAGAAATGTATGGATTTACAATTGTTCATAAAAGAGGGAAATAGGTACAAGGTTCTTAAAGTACCTTCTTATGTAGTTAAGAATCTTCTGCGTGATAAATTGAGTTCAAGCGAACTTGATCGTATTCATCGTCTTGCTGCGCCCATTGAGGTTTCTGGTAATTTTAAGGCAGGAAGTGTTATTGTTGACTTTGCTTTAAAGAAAGCTGAATGTTACCAAAGCAAGATTGATTTGATGTCTATTGAAGCGACTTGGGATATTGATGAGCAACCACTTACTTTACAGAATTGTTAGGAGCTGGTTAAGTTACGATCTTTTTTTTGTTTCACTAACTCCTATATATCACAAATTTGAGCATTGATTTTTATCTCAACTAAATTAAATTTAGCTATTGGGGTTTCCCAATTTAACTTGAATATTCTACAATTTTTTACTTGATCTTTTATATGGAGACTTACTTTAAGTTTACTTTAACTATCTTAAATTTACTTTAATGCATTGAAGTAACTCTTCTTTTTAGGGTAGAAAACAGAAAACTATTTAAGTTATTTAAAGACTATTTAAATGAAAGTGTAAAATTTAAATCTATCAAAAAAATAGGAACTTATAAGGGGGCGTATTATATTCTATCCGGTGGCAAAAATGAGTAAGAAAGAAGCTAAGGCAAGAATAAAAATTAATCATTTGCTAGAAGAAGCAGGCTGGAGATTCTTTGACTCCAAAGGAAAACCTGCAAATATTGTGCTTGAACAAAATGTGAAGATAACAGAGAGATATATTGATGATTTGGGAGAAGATTTTGAAAAGACTAAAAATGGATATACTGATTTTACCTTGTTAGATAAAAATGGATATTATATTGCTGTTCTAGAAGCTAAATCTGAAGATAAGAACCCTCTCGTTGGGAAAGAACAAGCTAGAACTTATGCAAAAAGCCTAAATGTTCGATATGTGATTCTTTCAAACGGGAATATTCATTATTTTTGGGATTTAGAAACAGGAAATCCTCAGATTATCACTAAATTCCCTAATGCTGAATCTTTAGGCACAAGAAAAAAATATGTACCTAATCGAACAAGTTTTGCTAAAGAAAAAATTGAATCTGATTATATTGCAATAACACAAAAGCCAGATTATGCAACTGATCCCGATTATAAAAATGAACAGAAGAAAGCATCCTTTGTTGATAAGATGGGGCTTAAATTTTTAAGACCTTATCAAATTAAAGCAATCCAAAGTATTCAAAAAAGTGTATCGGAAGGAAAAGATAGGTTTCTTTTTGAAATGGCTACAGGAACAGGAAAAACACTTATTTCAGCAGGAGTCATAAGATTATTTTTGAAAACAAAAAATACAAAAAGAGTTTTATTTTTAGTAGATAGATTAGAGTTAGAAGATCAAGCATATAAAAATTTCAAAAAATATTTGCAAAATGATTTCAAAACAGTTATTTTCAAGGAAAACAGAGAAGATTGGAAAAAAGCAGATATCGTTGTTTCAACAATTCAAACATTTATAAGATACAATAGATATAAAGATTTATTTTCACCCACTGATTTCGATTTAGTAATATCTGATGAAGCACATCGTTCAATTGGAGGGAACAGCAGAGCAGTATTTGAATTCTTCTTGGGATACAAATTAGGTCTCACCGCTACACCAAAAGATTACCTTAAGCATGTTGATATGAATAAACTTCTTCAAAATGATCCGAGAAAATTAGAAAAAAGAGAGCTTCTTGACACCTATAAAACATTTGGATGTGAACATGGGGAACCCACCTATAGATACTCTTTAATTGATGGAGTAAATGAAGGTTTTTTAATAAATCCTGTTGTAGCTGATGGCAGAACCCATATTACAACAGATTTACTGTCTCAAAAAGGTTACGCTGTATTAGTTGAAAATGAAGATGGAGACAAAGTAGAACACTCATTTTTCCATAAGCAGTTTGAAAAAAAATTCTTTTCGGAAAAAACAAATCACGCCTTTTGTAAAGCATTCTTAGAAAACGCAATAAAAGACCCCCTAAGCGGAGAAATTGGGAAGTCGATTATCTTTTGTGTAAGCCAGACACATGCTGCAAAAGTTGCAAACATATTAAATGAATTGGCTATGAAAACATATCCGGAGAAATACCATTCTGATTTTGCTATGCAAGTAAGTTCTGATGTTCAAGAAGCACAGCAAATGACCATTAATTTTGTCAATAATACTCTTGGGGGGCATACTGCTTTTTTAGCCGGGTATAAATCAAGTAAAGTTAGAATTTGTGTAACGGTTGGAATGATGACAACAGGGTATGATTGCGAGGATCTCTTAAATATAGGTTTATTTAGGCCAATATTTTCACCTACTGATTTTATTCAGATTAAAGGAAGAGGGACAAGAAAATATATGTTCACATATAAAACCAAAGATGATTTTGAAGGATGGATTGAGAAAAAAATCGCGAAAAATAAATTCAAATTATTTGATTTTTTTGGAAACTGTGAGTATTTTGAAAAGGATTTTCCCTATGATGAAAAATTAAAACTTCCAGCACTTACAAAAGACTATCCTACTGATGGAAAAGAAAAACTAAGTGTTACTATGGACGCGTTTGAAAGTGTAAAAGAAGATGTGATTAAAACATACAACGAAGTGGCTATTGGTAAAGATGGAATGAGGATAGACAGGGAATTATTCGAATCTTTTTCCGATACTGTAAAAAGTGATGAATTCCTCAGCAAGAAATTCAAGGAAGGAAAATTTAAAGAAGCTGAAGAGTATGTAAGAAAAGAATTATTCAATAAGCCTGAAGAATACATCAATCTTGATAAATTAAGAAGAGCAGTAAAATTGGATAGAAGACTTACGTTAAGAGAAGTTCTCGAAAAGATCTTTGGAAAATTGAAGAAATTTAAAACAAAAGATGAGATTCTTGAAGAAGAGATTTCGACATTTATTGAATTGCATGGAACAGATAGAGATAATCTTCAAGAGTGTATTCATGCAATACGGTTGTTTATGAAGGAATATATTGCTAATGTTACATTTAGGGAAATAATTGATGAAGGAAATTTCACAGAGCTAGAAACCAATCCTGTATTTTCCATGAAAGATTTAGAAGAACTTAATGGGTGGAGAGAAGATTTGCTTCACTACATAAAGGATTATGTAAATCTGAATATTTTTGCAGGGGTTGCTTAAAATGCCAAAGAAATTGATACAAAAAGATGAAATTACTGAATTTTTATTATATACTGCACCAAATGGAGATATAACAATTGAGGTGTTTATTCATAATGAGAACGTTTGGCTTACACAAAAAAAAATGGCTGAATTATTCGGTGTGGACAGAACAGTAATAACTAAGCACCTTTCTAATCTTTTTGAAGATACGGAATTAGATGAAAAATCAGTTAGTGCAAAATTTGCACATACTGCTTCAGATGGAAAGAAATATCAGACGTACTACTATAATCTTGATGCAATAATCTCAGTCGGATATCGTGTAAATTCTTCTAGGGCGACATTATTTCGGATTTGGGCAACAAAAGTCCTCAAAGAGTATATTATAAAAGGATTTGCTATGAATGATACTCGTCTTAAAAACCCGCACAACCCATTTGGAAAAGATTATTTTGAAGAGCAATTAGAAAGGATAAGAGATATTCGTGCAAGTGAGCGAAGATTTTATCAAAAAATTACAGATATCTATTCAGAATGTAGCGCAGATTATGACTCTGACTCAAAAATAACTGAAGAATTTTTTGCAATAGTGCAGAATAAATTACATTGGGCAATTACCGGTCAGACTGCTGCCGAGATTGTTTATGTTCGAGCTGATAGTGCTAAAAAAAATATGGGTTTAACATCTTGGAAAAATGCGCCAAAAGGAAAGATACGCCAATCAGATGCCATTATTGCAAAAAATTATCTTAACAAAAATGAGTTAGAAATGCTTAATAGAATAGTTACGATGTATTTGGATTATGCTGAATTGCAGGCTAAAAATAAAAAAATCATGTATATGACTGATTGGGTTAAGAAATTGGACGCATTTCTAAAATTTAATGAACAGAATATCTTAGAAGGAAAAGGAAAAGTTTCTCAAGAAATTGCACAAGAACTTGCTTTTAAAGAATTTAAGAAGTATTCTAAAAAGCAAAACGAATTGTTCGAATCTGATTTTGATAAATTCTTGAAGGAAACTGCTGAAAAATATGGTCAATTAAAGCCATCGAATTCTATGGGATTAAAAAGGGGAAAAAATGCTTGATTCAGAAACAAAAAGAAGAATAGACACTGCTCGTGATATCCTTGTTGGAAAAATACCTGATCCTAAATCGCAGATTGAACAAATTACTATTGCACTCATCTACAAATTCATGGATGATATGGATAAAAAATCAGAAGAGTTAGGGGGAAAAGCTAAATTCTTCACTGCTGCGTATTCTAAATATGCTTGGAACAAACTACTTGATAGCTCAATAAGTGGTGTTGAACTTGTTAATCTTTATGGTGAAGCGATTCAGAGCATGAATCAAAATCCAAATTTACCGCAGTTATTTAGAGATATTTTTAAGAACGCATATTTACCCTATAGGGATCCAGAAACATTAAGGCAATTTTTAAGAATTATTGATGATTTCAAATATGATCATTCTGAGCGATTAGGAGATGCTTTTGAATACTTATTATCGGTAATGGGCTCTCAAGGAGATGCAGGGCAATTCAGAACTCCGCGTCATATTATTGATTTTATTGTAAAAGTAGTTAATCCGTCAGTTGATGATACTATTTTAGATCCTGCTTGTGGAACTGCTGGATTCTTGATTTCTGCGTATAAACACATTATTGCTGCAAATACCTATAATGGTAAATTAGAACTGACTCCTGATAAACGTAAGAAATTGGTTGAAAATATTGTTGGTTATGATATCTCTCCTGATATGGTACGATTGTCTTTAGTTAACTTGTATTTGCATGGATTTAAAGACCCTCATATTTACGAATATGATTCTTTAACTTCTGATGAAAAATGGTCAGAAACATTTGATGTTGCTCTTGCAAATCCACCATTTATGACACCAAAAGGAGGGATTAGACCACATAAAAGATTTTCAGTAGATTCTAATCGTGCAGAAGTGTTGTTTGTTGATTATATCTCTGAACATTTGAATAATGATGGTCGGGCAGGTATTATTGTTCCTGAAGGAATCATATTTCAATCTGGAACTTCTTACAAACAACTTCGTAAAATGCTAGTTGATAATTCACTGTATGCAGTTGTTTCTTTGCCTGCAGGAGTATTTAATCCGTACTCGGGTGTTAAGACTTCAGTGTTATTGTTAGATAAGAAACTTGCAAAGAAATCATCTTCAATACTTTTTGTAAAGATTGGGAGTGATGGCTTTGGATTAGGAGCGCAAAGAAGAGAAGTAAAAGATAATGATTTGCATGAAGGTTTAGAAATAATAAACGCTTACAAGAATGCAGTTTTAGAAGGGACTGAACCTAAGATTGAAAGTAAAATCGCGCACATTGTATCTAAGAAAGCAATTGGGAAATCAGGAGATTATAATTTGTCTGGAGATAGATATAAAGAAAGTAAAGTTTATGATGGACATTATGAATTGATAGAACTGGGAGAAATTTGTGAAGTAATAAAAGGAAACATGATAACTAAAGAATTAGCGATTAAAGGCGATATTCCTGTGATTGCAGGTGGACAAAATCCAGCATATTATCATAATAAGGCAAATCGTGAAGCAAATATAATCACGGTAAGTGCATCTGGTGCTTATGCTGGATTTGTGAATTTCTTTGATGTACCAATTTACGCTTCTGACTGTACAACGATTAAATCAAAAAATGAAAATAAACTTTTGACAAGATATGTTTATCACATGTTAAAAGGACAACAAGACAAGATTTACGAGTTTCAAAGAGGTGGTGCACAACCTCATGTGTATTCTAAAGATTTGATTCCATTCAAAATTCCGCTTCTACCATTAGAAGTTCAAGAAAGAATTGTTGAAGAGATTGAAAACTACCAAAACATCATTGATGGTGCAAAGAAAGTTGTTGAGAATTATAAACCGAGCTTTAAGATTGAGAAAGAGTGGAAAATGATCGAATTAAGAACTGTGTGTGAATTAATTAATGGCAGGGCATATTCTCAAGAAGAACTTCTTGAAAAAGGTAAGACTCCTGTTTTACGTGTAGGCAATTTCTTTTCTAATAAGGGTTGGTATTATTCTGATTTAGATTTGGATGAAGATAAGTATTGTGATAAAGGTGATTTATTATATGCTTGGTCTGCATCTTTTGGTCCGAAAATTTGGAATGGCCCAAAGGTCATATTTCACTATCATATATGGAAAGTTAAGATTAATAACTTAATTAACAAAATGTATCTTTACCATTTACTTGATAAGAAAACAGACGAAATTAAAGCTACAGGTCATGGCATTGCTATGATGCACGTAACAAAGGGAGGAATGGAAAAAATGAAAATCCCACTCCCTCCTTTTCCAATTCAAAAACAAATCGTTGCCAATATTGAAGAAGAGCAAAAACTTGTCGATGCAAATAAGAAATTAATTGAGATTTTTGAAAATAGAATCAAAGAGAAGATTTCTGAGGTTTGGGGAGAATGAATAAAGACTTAACTATACGGAACTCAACTGCAGAATTTTTAATATTTCAAGCCAGATCAAAAGGAGAATCTATAAATGTAAAATATGCTGATGAGAATGTTTGGCTGTCGCAAAATATGATTGCCAAACTTTTTGACAAAGGAAGAAGCACGATAACCGAGCATTTGAATGAAATCTTTAAAACTGGCGAACTCAATGAAAAATCAGTTTGTCGGAATTTCCGACATACTGCCTCTGATGGAAAGGAGTACACTACAAAATTCTACAATCTAGACGCAATAATCTCTGTAGGCTACAGGGTAAATTCAAAGCGAGCGACACAATTTAGGATATGGGCGACAAAAATCTTAAAACAATTTGCCATTAAAGGATATGTTTTAGATAAAAAAAGATTAGAAAACGGTTCTTTTCTAGATGAGAATTATTTTGATGAACTGTTAGCCGAAATTAGAGAGATACGGCTTAGTGAACGAATTTTTTATCAAAAAATAACTGACATTTATGCAACGAGCATGGATTATGATAAAAATGCACAGACAACAAAAGACTTCTTTGCAAAAGTACAAAACAAGCTTCATTATGCAATACACCAGCATACTGCTCCTGAGTTGATTATGGGACGAGCCGATAGCAAAAAAGAACATATGGGGCTGACCTCATGGAAAAATTCTCCTGATAGCAAAATAATTAAAACAGATGTGTCAATCGCAAAAAATTATCTCAAAAAAGAGGAGTTGGCATCGTTAGGCAGAATTGTTTCTGCATACTTAGATTTAGCAGAAGAGCGGGCGAAAAGAAGAATCCCTATGTCTATGGAAGATTGGGCTAAAAGGCTTGATGCATTTTTAGAATTTGATGAAAGAGAAATACTTAAACATCCTGGCAAGATAACACAGAAACTTGCAAAAGAATTTGCTGAATCTGAATTTGAAAAGTATAGAGTTACTCAAGATAAGCTTTTTCAATCTGATTTTGACAGATTGTTAGAACAAACACACAAGTTTCCTAAAAAGGAAGATGATAAAAATTGAAGAAGAGCAGAAACTTGTAGATGCAAATAAGAAATTAATTGAACTATTTGAGAAGAAAATCAAAGAGAAGATTACAGAAGTTTGTGGAAAATGATGAATCAAAAAAATGATCAAATTACTTGGATAATACTTAACGCAGTGAAACACCTACAAGTTGGAAAGATTAAATTAGCCCAATTTCTAAAAGGATCAAAATCAAAAGATATCATAAGCATATCTGATAAGATTGGCTATGGAGGAATCTTATGGCATGATATCCCGACAATCCAAAGCTTTATTGAGCAATTAGAACAGATGGAATTAATTCGTAAAAATAATCATAGCGGAGGAATAGATTATTCAACATACGAGCTTACAGAAGCAGGCAAGATAGTTTTGGAAGGAAAAAAACAAATAACTCTTCAAGCAGTAAAAAAAATAAAACCCATAACTATCGGAGATTCAGAAAGAGAAACATTAAACTTGATGAATGGAGGAAAAACAGTTCATGAAATAGCAGAAGAGAGAGGTCTTGTAAAGTCAACAGTTTACACTCACTGCTTTCGCCTTATTACTCATGGTTATGTTTCAAGCAGGCAAGTAGTATCGGAAGATGTCATAAACAATATTCTTGGTGCAATAAATAATAAAAAAGAGATTCCTTCTGTAAAAGAAATCAAGGAATTGCTTCCGGATGTTAGTTATGAAGAAATACGTTGCGTACTGGCAGATATGAAGCGAGGAAAACAAAATGGGCTGGATTAGCATCCCTCAATTGAGCAAGAGTTGCGAAGATTTTATCAAGAACAATCCTCAATTAAACCTATCAAAGTTTTCTTGCAGAAATGGAAACTTCATATTTTACAGAAAATATGTTACTGTTCAAAATGTAAAGTCTGAAACCGCCGATATACGAATTTGCTTTGTGAAAAATGACAAAGGAATTGAAGGCTGGATGTTGATTATAAGAGGCATACGGGAAAATGGCAGAATCTTCCAATATTCAGTGATTTTAACGAATGCTTAGATAGTATTAAAAGTGAAAAATGGGAAGTCCTAAAACCACTTCAATAGGAGACAATAAACATGGATAAGAGTTCAATAAAAGTCAACTGTAATTTTTGTGAAAAACAGATAGAATGTCCTAAAGATATGCTTGAAAAATCAAAAAAGCATATGTGTCACGAATGCTTTCTAGAAAAAGCTGAGAATGGCAGTGAAGAAGAGTTTAAAGATGTTCATGTTGATTTTCCGGTAGAAAATTTAATCGAGGAAACTGCAAATAAGATGGCAAATGAAATGGTTGATAAAATGTTTCCTCTTGTTTGGGGCGAAAGAAAAAATGAGTTTAAAGAACTTTCAAAAAAGGATTTAGCATACGAAATGTTTGGAGCAGGAGCATACATTGCATTAAGCAACTTTATAAAATTACAGCACGAACAGGGAATGAAAGAAGAGAAAAATAAAGAGGAATGATAACGATGATGGAGCCATTTTATAATAAATTTCCAGATGTTGCTGAAAAAGAAACAAGATGTGTAATTATTCCAAAAGGAAGACCTCTCCCTGCAGGAGAATATTATATGTCTGAAAGCTTTTGCGATGACAAAAAATGCGACTGCAGAAGAGTGTTTATCAATGTCATTTACAATGATAATATTCTAGCAACAATTGGCTATGGATGGGAAGACTTAAAGTTTTATGAGAAATGGATGGGGGATAAAGAACTCGCAAAAGATGTGAAAGGACCTATACTCGAAATTGGAGGAGTATCGACTAAATATTCACAAGAAATATTCACATTATTTAAAACGTTCATGATGCAAGACAAGATATTCATTGACAGATTAAAAGAGCATTATGAAATGTTCAAGAAATCATCTGAAAAAAAGAAAAGCAACTTTGAAGATAAAACTGAAGAATTAGAAAATTTTGATCCTGATTTGCATACTATCGTTGGGCTATGCAAAGAGATTGGCACAGGCTTTGACTGCATAACTGATAATGTTAAAGAAGCTTTTTATCCTATTTTAATGGCGATTGAAGAAACAATCTGGAGTGAATATCTTAAAGATAGTTCATTAAAAGACTCAGAAGTAATTGAATCAATAAAGAATATACGAGATAATATCTTTTCTGAAAACACAAAATTTAATGAAGTGGAAAAAAATATCGTTAAAAGGCTAAAATTAGTTTTATTCCTAAACCATTACAATAAACGGGATGTATCTTTGTCTATTTCTTGTGTGCTTAAATCAGCAAAATTACACAAGTCAGTAGGCGGAAATAGGGGTTATCTAACGTTTATCTCAGGATTTTTTAATGAGATGATAAAAAAATGAAAAGGAGAATCAATGGCTGAAATTTCACAGATAATAAAAGACATAGAATCTGAAAATCATACTACTAAGCACATACTTCAACAATTATTAGAATTAGTAATGTCGCTTACTGGTAGAGGGAGGATAAATGATGATTACACAAAAACTATTGAGTTTCCGATAGGAGAGAACACCATTATTTTTGACTCTTATTATCAAAGAGTATGGATCAATACTAGTGATGAAGAGAAAGAAATAGAAGATGAAGAAGAAATTGAGTTGGTTTCAAAAGAGATTAAGAGGAGAATATTGCAATTTGACACACAAATAAAGGGGATGCGAGAGAAAATTTCAAGCGAAATATTTGATAAACCTCTTAAGAGAAAAAAGAATGATTGAAAAACTAAGAAAATACACCAACAGAGTACTGACAAAATAAACTAGGTAAATCCTATGAACACATTATCAAAAGAAGATGCATTGTTGTTTCATAAGCTGATGAATTCGTTATTATTTTTTGTAAACAAGAAAGTAGATATTATAAAAAATGCAAATACGATAAAGGAATTTCTTAACAACAATGTGGCAGAAACACAACCTCTGCGAAAGAAAATATTTTCAGAAAAATATACCTTTATTGATGATTACATACAAGAAAATCCCGATAATGCAAACAAAGAAGAAATTGCCATAATTGCATCATGGAAAAACTATAAAACTGATCAATTTTTTATCATAAAGCATACTAAGGAATACAGCTTATTTTTCGGCAAGAACAAAGTCTATGGCGTTAAGGGAATAACTGATTCATTTGAAGAAAAATTCCAGAGTTATACTCCCATTATGGTAGATATCACTTTAATTCCTTTCAAAGAACATTTGATTTATGATGGACTATTCGCTCCTTACGATATCTCATTTGGTAGTGGGATGAAGCACTCATTAAAGCAAGAATCAGAAGAAGCAATAAAAAAATTTGGAATCATAACTGACTTAACCCAAAACCCTATTGTAAAGAAGCAAAACGATGAAGAGATGCTCCATTTTTACATGAAATCATTTAATAATAAGATGGAGTATAAGGAAGAAATTTATAAGTTAAAGAATAAGTCCAAAGACTTAGAAGCAGTGTATTACCAAGAGGAAGCAAGAGATTTTGCAAGGCATCCAAAAAGACAATTTAGAGAACAAGGCATAAAAGGTTACTTTGCAGTATTGATTCATAGTGTAGTCGCAAGCGGACAAACTGAGAAAGAATTGAAAGAGAATATTTCAAAAATAATTCCTGAAAATAAAAGAGAATGGATTTATACATTCAAATTATGATCCGTATAGCTCCACCATTCTTCCTTCCCAACAATAACATGATCCAATACTTTTATTCCCAGTATTTCTCCTGCTTCAAGCAATCTCTTTGTCATTCTCAAATCTTCATCTGATGGCGTTGGGTCTCCTGATGGGTGATTATGTACTAATATTACAGAATAAGCACTCTCTTTCACAGCAGACTTAAACACTTCTCGTGGATGTGCTATTGTTCCCGTTAGTGCACCAATAGAAACAATTTCATCTTTCAAAACCCTATTCTTTATATCTAAATGAAGTATCATGAACTGTTCTCTATCCAAAAAAGACATTTTAGGAGAGCAGTATTCAAACACATCTTTAGCTGTCCTTATGGGTTTTCCGTTCAATTTAGAGTACGAATGTCTTTTATTTAACTCAAAAAGTGCAACGATTTGGCAAGCTTTAGCAGAGCCAATGCCATTAATCTCTTGTAATTCACTTAGAGAACAGGCTGAAAGTTTATCAAAACCATATTTGGAAATAAGGCGATTAGACATATCTATGACGTTTTCTTCCTTAGTACCTGTTTTTAAGATAATTGCCAAGAGTTCAGCATCTGATAAAACTGAAGGACCATGCTTTTCAAGCCGTTCTCTAGGTCTATTCTCTAAAGATATATCTTTTATGCGCATTTACAAATAAAAAGACTAAACTCTTTATAAGAATTGCTTAAGGAAAACCGGAAATCCTTAAATTATTAATAACTCTTATTTAACATTCATAGATTGAACAATACGACACTTTCCAAAAGCTTTTTAAAAGGCACGCAATGAAGAAAAAGCATGGTAAAAAGAACCGGACCTAGTAATCCAGGATTAAAACTGCTTATTAGAGATTTGAAGAGATTGTCTTTAAAGGAAAAGGTTAATGTTTGGACTGCAACTGCTAGAAACCTTGAGAAATCAACACGAACACGAAGAAGCGTTAATTTAGTTAAAATTGAGAAGTATGCAAAAGAGCAAGAAACTATCTTAGTTCCTGGAAAAGTACTTGGAAGCGGAACTTTAACAAAAAACATCCAAGTAGCTGCATTTGCGTTTTCTGATTCTGCGAAAGTGAAACTAGGAACGAAAGCTATGACATTGCCTATGCTTATGCAAAAAAACCCTAAAGGGAAGAATGTGAGGATTTTAGGATGATCATTGATGCAAATAACTTAATTCTTGGAAGGATATGTACGTATGCTGCTAAACAAGCTTTGCTTGGAAATACTGTTGATATTATCAATTGCGAAAAAGCAATTATTACAGGAAAGAGAACGAGTATTTTCGAACATTATGACACAAGAAGAGAGCGAGGTTATATCTACAAAGGTCCTCACTTTTCGAGAATGCCAGATAGGCTTGTGAAGAGAACTGTAAGGGGTATGCTTCCTTATAAGCAAGAACGAGGGAAAGAAGCACTGAAAAAAGTGAAGTGTTATTTAGGAGTTCCAAAAGAGTTTGAAGGAAAGAAATTTGAAGTTTTAAAAGCAGCTCACATGAGTAAAATGACAAGTGTTAAATACATTAAGATTGGGGAATTAGCTCAGCACCTCGGAAAATGAAATCAATTGTTACAGCTGGAAAGAGAAAAACATCTGTTGCTAAGGCAATTATAAGCGATGGAAAAGGTGTTGTACGTATTAATAGTCAATTACTTGATACATTTATGCCTGAAATATCCAGAATGCGAATTCAAGAGCCTTTAATGCTTGCAGAATCTGTTATTAAGAAAGTTAATATTAATGTTCATGTTATTGGTGGTGGAGCGCAAAGTCAAACTGAAGCTGCAAGGTTAGCGATTGCACGAGGGATTGTAGCTTATTCTAAAGATCCTAATTTGAGAAAGACATTCTTAGAGTATGATAGACATCTCCTTATAGCCGACACGAGACGCAAGGAAACGAGGAAACCAAATGATTCGAAAGCACGTGCGGGGCGACAGAAGAGCTATCGCTGATTAGTAGTAACATTATTCTACTTCTTTAATATTTAAATATTTATGCTCTTTAAAGTATATTTTACAAAGGTACGTCAGCGTCATGGCAGCGCATGAGGTATATAAAGAAAATTTTTTGATTAATCATAATGAATGCTCAGAAGAACTGGGCGTATGTTTTACTTGTAATACGGATATGATTCTATAACAACTTTTATGATCATTAACGTTCTTACTCATTTGGTCATATTTTCTAGGAAATACCTTTTCAAAACAACTTCAAAATTCATTCTATAGTCTTCTTCATTGCCTGCGTATGTACCAATTACTTGCTTAAATCTTTCAATTAATTCCTCTCTTTTTACATACTTAGTGATGGCTTGTATATCTTCCTCATCTCTTGCATTGAGCCTTGCTGATTTTGTTATAACAATATCCTCCGGGCTTAATGTTTTCAAAGTTATGTTTTTAAGCTTTAAGATTTCTTTTGACTTCTCGGCATAATCTTTGGGAAGCTGCTCTGAAAAAATATAGCCATCAAAAAACAGATCAACCCTAAAAGTTTTGTCAATTGCTTTTTTAAACTCCTGTTTATCTTCTGATGAAATGCAAAAATCAATATCCATAGTTGAAGGCTTTAATCCAAGCAAAGTCATTGCAGTACCTCCGACTGCTACCACTATAATTTTCTTAGTGATCTTTCTATCAACTTTCTTAATCCATACTACAAGTTGAGTTCTATCTATCATGTATATAACCTCGCATTCTCAATAAAATCCTCATCAAAAAATCTTCCTAATAGCATCCACTTTTTGATTCTTTCTGGGGAGGTTTTCATTAAAAAATCATAATCTCCTTCAACCAAAAATGCAATTTCCCTGCTTTTATTTTCGCTAAAATAAGAGAGCAGATCTTTAAGATAGGGCATTTCTTTAATTATCATAGCTGTTTCTATTAAGTATCCTATTTTATTTTTAATGCCAAACTTAGCTGCAACATCGAGCATTTTGAATTTATCAAGTTTATTCTTAATAATAAGAATTGGGATCGCTTCAATATACCTTGCATTAGAATGCTTGCTTAGTATCTCTCCGATTAAGTCTTCTAAAGATATCTTCTTAGCCCTTTTCTTTTTCTTTGGAAGAATAATATCATACCCATAACGCGCAAGATTATAGTCAATTAGATAGGTATCTTTGTGCTTTCTTTTGTTTATTTCCTTTAATATTTTTGCCTGCGAAAGAATTTCGGCTGCTATAAGTTTTGGCCTTATGGACCGGTATAAATAATTCTTCTCTGTCTGCTTTAGTTTTTTACCTTCCATTTTCTTAATTATTGTATTGACTTCAACTTCTCCGAATATTTTTAGGATTATTGGTTCTTTCATTAGCATAATCTTATATGGGATTATCTTATATATAAATCTTCCTATTTTTGTATTTATTAGTACAATTATTGTATATTTTTAATCTAAAAAAGTCAATATTCTATAACGCTTCATTTTCATATATTAAAATAACTAAAGAATTTTAATTGGGCTTGTATTGATTGAAATAAAGAAAACTTTAACTTTTTTACTTTAGTCATATCTTCTTGGAAGAATCTGTTCTAAAGTAAAATATCTTCCAAGCATTCCATTAAACATGCCTGTAAGTTGTCTTTTATCTCTTTGATGGAATCCTGAGGGCAGAGGCATATCATTCTGTTCATGAAACTCTCTGAGAAATGTTTTTAACATACCATAATTGTTTCGAGGATCTTCAGTCCTTCTCGGGACTTGATAGCTTGGAGTAGTTTGATATTGAGGTGTACTCGCTCCTTCAACTCTCTCTTCTAGCATAGAAAATTAAGAGTCAATCTTCTTTATAAAGTTTTCTATATGTCACTACTCAAGGATAACGTTATTCCTTCATGAAGCTTAGGAAAGATTTATAAAAGTATCTTCAATCAGACAGTCTATGATAATTCCAGTGAGATGTATGAGCTGTGGCAAGCCCGTAGCACAGCTTTGGGAAACTTACAAGCAGAGAGTAGAAGCTGGAGAGAACCGTAAGAAAGTCATGGATGAATTAGGCTTAAAGAGATACTGCTGCAGAGCATTATTCTTAGGACATGTTGATGTTTTAGAGACTGTTGCTCGCTTTAAACGTTCTTAGTTTTAATAGAAGCACTAGCATCAGAATAAGTAAAATATCCAGTAGTAAGCACAGAACGCAGAAAGCATGTAAAACAAAGATTTCTATCAAAACAAGATAAAAAGCAAAACATAAGCTAAGTATTGTTGCATAGACCATTAGTTTTGTAATGCCTTTTTCATTCAATTTTTTCTTTCCTAAGGATAAAGTTCTTTCTTTTTGCACTCTAAAAATACAGAAGAGGATAAACAAAAAGAAAAGACTTCCAAAAAGAGCAACCGGAATCCCGAAGCCCGGAGGAAATTCTGCGTAATCACTTTTGTTTACTACGTCACAGTTCAGTTTATCTCCAAAATTACAAAAACTTGACGTTGGTGCGTAATGTAAATAGAGTAAATATAAAGAAATAAAAAAACCCAAGAGCGAAATTCCAAAAAGCAATTTCAGTAGTGTTTTCTTCATAGTATCCATGAAACCTATTCCGATATAAACTTTATCTTATTTTATGCTGTTTCATTAACAAAGAATTACTGACTACAGAGACAGAACTTAGTGCCATAGCAGCTCCTGCAATCATAGGATTTAATAGGAATCCATTCATCGGATATAAAATCCCTGCTGCAATAGGAATCCCTGCTGTGTTATATGCAAAGGCCCAGAAGAGATTTTGCTTAATTTTTTTCATAGTATAATCGCTTAATTTAATTGCTGTTATGACATCATGTAAATTGTTTCTCATTAAAACGATAGATCCTGTTTCGATGGCAACATCAGTTCCAGAACCTAAGGCAATGCCAACATCAGCTTGCGCAAGTGCAGGAGCATCATTAATACCATCTCCGACAAAAGCAACCTTTCCTTTTTTCTGCAAGTTCTTAACTTCCTTTGCTTTATCTTCGGGAAGGACTTCAGCAAGGACGTAATTAATTCCTGCTTGTTTCGCGATAGCTTTGGCAGTTCTTTCATTATCTCCTGTGATCATTACTACTTTTTTCTTCATTTTTTGCAATTTTTTTACAACCTCAGAAGCATTTTCTTTTAGTGTATCAGCTATCGCAATAATTCCTATAATCTTTTTTCCGTAAGCTAAGTAGACTGTAGTTTTTCCTTGTTCTTCTAATTGTGCAACTTTTTCTTCATAGGATTTTGTGATTATCTTAGAAGCAAGCATGAGTTTTTTATTTCCGAGTAAAATTTCCTTTCCTTTATACTTTGCTTTTACTCCTTGCCCAGAGATAGCTTTGAAGGAGGTAACATCAGAAAGTTTGGAATGAACTTTCTTTAGAATGGCTTCAGCAAGAGGATGCTCTGATTTCTTTTCTACCATTGCAGCTAATTTTAGAACTTCTGATTCTTTTGTGTTAAATGCAAGAACATCAGTAACTTCGGGAGTTCCTTTTGTTAACGTACCTGTTTTATCAAAGACAATCGTGTTTACTTTATGCGCTGTTTCTAGTGCTTCTGCACCTCGAATTAAAATTCCTCTTTCTGCTCCTTTTCCTGTTCCTACAATAATTGCTGTAGGAGTTGCTAAACCAAGAGCACAAGGACAGGCAATAATTAAAACTGCAATGAAATTTGTTAGGGCAAAAAGAAAAGCTGGAGTTGGACCAAAGAACATCCAGAGAGTAAATGTTAAGATAGCTATAATTATGACAATAGGAACAAAAATGCTCGATACTTTATCAGCTAATCTTTGGATAGGAGCCTTACTTCCTTGGGCATCTTCCACAAATTTAACAATTTGAGACAATACGGTGTCTTTTCCTACTTTGGTTGCTTTAAATTGGAAGCTTCCTGATTTGTTAATTGTGCCCCCAATAACTTGACTGTTTTTCTTTTTCTCAGTAGGAATACTCTCTCCTGTGATCATAGATTCATCAACACTTGAATCTCCCTTTATTACAATTCCATCTACGGGAATTTTCTGACCAGGCTTTACTACGATGATATCATTGACTTTTACATCTTCGATAGAAATTGAGATTTCTTTTCCATTTCTTATGACTAAGGCTGTTTTCGGTTGTAAGCCAATGAGTTTTTTTATTGCTTCAGAGGTTTTTCCTTTTGCTTTTAACTCAAGCCATTTTCCGAGCATAATGAACGTAATGATAACAGCAGCGGTATCAAAATAGGTTCCTCCTGTGAATGTTGATGGAAAGATTGTTACTAAGGTACTATAGGCAAAAGCAGCTGTTGTACCAATGACAATTAAAGAATCCATATTCGCTGTTTTTACTTTTAGAGCAGCATAGGCACTTTGATAGAATCTTTGTCCTACATAAAATTGGACGGGAATTGTTAGTAATAATGTAATGATATTTCTCCAGGAGAAATCAATCTTAAAGAATTCAGGAAAAGAAAGAATAACAATCGGAATAGAGAATATTAAGCCAATAAAAAAGAGTTTTTTAAGTTCTTTAATCTCCTCTTCTTTAATCTTTTCTTGATCTTTATCAGTAACTCCGTACCCTGTCTCTTGAACTTTTTTAATTAAAGCGTCTCTAGTTGTTGTTTTTTCATCAAACTCAACCGTAGCTTTTTCTGTCCCGTAATTAACTAAAGCAATACTTACTCCCGGAGTTTTTTTTAACCTTTTTTCTATGATTAAAGCACAGCTTGCGCAATGCATCCCAGTAATTTGGAGTGTTGTTCTCATTTGAGTGATTTCCTTATCTCTTCAAACTCTTTTTTTGTTATTTCACCTTTTGCGAATCTTTTCTTTGCTATTTCGAAGGCAGACTCTGAGGTATCATTTCTTTTGATGAGCCAAAAAATGAACCAAATAACAGCTGTCCAAAAGAGGATCATTATAGTCATACTGAACCAAGTATCCCAAGGACCTATTCCCATCATTCCATATCCATAAGTATTTGCCATTGTATCTTATTTTGATATATCAAAAAGTATATAAACCTTGTTATTCTTTTCTAGATTATGGAAGATATTAAGGTTACGAATCTGATTAAATTTTACACGCTTATTCTTCTAAACCAAGGGCCCAAGCATGGGTATGAGCTTATGAAATCATTAGAACACCTGTTCGGGAAAGAGATTAGTGCATCACAAGTCTATCCTTTCTTAAGTAAACTTGAGAAACAAGGGTTGATTATGCATAAAAAAGTAGAAAGTAGAGATAAAAAAAGATATTCTATCACTTCAAAAGGAAAAACCTTTACTCATGATCTTTTAACACAATTTGATACTTTAATTGATTCTTTAGTTGAAGCTAAAGTAAAAAAATGTGCCCACTGTGATTGCGAAATCTATAAACATGGGTTTGAGAAGATTGTAAAGAGAAAAAAATTAGTTTTTTGTTGTAAGCATTGTGCTCAAAGGATTTACTAGAGATTAACAACCCTTTCTTTTCATTAAAAGATAGAGATTTATACTTAAAAAAGTGATTACTAGTAGCTGAATTTCCATTCCCTTGAAAGGAAGAGAAAGAAAGCTAAAACTTACTCCAAATAGCCCGAAGATTAGTGGGAATAAGCCGGCAACGCATGCTGTGCATACTCCTGTTGCAAGCCCACCTAACGTACCTAGGCTAACAAGAGCAGTTTGCTTCTTAACACTTATTCGTTCTTTCCAATTTTTATAGATTAAGGTTCCCGTGAGTGCAACAAGAAAGGCGATGATGAGTGTTAAAAACCCAGAAATTACTAACTCTTCCCATTTAATTGTTTCAACATATTTCGGGAGATATTGAACGGTGACATAGAATTGGCTAATAGTAATGTTTAGAGCAAGATATACGGTAAAAAGAATAATAAAAAAATAGAGATAGGGTTTTTTGAATACTTGAGTTATCATTATTCAACAATTAAAGTACCTTTTCCCATTCCCATGGAGCAGGTAAAACCATATGTTCCTTTTTGAGTTGGAGTAAATTCCAAGATGTTATCTCCGGTCCTAAAAATCTTTGAAACTCCTAATTGGGGAATGCTGAATGCTCTTAAACATCCTTGCAGTTGGTTCATATTGCCAATGATCTTTACGGGTTTATCTGCTTTTACAGTAATAGTATTAGGGTCATAATTATAATTCGCAATTCCTAAATTCACTATTTGAGTATCTCCATCTATTACTACTTTGTTTGATCCTGCGTCCCCACCTTTTACAAGTTCGGTATCTGCATTATTTGAGCTTCTCGCATTGCCTAAGGCTAAAACAACAAAGATCCCTATAATAAGTACTCCTGCAATGCTCCATATCATACTTTTCTTAATCTTTATTTCTTCTACCATTTTTTCCACCTACCTGAATAATACTGATTTTGGCCCATAGACCATTATAAAGGTTATTATCATTGTAAAGATAAAGCAGAGTGTAACAAAAGGTATGAAACTATGGTTTTTAAACTTTTCTTTTGTTTTAGCTGCTTCTTTATAAATAATATAATCTAAGCCAATAATAATGGCTGCAGAGGCTAGTGTTATAATAGGAATGATAAGTTTGAGATGATCATTTAATAGCATTAAACTTGTCATAGCACCCATTAAACCCCCCATTAAACCAGCCATCATACCTTCTAGAATCCCCATAATGCCACAACAACGCCCCGTGAAGATTCCAAGACCCATTCCAATAATTATGCCTACAACAGACCCGATAAACATTCCATTCGTAGCTCCTACAATCATTCCTATCAAGAACCCTGAGATCATTCCTGTAGTCATCCCTATCATCATTCCAGTCATACAACTAAAGAAGTTTCCATACGCTTTGATGTGCCATACAGAGGTTGCACTCAATACTACACTGATAACCAAGAATATGAGATAATACCCATAACTATTAAAAAAATCAGGAATATTCTTGAAAAAACCAAAATACGCAATGATCTCAAGAAATGCTAAGATACATAAAGTGCCTACAGCAACCCCAATTAATCTACCTTCAACTTTATGCTTTTGTTTTAAATCTTTGAGATAGTGCTTAAACTTCACTTCAGATTCAATATTATCTCCATTGATAACCGTAGCGTCATAACCCGCTTGACGAATGGTATCAATTACTCCATTAATGTTGATCTCAGAATCATAAGTTAGTGTGGCAATTTCGTTATTATGTCTGAGGTTTATATCCAATACATGATCTACTTTAGACAGAGATTTTTTCAAGACTTTTTCACAGGATTCACAGTGCATCCCTACAATCCTTAGTTTTAACGTCGTCATCCCATTACCTCGTAGTCGTTCTCTTCAATTGCCTTATGGATTTGTTTCAATGTTACTTTTCCGGGATCAAATTCAACACTTACTTCTCCTTTTTTGTAATCAGCTTCTGCTTCAACTCCCAAATCATTTAAGCTATCTGTTATAAGCAGCTCACAGCTTTTGCAGTGCATACCTTTTACTTTGATTTTTTGTTTCATTAGCAACATTCCTCAAACTTTCTTTTTAATGTCTCTATGATTGTCTTTTTTTTATCTTTGTTTTTATACTTTTCCATTTCAGACTCCTTTTAGGAGCATATACGCTCCAAACGTTCCTATTATTACTACGCTGATCTTCATTATTGCAATTGCAAATTTATCCTGCATTCTCTTTTCGAGCTTACATGTAATCCCCATGATGCATTGACCCACTAAAATTCCTATAATTAGGATATCAATATTATATCCAAGAAATTTCAAAATTAATAGTGTAACCCACGTTAAAAGGACTGCTGCACAAAGAGCACAGATCTTTATCTTTGTAATTTTTTTGATATTCTCTCCTGTAAAAACAAAAAAAAGGTAGATTCCAAGGAGTAATACGATAACATATTCTATCATTGTGATCTCCAGGTTAATGTTCTTACAGGAATATCGGGAATGTCTTTTATTGTAAGAGTAAATGTTTTGGGTTTTTTCTCTGTTGCAAACACTAATTGTCCCTTACTGTGATGCCCTGTTAGTTGGGGGGCGGTTACTGGAGAAAATGTTTTTCCTTCCATCTCTAGAGTAACGAGTTCTTTGAGATTAAATTGATTTAATTCAATAGTATGGGTATTTACTCCTATTTCTACAATAAGGTTTTCTCCATCAAAACTTTTGGGAGTTACATCTATACTAACACTACTTTCACTTGTTTGTGTTTGCCAAGGATTCTCTTTATTAAAAGCATCAGCACCGAATACTACAAATAAATATCCTATGGCGAAAAGAAAAACTATCCCTATACCGATTATCTTTTTCATTTCTTTCTCCTAACTCAATACTAAAGCTCCAAGAGTGATAAGCAGACTTCCACTCAGGTTGTACTTCCATATCTTTTCTAGATTAAGTTTCATGAGTTTACTTATTGTTCCTCTTTTTTCATAGAGCTTGTGTCTTTGTATTAGTATAAACATCCAGTGTATCCCTAGGATATTGGAAAGAATCCCTATGATTAAGAATGCCAATTGATATTTGGCAAAGAAGAATGAAACAGCACTTACTCCTAAGATGGGAATAATCTCGGTGATGTGGTGTACACAACACGAGATCATTGATGCTGTGGAAACCCCACCTGTAGCAGCAATTCCTTTTACGTTCTTTGCTTTCTCTCGCACATAAGTAAATAATCCAATCTGAATTCCAAAACCTATCACTAATAAGATCATCCAGTACCACATTCTCTGGAATTCCTCAAGTGCATGCTGGAATGAATTGGCTAGACTTACAATTAGGAAATACAATCCTAATAAAAGTACACTTCCTAGGGTTCCAAAGAGCATGGGTTTTGTTTTCATTTTAGTGACAACAACCCTGATGATGCATTGTCTTCTTCTTCCCTTTTTCGTATAACTTCACACATTTTTCTGAGCAAAACCAATTGCCATCTTTTTTAATACCTTGTTCTGTTTCTTTCATTCCACAGACGGGATCTTTTTTCTTCCAAAACATGTTACATGCCTCCTGCTGTTATAAAAAACAAAAGCAAAGCTAACAAAATCATGACAATTCCTGCAATCAATTTCAAATAATTCTTCTTTGTTTTTTCTATGCGTTCTATTTTTGCCACAATTTTTTTTGATGAAGCAAATATCAAAATGAGGATTAAGGGCAAGATAAACATCAAATTATAAAATAACAGATAGAGTACTCCTTGTCCGTAGCTTGCTTTTACCGTCAATAAACTCATGATTGATAAATAGATTCCAGCAGTGCAACCGAATGAACAAATTCCTACTAATACTCCAACTAAAAAAGTAGCCGGGATCGTCATTTTTTGGAGCAATTGGAGAATCGTTGGCTTTACCTTTCCAGGTACTTTAAATGTCATATCTTTTTTTGAGAAAAAACTGATGACATTTATTATTCCTAAGATTAAAATGAGGACTGCACTTATTTTTGCAGCGAGATGAGGACTTCCGGAAAAGGTCATGGCTTTAAAGATCCCTAAACCTATACCAAAATAGGCAATGAAAATTCCTAGTACATATGCAATTCCTACTTTCAAAATTCCGAATCTTGATTTCCTTAAGGTGAAGAGAAACGCAATAAAGAGTAAGAGCACACTAATGGTACAAGGATGAATTCCAGCTAGAGCCCCATTTATAAGTACTAATAGTGGAAGAGAGGTCCACAAAATCTTCTCTTTTGTTGTTGTTTTTCGAGAACATTGTTCAGGTGATTGGAGAGAAACACACTCCTTTATGTTTCCTTGTTCATCTAATACTTTGTAATCTGTAACAATATCTTCCATAGAATCTTGATAGAGCGTGATCTTTGGGAAATTATGATCTGGATATTTTTGTAAGAGCTCTTTTACAACCGGCAAAGGAATATGTCCTTCTAAAATAAGATCATTTATTGTAATGACCATATGTCCTTGTAATTGATAAGGAATGCTTCTTTCCTTTGTTATTTGATTTACTTCTTGTAGAGCATTTTTATCTTTTAATAAGTCCTTTTCCTCAAAAGAAATTTCGTTCTCTTTGAGAATCTCTTTGAATTGTTCTACATAAACACTACAGTGTCCACAGGCACCATTTTTGTAAATAACCGCTTCAGGAGCAGCACTTACTGTTGGGAGTACAAGTAAAAGAAAAAAAAGAAAAAAAAGTTTCATTAACAACCACCAACCATTGTAGGTGCTGATTGCGTTTTTGGTTTGGCTTGTTGTACTTGATCGGGGTGCATACGAGCTATCATTTGTTCATATGTTTCTCCCTGTCCACTTGCAGCATTACCTGTTATGTCATTGCTCGTTATTTTATCCTTTAAACCACTAATCTGAAAAGCTTGCACTACTGAAGCAAGGACAACGAGTGCAACAATTCCCACTAAAATATACATCTTCATTTTTTACCTCCTTCACATTTATTCCATATTTTTACAAAAAGCATAGCAAAACTCGCACTTACGATAAGCATGGTTACAAAGCCGATTGCTATTTCGGAAAGCTCAGGCGTTTTTGCTATCTTTGTGATGTCAAGACTGTGAAACCAGAGACTAAAAAAAGATAGTGCTGTTGTGGGTGCAAAAAAAATGAACAATGCACAAAGCAGATAGAGAGTGCTTATAACTATAGTTACACTCAATACTGTCTGTTTTGTGTCAAGTTTCATTAACAACCACCAACCATACCTGATCCAGCATTTCCTTGTTCAATGCCTCGGTAGCGGTTACTTCCTAGATTTGCATAGCTGAATTCAATCCCTTGTTGCTTCATGACATCTGCTTTTGCTGCCATTTGCGTAGGGAAGAAGAGCGTTTTCCATTTTGCCATTTCATCCAAAATTTGTTCGTCTGTAAATTCACTTCCATGTTTTGAGATGAGGTATTTTGCTAAGCCACGCATGGCAAATGAATGTGCACATCCGCATGCGGCAGTACCTGCTGATTTTCGATATTCTTCAGCTTGTTCTCTTGTTATCTTTCCTGTACTAATGGCTTGCTCTATCTTGGCGTTAAGATCTGCTACATCTTTTTCTGTAACAATAATTGAGCCAGCACCGCAGCAGTATTCACAGCTTATCTGAGAAGCTATTGCAATATACCTTTTTAGGTTTTCTCCTTCAAGAGTAATACTCCGGTCAAGATTTCCTAAGACGGAGATTGTTTGATCTGCTAACTCAGGATTATTTGGGGTGACATCACTATACCTAATTTGTAGTTCTTGTCCATAGATCTCTGGAGTTCCTGTAGGAATGACTGCAGCTTGCACTATGGTCATGCCTGTTGCAAGTTCACCATTATTTCCTGACTTCAATGATAGTATCTGGAACTGATTAAACACTGTTAATGCTAACCCGAGCACTAGAAGAACAACTAGCGTCTTTTCCATCACTTTTTCAGAATCTTTCTTTTCAATATGTTTATCTTCCATTTTTTACCTCCTAAATATTCACTCTTTGAGAATCCTTTGATATGATATAGGTTACTGTCAGAACTATAGGGCTTAAATCGTTCCAGATAGTTAAATAATCGTTCCAGAACGTTCAGAAAGCGTTTTTTAGGTATATTTTATTCTTCTTCCCTTGTGGAACTTTGCTTATCAAGTTCTTTTTTTCAAGGTCGGAAAGGAGTACACTTAACTTTGTCTTGCTTAAATCTGTTCTGATTCGTAAAGTAGATTGTTCAATGCCATCCTGTTCTTTGATTGTTTTCATAATCTTATTTTCTTCCTCATTCAACGCCTTTAAGAGAAATTCAAATTTTTCATCTTTGTCCTGTTTTTGCTTTGTTTCTTTTAAAGTATCAACAATCTCTTTCTGTATTTTTTCTGTATTCTCTTTTGTTTTTTCAAAGAAAATTAAGTATAGAGCAAGAGCAAAAGTTACAAAGATAATTGCTATTCCTATATAGACTGGAAGATTACTTTGCTCATGCAAACATTTTCCATTTTGAATACAAGAACCACCACTTTCTATCATGATTGCGTTTGTGAGATCTTCTACCTGAATCTTAAAAATGACAAGTGCAATTGCAAAGATTATTGTTATTCCTATGAGAATAAACCCTAAAAATTTGTTATTGACCATGCCTTTGTTTATCTATAATCCTATAAAAAAGTATCTAAATCCTTTTATATCTGACTTTTTTCTGATTGTCATGAGAGATCAGTTTTGGCTTGAGCAGCGTTTACAACAGATTTGGGAACTTTTGTATCATGATACTCCTAAGCAAAATACTGTGAGAATTCGCTTTAAAGGAAGATGGAAGAATAAATTTGGACATATCAAAAGACTTCCAAATAAAGATACTGAAATTGTCATCAATGGATTATTCAAATCAGAGTTTATTCCGGAGTATGTTGTTGATTTAACTATAGCACATGAAGTTGCGCATTATGCGCATGGATTTCATAGCCCTTTGCCTCAATTGTTTAAACATCCTCACAAAGGTGGGGTTGTCAATAGAGAATTACGTAAAAGAGGTTTTGGGCATTTATTGAGAAAGGAAAAATATTTTATGAAACAAGAGTGGCCTGTGTTGTATGAAAAATTGAGAGAGCTTTAGATTCTTCTTTGCTCTGGATTCAAGTAAGATATTATCCATCTACCATCTACCGTATCAAAATCTGATTGGTAGGGTTTTGCGTCTCCTCGATCGTAAATGGTTAAATTTCTCGTTACTCCATCAACAGTAGTTGCATACTGAACAGAGACCATTACCTCTCCATTTTCAAGAATAGTAGATTCTAATGCATTTACACTATCAACGGTTGCACCGTTTGAGAGAAAAACAGTTCGAGAAAGAGGATAAGAGAGTATTTCTTTTTTTGGTGGAATTTTATCAAGAGTCCAAAAACATACCAAAGCAGCCATACTAAGACCGGTTATTGCAAACCCATACTGCTGCTTTAGGGTCAATTGCGAAAAACTAAACTTTTTCATAAAAATGAGAACATAAGAAAAAATATAAAGGTTTGGTTCAGAATGTTCTTGAAACGTGCATCTTATTTAGGTAAGCACTATCTTTTTTTCAGTTTTTTTATTAATCTTTCTCTTATGAAAGGAATTCTTGTATACTTCTTACATGCAAAGCAATAATACACTACTTTTCCATTCTTCGTTCTTACTCTATAGCTTCCTGATTTAAAGTAAGAGTAACAGTGTTTGCAGAATTTTCTCTTCAAAACTCTTGGAAGACGAAGATTAACGCGCATGGCGAGCTTTCTTGCCTTTTTTATATAAGAATTTGCAAGTGTTTTATTTTCATCAAAGATAATATCAGCTTCTTTAAATAAAATCTTGATTCTCTCTAACGCAATCTTTTTCTGCTCTCCTTTATTTGTTTTCATCAGAACTGAGTTTCTTCGTTCGAAGGCTCTTCTCCAATTCTGCGACCTAAGGAATAGTTTCTTGGGTCTGCATACAATCCTTGGCCTGTCCATGTCGTTAAACCATAGACACTCAAAACTGCATCAAATACTCTTTCTCCAGGAACAGAACTATCTTCTGGAGATACATGCAAATGGCCTCTTGGCGTGAGAAGTGCTTCAAGTTTGTCTTCTTTTCCCGTACAGTATCACCTCGAGGATACAATGTTTTTAGCTATATAAATATTGTGTTTTGAGAATTTTTAGGTGGACAACTTTCCAGGGTTCCCGCTTCATTGCAGTACCACCTGGAACGTAAGCTTGCTTGACTTCCGAGGTCGAAAAGGGATCGGGTATTGCCAGGCCACTATGATCGTCCAAAAATAAGAAATTTAGTTCATTTATAATGATTTTGGTTGGTTATTTTTAAGCCTATTTTAGGCAATCCCAAGGATTTCTTTGACTTCTTCGCTGGGCTCCCAAACAGGATCAAAGACAAGTTCTATCTGTGCAGTTAATTTAATTTTCTTCATTCCTTCTTTAACTTCATTTACTAATTGGGGGCCATAGGGACAAATAGGACTTGTAAATGTCATGTCTATAGTTACTTTCTTTTCAGATTTTTTTATGTTATAGATTAACCCTAATGTCCAGATATCCACCATTAACTCTGGATCTTTAATTTGTTGCAATGCTTTGATAATTGCTTTGTTCTTAGGATTTTTTTCTAATTCCAATTTTTTAACGTGTGTCATATGTATCAAAGCCTTTCTTTTCAATTTCTTGTGCTAATTCGGAATTTCCTGTTTTCACAATTTTTCCCTTTACTAAAATACTTACGGTATCTGGTTTAATAAAACTCAAGATACGATGATAGTGTGTAATGATGAGAATGCCCATATGTTTATCTCGAATCTTGTTTACAACATTTCCTACAATTCGTATTGAATCAATATCTAATCCTGAATCTGTTTCATCTAGGATTGCGTATTTTGGACTTAAGATTGACATTTGCAAGATTTCAGCTCGTTTCTTTTCTCCACCTGAAAATCCTTCATTGACATATCTTTTGCTAAAACTTGAATCCATACCAAGTAAAGCCATTTTTTCTTTTAGCAAAGTATGAAACTGCATGACATCAAGTTTCTTTTCTTTAACAGCATTATGGGCAGTTCTTAGGAAATTCGTTAATGTTACTCCCGTAATTTCGCTTGGATACTGAAAACTCAAGAATAATCCAAGTCTTGCTCTTTCATCTGGAGCACTTTCTGTAATCTCTTTTCCATCTAAGAATATTTTTCCTTTTGTAATTGTATACTTCGGATGACCCATTAACGCATTTGCTAAACAGGATTTTCCTGCTCCATTCGGACCCATTAAGGCATGAATTTCTCCTCTTTTTACTGTAATACTTATTCCTTTTAGGATTTCTTCTTTACCAATATTTACATGCAAATTTTCTACGACTAATTTTTCCATAGTTCAAGACTCCTGTTGAGTGTTTTTAATGATAATAAAGCGCATTTTATTCTTAGTGTATCTAAGGAAATACCTAGCATAGCTAAGATGTCTTTTTGATTGAACTTCTTTATTTCTTCTATAGACATTCCTTTGATCTTTTCTGTTAGCAAAGATGCACTTGCCATGCTAATTGCACAGCCTTGACCTGAAAATTTTACTTCTTTCACTTTATTTTTTTCGATTATTAAGAAAAGCTCAATTGCATCTCCACAAATAGGATTATTCTCTTTATGATGAATTGTGCAAGGATCAAGAGTCCCAAAATTTCTAGGATGCTTATAGTGCTCTAGAATATTCTCTCGATATAATTCATCTTCCATGGAAAATCTCCTGTGCTTTTTGCAAGGCTTTTACTAAAGCATCCACCTCTTCGAAAGTATTGTAACAATAGAACGAAGCTCGACAAACACTTCCCACCTTAAGTACTTCTGTTACTAAGGGCATTGCACACATATTTCCTGCTCTCACTGCAATGCCTTCTCTGTCTAAAATAGTTGCTAAATCATGTGGGTGAATTCCTTCTATCGTAAAAGAGAAAACACTTCCTCGATTTTTAGAATCTTTTGGTCCTTGTATTTTTAATCCTTTAATTTTTTGTAATTTTTCCAGAGCATATTTTGTTATTTCTTCTTCATACTCTTGAATATTTTTCATACCTATACTTTGCAAATACTCAATGGCTCTTCCAAAACCAATGGCTTCTGCAATTTGCGGAGTGCCTGCTTCGAATTTCCAGGGAAGATCATTCCAAAACGAGTGAGAGAATTGCACTTCTGAAATCATATCTCCTCCGTATAAGAAAGGATCTAAGGATTGTAAATGTTTTTTCTTTCCATATAAGACTCCAATACCTGTCGGACCCAACATCTTATGGCCTGAGAAAGCAAGGAAATCACAGTCTAATACTTTTACATCGATAGGTAAATGAGGGATTCCTTGAGCACCATCTACAATAACTAGAGCATTAACCTTATGTGCTTCTTCCGTAATCATCTTGACATCATTAATTGTTCCAAGAACATTTGACATTAAAGTTAAGGAAACAATCTTTGTTTTTTTATTGAGTTTTTTCTTGAAATCATTTAAATCTAAATATCCTTCAGGAGTTACTTTGATGTATTGAATTTTGCAGTGTTTGCATACTTGTTGCCAAGGCACTAAGTTACTATGATGCTCCATCTCTGTGAGAAGAATTTCATCTCCTTTCACTAATTTTTTTGAAAATGTATAAGCAAGAAGATTTATGGATTCTGTTGTACCTTTCGTCCAAATGACTTCAGGCTCTTCAGCGTTAATAAAAGAAATCACTTTTTGCCTTGCTTTTTCGTATTCTATTGTAGCTTTTTCACTTAAGGAATGCAATCCTCGATGGACATTTGAACGATATTCTTTATAATAAGAATCCATTGCAGCAATTACACAATCAGGAGTTAAACTTGAAGCACCATTATCTAAATATATCAATGGTTTGTTATTCACTTTTTGCCTTAAGACACTAAAATCTTTTCTTATTTTTTCAGGAAGTTTCATGAGATACTCCTAAACGTTTTGCGATATTAACTTGTATCTCTTTTTGAAGCTTTTCGTTTCCCATTTTTTTAAGAATGGGTTCAAAAAAACCTTCTATAATTGCATGCTTTGCTGTTTCTTCATTTAAGCCACGACTTTTCATATAGAATAATTTTTCTTCATCTATTTGGCTTATTGTTGCACCATGAGAGCATTTGACTTCATTATTTGCTATTTCTAAATTAGGAACTGCATCTGCTTTTGCAAATTCGCTTAATAGAATAGTATCATCTTTTTGATAGCCTTCGCAGTTTATTGCTTTAGGATTAATTTTTACTAAACCTCTGTAAACTGCCCTTGCTTCGTGATTTAAAACAATCTTTGTTGCCATATCGGATGTTGATCTCGAAGCAACATGGATTGTCTGTGCATTAATGTCATAACATTGCTTTGCATCTCCGAAGAAAATTCCCCAACTTTTTGAAGAGGACCCCTTTCCTTGCAAAAATGTTTTTGTGCTTGTTTGCGTAAATTTACTTCCGATAACAACTTCGGTCCAATGCATAAAACCATTTCTTTGCACATATGCTTGCTTTTGCGTAAAGTCATACGCATGTTTTCCAAATTCCTGAAGTGATCTGTATTCGCATTGAGCATTTTCTTCTACGAGAATATTCACTTTGTAGGATCTAAACATTTCCTTTGCAATTGCTCTTGTTACATCAATGATAATTGATGAGCTTCCTTTTTCAGCAAGGATAAAACAGTTATCTATTCTCGTTGTTGAGGTTTGTGTTAAGTTTAAGAGAATAGGTTCGAGTTTTGTGTTCTCTGGTATCTTAATGAAAATTCCTGCGTTCCAAAAAGATTCATGCAAAGCTTCTAGTTTATTTTGAGGGATTTGGAAATAGGATTTAAAACATTCTGGATATTTTTTTATTGCATTGTTAAATGATAATATCTCTGCTCCAGGATTTACAATTACTAATTCATCTTGCGGCTCTTCGGGATGTAAATGGGTAAGGTTCAATTCTTTGACATCAATGACAATACCTATTCCATATTTGAACGAAGGCATTTCTAATGCTTGAAATTCCTTAAATGCTTTCTCTCTCTTTTCTTTTACCCAGGAAGGATCGTCTTTTGAGAGTGCATTCAACGTAAATTCATTCATCCTACTGTACCTTCCATTTCTAATTCAATCAATTTGTTTAATTCTACTGCATATTCTAAAGGGAGTTGCTTGACAATAGGCTCGATAAATCCACTTACTACCATTTGCATGGCTTGTTCTTCGGATAAGCCTCGAGACATCAGATAAAATATTTCTTCTTCTCCAATCTTTCCTACGGAAGCTTCATGAGCAATATATACTTTGTTGTTATCTATTCTCATAAACGGGAAGGTATTTGAAACGGATTCATCATCAATTAATAATGCATCACAGACCACACTACATTTCGTGTTAATAGCATTCTTACTAACTTGTACAGATCCTCGATAGCTTGAAATTCCACCCCCTTTACTGATACTCTTCGCTTTAATCGTCGAAGTTGTGTTCGGAGCTGCATGAATAACTTTAGAACCTGTATCTTGATTTTGACCTGGGCCAGCAAAAGCTATTCCTAAAGAATCTGATTTTGCGTATTCTCCTTTTAAGATGGAGCATGGATAGAGCATAGTCACTCCTGAATTATGGACTATTAATCCGTTGGAAATAAAATTGTGATAATTTTCGACTTCAATATCGAAAGTAGGTTGCACACCTAAAGATTCTATTTTCTGAATTCTTGCAAATCCAATTTGTTCATTTACTGATATTGATAAGGTATCAAGATTTTCTTCCGTAGGAAATTGTTTAGCAATTCCGACAAGATCTCCCAGATGTAATTGTTCCAGAGCTCTCCATTGATACTCAAAAGATGCTTCTTTATCTGAATCTAATCTTTTTTTCTTCATTATTGTTAAAAACGGATGATTACTGCTTGCTTTTATTTCACGACCACCCGCTTGCAATAAAAAAACTTCTTTGTGTCCACTGAAAATTTTTGCTTTAACTTTTGATTTTTTGATGGAGTTTGTTTTTTCATCCCACACAAATATTTTATCTCCAGCTTCAATATTTTGAATTGGGATTGGTCCTTTAGGATTTGTAAATATCTGCGAGTCTCCTGTGAGGCAGCCTAAATTCCCATTTATCCATTCAACGGTTCCATGTCTTTCTACGACGGCTCTTTTTGTATTAAGATTAAAAGTATTTTTACTCCAGTTTTCTACACTGCTATATCTGATTCTTGCATTTTCTAAGACGAATAATTCGACACAGCCCGCATGCAAGGCACTAGCATCAAACCTAGCGGCTGAGCACCCTTCAATATAATGTACTTCACTTTCTTTATCTGCAATAATTAAGGTATGTTCAAATTGACCACCAGCCTCTGCATTCATCCTGAAATAGGCTTGGAGAGGAACTCTTACCTTTATTTTAGGTGGGATATAAATAAATGTTCCGCCAGACCAGACTGCCGCATGTAACATAATAAACTTATGATCATTTACAGGAATACATGAGGTCATGAAATATTTTTTTACGAGCTCGGGATACTTTTGCAAAGCAACATCCATATTTTCGAAAATAACTCCTTGCTTGTGCCACTCTTCTTTTAAATTATGATACATCATATCAGAATCCCATTGAAAGCCAGCCCCTGACAAAGCTTTTCGCTCTGCTTCTGGAATTCCAAGACGTTCAGCAACTTTTCTAATCTCTTCTGGGACTTCTTCCCATTTCTTTGCTTCTTTAGAACCGGGTTTTACGTAATAGGCAATCTTATCTAAATTTAATTTTTTTAGATTAGGACCCCATGAAGGGATTTTTGTTTTTTGAAACAATTCAAAGCCTTGCAATCTCTTTTGAAGCATCCAGGATGGTTCTTTCTTTTGAGCAGAGATAAATCTGACTAAATCTTCTGTTAATCCTGGCTGTGAGACAAACTCGTTGTCCATAGTAACCGCATCATCATATTTACTTCGATCCAAGGTGAAGTTTTGCATAAGACTCACCCCCAAAGCAGTTAATGCGTTCTGGAGAACATTCTTGCGGAATCTTAGAAAGCTGTTTATGAATTATGCAGATATTTTCTGTTTGTTTAATTTGTCTGAGTAAATGCTGCATCTCTTTTAGCAATGATAAATCATCTGTAATTGTCTTTGCTGCTTTCGTAATCTCTTTTTGCACTTGCGGAATAAAGCTTACTTTGTTCCCTCTTTTTTTATTGATGTATTGACTTACGGTTGCATCTTCGATATGGAGCAATTCAGCAATCTTTTTCTGCTTCAATCCATTTTTCTTCATAGCTATTGCTAATTGTCTTCGTAAAGCAGGGATTACATAATAGACTTCAATCTCTTGTGGATGGAGAAAATTATGCTTGACCATAGAAAACTTAACAATTGTTAACTTTATAAATATTTGGATTGTACAATAGAGGTTTGGAAATCTTTAAATAGGGAGTTTTACAGTATTCTTTCAAAGAGGTCATTATGAAAAAACTATTACTCCTAATATGCATTTTCTTGCTTCCGTTTGTTCATGCTGTCGTTGATGATTGTAATAAACAATGTGTTATCGAAGGAAGTAGTTCTGGAACTTGCAGAACAAGTTGTGATATGTATGAGCAAGAGGTTGGAGGAGTTTCTGGATGTACTTTAGTAGGGAGTGCAGCGGTTGTTATGGGGGAAGATTCTATTCAGAGTTTCTATGATGGAGATCCTTATATTGATGAAAATTCACTTAATTGGACGTGGATCCTTAAATCTTTAACTTCAAAGCAGAGTACTAGCATCAATAATGCTTCTGATATTAATGGCATCACTGGAATTCAAATTGGGATGAAAAATAAATTTGATGCGATTTCCCTTACTGGGCCAAAAGCTCCTTTGAGTGCTGGAGAGAATATTTGCTTTCCGGGAGGAGAGTTGTGCTTTTCATTTGACAGTTTAACTGTGGAAAATTATGCTGGTTACCAAATTAAATATGAAATTGCGGATTTTAGCAGTGTATTCCCTGGTTGGGTATCTAAAAAGAGTATCCATATTACTTCAGCAGGAGTAAATAATGGACTTTTTACGCAGAGAGATAATTATGACCTTCCTGTTATTGCTAGTGATGTAGAAACTACTAATATCTGGATTGCGTATAATCAGAGTAATTACATAACAATATTCTATGAAGATGGATCAGGGAATAAACACTTAGCAGGGCATGTGCTCATGGATGGAGCTGGTGATAATACCAATATTGTTGATATACAGTATTTGAACACCCGTGGGAGTAATATACAAATTGCTTTAACTGGAAATTCTGGAAGCGTAGATGCCTTGAATCTTGTTGTAGATGTTTTGGGAGATGAAGGTTTACCTGCTATCAACGGATATGATGATATCACGATTGCTTTAAGTCATGCAGCTTCTGGTGATTTTGATGGTCTTGGTGATACTCCTGGAGTTGCTGAGGCTTCTGAAATTGTTTGGAGAAGCAGCAGCTTGGGAGTAAAAACAGGTAACTTCATGACACTTTACGGGATTCATATCTTGACCCCTTATATTTTTGGGGCTTTAGACAGTGTTCATTTAGAGATTCCAGAGGATCAAGTCAAGGGAAGGATAAGTTTAACAAAGACTTATGACCTTTCTGTAAATTCTACTACTATTACAAGTACAACTTTAGAAGTACAGGCACCTCCAGAACCCGCATTGATGTCTGATGTGCAAAATTTGCGAGATTATAATCTTATTGTGATTGGAGGGCCTTGCGTCAATCTTATTGTACCTGCGATTTTCGGGCTAACATGTAGTGATTGGACCTTACAGCCAGGACAGGCTTTGCTTAAGTTAAGTAGGAATGGGAATAACACTGCTCTATTGATTGCAGGTACCACTGCTGCCGATACTGAAAATGCTGTGGATCTGCTTGTAAGCAGGAGCGCTTTGGAAGCAAGCGATGTTAGGATTATTAGTGAAACTAGTGAAAGCAGTAAAGGGTTGTTCTCTGGAATTTCTGAAGGACTTAATCAACTCTCTGGAAATATTCCAGGAAGTAGAATTATCATCAAAGAAACATCCAATCCTCGATTAAACTTATCTAGGTATCCGTATCCTTTCTTAAACGGAAATGAATATAATAAACTTAAAATTGTTTACAGTGAAAAGGGTAATATTAGGGATAGTTTTGCAGCAGAAAAAATTGCTGAGAATCTTGCAAACTCTACAGGAATAACAGTTTTTACTTCAAATAATTTGAGTGAAGATCAAACAGAAACTTCTGTGCAAACGTTACAAGTACCTCTTGGCACGAGTATAGGCGATGAAAATTATTTTGGAAATCCTGTTTTCGCTACACAAAGCTTTTTTGCTAAATTTTTTGGTGTTAGATACCATGTTCGTGATGTTATGGTTTTTATTAATGATGGTCCGCGCTTGGAAACGAGCTTGAGCAGTGGAGAAGACACTTATGATGCTTCAGTTTATTTACCCATTCTTAAGGAGAACATGAGATATTACTATGTTTTTGATGATCCTATTGATTTAAGCAGTGCTACTCCTGATGATAGTTATCCTATGCAGTTCTTAGATCAAGATTTCTTATTGACAGAGGTTGAGAGCAATAGAATGTTGACAGAGGAAGGGAGAGAGTATATCTTAGAAGTTGGACAGAGCGTTGATGTTTCTGGAAAACACGTAAGTTTATTTGGGGCTGCAGAAAGTGGAGTTGTATTAAATATTAATGGTGTTAATGACATCTTTAAGTATGGCATTAGAGAGAGAAGACAGGGCTTGAATATTAAGCCAATAGTAGGGTTTACCCATAGTTCAGCAAAGTGTTGCTGCTTTGATATCTTTTCTTATTTTAGATAGTTAATCTTAGGTTTCATCGTTTCTCTAATCTTCATGACCATGTCCGTGCCCTTCATCTGATTTATATTTTTTTGGAAGAGAGATTGCACATGTTCCTTTAAGTGCGATTTTACCGTCATTCCCTGTTTCTCTGATAGAGAGTGCATTTGGTGTACTTCGCTCTTTATATGTAATACTTAATTTATATGAATAATAATAGCCTGCAATACATGTTTCTCCGTTAGGTATTTTTCCGTGTTCACCTTTTGTATGATAAACAAGAATATTTTGTCCTGGTTGAATTAATAGCGAATTATTTAAGTAACCACCTTCTTCTCCTGGTAAAGAAATCCCTAAGTTTTCGAATATAATACTTGTTCTAAGATTATTTTTTATACTGAAAATATAGTCTCCGTCTTGGTCTATTGCAAAATCTACAACCCCTACAGGCAGAGATTTCCAATACTCATAGTTTGTTTTTTCTGTTCCTCTAACGCTTAAGTTAGGAATTCCACCCATTGTAGTTACAACGATTATAGCAGAGATCATAATCGCACCTACAATAAGCAAGTACTGGATTGTGGCTTGTGCCTTATTGGTCATCGTGCACAGATTCCTTCAAGGAGAATTTTGTTCCCTTCTCCTGTCATCTTATAGGACGTTCCGGATTCATCTTTATAGCTTATATTAAATGCATATGCATACTGTTTACCATAAACGCAGAGATTTGTTGCATCCATTCTGCAAAAAGGAGGTGTTGCGAGGCTGCAGCCAGGAGCTCCAGAATACGCTCTTAGTGTAAGAGTTCCTCCTAAAGGCAATATCCCACTCAATATTGTTGTTCCCGAAGGAAATTTTGCATTTGCAATTTCTATTTTGTCAATGATTAATGTTTTTTTCTCATTATTCTTTAGGACAAAAGTGTAGTAACCATTGCTCAATACAGCATACGAATCTATGCCTACTGGTTGTGATGCCCAGTAGTGTTCTGAAACTTTAATCCGATTAGTGGTGCCCATTCCTGGAATTCCACCCATCACTCCAATTACAATCAATGCTATAATAATCACTACAGCTAGAATAATTAAATACTCTGTAGCAGCTTGTGCTTTTTTCAACTATGACACCTCTTTTGGAGAATTTATCTTTTCAGCTATATATACTTTACTCTTATGCGTTTTGAATACAAATTCGATTAGAGTGTTTTATTTTATCCATCATTTATTTAGATTGTTTTACCTTTTAATTCAAAACTTTCTAAGTAAAAAATTTCATTCCTTTAAGCTAAGTTGAATTACAAATTTATTAAAAAAAAGAAAAGATTTATGCAGTACTTGCACAAGTACCCTCTAACTTTATAATACCACCATTTCCACTGATTATATTTACAGATCCACTTGAGGAATCAGTGTATGTGATATTAGCAGTATAAGAGTATGACCTTCCTAATGTGCATCTATCCGCAGTTACTTGAATAGCTGTTGCAGCTACAGTTGCGGTTGATCCAGATGGAATTGACACCGCAGTACCACCACCATTCCAATACCCATTGGCGCCACTTGCTCCTATTTCAACTCTTGATACGGAGATAGTATTTCTACCATTATTCCTCATGGTCACTCGAAAATTGCCTGTAGAATCAACAGCGTAAGCATCTAATCCAACACTTTGACTTCCCCAGTAACTTTCAGAAACTTTGCTTTTTCCAGAAGTTCCTAATCCAGGAATTCCACCCATTACTCCAATTACAATCAATGCTATAATAATCACTACAGCTAGAATAATTAAATACTCTGTAGCAGCTTGTGCCTTCTTAAACATCTATGACCACCTCTTTCTTTTTTACTGATAATCTATTAGTATTTCTTTTCATTTGTTCTTTATAAATTTTACGGAATCCTAAGATTTTGCTTTTCTTGATAAAACTCAGCAATTTAACTGCTCTAAGAGTTCTTTCTTCTTCTTTTTGAACTCTTGAACATTCATATTGAGATAAAAATACTCTTTAAATGTTTTTAGTATCGTTTTTAATCTTGCTCCGAATTCTTTATGCTTATACTCTTTAATTAACCTGAAATACTCTTTTGTGTCAAAAGAGGCATAACAAAGAATAGAAAGAATGTCTATCCTATCTTTTGTTCCTTTGACAGAATCCTTCCTTTCTATTTCAGTTGCTTGTTTTAAAATAAGGAGAGCTTCCGGCTTTAACACTGAAATGCCCTCTATTTTTGTCGTATACTTGCTAAGGTCTTCTGTAGGAATAGGAAGCTTTGAAAAATAAGGGACATAAATGTCTATATCAAAGTCATTCATACTAATCTCATATCTTTTGAAGTGCTCATTCTTCTTTAGATCATATTTTTGCTTCAGATACTCAAGCGATTTTATATCAGTTAATACTATGTCAATATCTTTACTTTTATGCAATTTCGTCCAGAGATAGATAGCCCAGCCACCGATAACAATAAAGTTAAAGGGCTCTTTCTGTAATTCGAGCAGACGATTCCAACTCTTCTCAGTTAAGAGGCTATTCCAAAACTCTACCAATTTTTCCCTCCAAAGCAATTAAAAAGTCTTTTGCATACCATGTTTTGATGTTCCAGAGATCAACAAAGAGATTAGCCGTAGTTACTACTTTTCCATATTGCTCAATAGTTTGATCTTTTTGCAATACAAAACAATTAGGATTTTTTTTGTTTTCTTTCCATCTTTTTTTGATTTCTTCTGTGCCATAGACATACATTTCAGAATAATCAGCAGGAACATCGTTAAATTTTAGTTTATAAGCAGAATACGCAGTAAACACAATAGAATCAGGCATTTGTTTTTCTATCTCTTTGATAGGTTCATCAATTCTTGTCATAAAAAAAACATCTTTCTCAAGATTTCTGATTGAAGCCCAGTAATACAACACTTTTTTTACGTCAATAACATTTAAATTTCGAACATTTATTTTTACAGCGTTCATTCTTACTAATGGTTTTATTGCGAGATTTACTGTACTTAATGAAAGATTGAGCGATTTTGCTAAATAAGACTGTGTTAAGGTCTTTGTTTGTTTTTCCATTGCTTGAAACAAGAGTTCCCTATACACTAATTCGAGCTTTTTCATCTTTCTATTCTTATCTTTTATGTTTATAAATCTTTCGAATTAACTAGAAATATAATTATTTTTACTTATTTTACATTAAACCTCCTAAAAATCCACCTAAAAATCCTTTAATAATAAAGAATAATACTAAGCCAAGAAGCATCAATAAAAAAGCATATCTTAGCCCATATCTCATATTCCCCTCTTTAATAACTCCCATCAAAATACTTGCAAATAAAGTAGTAAGAATTACCATGGCAATTGCTATTTTAAACATAAAATCGGGCGTAATAGCTAATTGACCTCCTGTTAGTGAGTTTACGGCATTGAAATCAGCAGTTCCTCCACCCGTTTGTAACTGCAACTTAGCCATAATCTCTAGGAAATTAATAGCTAAAGAAAGCAACAAAGGCATTCCTACTAGGACAGTAAATAAGATAAACATAATATATGTCTTTGTACTTGTTACTAACTCATTCTTTAAACCTCTTGTTTCTGTAATATCTCTGGCCATATCATCTAAGAGATCTGCTAATCTTCCCCCAGATCGCATGGCAGAGGCGAACAATTTGAAAGACCTGTCTAATAACTCTGATTTTACTCTTTTGTTAATCTGCACTAAAATAGAAGAAAAATCAGCAGTTCCTAAAGCTCTTGTTGTCATAAATTCTATTTCATCTTTCAGAGGGCCAAATTCATCTCGAGCTGCATATTTCAAGGCTTGATAGGGAGTCATCCCTGAACGGATATTCGCAGCAATCAATTGGAAGGCATCGGGTAAAGCTCGTTCAATTTTATTTGTTCTATCTTCTACTTTAAAATAATAGAAAAGATTAACAAAAAAATGAGTTAAGAAAAATCCAACTAGCCCATAGATAACGAATAGAAGTTTGATTTTATGGTAGAGTAGCCAGGAGGTAAATATTGTAATTATGATAATGACGAGAGAAATTAAAGTGGTAATTCCAAGCAATTCTTCAGATGTAAACCTTTTTTCCCCACTGTAAGTTAAAAGATCTGAAATTGTTCTTTTATATCTTTTAGGAACAAATGTCCCTATCTTAAAGAAAAAATGGTTTCTCATTAGAACTGAACTACAGGTCTCCTCGTTTTCATTAATCCAATTAAAGAGAGTTGCACAAAGAAGCAAATGAAAATAAAAGAGATAAATGTTGTTTTTGTAATTGAAAATCCTACGAAACTTCCTAAGATGACAAGCATTACTGCTCCTATTGTTGGTATAGCTACTGCGAATAGCATGTATAAGAGTGTCCAAAGATTGAGTTCACGAGCATATCCTAAAATCTTTTCTCTCTGGTTTGATGTTAATTCTATGATAATGGTTTGAATAGCAGATTTTAAAGAAGCTCCTGCTTTTAGAGTATTCATCAATTGCCAGACCGTTCTTTTTAAATATTCGGATTTAGTTTCTAAGGCCATTCTTTCCAATGCTTTTTCCAAAGGCATTCCCGTATTTACTAATTGGACAACTTTTTCAAATTCTTTAGAGACTTGACCATATCTTGATTTGGATAAATTGACCATAGCATCAAACAAAGAAACACCTGAACTTACCTGCAGCAATAAATCTTTTAGAGCAAAGATAAGGCTTTTTTCCACTTCTTCCGCCTTTTTTCCAGAAAGAATTTTGATATAAAATATTAAAAAGAATGTAGATGCGAAGAAGATTCCAAGACCAATTCCAAATCCAGAGCGAAACGCTTCAATGAATATTTTTGCTTTGAGAAAGTAATTTAAAAAAAAAAGAAGAAAACCAAAAAATAAAGAGAGCGTAAAGGAAGTGAATATTGTACCACTGATGTAGTCTGAGGGAGAGTATTCAACATCTGTTTTCTTAATCTCTGCTTCTAACCCCGGCATAAACCTTAAGATGTTATTACTAATTCCTTGCAAGAATCTGTTGATATTTTTGTTTTGAATAATGAGCTTCATAGCACAATAGCTTCCGGTTTTTGTTTTTTATTTGCAGCTTCTAAGATTACATCTGGAGTTTTATAATATATTTTCATAATCTTTCCTAGTAAATCGATGTTCTCTACATTATTGTCTAAGAGCCATTGCAAGATTTGTTCTTTTTGATTCAAATCTTTCATAATTTCTTGTTGCGTCATTCCTGTGTGTAGGTTTAAATCTTCAAAAACACGAATGGATTGATTAATTTTTTCGAATGTATCTTTCCTTGCACGCCATCTGTACAAATAATTCACTTCCATCTCTTCTTTTCCACCTGCAAGTAACTCTGCTAATTCCAGGCTTCTTCTCAAATTTCTTCTTCTATCTCTATACTGAATTAATATAAGATGCAAGGATTCAAGCTCAGTTTTAGGAATAGAAATAGGTGGTTCTAACAATCTTCTTAATACTTGTTGCACTGTTTCTGCGTGAATTGTTGTATAGACGCTATGGCCGGTGTGCATAGCTTCGAACATAGTTTCTACTTGATCTTTTCTTCTAACTTCACCAACGATAATTCGGTCAGGACGCATTCTTAGAGAAGCAATCATTAAATCCAACATGCTGATTGCTCCTTGACCTTCTGCATTCGGAGTTCTTGAACTCATCGGAACCCAATTCCAATGCAGAGATTCGGGTAAGAAAATCTCTCTTGTATCTTCAATACTCAGAATTCTTTGATTGGGAGGGATTAAGGCTACTAATGCATTTAGGACTGAGGTGTTATGTGCAATAAAGGGAATTTCTCCTGCTAAAAACGTATGATGCTCACGTACCGTAAAATCATACACATATTCTTCTTTATGGTTTGTGATCGGGGTTACTGCATGAATTTCATCCCAAAAAACATCAGAATCTCTCATTTTTGTAAAAAATGGAAATCCCTCTCCAAAAGATTCTGCAATTTCAGCAATGTTCGATAAGGAAGGATTTCTTACACCCCTTTCCCAGTGACTTACTGCTTGTCTACACACCTGTAACTCATGAGCAAATGCTTTCTGACTAAGCCCCATTTCATTTCTTGTTCGTATAATCATTTTGTGCAGAGCAGGAATAGTATCTTTATTATATGTTTTCTGCGTTCCTTTGTTCAATAGGGCATGCAAGTTCCTCTTTTTGTCTTCTTTTACTAAAGGGATGTTCTTTAATTTTACTATTGAATCATATCCATAAATTGTTAAGCGAGAATTTCCCGTATGAGACATATGAGAAATTACCCCTAATTGTAATAAGCTTGTGCTTATACCTTGCAAAAGGCTTTTGCTCCTGGATGAGATTTCGATGTAATAAGGACCTACATATCCATCACAATCAATCATTCCCGAAAGAAATGCTAGGATTGATTCTTTACCTTGGGATAGAAGAAATTCAGGGATTACTACTTTGCGTGCTTTTTTTCCATAAGGGATTCTACAAGCAAGATGGAGAACTCTTGAAAGTGCACTTGAATGGACTACAGAACAAGAAACTCTCTCTTTAGGGTAACTTATGCTTCCTGTGACTCCAAAAAGATTCTGAGCTAATATTAGGAATTCTTCAAGGAGTTTTTTATTATTATTGCTAAATTTGATACTTACTTTATCTTTATGGAGATAACCGTCAGCAATTACTAAAGCAATAAACCTTAGTAAATCCGGAGATATTTCAGGAATCTTAATTTTTTCGGAAGAGGTCTTAGACTTCAAATAAGGATAGTTATCTTTTATTTCAGACTCTTTGCGTAGTTTTGTGTACATTTGCAAAGGAATCGCATTTTCTTGTGTCCAGTATCGAAATCTTTGTGGTTTAATTCCAAATTTTTTTGTCAAGTCTTTTTGATATTTTAAACCATATTTTTCTAACAATTTTTTGGACATCATCTTTACTTGCTCTTTTCTTTCAGGAACAAAAAGTAAAGGATCATTTTCAATATAACTCCATAAGTTTTCCTTTTCTTTAGTTATGCAAGATATCTTTCTTGGAACGGCTATCCTCTGACCTTTTTCAAGATGATCTGCTCGAATCTTTTCTAATGAACCGTTTTCATTCAGGAAGAAGAATGGATGCTCTCCTGTAACAGTGATTGTTCTTCCGGAGGAGGTTTCAAGATTAAACAGCGTTTCTGGTGCTTTATGCCTCCATACTCTTTCTACTTTTGCTGGGACAATCTGTAAATTTTCTTGATCTAGAGAAAGAACATTTAGGTTATTCACTTCGACATATTCCCAAGAGTCATTCATGAGAATTTTTTGATTTGCAAATGCAGATTCAACAACGTCTCTAATGGGAATTCTCTTTCCATTCTTAAGATGTACTAGTGTATCTCCAGTCATACATTTTCCCGTAGCAGTCGCTCCAGCAACCATAACATTCAACTCATATTGCAATGCTAACCATAAAAAGGCCACCATCTCTTTTGAGATTCCTTTATTTTTGATTAAGGTAATTATATTCCAAGGGCTTCTTGAAAACTTTCTAATTGTGATTGTGTTTCCTTGAGTTGAAATAGGGAATAGTGTTGCAGCTACTCTATCTCCTGTGATTAAATGAGCATCCATAATGGGATTTAACAATGAAATTTGCCTTCCTGATTTTCTTCCAATTTGTGAAGCTAGATTATAGATTTCATCCTCTTTATTTAGTGTTTTTGTTGTTTTTAGCCAGCCATATTTCTTATGATATACTGCAATAGGTGTTAGAGAATTATTGATAACAATTTCTTCCAAGAGCAAGTCTGCAAGAATAATCTCGATGTCTCCTAGGCCATACATGTTGTGCAATAATACTCCTGAGAAGATATTGATGCTTTCAGAAGTCATCCTTGGAAATTTTTTGCTAATCTCTTTTTTTGCTGCATCAAAGAATCTTGTTTTTAATTCATCCATCTTTTTTGGATCAGTAGTTTCTTCAACAGAAACCGGGATAACTCTTGCGAGATCTTCCATAATCTTACCTAGAAGTGCTTTTGTTCCTACATCAAATTCAGGCATCGTTACTTCATAAATGGGAACATTTTCTTCTGTAATATCCATAATAGTGACAGTAGCTGGGACAAAATCAGCAATCACTTTATAGGTTTCAATAATCTTTTTCATATTACCACCTTAGTGATATCTAATGCAAAGAGTGTTTCATTTACTTCATTACTTCTGTAACAATTGATAATAACATCACTTTGAGGAATCTTTAAAGAACCAGGAAGAAGCGCATCAGGATCTGGTCTTGCTTTATACCATTTATTTTCTGATTCTAAGTAAGTATAAAGAAATCCTTTGAAGTATAAAACTATGCTTTTCATTCCAGCATATTGGGTTTCTACTCTCATTGTTGTATCCTTAATATTGTATTTTGCAGTTATATCCTCTTTCTCAAAATCGCAGTAGTAATTTCCTTTGCCAGAAAAAGCATCTTGTATAGACACAATTTCTTCTTTAGGGGTAATAATCTGAATTCCAGGAGCAATGCTCATTTGTTTTCCTTTCCAGGTTAAGAGAAATGAACCTGCTAACACTATAAGTAATACAATAAGCACCATTGTTTTTATTTTCTTCTTCACTTTCTTTTTCTCTGAAATTGGTTTTGGGACTAGGAAGATCTGTTTGCCTTTTTCCTTTTGCTCTATTTGCCCTTTTTTTTTGATTAAAGGACTTCCTAACGCAGGGTATTTTATTACAGCTAAACCTTCTTTTGCAAGGATATTACCCCATTCTTCGATATCATTGATTTCAACTCCTAGGGAAGAAGCAGCTTTCTTGAACGTAATTGAACCAGATTCTTCTATAAGGCCAAGAAGCAGATCAACACCTGTTGCATATCCTTTAGAAGGTTTAACTTGATTCTCTTTAGAGCTTTCTTTATTTTCCGAAGTACCTTTCTTTTGCTCTTTTACACGTTCTAGAAGACTCATTTTATCTCTTGAGTACCATTAAATTTTTGTGAACCTCATCAGCAGACCAACCCCTCTTCTTTAATCCACCGATAATCTCTTTTTCAGAGTATCCTTTTTTTAAGGCTTGTTTAATGACTCTTGCTAATTTTGGATTTTGTTTGATTTCTTTTTTGGCAAAGAACTTTTTTAAGATAGATTCTTTGTGCTCTTTTGATATTTCTTTTACCTTAGGGATTTGTATAAGTTTAGCAATTTTTGGAATTCTTTTAGGTAATCCAAGCATTTCCCTTGCTTTTTCCTCTGAGATTTTTCCTTGTTCTATTAACTTTATTACTTTCTGAACACTCTCTTCTTTTTCATCAGGTTCTTTGGTGTTTTTTGCTTCTTCTAATGCTTGCTTATAGGTCTGGAATTCTTTTGATCTCGAGAATTTATCAACTTCTGTTTCAGGAAGTTTTCCAAGGAGTTCATCCATCATTACTAATAGCTTTCTCATCTCTTCACTGCTCACTTTTTGAGGAGATCTTCTTTGTTTAGTAAAATCGGATTTTGCTGCGAGAAATTCTTCCTCTTTTTTCTTCAATTCATAGTATTTTGCAAAGATTATATCAATACGCATCTTAAGGATTTTTTGTTGATCTAACAATTGTTGCATTTGATTACTTAGTTTATCTTCTTGTCTGATTATTTTACCTGTAGGGAGACCAAATAACTTTTTTTCAGGTTCTGCCTTAATTTTTTCAAAAATCATATCTACAAGTTTTTGTGGCCATCCTTGTTGTTGCAAAGCTTGTTTAATATTCATTTCCAGATGGCCTTTTTTAATGGCTTTTCTGATATATTGCTCGAGACCTTTGTCTCCTTCAGCCGCGTGAATTTTAAGTTTCCTTTTGAGTAATAAGAAAAGCAGTGTACAGAGTACAAGAATTAAAGCAATATATCCAAAAACGATTAGTTTCATCATTTCACCTCTCTCTTCTTATTGGCAGTTTTTCCTATTTATAAGTTTTGTCATAGGAATTAATAGGTTTTTTGAATCAACCATAGTAGGGTTCTTCTACAATAGTGATGGGGCCTCTCTTTACAATGCCCCCCACTTTAGGATCAATTGTTACAATGGATTGTGTCTGTAATCTTGCTGTTTCATTACTTACTTCATAGATAAGTTTTATTCCATTCAGTAAGCCATATCTGTCCTGATTAAGAGAGTTAAACTCAATAGATAATGTTCCACTTCTTCCTGCATTTAAAGGACCTACCCCTCCAATTCTTCCAAACTGAGTTCTGAAAGAAGCGATAGGTTCGGCAAGACTGCCAAAAAAGAGATAGTTATTCCAATTTAGTAAAGGCCAAGGACGTGCAATGTCATTAGGATTAAACTCTACACTAATTACTTTATACTGTCGCCAACCAGATCCAGTTATGGTATTGTAACCTGTATAGTTTATTGTTATATTCACTAAGTGAGGGACGTTTGTGTCATTCGCTGAATTATAGTATATTACGTCAGCGTCATCCAGAATGAAAGGCAGCGATATATCAAGCTCAATAATTCTTAATTTTTCATAATCGGAAGTATAAATAAATAGAGCAGAATCATTTGAACTAAACATGGTTCCATAAGGCATTAATGTAAAGTTTCCATCAAACTCTTTTCCTGATTTCCCCCCTTCAATGCGAAGATCGGTACTTAATAATGATCCTGATCGATTTTGTAGTATCTGTGTGTAGTTCCTCATCTCATTATCAATTGAAGGATAGCGAGGAAATTTCCGATAGTCTCTGGCAAAGAATACAAAACTTTGATTCTCATTTCCTGGATTCGTTTTAGTTATATTCCAAAGAGATATGTTTTGGATACGCCAGAAATCCGTAGCTATGTTTGCTTCAATTGACCTTATTTTATCTCCTGATGTAGATGATGCAATAAGATCTTGCGTTCCCCTTCCTCTTTGAAAATATGAATAGGATAAAGAAAAAACAACAAAAAACAAGAGCAAAGTAATAATCGTAAAAACTAAGCCTTTATTGTTCATACGTACCAGAGCTCCATTTTAGCTTGGTGATAATTTACTACGATTGTATATGTCCCTTCGTTAAACACTACAAAAGTTCTCCTGGCTACAATCACTTCATTCGGTTCTTGGCAGTTCTTTTTTGTTGTGTTCATTGTATTCAAAGTACTTACAGGCAACGTTAGATTATAGAATGTTATCCTCCCGCAGAGATTTGGTGGGAGATTATTCAAAAATAGCTGGGTTGAAGCATTTGCGCTACTGGACATATCATTCGCAAGATTCCCATTTTTTGCAAGAACACTTAAAGAATCTTGAGCAAATACATACAAATTAGACTTATTCCAATTAAAGTTTTGAGCAGGAACAGAATACGCAATGGTAAGAAAGACTAGAGCAGTAGTAACTGCAATGATTGTGTCTGTTGTAAATATAAAGGCTTTTTTCATCTTGTGTTATTTGTAAACCTCCAGAGTTCTAACCTTACTATGGTCCAATTATCAATAAGAGCCATTCTTTGCTGAATTATTACATCTTGCACTAGAATATTGGAGATTGTTTTGTTCAAACCTAGTTCGTATCTTTTTGTATAGGCTGTTCCGTTGAATTCATCAAATTCCATATAAAATTCATACGCAGGACCTTGGATACCTAGTGCTTGTTTAAGGAAAGTATAATTTGTTTTGTTGATTTCAATGAGTTTTCGTATTTTATCTCTCTCTAGGATATTAGGAATTGTCTTTGTTAAACCAAGAGAACTGATATTTTTTTCACCATAGGCATTATTGAAATAATCATTAGGAACAGGAGGAGTTCTTGGAAAAGTAGAGTTTGGTTTGAGATACCAATCTGATGGTCTTCCCGGAGTTTCTACTAAAGTTGCAATCGCTTGTTGAGCAATCATGTGCATATCATTTTTGCTTTCTTGAGTTGTAAATCTATCTTTTGTTACAATCCAGACGAGAGTTACACTTAGCATGATGAAAATAAAAATACCTAAAGCAATGAAAATATCGAGAGAAAAGATTTGAGCTTTTTTATGCAGTAAAGCCAATTTTAATCCCTCCGCCTGTTGAATTAATCTGTAAAATTCTTCCAGACCCCGAAGTAAGGAAATTACCTGTAATATTTGAGGTTAAAAGAGGCACGTTGTATGTTTTGTCATTATAAGCAATATAAAGTAATTGAGCTGTATCATTCACAGATAGCATATACGTAGTGTTTCCTCTTAGTGTTGTAGGGAGAGAGATATTTTTAGATGTGTTATATCCTGCAAGAAAGACTCCATTCATCGAAGAAGCTACTTTCTCAGCAACTTCTTTCGCATGTAAGGTATTTCTAGAGCTTACAAATTCAGACTGCTGACTTCCAATACTTGAGAGCAAAAATGAGAAAATAACCATTACTGCAAAAAGAATAATGATTAATTCTACACTTATTTGTCCTTTCATACATAGTCTCCATAGATACGGACATTGCTTGGATCAATATTCTCTACAGTAATCCATCTGCTTCCTTCTTGCACTGAGAAATTTCCCAATACTGAAACATTAAATGAAAATGTTCTAAACACGAAATCATTTCCTGTAAGATTCATAACAATTGTAATGTTATTATTATTTACACTAACTACTGAAATATTTGTAATGCCGCTTGGAAAATTAACATATAATCTATTTTTAGCACCTACTCCTTGCTGATAGGCTGATTCTATTGCATTTCCAACATCATCTAGAACAGCTGTAGATCTAGTAATTCTAAACTGGGATTGAACCGTATTAAGAACATCTTGGTTAATGATAATAACCGTAGTAAGAAAGAGTAAACCTCCCGCTAATAAGATAGCCATCTCCAGAGAACTTTGTCCCCTCTTTTTCATAGTACTATTATTTAAAAGACCCTTAATAAAATTAACGCTTCAGAATGAGGTTCTTTTGCCTTTTACCTTTAACCCCTTTGAACTAATTTCCAAAGCAAATAGTTTTGAAGAGTGTTTTGTTCCTTTCATTTTAAAAACTTCTAAAAATCTTTGGCGATCCCCCTTTTTTAATAAATTGTATAATAAAACGACTCCATCAACTTCAAATTCCATAATCGTACTTTTATGTTTTTCAATATCTGCTTCTTCTTCTGAAGTTAGTAAAGAGGTAATTTCTAGATTATGGAGTACTGCAAATAAGTTTAATAATCCTTTTCTCTCTTCGAAATCACTTCGGTATAACATAACAAAAGCTGTTAGAGAATCAATGACAATTCTTTTTGCACTAATCTGTTCAATAACATCTCTTAACGTACCACCACCTGCTTCTATCACTTTGTCTACTTGTTCAGGAACGTAATAGAGAATGGCTAATTTTCCATCGGCGATTTTCTTCTCTAAATCCCAGCCAAAGCTTTTGAATTCTGCAAGAACTTTCTCTGGTTTTTCTTCAAAGCTGATAAAGATTCCATTTTCTCCTTTCTTAATGCCATCAATGAGAAATTGCATACAAAAGATTGATTTTCCTGCTCCAGCTCCTCCTCCAATTAAATTTGTAGTGCCTCTGAGAAAACCACCGTTCATTTCTTTATCTAAGCCCGGAACACCTGAAGGAACTCTTGGAGAAACTTTTTTAATTCTCTTTACTTTAGGAAGTTTCACCTTTTTTTCCATCATCTTTGCTTTTTTCATGTTTATTCAAAGTTATAGGATTTTTAGGGAACCTGTGACTTTATCAATCTTTTCTTCTTCATCAGGACCAATTGATAAACACGTAAGTGTAGGAGTATTAAAAAATGTTTTTGCTGCATCTCTAATCAAGGAAGTAGTTAAGCCAAGAGCATCTGCCTTTTTTTTATATGCAAGAAGATCTTTTTCATTTTCTACTTTTAAAACTACTTTTTTCATTCCTTCTTCGTGCCAGGAATCTAAAATTTTCTTTTTTGTCTTTAATACATTGTCTACGGAAGCGTGGGCCACTTGTACTGCTAGTTTTCCTTGAGGAAGCTTAAGATCTTTTCTCACGAGTATTACTTGTTTCATCTCTTCCTTCTAACTTTAATTCATGTTTAATTTTATTTTCTGCGTGCTTGAAGGCATTATTCAAAGCTTTTTTTAATTCATATTCTTCAGCTTCTACACTAAAATGTGTTTTTGGAGATTCAACACGGATAATAAATGTAAATCTCGCTTTTTCTCCTGCCTTTTCTGCATATTTGCAATCAACATGCAAAGAAACATCAGCGATCCATTTTATGATCTTTTCATGGAATTTATTCGCTGTATCTTTAATCAACAGCACTTCTTCTTCATTAGTGTCTCGTAATCCGCTTAGAGTTATCATTTTATGGATAATGTAATTCTGGTTTTTAATGCTTTCTATCCTGAAATACTTATTTCGATATAGTAAATATACAACAGAAATCTTTATATAAAAACGAATGTTCTCTTTTGCTATATCTTGTATAGATTCCATAGTAAAATACAATATCTTGTACCGATGCAATGCTATTACTGTAAACATCCTGAAACAAAAGTTACCAATAAGAGAGATATTGCTAATGAAGTAAGAAGAAGAAGAGAGTGTTTGAAGTGCCATAAACGCTTCACTACTTATGAGAAAGTAGAGCCTCTTGAGTTGTATGTTATCAAAAAAGATGGGAAGAGGGAAAAATTCAGTAAAGAAAAGCTTGCTACAGGGGTAATGAGAGCGTTTGAGAAAAGGCCTGTGCCTTTAGAGAAGATTCAGAGTATGTTGGTGGAGATTGAAGAAATGCTACAAAAAAAAGGGAAAGAAGTGCAGAGTTCTTTGATTGGAGAAGTAGTTATGAAGAAGATTGAGAAATTAGACAAGATTGCGTATGTGCGATTTGCTTCTGTGTATAAAGATTTCCAAGATGTTTCTGATTTCAAGAAGGAGTTGAGGGGATTGTAAAAATGGTAGAGCTTAATGAAATACTTGGAGAAGTGATAGGGGCCCAAAGAACTTATGAAGGAGACAGTATTGTTGGAGGAAAAAGATATTTCACCAGAGAAGGAGTATCTCCCTATGATGAAAGAAAGTGGACAAAATCGGATGTTCCTATAACTGATGATAATAACAACCTCTTGTTTATTCAGAAAGACGTTGAGTTTCCTGCAGAATACAGTGGTTTATCTAGGAAAGTAATTGCATCAAGGTATTTTTATGGAGAGAAAAATACTCCTGCTAGAGAAAACTCTGAAAGACAACTTATAGCAAGAGTCACGGAAACTTACGGAGATTGGGCCCTCAGACAAGGGTATGCAAAAACGAGAGAAGAAGCAAATGTATTTAGAGATGAACTAGCATTCCTCACACTTCATCAAATGTTTGCATGGAATTCTCCTGTTTGGTTTAATGTAGGAACGGATAGGTATGAAAGCTTTTCCCCTACAGAGCAAAGAGACGGACATGTCATGGGTGTCCATGGAAGAGCTGTTAGAAAGCCTCAAGGAACAAATAATAGATACCCTCAGACTTCTGCATGCTTCATTCAGAGTGTTGAGGATACTATGGAAGATATTATGGACTTGGCAACAAGAGAAGCAATGTTGTTTAAACATGGTTCAGGAACTGGAACCAATCTTTCTTCTTTAAGAAGCTCAAGGGAGAAACTCTCTGGAGGGGGGAAACCTTCGGGTCCTTTGGCTTATCTCTCTTTTCATGATAGAGTTGCAGGAATTGTTAAATCTGGTGGGAGAAACAGAAGAGCTGCAAAGTGGGATGGGCTCGACATTACTCATCCAGATGTTAAAGAGTTTATACATGCAAAGAAATTCGAGCAAAGAAAACTTAATGCATTAATGGATTTTCTTGGTCTTGCTTACAGAGACGCGGCAGATTCTGTTCTTTATCAAAATGTCAACGTAACGGTAAGAGTAACAGATGACTTTATGCAGGCAGTAACAGAGGGTAGACCTTGGAGAACTGTTCCAGTCCATAATGCTGAAATGGCTGATGAAATGCCTACCTATGATGCAAAACAGTTGTGGAGAGAAATTGCCGAATGCGCATGGGAGTGTGCAGATCCAGGATTACAATTTGACACAACAATAAATGCATGGCACACAACCCCCAAAACTGCAAGAATTAATGGTTCAAACCCTTGTTCAGAGTATATGCAAATTGATGATAGTTCTTGCAATCTTAGTTCATTCAACTTAATGATGTTTGTCAATGAAGACGGAACTTTCAGAACACACGATTTTAGAAAAGGAATTGAATTGGCAACAATATCTATGGATTTAAATTATGATGCTTCATCATTTCCTACCGCAAGGATAACCGAAACTTCTCAGAGCATTAGACCTCTTGGAGTTGGATATACTAACTTAGGAAGTTGGTTAATGTATCAAGGATTAGCATATGATAGCGATGAAGGAAGAACTGCTGCTGCTGCTGTTACTGCACTCATGACTGGACAGGTCTATTTAACCTCAACTCAATTGGCTGAAAAGATTGGTCCATTTGCAGAATATGAAAAGAACAAAGAAGATGTTTTAACTGTTTTGAGAAAACATAGAGAAGCTTTGAAAAGCATTAATAAGACAAATCTTCCTCGAGGCTTGGAAACCATTCTTAGTGAAGTTGAGGACGTCTGGAATGCTACTATTTCAAGAGCTGAACAGTATGGTGTCAGAAATGCCCAAGCGACAGTCCTCGCGCCAACCGGAACAATAAGTTTTCAAATGGGTGCAGATACTTTTGGCATTGAACCTGATAATGGACTTGTCAAATATAAACTCCTAGCTGAAGGGGGAGTCCTAAAGATAGTGAATCAGATGGTTCCCATTGCTCTGAGAAGATTGCACTACAATGATACTCAAATTAATGAAATAACAGAATATATTATTGGTCATGAAAACTTGGACCAAACACCCCATTTAAGATCAGAGCATATAGGCTTTATTAGAGAGAATCGCGATGCAAGAGATTTAGAGGATAAACTAAGGAGTCTTGATGTGTATAGTAGGTCAGAAGTTGAAGATATGGTATTTTACATTGCAGGACATAAGACTGCTGAAGGAGCACCTCATCTTAGCGGAGAACACCTTCCTATTTTTGATTGTGCAAGTAAGCCAAGAAATATGACGAGGTCAATATCTCCGGAAGCTCATATTAAAATGATGGCTGCTGTTCAACCATTTATCTCTGGAGCAATTTCAAAAACTGTTAATTTACCCGAAGATGCAACAATTGATGATATAGAAACAATTCATACCTTTGCTTGGGAAAGCGGATTGAAGGCAGTAGCGGTTTATAGGCAAAATTGCAAAAGAGGAGAACCTCTCAGTTTTGGTGATGGGAATTTTGAAAACGAAGAACGCATGATTCAAACTTTAAGAAATAGGGGGGTGAAATTAGAAAATCATCTAAAACCTGTGAGGAAAAAACTCCCTATCACTAGACCAGGAATACATCATAAGTTTGAGTTTTTGACAGGGCATGAAGGGTATCTCAAACCAGGATTTTATGAAGATGGCACGCTTGGAGAGATGTTTATTGATATGCACAAAGAAGGGAGTACTGTAAGAGGACTTACTGCAGCACTCGGTGTTGCAATCTCTCTTGGATTGCAGTATGGCGTCCCACCGGAGGCATACATCAGTAAATTTAAATACCAGAAATTTGATCCTAGGGGTATTTTAAATGAGGGTCATCCGGATATTAGGGAATCTGATTCTTTAGTTGATTACCTCGCCCAATTTATGGAAAAAATTCCAGATTTTGGAACTTTTATGCGCTCTTTGGGTTATGAGAAAAGTGAGAATAAACCAAAAAAAGAAAGTAAAGGGGCTTCAAGTAAAACGGAAAGTGAGGGAGAAAGGGGAGGTCTTTGTGCTGTTTGTGGAAGCCAGATGAAAATAGACGGCAAATGTATGGAAAAGTGTACAAAATGTGGTTGGATTGATCCTAAAGGATGCGGACAATGAAAAAACCAATCTTAGCTTTACCAAGAAACTCTCTTTTTACAACAAATGAATTTCAAGGATTTCAAAGCCACCAAATATTTGATTATGGCTCTATAATATTGGATCCAAGCAATAGAGCTGATTACCAGGAAAGAGAGAGTGTTGAGCAAGATCCTCTCTGGAAACAACCTATCCCTTATGTTGTTGTAATTAATCCAAGAACACAGCAAGTTTATGCCTATCAACGAAATGTGAAAGATGCTCATTATACTGAAAAGAGATTGCAAGGAAAATGGTCTTTAGGTGTTGGAGGTCATGTTGAACACGTAGATAATCACTCTACTAATCCTTTGTATGAATGTGCTTTACGCGAGGTTACAGAAGAGATTAAAGGCATAGAAGAAACAATTTCTCCAAGATTGTTCGGTTATATTAATGATGATGCTGATCCTGTTGGACAAGTGCACTTTGGATTGGTGTATGTTTTAGAAACAGACTCTTTAGATGTAAGGCCAAGAGATCAGGAAATGATGTCAGGAAGACTTCATAGTATTGAAGAGTTAGACGAGATTGTTGCTTCTGCTGAACATGAGGTTGAAGGATGGTCAAGCATCATCTGGCCTTTTGTTAGAGAACGCGTTTTAAAGCCATAAAGTTTATAAACTCATTTTTCTAAAAGTATTTACGAGGTGGTATCATTGGCTGAACTTTTACTTTACGTGATTTTGGGTGCATTAGCAGGAATTCTTTATGGAATGAGAAGACTGTATATCTTAGAAACTCGCATCATTGCAATGGACTCAAGAATCGGACAACTTCTTTCAAAGCAGAAGAAACGCAAGTAAGTTACTTGTTGCAATGATAGACGAGAATGCTTTGGTCAGCAATTTGGATTTTTAGAAGTGCTTTTACAAGTCCACCTTCTCCACTATGTTGCTTGATAAGACATTCAATACATCCAGGTAATTCTGCAGCACCACAATATTTGATTCCAGCATATTCTCTTTGATATTCTTTACATTGTTCGTTCATATTGCGAGAACCAAGAGGTCATTTAAATGCTTTATGGATTCTTTAAAGGAGTTTGTGTAGAATTGTCTTAGAAAGACGCCGGGAAAGGGATTCGAACCCCCATGTCCTTGCGAACACCAGTTTTCGAGACTGGCGCACTACCAGATTATGCGATCCCGGCACCACAATGCATTTATATTTGCCTTTTTCAATCTTTTGTTATGGATGTCAATAGGCATGTTACAGCTTCTTTATTATTAGCGATAGCTTTGTATCCTTTCATTGGAATATTTAACAGTAGTTTAGTATTTTTCTCAGGATTTTTATTTGATGTGGATCATTATTTGTATTACGCAATTAGGTATAAGAAATTCTCAGTTATGAAATGTTATCGAGAATGCAAACAAATTTGTAAAGGCGCAATGCCAAGACCAAAAGAACCTTTTTTACACCCGTTCCATACTATTGAGTTTTATCTTCTTTTAGGGATAGCTGCTTATTACATACTGTTCTTACGCTTTGTACTTCTTGGACTAATCTTGCATATTCTCCTAGATATTATTGATGGATTACGAAAGAAAACTTTACACTTTAGAATTTTATCTGTGTTCTATTACTTTAAAATAAGAAAAAGATTTCAATCTTGAAAGTTATCCATTGCATATCCTTTGAGAGAAATTGCTAGGAACGAAAGAATCAATGGACCTAAGATAATGCCTACTATTCCAAATACTTTTAATCCTCCTAATAGTCCAATAATGACTAAAATAGGATGCATATTTGTTCTTCCGCTAATAATCTTTGGACGCATAACGTTTTCTAAAATTGTCATAAATGCTCCATAGACCATCAAAAGAATCCCGGGAGTAGTACTTCCCGTAATTAGAAGGTACAACGCTGCAGGGCCCCAGATAATAATAGGACCTAAGAAAGGAAGAATCGATAAAATCATCATGACTAAGCCCCAAAGTAAGGGGTTAGGCAAGCCAAATAAGAAAAATCCTAGTGCTCCTAAGACTCCTTGGACAAAGCCACCAATTACTAACCCATACACCGTACTATGAGTAATGTCTTTGAACTCTTTCATAAATCGTTCTTTAATCTCTTTTCTTAAGGGGATGAATTCAACGGTTTTTGAGATAATAGCATCACCATCTCTAATTAAGTAGAAATATGTGAAAATAAGGACAAAAAAACCAAGAATTTTTGTTGGTAGAGAGTAGAGCAATTGGCCCCATAATTCTTGGATAAATCTTACACCAATTTCAAGGAACTGAACGATATACTCTTCGGTTTTTGCTCCGAAATAATCTTTGAGAAATACAGTTAAGGCTGTTTTCAATTGATCTTGATTGATATTTGCTGCTTCTTTTTGTAATAGCGTAATAGTAAAGATTAAAGGAAGGACGAGAATAACAATTGTTAAAGAAACTACAATGATTGCTGTGAGGGTTTTATTTTTAATTCTTTTTTGCAAGAAATGAAACATAGGACTAAAGATATATGCTAGAATGACAGCACCTAAGATTGTAATGATAAAAGGCTGAATAATCTTAAAAGAAAAATAAAAGATGAAAACGAAAAATGCTAACAGAAAATACTTTGAATATTTCCGTAAATCTTTCATACTCCTTTTTAGGGAAGTTTTCTTTATTAATGTTTCCAAAATTAATTTATACTGGGATTGTTTTTTTCTTTGATGGAAGATATCAACGCTAAGCCAAAAATGCATGTTTTTGTCTGTATTAATGATAGAACAGGAACTTCTGACTTAAAACCTAGTTGCGGTCCTTTGATTACGAAAGAGATGGTTAGTGAAGTTAAACAATGGATTTTATCCCAAGGACTTGCTGCTGAGATTTACTGTACCAAAGCCCAGTGTCTGGGTTTTTGCAACAAGGAAGGGGGAGTTTTAGTTGTCTATCCTCAAGGAAGATTTGTTAAAGGACTTAAGGATATAGAAGATATTAAGAAAGTGATTTTGGAAGAGTGGAAATTAGTGAGGGATTCTTAAAATAGCTCCTTTCTTTTCGACGAGTTTTTCTTCTTCCATCTTTTGTAGAATTTTTTTAAGATTAGGATGAGGAAATCTCTTTTCTATTGTTTTTACTGCAATTTGTTTTTCTTTAAGGAGCGTTTTAATAATATTCCCCCGTATTTGCCTTTCTGAACCTTCAAATTTTGATTGTTTTGATAAAGAAGCAATACCTGTTTTCTTTGCGGTTGCTAATAAGGCCCCATAATCCATTAATGCATTATGCCAGAGTCTTGATTGTCCTTTTGGGATCACTTTTAAAGCAATTTCTTTGAGTTCATTTAAAGAGATATCTTCTTTTAAGTTGAGTTCTTTGATTAAGACTCTTCTGATATTCGTGTCAATAACAGGAACTTCTTTATTAAAGGAGAAAGCAAGAATTGCATTTGCCGTATATTCACCAATGCCTGGAAGTTTTATGAGTTCTTCTTTCGTTTCTGGAAAGGATTTATCTTTGAGCAATTGTGCAACTTTCTGTAATCTTAAGACTCTGTTGTTATAACCTAACCCGGACCAGAGTTTGAGCAACTCTTCTTTGTTTGCTTTAGCGAGTGCTTCTAAGGTAGGATAGGTTTTACAGAATTTTTCATAGTAAGGGATTACTCTATCCACTTGGGTTTGTTGCAACATGATTTCTGAAACAAGAATCAAGTAAGGATCTGTTGTTTTTCTCCAGGGAAGCTCTCTTTGATTCTTTTTATACCAGAGGAGTATCTTTTTTTGCATTGCTTTGTAAGAACAATCTTTTTAAAGAGCATTTCTTTTGTAGAATATAGGTGATGGAATTGTATGATTTAATCATTATTGGTGCGGGTCCTGCAGGAATGAGTGCTGCGGTGTATGCTGCTAGGAAAAGACTGAATTTTATTATTATTAGTGGAGATTTGGGCGGACAAACAGCTTGGAGTTCTGATGTTGAGAATTATTTAGGATTTCATTTAGTGACAGGACAGCATTTAACTGAGAAATTTCATGAACATTTGCAGGATTACAAAGTGAAATTACAATTGAATGAACATGTGCAGAAACTATCTAAAATTAAAACGGGATTTAAGGTGCAGACTGATCAGAGTGCGTATGAATCTAAAACGTTATTGATTGCTAGTGGGAAAATTTCTCGCGAATTGAAAGTTCCTGGAGAGAGTGAGTTTAGGGGAAAAGGGGTTTCGTATTGTGCTACGTGTGATGCTCCTTTATTCCATGATAAAAATGTAGCTGTTATCGGCGGAGGAAATGCTGCTTTAGATGCTGTTTTGCAATTTATGAAAATAGCTAAAAAAATTTACTTGATTACTATCAATAAAAAATTAGACGGTGAAAGTGTTATGATCCAGAAAGTTAAGAACAGCAAGAAAGTTGAGATTTTATACAAAACCACTACGCAAAATATTCAAGGAAAGAGTTTTGTGCATACTCTTGTTGTTATGCAGAAAGGAAAAGCTCGAAGCATTCCTGTTGAGGGAGTATTTGTTGAAATTGGGAGTATCCCTTCTACACAATTTTGTGAGGGATTTGTTAAACTGAATAAGTACAAAGAAATTGCGATTCACAATGAAGCATATTCTACAAATTTAACGAACGTACCTGGAGTGTATGCTGCGGGGGATTGTTCTGATGTGCCTGAGAAGCAGACTATTGTAGCTGCAGGGGAAGGGGCTAAAGCAGTAATCAGCATCTTTAACTATTTATCGCGTAAAAAACATTAAGATGGAATTATACTTAGAGAGAAAAGAAGCTATTGAGAAAAGATTGGAAGAGTTTTCTCAGAAAAGAAATAAAGAAGAAATTTTCTATGAACTCTGTTTTTGTGTCTTAACGCCCCAGAGCAATGGAATCAGATGTTGGGAAGCGATTGAAGAATTGGAAAGAAAGAATTTTTTTAAGAATTCAGTTTCGTTAGTTCCCATTTTAGCACAGAAGACTAGATTTCATCATACTAAAGCAAAACATCTTCTTTTGTTGAAAAAGGATTATAATAAGGTATATGAAAGATTTATGCAATTAGAGAAATTAGCACTTAGAAATTATTTAGTTGAAAACGTAAAAGGCATTGGATGGAAGGAAGCAAGTCATTTTTTGAGGAATGTTGGACATAGAGATTTAGCTATTTTGGATAGACATATTTTGAGAAAACTTGTAGAGTATAAAGTAATCATTGAGCTTCCAAAAAAACTTGATAAGAAAGAGTACTTTGCTATTGAAGAAAAGTTTAAGCAGTTTAGTAGAAACATTGGCATTTCGATGGATGCTTTAGATTTATATTTTTGGAGTTTGCCCACAGGAAAGATTTTCAAATAGAATTAAACTTTTTTAGTAAAAATCCAATTCCGAAACTTATGAGTGCAATGGTTAAAGAAATCGTTGCCATTTCTAAGAATTTCTTTCCTTTGTTAAGATTGTGAATTGTTGAAACATACAAAGTATAGAGATAGATGATGAAGATACTTGTACAAAGCATGATTGCTAAAGCTACATAAACATTAGAGAAGAGGAAATAAGGAGTGATGAGGAAAAACACGGTGATTAAGTAGGTTAACCCCGTGTATAGGGCTGATTTGAGGGGTTTTTTCTTTTTGTTTTGCGAAATTTCTTCTTTTGCGGATAAGTATTCGGATGCTGCCATCGATAAAGCTGCTGCACATCCTGTAATAAATCCTGTAATTGCAATAACCTTTGTCTGTTGTAATGCTAAAGTTAATCCAGCTAAAGCTCCTGTTAATTCTACTAATGCATCATTTAACCCTAGGACAATAGCACCTGTGTAAATAGCTCGTTCTTCTTGTATTTTATTGATACTAGGATCTTTATGCATTAGTTTTAATCCAAAAGAGAGCCCGAAAAGTTTACAGAGGAAAAGATAAAAATATACTTTGAATGTATTTGGTTTTGCGTTTGTTTTTACTTTTTTAGACAATTGTTGCAGGATGGGATGCTTATTCGATTTCAGCAATCTTTGATAGACAGCATATTGTGTTGCTTTGTCTTGTGCCATTCTCTTTTACGAGAAATCTCTTTTGAGGGTTTTTATTCTTTTTGGAGAAATTTATAAACTCGTTCTTAACTAAAAGAAACAAGGGCCGGTGGTAGAATGGCTTCATACACTACCTTCGCAAGGTAGAGATCCGCGTTCAATTCGCGGCCGGTCCATAATAGGGCTCTGTTAAGTTAATTAATGCTGAAAGCATGAATTAACAAAGATCCCGATAAGAAACTGTACTTTAATCTCAAA
>Ga0209541_10000201_pt1 | contig 113134 bp, 136 predicted proteins | sample RifCSPlowO2_01_FD_184027 | JGI IMG/M metagenome (GOLD analysis project Ga0209541, IMG submission 184027) | Groundwater microbial communities from Rifle, Colorado - Rifle CSP2_plank lowO2_0.1 (SPAdes) (version 2) | ecosystem: Environmental > Aquatic > Deep subsurface > Groundwater | place... | reverse complement strand
CATTACCTTGGGGAGGAAGCATCGCAAGCGGTAATTCAACCACGGCATACCAGTCAGCTTCCGTAATGTCCCCACTAGCTTGTACCTCACAATCCCGCCTCTGTACCAACGGAACTCTTACAGGTACCTATGCAAACCAGAGTTGTGTGGTCAATCCTGCCTCAGTGTGTTCTAATGGTATCTGTGAAGCAGGAGAGAACCCCTTAACGTGTCCACAGGATTGTAAAGTTAAGATCAAGCAGTTTTAACCCTTCAAAACAAGCTCAGGATTAAAATATCGCGCTTTGGGCGCGATTTTTTGTTGTGTCGTGTGGTATAATTCATAGCATGAAAACAAACATGTACTGGGTGCAGGTGGGGGCGCTTTTGGTAGGGACGTTTTTTGCGTGGACGACCGCGGTAGTGGATTTTCTGCGGTTTTACCAGGCTGAAGGCACGCTCTTCAAGATCAATGATTGTTTGTATCCTAATCCTGTTACCACTCCATGCTTTTACGGAGCGATAGCTTTTGCTATTGCGCTTGGGTGGGCAATTTTAATTCTCAAAAAAGAAGGTGAAATGCGTCGTAAAAGTGAAAAATATCTCTCGTGGCTTTTGATAGCGGGAACAATCTTTGCGTGGACAAGTTTTGGGCGCCTAGTATACAATTTCTACACCGCACTCCCAGGGCAGGGAATCGGGTGTTCTGGAGTCCCTACGGCAAACCCCTTTACCACCCCCTGTTTCTTTGGGGCGACACTTTTTCTTATTGCACTCATCATTTCATTGGTCATTCTCGCCAAAGAAGCAAAATCTCAAGTACCTGTGGTATAATCTAGGGTAATGGCATTTTTTGGTTCTCGTAATGAAGAAATGAAACCTGTCGCAGAAGATGTGGCGGGTAAGTTTGCATCCCCCCAGGAGGAGGTTGCGTATCTACGCGCGCAGATTGCGGAGCGCGAGCGCATCGTAGGAGCCGAGGGGCAGACCCTCGAGCGCCCCGTTGTTGCACAGGAAAAAGTTGCAGAATATCGCGCGCAGCCTGTCGCGCAGGTCCTTGCTCCTGAATATCAGCTCAAGGCACACGAGCTTGAGGAAGGGGTTTTGAAGATGGGGAAAGAGCACGAGGAGACGATAGATGAGCTTGTGCGCGTGATGATGGAGCGTGGTATCAAAAACGCCCTCGCTATTTTGGAAAAACTAAACGACCCCCACCTCGAGGATGATTTCCATCGCTTCTTGGTACAGTTTCTTCTTGACGAAAGCATGGCAGGCAGTGTTTCAAAAGAGCGTGTACTGTTCCGTGCGCTCCGTATGCGTTTGTATGAGATCACCCTTCCACCTATTGACTCAAAGGGCGAGTCGCGCAGTTTTGCAGACCTTGTAACAGGGATGGAGCAGCTGTATGCAGGCATGCTCTCCATAGAGAACCCGTCAGCCGGATGGCTTGATGTGAAAAACTATTTTACCCTCGAGCTTGCACTCTCCAACTTTTCAAGCGAGATTGTCTTTTATGCTTCGGTGCCCACCGAACGTGCTGATTTGTTCGAGAAACAGGTCCTTGCTGTGTATCCTGATGCGAAGCTTCGTGAGCATAAAGAGGACTACAATCCGTTTAACGAGAAAGGAGTAACGCTTGTTTCGGTTGCGGAACCTGTCGGGAGCACGGTGTTTCCCGTGAAGACCTTTGAAGCGTTCCAGCAAGACCCGCTCAACGTGCTTTTGGGAGCGTTTGGGAAGATGCTTCATGAAGGAGAGGGGGCGTCGGTGCAGTTTGTTGTCAAGCCTGCTGGCAAAGTATTCAATGAGCATTACAAGAGTATTCGTGAGGAGATTAAAAAAGGCACACCAGTGAAAAAAGCGCTTGAACACACGGCGCTTCGCCTGACGACCGAGTTTGCTGCCGTAACCAAGGACATACTTTTTGGGGTTAAAAAGAAAGAGGACGCGCCAATCGACGAACATGCCGTGGAGGCTATTACCGAAAAGATTGCATCACCAATCGTTGATACAAATATTCGCATCGTTGTCTCGGCGGGTACTGAAGAACGTGCACGAGCAATCCTCACCGAGCTTGAAAGTGCGTTCAACCAGTTCACCAAGCCACAGGCAAACGGTATTGCGTGGAAGAGACCCGCAAAAAGCGATTTGATGCGCACTATCTATGAGTTTTCGTTCCGTATTTTTTCAGATAAATATAGTTTCCCTCTCAACCTCAAAGAGCTCACCACGATGTTTCATTTCCCTGTGTCAGCAACTACCGCAGCTGAACTCAAGGAGGCAAAGGCTGGCGTGGCACCAGCGCCGATGGAGATGGGGAACGAAGGTATTGTTTTGGGTAAAAATACCTACCATAACAAAGAAACATTGGTGCGAATGGGAAGAGAAGACCGCATGCGCCATACCTACGTCATTGGACAGACGGGTACTGGTAAGTCGCATATTTTGAAGACCATGATTATGCAGGACATCATGAATGGTGACGGTGTCTGCTTTATCGATCCGCATGGAAACGACGTGCAGGATATTCTTGCGCTCATTCCTCCCGAGCGAGCGGACGATGTCATCTATTTTGATCCATCGAGCACTGAGCGCCCCATGGGTCTCAATATGCTTGAGTATGACCACAGCAAACCCGAGCAAAAGACCTTTGTGGTGAACGAGATGATGGGCATTTTTAATCAGCTTTTTGATATGAAAGTGGGCGGTGGCGCAATGTTCGAGCAGTATTTCAAAAATGCCGCGTTCCTCCTGATGGAGGATACGAGCGAGCAGGCAACACTCCTCGAGATAACCCGCGTGCTTTCCGACAAAGCATTCCGTGATTTGAAGATTTCACGATGCAAAAATCCTATTATTGTGCAGTTTTGGGCGGCTGCCGAAAAGACGACCGGCGACCAAGGGTTGGCAAATTTCATTCCCTATATTTCGAGCAAATTCGACCCCTTTATTTCCAACGATATTATGCGCCCCGTTGTGCTGCAAAGGGAGTCATCGTTCAACTTTAGAAAGGTTATGGACGAAAAAAAGATTCTCCTCGTCAACTTGTCAAAAGGGCGTCTAGGCGACATCAATGCAAACCTGATTGGCCTTGTGTTGGTAGGCAAGATTACTATGGCGGCGCTTTCGCGCGTAGATATGTTTGGCTCGGGACAAAAGCCCAACGATTTTTATTTATACATCGACGAATTCCAAAATGTGACCACACCCTCAATTGCATCCATACTCTCCGAGGCGCGCAAGTATCGCTTGAGCTTGAACATCGCGCATCAATACATCGCCCAACTCCCCGACAATATCAGAGATGCGGTGTTTGGTAATGTGGGTAACGTGGCAGTGTTCCGTGTCGGGCAAGAAGATGCAGAGTATTTGGAAAAGAAATTCCTTCCGACATTTTCCGCACAGGATATCGTGCGCCTCGATAACCGCAATGCTTACATAAGTATGTTGGTAAACGGACAGCCGACAAAACCATTTAATATCGAGACGTTGCCGCTTGAGACGGGAAATCCCGCAATGGCAGAAAAGCTCAAACAACTCTCAGCGCTCAAGTACGGCCTCCCTCAAGAAGAAGTAAACGCCGAAATCTTTGCCCGCTATCGCCCGCAGGGGTAAAAAAAGGGGGCAACTTGACATATATATTAGATATATATAGGATATATATATGAATACACAAGTAATTTTTAAGATGGATAAAAAGCTCAAGGAGCGTGCGATGAAAAAAGCACGCGCTGAGGGCATCCCTTTTTCTGCGGTTCTCACGCTTGCCACGAGGTCTTTTGTGGAGGGTGGTCTTGCCATTGAGGCGGTGCAGCGCCAAGTATTGAATGACAAGACACGCAAAATACTCGATAGTGCCCTCAAGAATATTAGATTGGGTAAAAATCTCTCCCCGCAGTTTACCAACATGAAAGATATGGACGCATATCTCAATGCTCTTTAGGAGGAAAAGTATTCTTCTACAGAAACATTTTGAGAAGAGGTACGCAAAACTTCCCAAGAAAATCAAAGATGCTTTTAAGGAACGGAGGAATCTTTTTCTTGAGAATATGTAGGATCCGATCCTTGACAACCACCCTGTCGACAAAGCATATCCCGGCTGTCGCAGTATTGATATCACAGGAGACTATCGCGCGATATTTTTTGACGGGGACGAGGTAGTCACTTTTGTTGCCATTGGCACGCATGCGCAGTTGTATAAGTAATGCATTGACCCGCATGCTAGGACTATAGACGTATAAAACCCTATAGTACATTATACGTCTATAGTCTGCAGTTGAGGATTTTTCATTGACTTTATTTCAGGGGGGGGCATAATAAGGACATTATGGAAAAACAAAACTGGCAGGATGAGGCGATAAAAGATTCAGGCATCAAGGTTCCCGAATGGGAATTGGAGGGAACGGGAACGGAACAAAAAGAGGCACAAGAAGGCGCTGTGGAAGAAATGCCCAGCGCTGCCGAGACGCGTATGGCGGAGCTTGCTGCGGAGACACAGGCCGCAACACCTGAAAGCCTTGTAGAAAAGGCAGCGCAGACCGAGGCGCTCCGTGCTGAGATTGCCGAGATGGCGAAGCCGGAGCAGAAGCCTGCAGATGACCCAAGCCACAGGTATAATACTGTAACCGGTGAGCCGAACCCGAAATTCGCAGGAGTAAACACTCCCGAGCAATCAGAGAAATTAAACGCATTGCATCAAACAAAAAGAGAAAGGAATCAGTCCGCCAACACATTTTTTGCAGAAGAAAGAAATAAAGACCGTACATGGTGGCAAAAGATTACCGGAAAAGGAAAGTTGTCTGCTGAGGATGTTGCGCACGAGCAGGCGTTGAAAATGAATATCAAAGTAGATAAAGAACAGGAGATGAATAGTCTCTTTGGTATATCACGCACGAATACAGAGGTCTCTACTGAGGCAGTAATGGAGGTAAATAAAGGGATTAAAGAAGAACTTGAAAAACTAGGTGTTAACCTCGAGGCACTCAAAGAGAATGGTTTCAAGTTTGACCAAGAAGTTTTAACTAAAGAGAAAGAACCTGCGCTCGGTGCTTTGCGTGAAAAAATGGGTGGTGCTATTACGAACATTTTTGACAAGCTCGCAAAAATAGATAAAGAACATGTTGTAGGGGTTTCTGTTGTTGTTGGGCTTGTGGCGGCAATGGTCCCTGTGTTAGGACTCCATGATTTACAGGGAGTTATTTCAATGTTACCAGACAGTGTGTCCAATTTTTTGCAAAGCCCTGAGTTGGCTGGTAATCCTCTATGGTCGACTATTACCCCAGATGGAAATCTTTCGATGCCATCAGTTGAAAATTATATGCATCAGGTTGATGTGTTTAATGAAACCACCGGTGCAACTATTGCTGAATCTGGCATGGAAGGTAACCCTTTTGGCCAACCCGTAGACTTTCGAGACCCTAATATTCGTGCAAAATTTGTAGAAATCGCAAACTATGAGCAGGATCTACATAGGGTAGGGAGTGCATTTGCAAACCTTGCAACCATACCCGTGGTTATGGGGGCTGCTATACACGCTGGTAAAATCTTCGGCAAGATCGGAAAATACTTTATGGGAGAGAAGAAATAATTTTAATACACACTATGACACCAGAAGAAATTCAAAAAAAGATTGCGCAAGCTATGGAGAAGCTCTCACCAGAAGAGCAGCTGGAACTTCTCAAGACGCTTAACGGGTCAATAGAAGATATGAACAAAGCCATCACGGAATACTTTACTGATACACAGAAAATGTAGTTCTTGGGCACGATGGGAAAGTTGCCCGCACGCCCTTTTTCTGCTAAGATAGCCCAATCTTAACAGGTAATTATTGAATATTATGGCACATCCAAAAGAGGAGCAGGTACTTATTATTGTAAAGCCAGACGCAATCCAGCGCGGGCTTTTGGGCGAGATTACCGGTCGTTTTGAGCGCAAAGGACTCAAAATCGTCGGTATGAAGATGATCAACCTCGAAGACGCACTTCTTGAGGCGCACTATGCGCACATTGCAGACAAGCCATTTTTCGTGGGAATTAAAGCATTTATGAAAGCATCACCCGTCGTGGTAATGGTGCTCTCGGGTATCAATGCGGTTTCAGCTACCCGTATCCTTGTTGGTCCTACGAAGGGATATGATGCAGACGCCGGAAGTATTCGCGGAGATCTTTCACTCTCGATTCAATCAAACGTGGTACACTCATCAGACTCAGTGGAGAACGGCAAAGCAGAAGTTGCTCGCTTCTTTAAGGCAGATGAAATTTTTGATTACAAGAATTCAAATTTCGATTACGTGTACGCCGACGAGGCATTCTAATTAAATAACTCATGTGCTGTATTACAAAAACCTTGCCCCTACACTTTTTGGGGCATTGTTTTTTGTGAAGTCGTTAAAAATTTTGTGATAATAATTTAAATTCATAAACATCGGGTTTTTATCATGTTCCCAAAAACCAACTTCGCGATGCCCCAAAAGGTGGTGGGGCTTGCGTCGCTCAAGGTTTTTGTTTTGTGGTAAAAAACAATATTGCAAAAAAGAATACGAAGGTGTACAGTTAACGTAGGGTTATTTGAGATATTGACTCCTAAGTTATTGGCAAGGGAGCCTCATATTTTCATGCACCGTGGTGTGTGATTGCGGGCACCCACCTAGATTCTCTCTAGGGCCAATATCTACAAATAGCTCTAAGAAAAAAAACCCCTGCGCCTCTGCGTAGGGGTTTTTTCTATGACGATTTAGAATTTTTTGTTATACTGAGGTTGTGATTATTAATAAATAAGTTTTTTAGAAAATTATGCTACAGGTAATATTGGTTATTTTTGGTATTTTGATTTTAATAAAAGGTAAACTGAAGGTTTCAGACACCAAGGTTATCTCGAGACCGCAATCGACTTACTGGGGGCTGGTCGTGCTCGCCTACGCAGTTGGTCTAAATTTCGTTCCTGAGACCTTGGTTTACGGCATAGTATTTTGGATATCTCTTTTGGTAGTCTCCATAACCTTTGTAGTCAAAGGAGAAACAATTGCAGGTGTGGACATTACAACTAAGCCAACGGAAACAAAAAGAAATGCGATGATCTTACTAGGGTTTGTTGTAGTGCTTGTCGTCCTGTTCGTTTACGTCTGGAAGTTCTAGGTTCGTGCACAAGTAATTAGAAAAAACCCCTGCGCCTCTGCGTAGGGGTTTTTTCTATAAGCAAAGTATGCCACACCCATGTCGTATAATATACTATAGTATATTATACGACATGGGTGTGGCATACGTGGTCTAAATGCGATACAATAAACTTATGCAGCCACGTCCGTTTCCGGCATTACTACTTGTTCTTCTTGTGGCGATTGCGATCGTCAATGCTTTTGCGGAATATTACCACTGGTACTGGCTTATGCGGTGGTTTGATATCCCGATGCATTTTGCGGGGGGCGCATGGGTTGCAGGGGTTACGCTGTGGTGGAGGTTCTTTTCAGGGAGGTTTACTACGGCACCGCTCAACAAAAAGGCCATATTTGTATGGGCAATGATTGGTGCGATCGGCATAGGCCTCGCTTGGGAGGCATATGAGGCAATCATCTCCTGCCTTACCGTGGGGCGTATGAACGATGTGCTCGACACCATAGGGGACCTTATTTTTGATATCTTGGGCGGATTGGTGAGTGCGGTGACACTGTGGGTCTATACATATAAGAAACAATAATTATTACAGCTATGAGCACAATGAAACTTGGATTTTACGGCGCGGCAGGGGAGGTGACAGGTTCGAATCACATGCTCGAGGGTGCGGGTGCAAAGATCTTGATCGACTGTGGCTTCTTTCAGGGGGTGAAGGTCTGCGATGATAAAAATAATAACCCTTTTGCTTATGACCCCAAGACCGTCGATGCTTTGTTTGTAACCCACGCACACCTCGACCATATCGGCCGTATTCCAAAGCTCATCAACGAAGGATTTAAAGGCAAGATTTATTCTACACCACCCACGCGCCAGATCGCACAACTTATGCTCGAAGACACCGTCCGTGTCATTGACCGAGAAGCAAAGGCAGACAATCACGAACCGCTCTACCACAAAGATGCCGTCGAACGTGCCATGGCGCAATGGGAAACATTGCCATACGAAAAAGATGTGGTCATTGGTGAACTCCATATCCGTTTCCGTGATGCAGGACATATTCTTGGTTCAGCGATGCTGGAGGTGGAGCACAATGGCAAAAAGCTTGTATACTCAGGAGATTTGGGGAACTCACCGTCACCCCTCATTGAAGACACGGCAATCCTTTCAGGTATCGATTATTTGATCATGGAGGCGGTCTACGGCGACCGTTTACACGAGGAAAAAAATGAGCGCACGCAACTTCTCGAGAAAGTGATTGAGGATACGGTCAACAGTGGCGGTGTCCTTATGATTCCTGCATTTTCTATCGAACGTACCCAGGATCTCCTTTTTGAGTTGAATGGTCTGATTGAAGGGAAGCGTGTTCCCGAAATACCTGTTTTTGTTGATTCGCCACTCGCCATTAAAGTTACAGAAGTTTTCCGTGGTAGTCAGGAATATTTCAACAAGGAAACAACCGACGCCATTAAAGGGGGAGACGATATTTTTAAGTTCCCCAAGCTACGCTTTACGTTGAACGCTGAAGACTCAATTGCCATTAAAGACGTACCAGCGCCCAAGATTATCATTGCAGGGTCGGGTATGTCGAATGGCGGGCGCATCATGCATCATGAAAGACTCTACCTTTCGGACCCCAAGAACACCCTGCTTATTATTGGATACCAGGCAGTTGGCACGATGGGCCGTGCCCTACAAGAGGGTATTAAAACGGTGCGCATCTTTGATGAAGATATCCCTGTGCGTGCAAAGATTGTGACTATTCAAGGATATTCGGCACACAAAGACATGAACGCACTCATTGAGTTTGTGACAGTGCTGCAGGACTCAGTAAAAAAAGTTTTTGTCGTTCATGCCGAACCGGGAGCAGCACTCTTCTTTGCGCAGCGTTTACGCGACTACCTCGCGGTCGACGCACGCATACCAAAAGAGGGGGAGGTGATAGAGATAGATTTTTAACGAACAGAACGATTAATTACAGAAATACCGTATGGGAAATGACAAACATCAACATTTTAAAGTAAAGATCTGCATCTCGGGGGCCGCAGACACCACCCACTGTGGCGACGGAGCCCTTGAGCAAGCAAAGGAGCTTGGTCGCGAAGTTGTGCGCCAGGGCGGCATCTTGGTTTCTGGCGCTACAACAGGATTCCCTTTGTGGGCAGCCATGGGGGCAAAAGAAGAAGGAGGTATCTCTATCGGCCTTTCCCCTGCATCAAGCGAAAAGGAGCATGTGGAAGTCTATAAACTCCCCCTTGATTACCTTGATATCATTATTTACACAGGGTTTGGGTACTCGGGACGCAACCTCCTTCTTACGCGCGCATCAGACGCGGTAATTGTCGGGTGTGGCCGTATTGGCACGGTGAATGAGTTTACGATTGCCTTTGAAGACCACAAGCCAATTGGTGTGCTCCGCGGACCTTGGGAGATGGACGAAGTCTTTGAAAATATGCTCGACAAGAGTCATCGCAAAGGCGAGGGCGTTGTTATTTTTGAAGAAAACCCCAAGCAGATAGTCGCGAGACTTATTGAGACGGTCCAGCGTACAAAAACATGCGACCTTGGTGAATCATGCCCCGCGTATGTGTACGAAAATTATGACGATGTTGGGGGGAAGGGAGGGGAGCGGGTGATGTAGTTGGCCACTAGTTATTAGCGAATAGCCGTTAGGGGAATGAAAGTAGGGAGTAACCTTTTGGTTACTCCCTACTTTTTATTATTGGCTCGTGGCCAACTAACTAATCCCTATCCCTTTACTTCATTTACTACGTTTGCAAACGTTTCAGGGTTCTTCTCGGCAAGAAGGGCAAGAATCTTGCGGTCAAGAATAACATTGTTCTTCTTGAGAGCGTTGATAAACTTAGAATAAGAGAAGCCAAGCGGGCGGAGTGCGGCATTCATCTTTACGGTCCAAAGGCGGCGGAAGACGTTCTTCTTGTCGCGGCGGTGTGCAAATGCGTGATTACCAGCGTGTGCAATAGCAACACCCGCTTCGATTTCTTTCTTGCTTCGTCCAAAGCGGTATCCCTTGACCTGCGCCAAGACATTGCGGCGGCGTTTTGCTGATGTTGTTCCTCGTTTTACTCGTGTCATAGTATTATTTCAAAAGTCCTGGTAAAAAACGCTGTGCTTCCTTGGAGGTCATTGCAAACTCGCCAAGGCGCTTGCCGGCGAGCTGTTTCGAGCGGGAAGCCTTCGCATTAAAGTGGTTCTGGCCTGGCTTGCGACCAAGAATCTTGCCTGTCTTGGTTACTTTAAGCCGTTTCGTAAATGATTTGTTCGTTTTCATGTGGTTGATTTTTAGGGAGCAAGGCGACCATAAAAATCACCATCCAGCCCCACTTTTACATTCCTGCACCTTACTACAGTTTAGGATTATTTACAAGTCGTTTATTTAAAGATGAAAACCGATAAAAGTGGGGCTGGATAAGAAAATCATAGTCGCTGCGCTTCTTGATTTTCTTATTTTTTTGCCGCTCGCTCGAGAATGATGGTGAGCCCCTTGGGGCTTTTGACCGGTTCTCCTGCTATCTTGTATTCCTCACTGATGAGAGTGAGTACTCTACCTAAGCGCTCTTTCTTAAAGTCCATTTCTGCGTATTTTGACCGTCCTACGAGAAAGAGATTGATCTTTACGCGATGACCCTCCTTGAGCCACTTGGAAGCGTTTTTCGCTTTGAGTTCCAAGTCGTGCTCTGAGGTTCCGATCTTTACTTGCAGCGATTTTGTTTCAGTAACATGAGCACGAGACTTTGCTTCCTTAAGCTTTTTGCTCTGCTGGTACTGAAACTTACCATAATCCATGATTTTCGCAACTGGCGGTTCAGCGTTTGGAGAGATTTCGATAAGATCGAGACCGAGCTCCTGCGCCTTGGCGAGTGCTTCCGAGAGCGAAAGGACACCATAGTTTTCGCCCGTATCCGTGAGGACACGGAGTTCTTTTGCGCGAATTTGATGGTTGATTTTCGTCTTAGGATTCAAAGGATATAAGGTGAATTAAACCACCGCAAGGTATATTGCGGAGTCCTAGGGATTGTAAGGTATTTTGGGGTAAAAGTCAATCATTTTAAGGGGTTAGGGGCTGGGTGCGAAAAAGCCGCTCGAAAGCGGCTTTTTCGCACCAAAAGAGGATTTTATTTCTTGTTGATCTGCTGCCAGAGCCATACTCCAGCAAGGATACCAACAACGATCCAAACGAGCCCGCCGGCTACCATAAATACGTGGGCACCCCCGCCGTATCCGTAGCCCATCATTCCGTATCGCTCAAACCCTCCATTCGAAAAACATGCACTTGCGAGGGTTGGGGTCATTACGGCAAGTCCGATAACTATACTAAAAATTGTTTTCATGGTTAATCTTACAAATTTACGTTTCGTGCCGACCTTTCCTATAGTATACACCCAGAAAAAATAAAGGTACCCCCAGGGCAAAGTCCTGGGGGTATTAAAGGAGCTATCTTCGCTCGCACATTCACGCGGCAAAGTCGCGTGGTGTTTACCTATATTAGCTCCTCGGCTCTGAAATAAGAAAGAGTACTTTCTTATTTCACTCGCTCTACGTCGCTAATAAAAAGACCACAGAATTTTCCGTGGGCTCGGGTATGCGGTTGCTTAACGCATGGATTTATATGGCGGTAAGGAGCAGTCCCTCGTGCATTGTGGGCGGCCTTGCTTCTTTGTGCTTGGTGTGTAAAAGGGGCCGGTTCGCATACTGCAGGGCAAGGTGCTGATTTATTTCTGCCCACGTACTCTCCTCAGAGAGTCCCAGGTAGCGTGCCTTATTCTTGCGGTTATTTTCGTTAAAATTAAGATGACTTTCTTGATTACTCAATTTCTACTCCTTTTTTGTACAAAAGAACAAGAACAGAGATTAACACGGTTGTTGATTTTTGGCAACAATGCAAGAAAAAAGCGGGATATTGTCCCGCTTTTGATGTTTGCGATTAAAGGTCTGCGCCTATTACGTCTCTGCCGTTTTTTATGGCGAGATTTTTTGCACCTTCGTTATCAATATAGTGCATAATAAGTTCATCGTCGGTCGGTTCGCGACCAAATGCCTCTCTTGCTACGCGCCTATTGAAATCACTAAAGATTTCGCTCATTTGTTCTTCGTGGTGTTTTTGAAACTCGGGGTCTTGTGGACCCTGCGATTGATTGCCCATAACAGTCTCCTTGATAGTGAGATTATTTTGAACAGCTCCAGCCGTGGTACAACTGCATAAAAGTATATTCCTCTCATTTAAAAAGTTCAAGGGTCCCCATTCTTCGCTTAGAATTTTGGTGTGGTAAAAAAGAAAAAGTCGCACGAGCGGATCGTGCGACTTTAAATGTTGATGCTAGATAGTCTCGACCGGGATGGTTTTCTTTTTGTACCACCTCGTAAGTCCTGTTGTGCGATCGTGAAGAATTTCTTTCCATAGTTCCCCAAACCGTAAACCGTGTCCAAAGTTCCAGGCATAGGTTGGTTCTACGCCAGAGCCACCCCTCCTCTCTGAGCATACTTCCATACGCTCCCGAGGAAACCCAGGTCAAATGCGGTGCGTATAATAAACGGACGTGAGGGGTTTCGGTATGGCGGTGGTGTCACTTTGGTAACAACTAGAGAAATCACCCGCTCTTTTCCTTGAACAATGATTGGAAGCGTCACCTTTTCAAACACTGAAGGAACGGAGTCGAGTTTGTAAAAAGTCCTCATGCCAGCGTTTACTACGAGGGTTGAGACCTTCCTTTTAATCATTCGGCCTCCTCGAAGTATTCGCCTCCAAAGGGGCAAGCCTGCTTCTTTGGGTGTTACTAGTTCAAAATTTTCCTCTTCGATAATTAAAGGGATAAGTATGAGTGCCTGTATTTGCGCCATCGGGGGCCTCCTGTTGACATATCTGTTGTAACGTTCAAGAATTTCTCCCCGAAGACTAGCATAATTATGTGATAATGCAACAAAAAAGCCGCCAGCGGAAGTGCTGGCGGCGATAAGGTTTTTATTTCACAATTTTAAGAGCAGAGTTCTTCCCGGAGTGTGTACGATTGAGTCCCGCTAGAATATTAGACACGGTATCAAGGCGCGCAGAACTAAAAGCAATTTCAGGACGGTTCAGGACAAGAAGCGAATCATATTTTGGTAGGGGAGAGCATTGCACTTAAGAAGTCTGGAGTGAATCATTCTTGTGTGGACGTGAAAAAAACTTCTTCTGAGAAGTTCACGGGCCACGCCGGAGCTTCTCAGAAAACGCTTTTTACAAAACTTCATTCACAGGATTCCGACCAATCACTTCGCGAGGAAGCAGTAACACTCAACAACCCTGTAGTTCGCAAAAATGTTAACTGCAAGCTCGTTGGATCACGCATTAGAAACAACACCGAGCGTCTTATTGCTCGTGCGGAATGTATTCGCACCCATTACGGCAGTATGATTGTCGATGCCCTTGAGGCGGAAGGAAATTTATTTTCCGGGCTAGAAATTCTAGCCATTATGCTTCAAGAATCACAAGGTGACCCTCGCGCAGTTTCAACTGCACGGGTGCCCTGTCTTGGTCTTATGCAATTGCAGCCACCCACGGCACGGCAATATGGTGTTAGGAACATCTTTGACCCCCGCAAAAATATTTTTGGCGGCGTCCGGGTGTTTACTGACTATGTATACCGCTATGGCAAGGGTAACAAGTCGTATGGCCTTGCCGCATACAATATGGGACCGGAAGGCTTGCGTAAGTCCAGACTCAATCCGGAACATCTTGTCTATGTTCGCGAAGTGAAAGCGATATTACACACTCTGGAGGATCGTCAATTCACGCTCTAGGTTTATTACCCCGCACCACCTCAAGCATGTGCATTACCCTCAAAACAAGAACAAGTTTTTAGTAAATCCCCCTAACGTATGATCAGGAGGATTTTTGTTTACGGCGAGGCGTGTACAAATATCGATGTTTTATGCTAGGGTTGTTTCAGTAGTTCACTTCACTCATTATTTCTGAGGAGAAACTCATGAAAGCAATAGGGTCGTTTATGCGAGAACTCAGCGCATCTTCAGGGAAGTTTCATCCACACTTGCATTACGATGAGAGCATGGGTTGCTTGCAGGTTCTTTTGCGTAATTGCGATATACGCGAAGTGGAGGTTTCAAGGTCTTTTGATGTGCTCAAAAATAATCACCCCCAAAACAAGAAAGGGAACATTGCAGGATTTATTCTGTGGGGAGCGCGTGGGATGCTTTATGATCAAGGGTATACAAAGTCCAGTATTTCACTGGAGCATCTCATCAAACGGTTTGAGCGCCACAATAATCTGCCACACAACACGAGTGTGTTCGGAAGGTATGATGAGTACGTTCTGCGTATCGCACGCAAGCACCAGTTTGTGTGGCATATTTCGGAATAAAATTTGTTTTAAACCCCCACAGCAGTACGCTGTGGGGGTTTGTTTTGTTGATTTAGGTTGAAAAATATGGCATTATTTAAGAAATGTCTGAAAATAAATTCCAAAAACTTCTTGAGGAAAGAAAAACAGATTATGGAACATGGGTCCCAGTTTTTTGCCCAGCACTAAGAGAGTATGTATATTTCAATGCTCAAGGATTTAATCATTTACGTTTTAAAATAGATAATACTCCACGCAATCCAAAAGAAGCAATGTATAAACTTGGACTACTCCCCCTTGTTAGGTCGGTTATCCATCTAGCCGTAAGGGTTGATAAATACGAAAGAAGATTGTCACCAATGGGAGGAAGTAGAAAAAAAGTTTACAAAGAAATTGAATATTGGGGTCTTATTGAGGTTGTAGGGAAGCAGGATGTAAAAATAAGGGTTGTTTTAAGGAAAATAGTTAATAGTGACAGAATTCATTTCTGGAGTGTCATGAAAGGATAACAACAAAAAACCCATCAAATGATGGGTTTTTTGTTGTGCCTGCCTCGGCTTTGGAATTCCTTATCCGAAATAGGCTTTCGCCCACAGGCACACTTATATTATACACAAATCTATAACATAAGTGCAACTACGGGTTGCTATCAATCTCTGAATTTACACAATAACATATTTTATTAGCAAGTCAAGTTATTAGCTAATTCTGCTAAGTATTTATCGGTCACGAGTTATTAGGTGTTCTCGGGTGAGTTAACGTCGCGCTTCAATGGACACTGTGCGACGCGATTTTGCAAAATCGCCTGAGAGCACCAAGTACTCTCGACCCCGACTCGACTCCCTCGCAAAAGCCTTGGGATGTCTCCGGCTTTCGATTCCCCACGCGAGGTTCATCGGTCACGAATCACTAACCGAATTCGCCGAGTACGACTCATTCGCTAAGTGTTCGCTACCCCGCCTCAGCGACCTAGTGAGTACACTAGGTACCCGCTTCCGGCTTTCGATTCCCCCCATTTCGCACAATCGCAAAACCGCCAAACTCTTTCAGAGTTGGGCGGTGCGACTTGTGGAAGTGGTCTCGGTCACGAGTTACTAAGTCTGCTCGGGTGAGTACATCCTGCGCGGACTAAGTACTCTCGACCCCAGCTCGTGGTTTTTGATTACAAAAACATCACTGCGCCTTTCGATTCCCCCACGTAAAGCGCGCAGGCGCTTTACTCATCTCCATAAACAAAAACCCCGCTTTCGCGGGGATTGTTTTGTTTGTGGACACCCTTGAAGGAGTATGGAACCAGGCAGAAAGCTATATTCTACGATCATACGACCTCATCAAAGACCTTGGAATGCTCGATTTCGCCAAGGAAATGCAACAGTTAAATACCACATAAGGGAAATAGAACCAGTAAACATAAAAACAGCAATTGGTGCTCGTTTTAGGATTCTACGCTGAACGTCAAACCTTCTTTTTCAAAGAATGTTGCGAGGTCACAACATTCTACGGAATGCTCTTTGCATAAGGCAGGTATTTTAGGTTTCAAGTGATTGCCGTCAGGTTTTTCATAAGTTACAACTACGTATTTGTTAATTTTTGCGACTGCTACAACAAAAGTGTCGGCACTATAAACTTTTGCGCCTTTATATTCCGAAAGGAGTGGATATTTGTTCACCATAACCGAGACAAGCTCAATTTGTTCCTGGGTGATAGGCACTACGCATGATTTGTATTGTTTGAACCAAGAAACAAGGTCGTCTGTCCCCACGCCTATTTCTTTAGGAACTTCTTCAGCTACAACAATCAATCCTTGTTTCATCATTTCTCCTATGTGGTCCCATAATCCTGAGAACGACTTTGGTCTATAATGACGTCGCCAACCATTCAAGAAAGCGGAAGTATCGAAGCAGTATATTATTCTAGAGGTTTTGTCGGACATATTAAAGTATTAGACGTTGGTTTCAATTGCAGAAATATGCTTTGAAGTAGTTCCAAGAAAACTTGATACATCAGTAAGGGTTATACGGCTCTCGTTCATTGAGCGAAGTACAAGGGAGGTGAAGGCCCTCCCGTTTTTACTAATTATTTTTCTGTATTGGGGAACTACAACGTTCTTCTTAGTACGTTTTTTGTACTCCTCAAAGCTTTTCATAAGTTCGTTCCTTCTTTGTTCATATTTTTTTTCACTTAGCACACCAATTTGAACAAGGCGACGGTATATAACTTCTTGGCTTACTTGGTACACTCTTGCGAGAGATTTAATATCTTCAGCAAGCCAGTTTTCAAATGGTATTTTACTCATGCGCATGACTATGTCGTTTGACTTAAACCCCGATACTGGAACAAGCACAGAAGCTGCAAATTGGTTACAGAATTTCTCTACTTTTGTGTATTCATAGGAATTTCTTGAAAAATTATCTGGAGTGCATACACCCGACTGATGAAGGAGAATATGGCCTATTTCATGAAATAGTGAGAATATGCGCCTATTTTCATGTTCAGCGGAGTTAAGCATTATTATGTAAGGCTTCTCATCTGCAAGACAAAATGCACTAACATCATCTTTTTGGAGGCTCTGCTGTAATACAAAAATGCCAAGTCTTTCAACGGCGTCTTTCCATCCACGTAAAGTGAGTGCTGGGGTTGACCATTTTTTCTTTTCCGCGGGTGACACAGACAAGAGTGATAAGAAATCTGTAGCAGCCTTTTCGAGGTCATCACCAAGTCCAACACTTTTAAATGCGTATTTTATTTCACCATCTTGTAGGTCTTGAACAATTGACTGAGCGTAGCGTGCTTTTCTTACAGCTGTCATTACTTCGTGAGAAAATTCACTAGTTTCCGACGCATATACAATTCGAAAATCTTTCGGGATCATTGCGTCCTGAGGAGCTTTTTGTAAAAGAAAATAAACAAGGGGCATCTTATAAACTTCGCTCATCTTCCTTATTTTCCCTAGAGTGATAGAAGTTTTTTCTTCCTCAAGTTTTCTTAATCTCTCCTCCTCTATTTTTAGTTTTTTTGAGGCATCCTCAATACTGTAGCCAGAAAGGTATCTCGCGTATTTTAGAATTGAAGGCTCAATCTGAATTTCGATAGAACGGACCATATGAAAATTATATCAGGTTTCGTATTTTTTATATACAAGATACTGAATAGTATGTACACAGGATTTACTGTTTTTATGGCAAAAGAAGCCCTCTTTTTAGAAGCCCGAATAGGATCCGGAACTCTAAGGAGGGGGATTCGAACCCCCGATGGTTTTACCCATGTCACGTTATTAAGGTGCTGCAATAGACCACTCTGCCATCCTTCCACGATAGTGGGTGCTCGGTGCGGGACTTGAACCCGCAAGTCTTTCGACACTAGTTTGAGGAAACCCCAACATTGTGTGTTAGGAACTCTTCAAGACCAGCGTGTTTACCAATTTCACCAACCGAGCGCCTTTCAATTATGCTGTATTTCTGAAAACTTGCAAAGGTTTACCAAAGGCGTAGTGTGAAAAAATGGATTCTCTAAATCCCTGGCCTTGGTATAAAAAGAAGCGCTATTTGGTCCCATTGGGGCTCGTGGCCTTGTTAGTCTTGTCAGGTGGCGATAATGCGCCACAGAATCAGTCAGCACCGCAGAGAATGGCTCCTGTTGTGCAACAAGTTGAAATCAAGTCCGCAATGTCGTCGGGAGCTACTCAGGAGCTTCCACGGCCAGTTGATACGGCTCAGCGCACTCTTTCTCCAGCCCCCGATAGTAATTCAGGGTTATCGAATGATAGTTACTACACTAATAGCGCAGGGAACGAGGTGCACTCACCGGCTTATTCTGATACTGTCCCGTCTGGCGCCTCTGCACAATGTCGAGATGGTACTTATAGTTTCAGTCAATCCAGGCGTGGGACTTGTTCGCATCACGGGGGTGTGGCAAATTGGCTTTAGGAAACTTTATTATTGATTGTCGGTAAGTGCGCCCTATTCTGTATGTTGCAAAGAGTTCTTCTTTGGTGATATTGTTTTTATCACCCAAACAACGCTGCACAAGAAGCCAAGCAGGGAAATAATGCTCCCAAGTGCTTTAAAAAGTTCTGCATCAAGGGCAATTGTGATTACATAACCACCAAGAATACCAATGACTGCATCACGTCCCCATTCTTTTCGAGATCGGTTTCTGAAAGAGTAAAATTTTGTTTTATATTGCATGTATGGTTAATTTTATTTTTTAGGCAGTTGTCCAATTTCTTGCAAGTGTTCGATAAGTGGCTGCTTCATTCGCTCTTGGGCGCGCTTCGCCAATGGCGTCAGGTTGTTTTGTTTCTTTCCCTGCGCTCTGTTGTGTCCTGACTCGCTTGATTTTTCAATGTCGTATTCTTCTTGCAGCGCCCGCACAAACAATCCTTGGATATTTTTCTTTGTTGATTTCTTCATTTTGCTATTGGTTTGACTCAGGGAACTGACACTGGGGAAATCGTAATTTTTTACCACCAAAAACTCAAAAAGAGACTCCTGATTCTTTGAATTATTGTTTGATTTTTAACCCGGGTGCCCTGCGCAGATTTATTTTGAGATTTTTCAATTACCTGCTCGTTTTTCTCGATAGTGGTACTAGTTGCCACATAGCTGTTTGGTACCTCAGTATTTTTCAAAGACGAACTAAGTTGTTCACATCCTGGAGTAAGATCACTGTAGATGCCGTAGTTGCCACACCTGGATTCGGTTTTTTTGGTAGTATTCGACGGTGATTTAATTGGCACGTTGTCTGATACCGCCGTGTCTTTGGGGCGCTCTGGTGACTTTATTTTGATCCCGGCTCTTCGTAGTAGTCCACCCTGTGTCATTTCGGAGCTTTCTGGGGCCTTAACTTCCTGGATGCGAACCTCGCACTTGTCTGTGCCTTGATCCCATTCGTAGCCATCTATGCAGGTGCAATTAACAAACTTGGGGACATCGTCGAGATAGTCTGTGCGTCTGTTTGTTGCACCAACCCCTGATTCAATTTTGCAGAACATTTCAATCGGGATACACTTAAATGGTGTTAGGGAGTCTGGCGCCATCCCCGGCTGGCATTGGCATTGATTTGAACTCCTGCTGTAGGCGCTATACGGCCCGTGTTCTTTGACGCAGGAGTTTTGTTGAGAATTCAATTCAACTTGCGCACTATTCCGAGCCTGTACCAGCAGTGATTGATAATAATCACTTTCTTTTTGCAGCCTAGCAATCTCGGCTTCTTTATCTGCAATGCTGTTTATTGCTTCGTTCTGTACGTTTATCCTACATTGATCATATTGCGTCTTGGCTGCCTGGTATGTGTCAATTTGAGTTCTACAGCTTGCTAGTTCATTTTTGCTCATTTCTGTACTAAGTAGTCCAGATCGACTATTTATGGCGTACTTACTGCTGTAGTCGCTTTCTGTAGAACACCCTACTGGTACCGGGTTAACGCACTTAGAAAAGATGGTATTCTGTTGCCTCAGTTCGTAAAGTCTTTTATCCACATCGCTTCTCTCTTTTTCAAGATTATTAAAATATACTCCCTGCTCCTCAAGTAATTTCTCGGATTCACTTTTTATGGGTGTTGTAATAAAGACACGCTGGAGCGAGTCAGGATTTAATGTTTTGAGTAAAGAATCTTCGTCGTTCGAAGTTTTGATATTGTAGTAATTTGATAAGTAAGTTTCTTCGTTCCCTGTAGCAGTTTTTCCTGTGTACGGATTGGTATTTCCTGGGAAGCTGTAATTATTGAACGGGTTTGAATCTGGGTCAGATCGATAGTAGGAGTCTACAAAATTAGCGGCAAGAGACAGGTTTGGTACGCCAATTAAAAAAATACCTAACGCGAGACCTACGATATTTTTTTTGTTTTTAGTCATATGATTTTTGATCAATTAAGAAAGATTTAGGCAGACAAAGGCATACAAAAAGCCCGCCACGGGTCTCCGGCGTTTCCGCCAGACACGCAAGTTTCCCTGCGCGGCCGATCAAGCAACCCCATGACGGGTTTTTTATGCTTGATCGGGCTTTTTCGCCATGCCACCGATTGCTCGATGGTTTAGGCTACTTCTTTATTCAGTTGTGCTAAAATTGTAGCACAGAGCTGATTATGAAAAAAGGGCTGAGTAATTATGATAAAGCGAAAGAGATTCATCGGCTTGCCGTGCAGCGTGTTTCCTTTAAGCAAGATCTAGCCGTTTTTGTAAAAAAATTTAGTGTTCCCCAAGAGCCTAAATACTCAAAAGGACAAATTCAAGAGTGGTTGCTATCTGCCTACGAATCCGCGGTTTATCAGTTCTATGCACCACGTGGGTTAAAGATACCAATCAAATACAAAAAACTTCCAGGGAAAGAGTACATTTCTGAACGTATGAAGTTTCTCAGGAGGTATGGTTTTTCAGTAGCAATGGATGGAGGGGTAATGGATGAAATTTTAGTTGGTGAAACCCCAGCTTATGAGTGTTTTGAAATTGAACCACCCTCTGAGAAAGATGAAAAAGATCTCGGAAGACGTGTTTTGAAGATTGTTGTGTATGAGGGGGCAACAGAGAAAGGATTGATTAGATATATTGAAAGAGAATGGAAATGGATGAAGGCACACCTTAAAGGTAAAATTAAGGCGGTTCGCTCGCGGACTACAGAGAGTAAAAAACGACACCAGCTTGTTCAGGAACATATGGACAAAAGCTTGAGTGAGCTGAAGAAAGAGTTAGGGATTGCAGAAAATGCGCGCTCTTCTAAAGAGGCTTTGGTTTCTAGGATTTTGAAGGAGAACCATAGAATTAAACTTTCCGCAGATAGTTTAAGAAAAACAGTTTCTCGCCAGAGTAAACTCAAAAATGGGTGACATTTATTTCTCAGGGAATAAATGCCCTGAGTAAAAATTTACAGCTGGGGTACCGTAGAGTCATACCTACGGTATTTTCATTATCAATTTGTATGACTGCTAAAGATAACCCAAAGAAAAGAAAGTTGAGTCCTCAGCAGGAACTTTTTTGTCTCTTGTATGTAAAGGACAAAGAGTGCTTTAGTAACGCTACTAGGGCGTACGTGCGCGCATATGACGTCAAGTCAAATCAGGTTGATTCTGCGCGAAAATCCAGTTCCAGGTTGTTGATAAATGTAGACATCGCAAAAAGGATTGCTTCCATACTCGATGGGTGTCTTGATCGCGAGATTGTTGATCGTGAACTCTCTAAGATTATCTTGCAGGATTTCGATCTGTCAGCAAAGGTTGCTGGCATCCGTGAATATAATAGGATTCGCAGTCGTATCACCGACAGACTTGAAGGGAACTTCACATTTTCATGGGAGGGGGAGTAGGGACTATTTTTATGAGAGAGGTCCTGCAACAAGAAGGTGGATACGGAATGTCCGTAGAGGAATGCCAGATCTATCTGGGAGATTTAAATTTTCCTGATAAGCAAATCGAAGAAACAAGAGACATTCTCTATGCTTTTGTGGAACAAGTGCTAGACTATGTTATTGAAGAAGGTCTTGTTAGTGACAAAGAAAAAACATGTCTACCAGTCGCAAAAATAAAGTAATAAAAACAATTCATGCTGGACCGCGGGTTGCCTTGCTCTACTGCCGTGTGTCGTCAGATAGGCAAGCTAGTGAGGGACACGGGCTAGATAGTCAGGAGCATCGCTGTCGCGAGTACGCTACTTCAAAAGGTTATAAAGTTGAAAGAGTTTTTCGAGACAGTGTCTCTGGTGGAGGAGATTTTATGGTCCGCCCAGCAATGTCAGACTTGATCAAGTATCTTGATGACAGGCCATTCACACAATACGTCATCATTTTCGATGATTTAAAACGGTTCGCTAGGGATACACAATTCCACATTAAATTGCGTACAGCACTGAAAGCACGCGATGCAAAGCCTGAGTGTCTTAATTTTAATTTTGAGGACACTCCAGAGGGTGAGTTTATTGAAACAATCCTTGCTGCGCAGGGACAACTTGAGAGACAGCAGAACAAGCGACAAGTGTCGCAAAAGATGAAAGCTCGCCTTGATTCAGGGTATTGGACGTTCTTCCCACCTCCTGGGTATGACCACCCAAAGGATTCGCTACACGGGAAACTTTTGACTCCTAACTCGAAAGCAGAAATAATTAGAGAAGCATTTGAAGGGTTTGCTTCTGGTAGGTTTAGAGAGCAGGTAGATGTACAGAAGTTTCTGCGCTCAAAAAATATGCAGGGTAATCGTCCAGTGTATTTGGAATATGTAAAAAGATTACTGAGCAGAGTTGTCTATGCCGGATATATAGAGTACGAGCCATGGGGTGTGGCAAGGAGAATGGGCCACCATCAGGCGATTATTTCCATCGAAACTTTTGAAAAGGCGCAAGAAAAACTAGGAGGAAGGCATTATTCTCGCTCTGTTGATAATGAGGATTTCCCGCTCAGGGGTCTAGTTGCCTGTTTAAAGTGTCAGCGCTCTATGACCGCTGGGTGGTCAAAAGGGAGAAACAAAAGCTACCCATACTACAAATGTCAGAAAACCTGTGTTTCTTACTATGGCAAAGATGTTCGTAAAGAGCGTATAGAAAAAGAGTTCCACGAACTACTTCAAAAGTGTACACCAAAACAAGAGGTCATCAGGCTTACAGAAGCGATCTTCAAAGATGCTTGGAACAGAAGACTTAATAACCAAAAGAGCGTTTTTGAGGGCTATAATCGTCAACAGGTGGCACTAGAGAAGGAAAAGGGGGAAGTTGTCGACAAGATCGTGAAAACCCAAAATGAGGCTGTTATGAGAGCTCTTGAAGGTAAGGTGCAAACGATTGACTCGGAGATCTTGAGAATAGAGGAAAACAAAAAGAAAAAGATAGACCCAGAAAAGTATGGAACCGCCCTGGATGTGGTCTTCGGTATTATAAAAAAACCAGCAGTTGCTTGGGAAAACGGAAATTATAAAGGGAAAAGGCTCGTTACAAAACTCGTATGTACCAAAAATCCGGTCTATGACCGGATTGAAGGATATGGAACCACTGAAATGTCAGACGGCATAAAGCTTTTTGAGCTAGTTCAGGCTAATGGTTCCCTTGATGTGGAGATGGGGGGAATCGAACCCCCGTGCAGACGATGTTCTGGTAAGAGCCTACTATGCGTAGAAGACTTCTGTTTGTTTTAAGCACTATATATCAAAAGTATTCTAAATTATATAGTACCGATGCTCTATGTTTTTTCACTTGGTAGAGTCATTCAAAGTGATGAGCCCTCATTTTATATCACCCGCGACTACCTAGAGGGCGTACGAAGCGCGAATGCTGTTTAGGCTACGAGAGCGTAAGCAGGAGTAAAGGCGTTCGCCGTAAAATACGGAGAAACTGATGCCTTTACTTTTGCAACGAGGTTGTTTTTTGCAACGAGGTTGGTGTTCGAGATTTAACGAGTTCTCGAGCATTCTCGGCATAGCACCGACCAGAGTTGATCGCCTGTCTAGGCCGATCATCCCCATATATTGTTTTGCAAACCTCTTTTCTCGATGAGCGTTTTTGAGGACACGCATATTTTTCTGCTGAAAAATTGCTCTGCTCGTCGCCGAGCTCCTGCGCAAGGTCTCAAAAACGCTCATCTCGACGAGGTTTGCAAGCTTTTATTCTGTTTTCAATGTTACCGAGCTTGTCCGCCAAAGTTTTTTCTACGAAAAATTTTAGCGGGCGAGTTTGATATCTCTCATGATATCGCGCTCGGACTCACGCTTCTTCAGGGTCTCGCGTTTGTCGTGGGCTTTTTTGCCTCGCACCACCGCGATTTCTACCTTGAGCTTGCGACCCTTATTATACACTGCGATGGGCACTATTGTCAAGCCTTTTTGTGACTCTTTGGCGCTCAGTTCCGCTATCTCGTCCTTGGTCAGGAGGAGACGGCGGTGCCGTACAGGCTCGTAGCTTTTTGGGGTATTGCCAGCCTGGTAAGGGTTGATGGTCGCACCGATAAGGAACGCCTCACCACCGCGCACTGTCACATGCGAGCCCTCGAGCGAACCGCGTTTTGCGCGGATAGCCTTTACCTCGACACCCAAAAGCTCGATACCCGCCTCAAATCGCTCGAGTATTTCAAAGTTGAAATGTACCTTTTTATTGTCGATAAGCGACATAGGGACATTCTAGCAGTCGGGGAGGGTTGTTGACAAGAGGCACGAAAGGTGCTATACTTGTTTTTGGTGGTACAAACATCGTGAATGAAAGGGGGTCGCATTGGAAATACTCAAAAGTATGCTCAAAAAGGTTTGCCGGTGTTTCAAGCGGAAAAATAAGAATCGTGAATTTCCCGGCATGGTAAGGGTGGATTGCCACAACCCTGTTGATGGAACAGCGGCAACGACCGAATAAAAAAAGAAAAATTCAAAGCCCTGCATCGCGGGGCTTTTTTGTTGCATAAAATCCTCGTTCCCTATATGGTATACCCCCACACCTACTTTTCACCCTCTTCATTTTTATGCTATGAAAAAAGTAGGTGTGGGGGTATACTGACTTTTATATAAACAAATACATTATGGCGAACAACAAAAAAGACAAAAAAGAGCAGAAAAATACTGCCGGCAAAAACAAAGGACCTCTTGGGAAGCTTCCGGAGGGGTTACCGACGATGCCCACGGGCGGACAATTTCTTTCGAACATCATCACCGCAGTACTCGTCTTTCTCATCATCGCAACGCTGTATTCGATGATCTCGGAGAACAAGAGTAAGGTCGAAGAAGTGGCAATTTCAAAACTTGCGCAGGATATTTCTGCAGGACAAGTAAAGAGCTTGCTCGTTGAGGGAGGTATGGTAAATGCCGAATACGCCGATGGCTCAAAGAAAAAGTCCAAGAGGGAAGTTGATGCGTCGCTTTCGGAGACACTCGTGAATTATGGCGTGACGTCGGACAAGATTGCCTCGGTAATCATCGAGGTCAAGAGTGAGAGCGGGCTCCGTTACTGGGCACTCAATCTCTTGCCGTTCCTGTTGCCACTCTTCCTTATTATTTTCTTTTTCTGGTTCCTCTCACGACAGGTCAAAGGGGCTGGCATGCAGGCTTTTAGTTTTGGGCAGTCAAAAGCACGCATCATCGACCCAAACGACGCAGGACAAAAGGTGACCTTCAAAGATGTTGCTGGTGCAAAGGAAGCAAAAGAAGAGCTTGTGGAAATTGTAGACTTCCTCCGCAGTCCGCAAAAGTTTTTAGATATCGGCGCACGCATTCCCAAGGGTGTGCTTTTGATGGGTGCTCCGGGTACCGGCAAGACACTTCTTGCACGCGCGGTAGCGGGGGAGGCAGGCGTGCCGTTCTTTCATCTCTCAGGCTCGGAGTTTGTTGAGATGTTTGTAGGTGTCGGTGCTTCGCGTGTGCGAGACCTTTTCAAGATGGCAAAGAAAGCTGCACCCGCAATTATCTTTGTGGATGAGATTGATGCCGTTGGCCGCGTGCGTGGAGGAGGTACGGGCGGTGGTAATGATGAGCGCGAGCAAACCTTGAACCAAATCCTTGTGGAGATGGACGGTTTCGAGCCTTCAGAAAAAGTTATTGTGATGGCCGCAACGAACCGCCCTGATGTTTTGGACCCTGCGCTTTTACGCCCTGGTCGTTTTGACCGTCGTGTGACCCTCGAGCTTCCTGACCGCGAAGGTCGCGAAGAAATCCTCGCGATTCACGCTCGCAAGAAGCCTCTGGGTGAGGATATCAATTTGAAAGTCATTGCAGAGCGTACACCAGGATTTTCAGGTGCCGACCTGTACTCACTCATGAACGAGGGCGCAATCCTCGCAGCACGTGAAGCCCGAAAGACCGTGGCGCAGTTTGATCTCATTCGTGCGATTGAAAAGGTAATGCTCGGGCCCGAGCGCAAGAGCCACATCCTTTCGACACAGGAGAAAAAGATTACTGCCTACCACGAGGCTGGTCACGCACTTGTCGCATCGGTGCTTCCGCACGCAGATCCCGTGCACAAGATTTCAATTATTGCGCGCGGGCATGCGGGCGGGTACACCTTGAAGCTTCCTCTTGAGGAACGTCGCCTCCAATCAAAGAAAGAATTTTTGGATGACATTGCAATGTCACTCGGCGGATATGTTGCCGAGGAGATGGTGTTTGGTGATATTACGACAGGGCCTTCGAATGACCTGCAGGTTGCGACCGCGCTTGCTCGCGACATGGTGACGAAATATGGGATGTCAGATAAATTGGGGCCCGTAGCACTCGAAGGTTCGGGTGGCCGCACGCTCTTTGGGCGCGGGATAGAAGGCCGCGAATACTCCGAGGATATGTCCGCAAAGATTGACGCGGAGGTTTCAAAAATAATGAATGAAGGTTTTGCCCGTGCCCGCGAGGCTTGCACCACGCACCGCAAAGCCCTCAACGCTATTGCTGACGAACTCGTGATACAAGAATCCATCGAACGTGAAGAATTTGAAAAAATCCTCATCGCCAACGGCATTATGCCAAAGAGAAAGGAAGAGAAGGTAATATAAAGGTACACAAAAACCTCTCAGTGAATATCACTGAGAGGTTTTTGTGTACCTGTGGATAACACGCGGTACTTTATTGCATGCAAAAGGTGTACACTGTGCAGTAGTATGAATAATAAAACAGAAGGACTACTGTCATTCGGGGGGGGGGGCAGTAAAGGAAGAAATAATAAAATGAAGCGACTCTCACCGTCTGCGACACTCTTGTTGGTTATTTCACCGATGGTTTTCGCGGCGGCATAGCTGAGTATTCAAGAGTTTAGCCATCAAACGAATATTGCGTTTGACCGACGGGGGTCGGTTGCTATATTGGGAGCGTCACTCGTTCATGCAAAGTTTGACAATGTCGTTGATGTTGGCACTTCTCTCGCTTCGCGTGCGCGAGTGTATCAAAATATAGAGAAAGGTGACTGGGATGGGGCTATGAAAAGTCTCGAAGGGACACCGCCGGACTTTCCCTATATTGATACGGTCTCGTTTCTTGATAACAAAGGGATACTGAAGGCTATCATCTCGCCGAATCCTGAGATAATTGGAAAAAATTTCGCCTATCGCGACTACTACCAAGGGGTGAGTAAGGACTGGAGACCATACGTCTCGGCAGCATTTACGTCAGTTATCGCTCCGAAGCACAATATCATTACTGTGAGTGTGCCCGTAAAGTCGCTTGAGCAAAAAGTTCTCGGGATTCTCGTGTTTGCGGTTAACCTAGACGCCGTTGTCAGATGGAGCAAGGACATCAATATCGTGGCTGGCGGGTTTATCTATGTTGTTGATAAAAATGGGATATTGGTAGCACATCCTAATTTGAATGTAGGCGGTGATCTAATAGATTATTCTTCCGACACTACCGTTCAAAAGATCCTCAGAGGGGAACATGGCGTTGAGGTGGTCCAGAATTCTATTGAGAACGAGGAGCAGGTAGTTGCGTACGCTCCTGTACAGGACTATGGGTTTGGTGTTGCGGTAGTACAGCAGACCCGTGTTGCTTTTGCCGAACGAAACCATCAAGCCGTAGAATTTGCCATAATCTGGGTACTCCTTATACTCATCACCAGTTTCTCTTTTTATCGCATATTGCAAAGCAGGACTGCGGTCAAGGCCCAGCGAGATCGTGAGCGAACCTTGCTTGAGAGCATAGGGGATGGTGTTGTTGCGATTGATCGCGATTGGCGTATTACTCTATGGAACAAGGCGGCAAGTACGATTACCGGATGGAGTAAGGAGGAAGCGCTTGGTCAGCCACTTCGTGCCATTATAAAATTTATTCGTGAACGCGACCGTAAGGAAAATATTGCGTTTATTGAAGATACGATGGTTTCAGGGAACCCTTCTTCTATGGAAGCAGGTACTCTTTTGATAAAGAAAGATGGAAGTGAAGTCGTAGCTGGCGACAGTGTATCACCCCTCGTTGGAACGAGCGGGAATATAGAGGGGGCCGTTATCGTTTTTCGGGATGCGTCCAAAGAGCGCGAGTCGATGCACCTTCGTTCGGACTTCGCCTACGCATCACATCAGTTACGGACACCGGTCACCGAGGCGGTATGGAATCTTGAAACAGCGATGACCGCGCAGTCTCCAGAAAAAAGACAGGAATTTATGTGGATTGCTCACCATGCATTGATGAGTGTCAAAGCTCTTGCGGAGCATTTGGTGAAGGTATCAGAAATCGACCAAGGTGACATTATGGCACAGAAAGCAACCGTAAAACTTGTAGATTTGTTTACCGAGTTGGAGCATGATTTGGAATACAAGGTAAACGTGTGCAAGGTGGCACTCGTGATTGAGCCGATGTCTCACCTGATAGCAGTCAAAACAGATCCAAAATTATTGAAGAAAGCCCTTTTTGAAATCATTGAAAATGCGGTGATCTATAGTAGGGAGAATACGGAAGTGAAGGTTGTGGCGACCTTGGAAGAGAAAGACCTGCTCGTTAAGGTCACTGATGTGGGGGTTGGAATTACCGATGAAGAACAAGCGATTATTTTCACCAAGTTTTTTAGAGGAAGCAACCGCCCGTCGGGTGTTCCTGGCTCTGGTCTGGGGCTTTACATTGCGAAAGAATATATCAAACTACTCGGTGGTAAAATCTGGTTCACTTCAGAAGAAGGCAAGGGGACGACGTTTTATGTTTCGGTGCCAGTTGAATAGCTGGGTTTTAAGTGTTTACCCACTTACGAATTAGTAAATTCTGAACCTGCTTGTGTTTATGTCCGAGACACGAACCAGCTGATTCAGAACCTGGAACCGCGGAGATATATGGGTACATATATAGATTACTATATATCGCCAGCACTCGTTCGTTTTTGCTAAACAGTGTGCGCCCACTTGGACTTGAACCAAGGACCGCGGAGATATAAGCTCCGTGCTCTAACCAACTGAGCTATGGGCGCACACTATTTATCAATCTCTCCCTCATTTGAAACTATATGGGTACATATAATGACGGCACTCGGACATTATAAAAGAGATTACTCTTTTATATGCTCCTCGTTTGTCATTATAAGCTCCGTGATCGAATCAGCTGGTTCGTGGCTTGGCCATAAACTTTACCAAAATCACCTACGGGCAAAGCACCAACTGACCCGCGAGGCGAATTTACTAATTCGGCTCCGTGCGGACGCTATCTTTTAATCAGCAAAGCCTTGCTAGCCATAGTATAGCAAACTGTATATACTCGCAAGTCGGGTTCATGATACAATAAAAGCAATGAAAAAAATAGCGATTGGGTTCGGCGTACTTACTGGATTTTTAGCTTTTACGGCTGTTGCGTTTGCCCAAACCTACACCCCCCTTGCACCACTCCCCATAGGAGAAGGAGGAACCACTCCCGACACCTACACACTCTCGAGCTATTTGGTCGGTGCTATTAAGCTTCTTGTTGCCGCAGGTGGTGCTATTGCGGTCCTCATGCTTATCATTAGAGGTACTCAGTACGTAGCTGCTGGTATTAACCCTAGTGCAAAAAGTGACGCAAAGGAGCGCATTATGGGTGCCCTTATCGGTCTTACGTTGGTGCTTACCTCATACCTCATCCTTAATTCAATTGACCCCCGTTTGGTAGAGTTCAACCTTACGTTGCCACCGGTGGGGCAGAGTCCTGCAGCTGCCGCCACTCCCGTTGCACCAACACCAAGCGCACCAGCACCTGTTTTAAATAACGGAGGAACAAACCCAAGTGCGCAGCCAGTAGCTCCTGCTGCTGCCGCACCTGTCACCATAACGTCGCCGACGACCGCAGTTACACCATTGCAGAATATTATTAATGCGCGTATAAATCGCAGTAATGATTATTCGGTCATATCAAACTGTATGGGAAATACTACGTATGACCTTTGTGTAAAGACCGATTTGAATGGTGATGGTCAGACAAACCTCTCAGACATAGTGCTGTTCACTCAGAAAGGCAACCTCTTTGACGTAAATCAAAACAGAGTCATTGAATTGGCAAATACTACGGCAGCAGCGTCATGCTTCTTTAAGATGCCAGGTGCAAATGTTCATGCGATGCTCCCTCGCGAAAACTGGAATCAGTCATGGTCAGACGGTGGGTCCAGTGCTTGGTACATTTCTGGGTATTCATGTGGCGGTAGCGGGGGTATCACCGGGATGCCGACGGTTGCTTGCAGCGGTGCTACGTGGATCAAGGCGCCAGCACTCATGAACAAATGCGCGATAACTAATGGGTACATGAATATGCCGTTTGGTTTCGTCTATGGAGGAGGCAGTCAGTTTAGTAAATTCCAAAACTGGGTAACCAGCTCCTCAGTAGGAAGTGCTGTTGATTTAAGAACGTTGTTTAAGGCAACATTCTTTAGGCCGATAGCGTCTGGGGACGGAATACCACAGGATGAATATTTTGAGACCGATGACGGCAAGCTTACCTACGCAACGATTGCAGAATATGATTTAAATAATGATGGCACTGCCGATTTCAATGCAAGCGGTGCCGACATGACAGCGTTTAGTGCTTGCCAGGGAGGTTCCGCATCGGGTGCATGTGCTCGAGCAGACTTTAATCAAGATGGAACGATTGACGCTCGCGACCTCAATCTCGTGAAGCTTATGAGGAATGACGTTTTTGGCGGATCAGGTTTTACTCCCCTTGGGTGGATCCTTAACTGGTTTGAGTCGGCGTTCTTTGATCCGGCCGGCTACTCAGATACGCAGATTATTTCATATTGTATCGGTCACGCGGCGTTTGAGAGATGTGGATATGCTGATGTAAACGGCGACCACAAGATAGATAATGCAGACCTCACTGCCTTTAACACGGGCGCACCACTTCTTGATTTCAATAGTGACGGGAAAGTAGACTTGAGATAAAAGTTTCTACTCCCAGTGCGTGTCGCGGTGTGACGCCTCGATGCGGGCGCGGAGGAGTGGGTGTTTTGTAAGGTCGGGATCGATGGTGATGATATTGCTTGCCTCGGTGCGTGCTGCTTCGACCATTTTGATATTTTTGATTGCTTCCATACCAAGGTCTGAAATACCCCACTGTTTTCCACCGCCGAGCTCACCTGAACCGCGGAGCATGAGGTCGAGCTCGGCAAGCTCAAAACCGTTCTTTGAGGACACGAGCGCTTTCAGGCGTTTGATGGAAGTTTCGTTGTCGGTACTGGCAAAGAGGTAGCAGTAGGGCTGGTGCGTACTGCGCAGTACGCGTCCACGGAGCTGGTGAAGCTGTGCGAGGCCAAAGCGCTCGGCGCCCTCGATGACAATCATGGTGGCGTTGGGGACATTGACACCCACCTCGACGACCGAAGTGGCGACGAGAATGTGAATAGTCCCTTTGGTAAATTCTGCCATCACCCATTCTTTTTCTGAAGGCTTCATTTTTCCGTGGAGTACCCCCACTTCAAACTCGGGGAAAACATTGGTGGCGATACGTTCCGCTTCTGCAGTGACGGACTTTACATTGAGAGCAAGAGCTTTTTCGGGATCCGGTTCGTCAATGCGTGGGCAGATAACATAGGCTTGGCGGCCACGTCTGAGCTCTGTGCGAATTTCCTCCTCCATTTTTTTGCGGGCACTAGGGGTGATGAGTTCTGTTTTAACAGGGAGGCGACCACGAGGCATCTCGTCAATGACGGTGAGGTCTAGGTTGCCATAAATGGTGAGCGCGAGCGTGCGGGGGATTGGTGTTGCGGTCATCGAGAGAAAATGAGGGAGCACAGTATCTTTTTTAGTGAGCTTCCCGCGTTGCCTGGTACCAAAGCGATGTTGCTCGTCCACGATAGCAAGGGCGAGATTTTTGAACTGCACGCTTTTTTCAATGAGTGCATGCGTGCCGATGAGAATGGGAATAGTTCCGTCAGCAACCCACTTGAGGAGCTGGGGTTTTGAAATAGCAGTAGCCCCCGCTGGATCTACTTTGGAAGGGAATTTTTTTGCACCAGAGCCCGTAAGGAGGCCAATTTGAATGGGAAGATCCTTGAAGTATTCAATAAAACTTTTGAAATGCTGTTCAGCAAGGATTTCAGTCGGTGCCATATAAGCGACCTGAAGGTTGCCGTGCTTGTTGTCGCGCGGGGCAGTGGCGACGACCGCGTATGCAGCGGTCGCGGCAACAAATGTTTTTCCTGAACCCACATCACCCTCAAGGAGTCGTGCCATAGGCGTCCCTTTTTTAAGGTCTGCAAAAATACTTTCGAGCGCGCTTGATTGTGAATCTGTTGGAGTGAAAGGGAAGCGGTCAATAAAGCGTAAGAGGGCTACCGAGTCAGGAATAATAGTAAACGCATCATGGGACTCAAACGCTACACGGTCTCGCTGTCGTGCAAGCTGAATCATAAAAACTTCTTCAAACGCAAAACGCTTGCGCGCAGCTTGGGCGTCGCCTTCTTTTTGTGGCGTGTGAATCCACACAAGTGCGGTACGAAGGGAGGGGAGATGGTAGCAGGTAAGAATCTCCTCAGAGATTGGGTCAACCACCTGACCAAGCACACCCATTGAGAAAACTTTTTGAATATGGTGATAGAGAAAACGCGAAGTGATACCTTTTGTTTCGGGGTACACAGGATAGAAAAAAGCAGCGGCATCAGCGCCAAAGAGCGAGTGTCCTGCATCGATAGGAAGCTCTTTTGTTTTTTCAAGTTCAGGATTTGCAAGATAGAGCACCCCCTTACGGTCTTCAACGCGTCCTGCAAGTTTGACCATCGTATCGGGTTCGAGTTGTTTTGCAATGTAGGCCTGGTGGAACCATATAGCTTTTATTTTTCCCGTGCCGTCTTCAATAACTGCCTCAGTCATCGGAATCTTTGAGTGAAACCCTTTTGCTGTTTTTGCAGAGACGACGCGACCATAGACGATAGTGTTTTCTCCTGCAGTAAGGTCGCGAATGAGTTTTACTTCTGCAATGTTGCTGTAGCGTGTAGGGAAATAGTAGAGTAGGTCATTTACGGTCGCGATGCCAAGTTTCGTGAGCCCAACTTTCTGTGTTGGCGTAAGGCGAAAAATATCCGCAAGCGAGGTAGAGGGGGTGACGGTGATTATTTTTGCAGGCATGGTATACCGATTTTACCACGTTCCCGTTATTTTTTACTTTGACGCGCCAATCTCCTTGAGAAACGCCTTGTTTGAGGGTTTGCGACCGAGGAAACCTTTTACGAGTTCGATGTCTTCGATGCTGCCACCTTTTTCAAGAATCCATGTTCTATAATCGGCGCCTACTTTTTTACTCATTACTCCTTCTTTTTTGAAGCGTGTGAACATATCGGCAGCGTAGACGTTGGACCACATATAGCCGTAGTACCCGGCATCATAGCCGTCGAGGTGTCCAAAGCCTGCGGGGAAGAGAGAATCTTTTGGCATAATAATCCCTGCGTGTTTTTTCACGAGGTCGCGGTAGAGCCTGTTGGGTTCCGGAGGGTTTTTCTTAGTATGAAGGGTGAGGTCAAAGATTCCAAGAATGAGCTGGCGAAGGGTTGCGTAGCGGAGGAGGTGGCGCTTGCTTTCGAGGAGGTTATTCAAGAGTGATGCAGGGAGTGCTTTGCTGGTCTCGTGATGTGCCGAGAGGAGTGCGAGTGGTTTCTTTCCCCATGCCCAATGTTCAAGCATTTGTGATGGCGCTTCAACGAAGTCCCACGACGTATGGTAGCCAGACTGAGATGAGTGACGTGCGGTTGTGAGGACGCAATGCATAATGTGACCAAACTCGTGAAGGAATGTTTCGACTTCGCTGTGCGAGAGGAGAGACGGGTGTGTAGAGGAAGGTTTTGTAAAATTGGTGACCATCGTTGCAAACGGCGCAATATAATCATCCCCCAGGAATTCCGTGCTGCGTCCTCCGATAATGCCAAACGCCGCAGCGTGGCCGTACTTTCCTTCGCGTGGATAGAGGTCGAGGGCGAAATAGGAGAGGACTTCACCTTTGGGTGTTTTAACTGCGTAGAGTTTTGCGTCAGGGTGCCAGAGAGAGAACCCTTTGAGCTCTTCAAACGTCACACCAAAGAGGGTGCTGTAGATTTTGAACGTACCCTCAAGGACACGCGCGACAGGGAAGTACGCACGCACCTCTTCGCTGTCAAAGTGGAAGCGGCGCTTTTGTAGCTCATTTCCATAGTAGGCGATATCGTAAAAGTGAAGTACCGCTTTCTTGTTTCCTGTCATTTCGCATTTGAGCGCGCGAAGTTCCTCGAGGTCTGCTTTGCCGCCTTTCTCGACTTTTTTGAGGAGGTCTAGAGAAAACGCGAGGGCGGCGTCTCCTGACTTTGCCATACGAAGCTCGGTTTGGTAGTCGGCGTGGGTCTTGTACCCCAAGAGTGCCGCATGCTCCGCACGAATAGCGAGCATTTCTTCAAGAACCTTCATATTTTTTGCACCACCACGCTTCAAAAACTTCTCTGCAAGTTCTTTACGTTTTGCTTCACTCTGCGCGAGCTCCATAAAAGGGTGATAGTCAGGATAGGCGAGCGTGACGATGTAGCGACCTTGCTTGTCTTTCTTTAATCCCTGCTTGTATCGCTCGGGAAGACCAATCATTTCTTCCTCAGTCGCTACAATATGGTCCTCGTGCGCATTGATGTTGTGGCGGAACTCATTGGAAAGTTTTGCAAGGCGTTGTTCAAGGGCTTTGAGATGTTTTTGTTTCATAGGAGGTAAATCAAACCCCATGCGTTTGTATTCGAGAAACATATCCCGGAAAAGTTTTTGGTCTTCAGCCTCAAGGTATTTGCGCTCCTCGCGCCATGAGCCCACCTCATAATCTTTGAGTGCAGCCCAGACTTTTGGGTCGTGCTCAACAGTAATCATCTGCTTTTCGATGGTCTCAATAGTTTGTTTTGCGGTGTCACGAATCTTTTTGTCGGGAGAAACATTTTGCAAAAGATCAATCTTCAAAATTGTTTCCGTGAGTCCATGGTCAGATGCCTCGAGGGCGTACACCGTGTTCTCAAAGGTGCGCTCCTCAGGATTTATTTTCTTGATAACCGCAAGGCGTGCTTTTTTCTCAGCAAGAATCTCAGGTGCAAGTTTTTTAATATCGGCGACAGTCCACGCTGTCCATGCAAAATCTTTTGGGGTGTACGTTGTTCTGTTCATAGGGGTACTATACCCGAACACTTTCTAAAAATCTACACGGCGCGATATACGACGAGCGAAATGAGCGCAAAAAGGATAGCGGTACAAAAAAGATAAAGGGCAGCCGTAAGGAGAAGAGGAAAAGGCCATAGGGTGTAAAGAAGAAGTGAAACAACTCCCAGTGATTGTGTAATCATCTTGAACTTACCAGAATTCTCGGCTTGGATGATCGTGCCGTAGTAGTGGTTGCGGACATACGCACTCGTAATCAGAATGAGGTCTATCAAAACCATTGCATAGACAAGTTCCCAGTTAAGGTAGCGAGGAACGATGATAATGACGGCTGTCGCAACGAGGAGTTTGTCGGCAAGGGGGTCAAACATTTTCCCAAAATCAGATACAAGCTCGCGCGTGCGTGCCAGAGACCCGTCAACCGCGTCAGAAAAAGCAGAGAGCATAAAAAGAGGGAGGGCGATAGGGTAGTTTTCAATCCAGAAAAAGTAGCCAATAAACGGTACGCTCGCAAAACGCATCCATGAGATGATGTTGGGGGTCACCCACTCTGGGATAAGTTTAAGCAGGGTCTTCGCCAGGATTTTGTCAGTGAGGGTGAGTTTGTGGGGCATGAAGACTATTATATGGTATTTATAAAATAAATGCTTGCGTTTTTGTCACGCTTTGATACCATGGAGGTATGGCTGAGTCGGTTATTTCTCAAAGAGTTTTCTTTCCAAAAGGTGAACAAAAAAAGTTCATCAAGAATGTTCAAAGTACGCTTTCTCTCGACAGTAAAGCACTTGCCGAACTCGCAGGGAAGAGTGCAAGGACCCTCGCTGACTGGAAGAGAGAAAAGTTCTCAATGCCACTCAGTGCTGCGGAGTTTCTTTCAGAGAAATCTGGGATACCTCTTCACGCTAACGTTAAAATCAAAGAAGCGTACTGGTACACATCTCTTGGTTCGTCGGCTGGCGGTACAGCTGTTTACGAAAAATATGGACATATTGGAGGTGACCAGGAAGAACGTAAAGAAAAATGGCACATATGGTGGAGCACAATAGGGCAATTTCAAAAGCATGCGATTTTGAACATAGTAAAACCGATAAAGAAGCCAATTTTCTCCTCTTCATTGGCAGAATTTGTGGGGGTTATTCTCGGTGATGGCGGCCTAAGCAAACGACAGGTTGTGATTACGTTACATCGATATGACGACAAGGCATACAGTGAGTATGTTCGCCAATTGATCAAAAAATTGTTTCAGGTTACTCCGGGAGTATATAGAAATAAAAAATCATTAGCAGACAATATTGTCATCTCAAGAACCGAATTAGTTCAATTTTGCGTGAATAAACTTGGCCTGAAGATAGGAAGCAAGGTGCGGCAGCAAATCGACATACCTTTGTGGGTAAAAGAGAGAAAATCTTATCGTATCGCTTGCCTGCGTGGTCTTGTGGATACCGATGGCTGCGTTATTAAGCATCGCTATTCTGTAAAAGGGAAAAAGTATTGCTATAAAAAACTTTCCTTCACAAATTCTTCAGTACCACTGTTGCGGTCTGTTTTTGAAATATTAAGCACCTTAGGGATGAAGCCAAGGGTCACGAATAACGGGAAGGAGGTTAGGCTTGAGAGTCAGTCTGATATGGAAAGATATTTTCGCTTGGTTGGCTCCAATAATCCCAAGCACTTGAATAGATGGCTTAATTGATTTATAGTGGACCAGTTGGAGACGTCGCATAGTTGGTCTAGTGCACCTCACTGCTAACGAGGCAGGGGATAAAACCCCTCGAGGGTTCGAATCCCTCCGTCTCCGCAAAATAAGCCACCCAACGCGAAAGCGTCGAGTGGCTATATTTTTGCGAGAGACGGAGGGATTCGAAAAGCGGAGGCGGGCACCTTATGTACTCATAAGGTCGCCGAGCTGGGGTCGAGAGTACTTATGAGCGAAGCGAATTAGAAACTCGTGACCAATCCCTCCGTCTCCGCAATACAAAAAATGACCGAGTTTTTCCCGGTCATTTTTTGTATCTGTCGGAAGATGTGTGCGGGTTTCGAGTGCATCAACGCAGGAGGCGAACCCCACTGTCTTTTAGTGTGCCACCGCAAACGCTAAAACATTGCGTGGTTTTGACGAGGCAAGGGCGCGCTTGGCTTCAAGGAGGGTGGCGCCCGTGGTGGTGACGTCGTCAATTAAAATAATAGTACGTCCGCGGGCGCGTGTAGGGTCGGTGCAGGTGAATGCTCCCCGGAGGTTGGTGAGCCGCGCCGCACGTTTTTCGTTCCGTGCTTGTGGGGCGGTCGCATGCGCGCGGATGAGAAGGTTTGGTGCGTACTCAAATGTGTTTGAATGGTCGAGTGCAATAATTTTTCGCGCGAGAAGCGCGCTTTGGTTGTATCCGCGTTCCCGCAAACGTTTTTTATGAAGGGGGATAGGTACGAGTAAAAAAGTTTCTCCTGGGGAGAGGTGCAGATTGTCGCCAAGGTCACCCAGTATTTCTTCATAAAGTCTTTCTGCGAATGTTTCTGCGAAACCACGCACATTTTCATATTTAAATCGCCAGATTGCGCGCTTGATGGACGGGTGACGATAGTCAAACGCTGCACGAATGAATGAGTGTTCGGCAGGCGGAGCAGACGGCGCCCCCGCGAGACATTTTGCGCAGAAGAGCGTGCGAGGCGTACCGCAACCTAAACACTGTCGCGGAAAAACAAGGTCGAGAATATTGTTAAAAATTATCGTGAGTCTGCGCATGTGGATAACGCACAATAAATATAAGAGCAATATTTATTGTGCATGGTATACTAAGTACACATAGTATAGTTAATATGGTATCAATCACCGAGTCAATCACCAATATGTTTTCCGGTGCCCATAGAGGGAGCTCCGTTGGTGTTGATATTGGCGCATCATCGATTAAAGTTGTTGAAGTAGAAAAAGTTGATGAACGTGCCGTCCTGAAGAACTACGGCGAGATTGCACTTGGGCCTCGTGCGGGTGTTTCTGCAGGACAAGCAACCAACCTCTCTCCTGAAGCCCTTGCCGAAGCCCTCAGGGATATTTTTCAGGAGGCGGGCATTTCGCCACGTCATGTTTCGTTTGCTATCCCCTTTAGTGCAAGCCTTCTTTCTGTTGCCGAGCTCCCCGAAGTAGGGAACAAAGAACTCGAGAGTATGATTCCTCTTGAAGCACGAAGGTATATTCCCGTTCCTTTGAGTGAAGTCTCTCTTGATTGGTGGGTGCTTCCTAAGCGTAAGGCAGAGAAAAAAAATGGCGCACCCACAGGGGGTGTGCCAGCGCCGGTGTCAAAGATAGAGGTTATTATAGCGGCAATCCATAACGAGGTTATTAAAAAATACGAAGTCATTCAACAAGCCACTCGTATTCCCGGCGAGGCTGTTCATTTTGAAATCGAAATATTTAGTACGCTGCGTGCTATTGTCGGACGCGACCTCTCTCCAATCATGGTGATAGATATTGGTGCAGGTTCTACCAAGCTTGCGCTGGTGGATGAGGGAGTAGTGCGTGGCTCACATGTTGTCTCCATGGGAGGGCAAGACATCACGCTTGCTCTTGCAAAGTCCCTCAATATTCCTTTTACTCAAGCTGAGGAGACAAAGTGCCGCGTGGGTACTATGGGAGACGAAGAGGGGCGTGATATTACGGTGGTTGCTGAGATTGTTTTGGCAAATGTTATAAACGAGGCTGCGCACTTTGTTGAAAACTATGAGCGAAAACACGGAACGAAAGTTTCCAAGTTTATCTTGGTTGGTGGTGGAGCCCGCCTCAAGGGTATCGAGAAAATAATTGAAAAAAGTTTTTCTGGTGTTTCTGTGGTAATAGGTGATCCGTTTGAGCGCCTCGATGCGCCAGCATTCCTCGCACCAACACTCAAGGATTTGAGTCCAAACTTTGCGGTTGCGGTGGGTATTGCACTTAAGGGACTAGAAGAGTAATTCTTTCTGCGGTATACCCCCACACCTACTTTTACATCATGATACACATCGAATACATTACGCGAGGGTCTGCGTTAAATACAAGCACACAAATGACTATACAAAAAGTAGGTGTGGGGGTATACTAAATACAAACACATGGTCAGTAATCCTCCAAAAGTATCGTTCATCCCTAAGGGACCCCTCGCTCGCGAAGAGTCGTTTATGATGCGTCGTCGTCCGCGGAGTATTACAGGTTTTTTAGCAATCTTCGCTTTTATTGTAAGTGTCGGGTCCTACGGCGGGTTTTATTTTTACGAAAAAACACTTTTGGCAGAAGTCGAGAAAAAGGCAAAGGATATCGCTGATGCCCAGCGTGTCTTTATTCAGTCTCCTGAGATCAACCAAGCAAAAGTATTTCGTGCTCGTGCTGACCTTGCTCGCGCGTTGTTAGATCAGCACACCGTCGTGTCACCTATTTTTACATTTCTTTCGAACAGTACCCTTGGAAGTATTCTGTATGACAGCTTCTCTTTCAAGCGTGAGAGCAATGGCTGGTCGCTCACGCTTACTGGTGAGGCGCCAAGCTATGCGTCGCTCGCATACCAATCTGATGTCTTGAACAAGAAAAACAAGGATAATGAGTTTGTAGACTTCAGCATCAGTAATATTGCTCTCACAAAGTCAGGAACAGTAACGTTCGGACTTGTCGTTACGTTTGCTCAACAACAACTTTTGTATACCAAGGAGGGTATTATTCCTCAACCCACAATAGAGAGTACCCCCGTAGGGGATATTTCGGCACCAACGGTGTCCTCTGAGCCGATTGTCCCTTCGTTTGAGACGCAGACTACCCCTACGGCGCCAGTTACCCCTGCGGGGACCTCTGATGCTTCATCTATTGCTACAACGACAGCGATGACCACCGAAACCTCCGCATCTTTTGGGACGACCTCTGCTGCGTCTGGATGGACGGTAGAACCTGTCGTTGGTAGCCCTGTTGCTGAAACAACAAAGACACCCACCGTAACAACCGCGCCAGCAGCAACCCCCACATCGTGGTGGTCGTGGTTTAAATTCTGGTAATATATTATGATCAAACCCATTTTATCGCTCATCGTCATAGTATTCTCGATTGCATTCGGGGTTTTCTACTCGAAACCTGCATATGACGATATAAAAAATGCACGGGCAGATATCGAAAAGCTCGACAAGACTGCTCAGTCAACAAGTGAGATTAAGGATATTATCGAGCAGACGGGGAAAAGTCTGAGTGCTGTCGACGCAGACGACCTTGCGCGGTTCGATGTTTTTTTGCCAGAAACTTTAGACGGTATCCGCTTTGCAAACAATCTCCAGCATATCGGGTCTGCCAATGGCCTCATTCTTTCTGATATCAAAGTAGAACAAAAGGAAAAGGAAAAAACACAGGAAAAATCTGCCAGTACTCAACCCACACCAGGTACCGTAAGTAAAGTCCTCGCCATCGATCGACCGATTGCTGACGCAACCACCCCTGCCGCAAAAGGGGGGACTGAGGCCAAAGAAAAATTCCTTGCAACCAAGGCAAGCTTCACCTTCGCAACAACGTACTCAGGGTTTCTCCTGTTTTTGAATGATATGGAAAAGAGCCTCGGGCTCATTAACATAACATCACTTTCATTCAAGGAGCTTGCAGCGAGTGGTGATGAAAAGGCGACTCAAAAAGGAGTGCCGCCTTTATATCAATTTAATATTGAGATTGAGACCTATTCTCTAAAGTAATCATATGACGCCACAAACAAAAAAAATGATGATGAATGTTGCGACAGGAGCTCTGGTTCTCGGGGTTATTGCTGGCGGTTACTTTGCTTTTGTCGGCAAAAAAATGGATACCACAACGTCTGGTGCTACGGTATCAACGCCAGGTATTGCACAAACAATCGCCATAAGTACTGACATCTCACGCACAAAGACAGAGCTTAGTGAGCTTAAAAAAGCAGTAGCGGCTTCCGTGGAGGTGTTTACTTCTACTGAGTTTAGGAGTTTGCAGGACTTTACCGTGCAAGTTTACGAAGAGCCAGTAGGGCGTGATAATCCATTTATGATTACAGACTGGAAGACAAAAATGAAAGACGAAGAGGCGGCAGCAAGTAGGAGGTCTTCGAGTGGTGCAAGCAGTGTTACTCCCTCGACCCCAGAGGTTGTTGTGCCCAAGTCAACGCAAGAAAATAAAACAGTTACTCCTCCCAGCATATAAAACATATGGCAGTCCTTGATACATTAGTAGAGCAGGGTGTTGTGAAGAAGAAGGCTTTACCCGAGCTCATGAAGCGAACAGAACAAGGAGAGTCTTTGGAGGCTGCTCTTCTTTCTGTTGGTGTTAAAAAAGAGGATATTTTAAGTGCGCGCGGGGTCTATTACAACCTCCCTGTTCGCGACCTGAAGGCAAAGGGTGTTGCCTTTGAAATTCTGAAATATATCCCTGAAGACTCGGCAACACACTATAGATTTGCGCCTCTTGGGGTTGCGAGTGGTGTGCTTGAGGTTGGTGTCACCGACCCTGAAAATATTGAGGCACGCGATGCGCTACAGTTCATTGCGACCAGGCTTTCGATGCCCTTTAAAATATTTCTCGTTTCCGAAGAAGATTTCAAGTCAATCCTTGATAGCTATCGCGGACTCACGGGAGAAGTTACCAAAGCTCTTTCTGAGCTCGAGGTTGATATTAAAGAAACAACAGGGGATGAAATCATAAAAGAAGCGCCAGCAGGAGAAGAAGAAAGCGTTGAGAAAATAAAAGCACATGTTGTCGAGGATGCCCCCGTAGCAAAGATTACGGCGGTGGTCCTTCGTCACGCAACAGAAGGTGGAGCGTCTGACGTACACATAGAACACACGGGGGACAAGGTGCGCGTACGTTTTCGTGTTGATGGGGAGCTTTTTACGAGCCTTATCTTGCCCGTCAATGTTCACAGCTCTATGGTGGCGCGTATCAAAATCCTTGCTAATTTGAAGCTCGATGAAAAGCGAAAGCCGCAGGACGGACGTTTTTCCGCACGTATTGATGGGCGCAAGATTGATTTCCGTGTCTCAACATTCCCTGCTTACTATGGCGAAAAGGTGGTAATGCGTATCCTCGACACCGAAAAAGGGGTAAAGGCCCTTGCTGATGTAGGCTTCAGTACCGATGATTTTGCTACCGTCAACGCAGCCATCAAGCGCCCTTACGGTATTATCCTCATCACCGGCCCAACAGGTTCTGGTAAATCAACAACACTCTACTCGATGTTGAACGCCCTCGACAAGGAGACAAAAAACATTGTTTCTTTGGAAGACCCTGTCGAGTACAATATTGGTGGGATTAGTCAGTCGCAAATGCGTCCCGAAATCGGCTATACCTTTGAGACGGGTTTGCGTACGACACTTCGTCAGGACCCGGACATTATCATGGTTGGAGAAATCCGCGATAAAGAGACCGCACAGTTGGCGATTCAAGCGGCGCTCACGGGCCACCTCGTGCTTTCGACACTCCACACCAATACTTCTATTGGTGCTATCCCGCGTCTTGTTGATATGGGTGTTGATCCGTACCTTATTGCACCAACGCTCACTATTGTTATTGCGCAACGCTTGGTGAAAACGATGTGCCCGGGAGGAACCAAAGAGATTCCGAATGACGGAGCCATGAAAATGATAGTTGATAAACAGTTTGCCGACCTCCCTGATTCATTTAAGGATAAACTCAATCTTACGAGGCCATTCCATGAGGCTATCTCGACCCCCGAATGTCCGTCGGGAACACGCGGGCGTAGACCAGTATTTGAAATATTCTCGGTAGACAAAGAGATTGAAAAGATAATCCTTACCGAGCCGACCGAGCCACGCCTTTGGGAGGCTGCTCGAAACAAAGGCATGCTCTCGCTCAAAGAAGACGCAATGCTCAAATGTATGGAAGGTTCAATCCCATTCCAGGAGGTAAATACGCTCTAAGAACCTGTCTAGAATCTCACCGCAAATTAACCAATAAAATCAATGCTTGCCGTTCAAAACTCCACAATTCCCTGCGAAAATCACGCATTCCTCCTCGACGTATTTCAATACGCCTCGTCGGAATGCGTGATTTTCGCAGGGAATTGTGGAGTTTTGAACAGGCATGAGATTTTAGACAGGTTCTAAAACCAACATTTGCTTTGTGTTGTTTTTCCCTCGTGAACATACTATAATAAAGCTATTATGGAAGAAAAAAATATTGGGAAAAAGATTTTTATTGTTGATGACGATAAGTTCCTCCTCAATATGTATTCTTCCAAGTTCGCGGGAAAAGGTTTCGACGTCGAACACACCTTAGGAAGCGCCGATGCCCTTGATAAGCTTCGCGGTGGCGCAGACCCCGACGTCATCCTTCTCGACATCGTTATGCCAGGAATGGATGGGTTTGAACTTTTGAGTACTATTAAAACAGAAGGATTGGCCCCTCATGCAAAAGTATTAATGTTTTCAAGTCTCGGACAAGAGGCCGATATAGAAAAAAGTCGCACCATGGGAGCAAACGGGTACGTCATTAAGGCCCTCGCTACGCCCTCAGAGGTAGTAGAGCAGGTAGTCACTATTTTGGAGGGAGGTGATTCGTTTGCACACGCTTATTAGTTATTACAAGAAACATTCATGCCAAGCTACAACTACAAAGAAGAAATAGAGGATATCATTATGCGCGCTCTTGCAGACGGTGCGTCTGACGTCCACCTCTCCGTAGGGGCGTATCCAACCGTGCGTGTTTCGGGGAACCTTGTTCCTTTGATGAATTTGCGTGTCTTGAATGCTGATGATGTTATTGCTCTTCTCAGTGAAATCATTACCCCTGAATTCAAAGAACGATTCCTTGCCAATAAGGAGATTGACTTCTCGTATGATTTCTACGGCAAGGCACGATTCCGCGGTAACGCTTTTTACCAAAGGGGGGCAGTCGGTGTTGCGCTCCGTGCAATTCCTGCGGAAGTAAAGACTATTAGCGAGCTTGGACTTCCCCCTATCCTCGAGATTTTTGCACGAAAGAAGCAAGGATTCTTCCTTGTGGTAGGCCCAGTTGGACAAGGTAAATCAACGACACTCGCTGCCATGGTGGAGCTCATCAACCGTGAGCGTGCGGAGCATATTGTAACAATAGAAGACCCTATCGAGTACCTTTTCCGTGCAGATAAATCCATTATCGACCAGCGCGAGGCGGGAATCGATACCGAGGACTTCAAAACAGGACTCCAGGCCGCGTTCCGTCAAGACGTGGATATCATCATGATTGGTGAAATGCGTGATCCTGAGACCATTTCCACTGCGGTGACGGCTGCTGAGACAGGGCACCTCGTGCTTTCGACACTCCACACCAACAATGCTTCACAGACGATTGACCGTATTATTGACTCATTCCCCGCAGAGCAGCAGTCACAGATTCGTGTTCAGCTTGCAGGCAGTCTCCTCGGTATCTTTTCTCAGCGTTTGGTCCCTCGTATCTCCGGTGGATTGATACCTGCCTACGAGCTCCTTATTAACAACAATGCCATTTCAAGCCTTATTCGTGATGGTCGTACCCACGAAGTCGATATCGTGATTGAAACGGGTATGAAGGATGGCATGATCGATATGAATCGCTGTCTTGCGGAGCTCGTGCGCAAGGGCGAGATTACTCCTGAAAATGCACTTCTGTATTCATTTAACCCTAAAGGTCTTGAACGTACGCTTCAATTCTAATCAACCATATTATGCTTTTTGCTTATAAGGCGGTCACTAAAGAGGGGAGAGAAACCACAGGTGAGATAGAGGCACAGAGCCAAGATGTGGCAGTTAATTCGCTTCAGCGTAGTGGGCTGGTGGTGATTTCTGCCCGTCCTGCTGACCAGAAAAGTCTTTTTGAGTACGACATCGTTTTTTTGAATCGTGTGTCAGCAAAAGAGATATCCATGGCTTCGCGTCAAATCTCGACGCTTCTCGAAGCACACGTTCCTGCCCTCAAAACATTTCGTTTACTCGCCAACGAGTCCGAGAATCCGACACTTGCAAAAAAGTTCACAGAAATTGCTGATGATGTGCAGAACGGCGTCCCTATTTCTGACGCGCTCTACAAACACCCGAGCGTATTCTCTGATTTTTATGTGAACATGGTGCGTGGTGGAGAAGAGTCGGGTAAACTCGCCGATACGTTTACGGCCCTTGCGGACTACCTCGAGCGCTCATATGAGCTTGGCTCAAAGGTTCGCGGGGCACTTATTTACCCAGCGTTTATTGTTGCCACCTTTTTTGTGGTGATGATATTGATGTTGGTACTCGTTATTCCTAAACTTTCTGATGTTATTACCTCAAGCGGGCAGGAGGTACCGGTGTATACCAAGGCGGTCATTGGCGCAAGTTCGTTCTTGATCAATTATGGCGCATTCGCGTTCATCCTCTTTGTGGTAGCGATATTCCTTGTGTGGCGCTATACCCGCGGAACAAACATGGTTGCGCAGGCAAAGCTCTGGCTCCCTGGTATTGGTACGCTCTACCGCATGCTCTATCTCTCGCGTATTGCTGACAATATGCATACCATGCTTGCAAACGGTATCTCTATGGTGCGTGGTATTGAAATCACGGCAAGCGTGGTGAATAACCAGATTTACCACGATGTGTTAATGGAAGCTGTTGTTGCGGTAAAGGGCGGTGCACCATTTTCTACGGCGCTTGAAGTACACAAAGAAATCCCTAATGTAATGATTCAAATGGTGAGAGTGGGTGAAGAAACCGGTGAAGTGGGTAATATTTTGAAAAAACTTTCGTCCTTTTATCAACGCGAGGTTAATACAGCTGTCGATACGCTCGTGTCCATGATTGAGCCAGTGATGATTGTCGCCCTTGGTCTTGGTGTGGGCGGTGTCCTTGCCTCAGTGCTTGTCCCTATCTACCAAATTGCGGGGAATGTGTAGAGTCCGCTCGGCACCATCCTTTTGGCAGGGCGCGAGCTTTCTCCTGCGGAAAGCTCGCTAATCCTCGGCGCTTTTCGTGCGGAGTACCGCCCGAACCAAGCAAAGCGCCTGCGGACCCTATCAAAAGGAGGTGCACTCGCTCCAAGGTTGGGTCCAGTATTCCCCACAATTCCCTTGCGTCCTAAATGGTGCAGGTGGTATATGGAGTACCATATACCACCATCGCTCGGACGCCATAAGCACAAGGGATTTAGTTCTCCTGTGGATAAAAAAACCCTTGTGCTTGCGTCGCTCCTCGCTCGGCGGTATAATGAAAGGGTGTTAAATAGAGAGAGAGGGCGGCCGATGGCCATGCCGCTCTCTCTCCTTAAAACACGTTTATTAATGTTAATGTTTACTAGTTTTAAAAATATGAAACAAAAAGGTTTTACACTTATCGAGCTCTTGGTTGTTATCGCAATCATCGGTGTTCTCGCATCAGTTGTTCTCGCATCACTCAACTCAGCACGTTCAAAGGGTGCTGATGCAGCAGTTAAGGCAAACTTGGCAAGTACACGTGCTCAAGCAGAGATTCTTTACGACACGAACGGAGGTTATGGTGTTGATGCAACACCGACAGCTTTTGCTCTGGGTGTCTGTGCTCAAACAGCTGATACGATCTTTGCAGACGCAACCCTCTGGGGTCAAGTTAACGGCGCAGATACTGCTGGTGGCGGGCTTGCTTCCTGTATGTCTACGGTAACAGGCAGTGGGTCATGGGCTGTTGGTGTTCAATTGAAACAGAATGCAACAACCGAAGCGTGGTGTGTTGATAGTTCAGGACAAGCAAAGAAGGAGACTCTTGATGGGACACCAATTCAAGCAGAGCTCGATGCCCTCATCACTGATGGTACGGTTGCTAAATGTGACTAGTTAATTTCTAGCATAAAACAAAAACCCGTCTTATGGCGGGTTTTTGTTTTATGCTAGAATAACAGTATGGATTTTCTTATACTTGCAATCATTTTTGTATTCGGTGCCATTATTGGCAGTTTCTTGAACGTGGTAATTTATCGTTATAACAGTGGCAGATCACCCCTCACCGGTCGTTCACAGTGTTTTGCTTGCGGTAAAACACTCTCATGGTATGAGCTAATACCCGTTGCGAGTTTCCTTGTACAGCGTGGGCGGTGCCGCGGATGCAAAGTGCGTCTCTCGTGGCAGTACCCGCTTGTCGAGGTAATTTCGGGGGCGATGTTCGTTGCAATATTTCTTCTTGGTAAACCAATTCTCGAATCGGTATACCTGGTAGTTATTTTCTCGACACTTTTGATTATCGCGGTTTATGATCTGCGTCACCAAATCATCCCTGACGGTCTCGCGGCACTTTTTGCAATACTGTCGCTCGTTTGGTTTTTTTACACGGTGCCTGGTGGTTTTATGAATGTATTTCATTTCCCACACCTTTGGGCACTCCTTGCGGGACCCATGCTCTTTTTCCCATTTTGGGCACTCTGGTTCGTGTCACAAGGGCGGTGGATGGGGCTCGGCGATGGCAAGCTTGCGCTCGGTATCGGATGGTTCCTGGGCGCAACGCTTGGCGGCTCGGCAATCATGCTTGCATTTTGGATTGGCGCTGCGTGGGCGCTCCTCCATATGGCATATCAGCGTCTAGCAGCAGGCTTTTCAGGGGTTAAGCTCTCAATGAATAGCGAAATACCCTTTGGGCCATTTCTCATTCTAGGCACAATCGTTGTATACTTTACAGGAGTGAACTTTTTTGATGGATCAATTACGTTCATTACTTTCCTATGAGTTCTCTAAATTCTAAATTCAAAATTCCAAATTCTGCCCATAGGGGGTTTACGATGGTTGAACTTCTTGTGACCATAGGTATTTTTACTATCCTCACGGGCATTGTCCTTGCGAAGTATCGTACTTTCAACACCAATGCAGAATTTGCAAATGCAAGTGAAGATGTTGTCCTTGCCTTGAGGCAGGCGCAAGTGTATGGGGTGGGGACAAAAAGAGATACGGCGATGGCTTGTGGAACAGGAACAAACTTTGAATGTGCCTATGGTGTGCATTTTGCTGCATCAACCCCCAATCAAATTATTATTTTTGCCGACAGAGACAACAATGGTTTATATGGGCCAATGCTCGGAGAAGAAATAGAGGTGATTTCATGGAACTCATCAATTTCTCTTACGGGAATTAAATGTGGTTTGGTAACTGATGACTGCGTCGGAGATGTTTTTACTGGTGCTGTTATGGATGTCACTTTTAGGCGCCCGAGCCCTGATGCGTATATTTTTGACTTAGCCACACATGATGTTTTGTCTGCCGGGTTTAAAACTGGATGGATAACTCTTTCTGATGCCAATACATCTAGAATATCGACAATAACGATCTCAGCAGCAGGGCAGATTTCAGTTCAGTAATTATGAAAACAACTTCACAAAAAAAAGGTTTTATCCCCACACCAATATTGGCATTGCTGCGAGGTTTTTGCTCTCGTTTGGCATCAAAAATGATATGGGGAAAGAAACGTGAAGATGGTGCGTATTCTAGTGAAGCAGCAAAAACCATGCCAACATTGGTGTCGGGGTTTACTCTCGTTGAAATGATTGTATCAATCGGCCTTTTCACAATTGTCCTCTTTATTGCAACGAGTGCGTTTCTTACGGTAGTGAATGCTGATCGAAAAACACGCGCAACACGCATAGCCGCGGATAATCTCAGTCTCGCCCTTGAGGACATGGAGCGGCGGGTCCGCACAGGATCAAGCTATTATTGTGGTATAGGGGGAGAGCTTGGCGGGGTACGTGGTTGCTCTGGCGAAACAAGCATTTCATTTACCGAACAGGACGGCATAACAAGAACAACATACAAGCTTGAAGGTAACAAGATTACGCGGCAGCATATATGCATAGTGGCACCTTGTGTGAACTCACTAGTTTACGATACTCCTATCGATGTAACTGCACCTGAGGTTAGCATAACGAGTGGCACAGGCCTCAAGTTTATCGTTCAAGGGAGCACGCCGGGGGTTCTGCCGACAGGAGATTCGGTTCAGCCGTATGTGACGGTAGTGATTGATGGATCAATTGGGGCCACCGCAAACCCCGCAGGACAAGCGAAATTTAAGATCCAAACAACGATAACGCAACGCAATTATGATATTTAAAGAACACAACCAGTTAAGAGGGCTTGTCTACCTGAATTTTCCTAAGAAAATGCAAGGTGGGTTTACTCTTCTCGAAACGATGGTAGCCATCGCAATCCTTCTCATTGCGGTAGTGGGGCCTATTTCGCTTATTGGAGGTGCTCCTTCAAAGGTATATTTTGTACGTGATCAAGCTATTGCGGTGAATCTTGCACAGGAGGGGATAGAGGTCGTGCGGCAAAAGCGAGATACCAATCTCCTTGTCGGCGGTTCAACGGCATGGGATAGTGGTTTTGGGACAGGAGATTGTACTAGTGGGGGGTATCAGTGTTTGGTTGATGTGAATCCTCTGAATATCACAAGATGTAATGGGGCCTGCGGAGCAGGAGATAATACGCGTGTTTATCAAAGTTCATCAGACCTGTTGTATCATCAGTATGTCTCAAGCCCAACTGGGACACCTACTAACTTTAGGCGTGTTATGTCTACAAATAAAGTAAATAACAATGAATACACCGTTATCGTAAATGTGACTTGGACTACCGGCAATATTCCCGGGTCAATCACGGTATCCGAGTCTATTTTTAATTGGACAGAATAACCATATGAACTACCAAGCAACAAAATCTATGGTTCACCAAAAGCGCGGTATAACGCTTCTTATTGCAGTTTTGATTTCAGCAGTCGTTCTTGCTGTGGGGATGGGTGTTTACCAGCGCATCTACAAGGAGCTCTATTTTTCATCATTTTGGAAACAAACACAGCTGGCACTTGCAACAGCAGATTCAGGGCTTGAGTGTGTGCTGTATTGGGATCTGCACCCATCTGCTACACCCTCTTGTTTCAATACGGCTATTCCTACATGGGTAGCGGTAGCAACCGTGACGTACGATCCTGGTACATATATGTGGGGTTCTCTTCTAACACCAAGATGCGCAGGAGATACAGATGATTGGGATTACGGGGCAGTCCAGTTTGTTGGCGCCGACGTTGGGGCTGTTTGTTATGATCAATACAGCCTTTCGGGCTCTGTGAGTTTGGAATATACCAGAGCAGCAACAGGGGGAGCTTCAGCGATGCCATCGGGGAGCTTTCAGCTGGATACTTATGGTGGTTGTGTAAATGTTACGATCACCAAGCCAGCGCCAAGTGGCGCAAGCACGCTTATTGAAGCGCGCGGGTATAACAATACGTGCGCTACCATAACGTCAAACATACGAACTGTCGAACGTGGTTTGAATATCGAATACTAATTATGTCAAAAGAAGGATACGCGATCCCTAAGTCCAAACAGGAGGCGATGGAGCGTCTTGTTCAGTTGCGCAAAACGATTGAAAAGCATCGGTACTTGTACCATGTACTCGACCAGTCCGAAATCTCGCCTGAAGCACTCGACTCGCTCAAGCGCGAACTCGTGATGATAGAAGAAGCATACCCCGATCTGGTGACACCGGACTCGCCGTCGCAGCGTGTTGCTGGCGCGCCACTTAAAGGGTTTAAAAAAGTACGCCACACCGTTGCACAGTGGTCGTTTAATGATGCATTTTCTGCTGAGGATATGCGTGAGTTTGATGCGCGCGTCAAAAGATTTTTGAAGGATGCCTATGGTAATGTGGTGGCACCATCATACACGTGTGAGCTTAAAATCGACGGACTTAAAGTGGTTCTGACGTATGAAAAGGGGGTACTGGTGACGGCGGCAACGCGTGGCGATGGCACCGTGGGTGAGGATGTGACCGCAAATGTAAAAATGATTGAGTCGATACCGCTCGCTCTCCATGAGAAAGTCTCAGGCGTATTTGAGGGGGAAGTATGGATGGCAAAGTCAACGCTTGAGCGTTTGAATAAAGAAGAAATTAAGGCCGGGCGTGAGCCGTATGCCAACCCGCGTAATCTTGCGGCAGGGACCATGCGCCAGCTTGACCCTGCGGTGGTAAAAGCGCGATCGCTTGATGTGTTCATTTACGATGTGAGTGCGCTTGAGGAGGAGCTTCCACAAACACAGAGTGTTGAATTAAAATTTTTGCAGGATTTAGGGTTCAAAGTAAATAAGCATTTTGCGGAATGCAAAACTATTGAAGAGGTGATTGCATTTTGGCAAAAATGGCAGAAAAAGGCACCCAAGGAGGACTATTGGATTGATGGCGTCGTGGTAAAAGTAAACGAAAAAGCATATCAAGACAAGCTCGGTTACACCGGCAAGGCGCCGCGCTTTGGTATCGCATTCAAGTTCCCTGCTGAGCAGGTGACGACCGTGGTTGAGGATATTGTGCTTCAGGTTGGCCGTACGGGCGTCGTGACACCCGTTGCTCATTTACGTCCCGTACGGGTAGCGGGTTCGGTGGTCTCTCGTGCGACACTCCATAATGAAGATGAGATTGCTCGCCTCGATGTGCGCATTGGAGACACGGTCATTTTGCAAAAAGCGGGGGATGTGATTCCCGATATTGTCGCGGTCGTCAAAGAGATGCGCACGGGCAAAGAAAAAAAGTTTGCGTTTCCCGAATATGTCGAGGACTGCGGTGGCCCCATCGAGCGTATTCCCGGGCAGGCAGCGTATCGTTGTGTAAACAAGAACTCGTTTGCGCAAAAGCGTCGCAAATTCTACTATTTCGTTTCCAAGAAAGCGTTCAATATGGATGGATGCGGACCAAAGGTTCTTGACGCGCTTCTCGACGCAGAGCTTATCGGTAATTTTGATGATTTATTTACGTTGACGATAGGGGACATACTCACCCTTCCGCGCTTTGCACAAAAGTCCGCCGAGAATTTGATTGAGTCAATTGACAAAGCACGCACCGTCACGCTGGGGAAGTTTTTGACCGCACTCTCGATAGAGCACGTTGGCGAGGAGACCGCGCACGATATTGCAAATGCATTTGGCGGTATAGAAAAAGTGCGCACGGCTTCATTTGAAGATTTTAATGCCGTGTATGGGGTGGGGGAGGTTGTGGCGCGGTCTCTGGCGGATTGGTTTGCCGACGAGCATCACAGCGCACTCCTCGAACGACTTCTGAACGAGGTCCGTATCGAAAACCCTAAAAAAGTAAAAGCACAAAATCAAAAACTTGCCGGTAAAACGTTTGTGCTCACCGGCACACTCGCAACCATCGACCGTGACGAGGCAAAGGAGTACATTCGTGCCCTTGGCGGTGAAATCGCCGAAAGCGTTTCAAAGAAAACTTTTGCCATCGTCGCTGGTGAAAACCCCGGCTCCAAGCTGGACAAGGCACAAAAGCTCGGTGTCCACATTTTGAACGAGCAAGAATTTTTGAAGATAGTGCGTTAAAGATGATGAATTATAAAAAATTAGCAGTCATTTTTGTGTGCGTCTTGTTTCTCTATTTTCAGCGCGACTATTTTCTGCATCCTCGCAATATTGTCTCAGAAAATATCGTTGTAAACGAAGCAGGGCTGCGAACGTTTAAAACAAGCTTTGAGTCAGTTGATGATTTTAAGGGATTCTATATTACTCCGCAGAATCATAAAAACTTGACATCGCATGGGCTTTCGATGGAACAGGTAAAAAGCGGAACGTACGCTCATAAAGGTTGGGTTTATAAAAAAAATAATGCAAGTAATATTTTTGTAAATAACAATCATCGTGGGTATCCAGCGATACAGTTGTACAAAACAAGTGGCGGTGCATTCAAGAGTCCTGTGCGTATTGAATTTTGGGTTTGGCTTGATATGGAAATAGCGAAAGGCGAGTGGTTTAGTTTTGCGACGCTTGACCACACGACCTCAGACAGATGGGATCCCATACTAGTGAATCTGAGTGATGAAGGAATCGTGCACCTCATGCATGTTCCGTTTAACGGGCAAGGTGAACGAACATTTCAAACTACTGACATAAAGTTCCCCATGAAAAAATGGACGAAGTTAACAGTCTGCCTGGATCTTGATGCTGAGAATGGTAAGGCTCAGGTATGGCAAGACGATGCTCTGGTGTCAGAGGCAAATATCGGCAAAGGGAGAACCAACGGGTTTTTCACACAAGCCCACTTCGGACTCTATGCGCCACCGTCAATTACAAAAGGTGTGGTTTACAACGATGACCTAACCATTCAGGAGGGGTCGTGCGCGAAATAGTTTCAAAACACCGCTAATTCATGCTACAATCGCGTATATGGCGATTGAACTCAAAGACGTTGAGCATCTTGCGGGGCTTGCCCGTATTGCGGTTTCTGATAGTGAAAAAGAAGTCCTCAGGCACGATTTGGAGGAGATTTTGGCGTATGTGTCAGAGATAAAAGACGTGGCAGCAGAGCTTGGGGAGCCTGCGGTTGGGGAGCTTCACAATGTTTTGCGCGATGACGAGGGCCCACATGAGTCGGGAGTATTTACGGAGGATCTCCTTGCGGCAGCACCTGCTCGTGAGGGTAATCGCGTGTTCGTAAAAAAGATTTTGTAATATGGATATCAAGAACCTTACTATCAAACAAGCACATGACCTTCTCGTCGCAAAAAAGATGAGCGTGCTTGAGCTTGCAGAAGCGGTGCTCAAGGAAGCAGAAGGTTCACGTGACCTCAACGCATACCTTGAAATTTTTGATGATGTGCGCGCGCAAGCGGCGGTAGCACAAAAAATGATTGATGGCGGCAAGGCGACCCTGCTCACCGGTATTCCTCTCGCGATGAAGGACAACATTTTAATCAAAGGCAAGATTGCGAGCGCGTCATCTAAAATGCTTGAGCACTATGTGGCAACCTACGATGCGACCGTGACAAAAAAACTCCGTGATGCAGGAGCGGTGTTTGTTGGACGCACGAATATGGACGAGTTTGCGATGGGAGGCTCGACGGAGAACTCGGCATTTGGGGTGACGAAAAATCCTCATGACAAAACACGCGTCCCTGGTGGTTCATCGGGTGGCTCGGCAGCCGTCATGGCAGCTGGTGCTGCGCTCGGCGCCCTTGGTTCCGACACTGGTGGCTCTATTCGCCAGCCTGCGGCCTTTTGTGGAGTCGTGGGGCTCAAACCTACGTACGGCAGTGTCTCGCGCTCAGGGCTCATGGCGATGGCTTCATCGCTCGACCAAATCGGGCCGTTCTCTAAAACGGTTGAAGATGCAAAGATTATTTTTGATGTTATAAAAGGTCATGACCCGATGGACAGTACGTCATATCCCGATACACCCGCAGAGATTGAAAACAAGAAACCGAAAGTAATTGGCGTCCCCGTTGATTTTGTACACGCAAAAGGGGTAGACCCTCGTGTCCTTGAAAACTTTGAGCAGTCCCTTGAACAGCTCAAAAAAGCAGGGTACGAAATACGGGACATTTCATTACCGAGCCTTGCACACGGACTTTCTGTTTACTATATTTTGATGCCTGCAGAAGTGTCGTCTAACCTCGCGCGCCTTGATGGTGTGCGCTACGGATACCATGCTGATGGCGCAAATCTTGCAGACGACTACGCACGTTCGCGAGGGGAGGGGTTTGGGCGTGAAGTGCGTCGCCGTATCCTCCTCGGCACCTACGTACTTTCGTCGGGATACTATGATGCGTATTATGGTCGCGCAAATGCCGTGCGCGAAATGCTTAAGCAGGACCTCGCGAAGGCATTCGAAGGTGTTGATATTATTGCTACCCCCACGACCCCAACCCCCGCATTTAAGATTGGTGAAAAGTCGAGCGACCCACTCCAAATGTACCTCGCGGATATTTTTACCGTGCCCGTGAATATTGCAGGGGTCCCGGCCATCTCAGTGCCCTCAGGTTTTGTGGAGGAGGATGGCGCAAAGCTTCCCCTCGGTATCCAATTCATCGCACCGCACTTTGGCGAAGAAGCCTTGTTCACGATAGGGCAGGATTTTGAGGGAGCGCGAAGCTTTTAATAAAATAAAAAAGATGAAAGATTTTTTTACCTGGGATGAAATGACGCGCGACTTGGCAATCGTTGCCGCTATTGCACTCGTGGTTTACATTAGCACCCACATCACACCGATTACCATCGGGACGGTGTCGTCGGGGGCTGTGTTTTCTGATCTTTTCCTTTTTTTGCAGGGCAAGACCACGAGCGTTACCACGGTGGAAACGTTTTTTCTGGGGATTGAAGGACTTTTAGCAGTCCTCTCCCTTGTATTTTTTGCCGGCATTATTTGGATTGGCCTTCGTGCCGGAGATGTCCACCACAAGATTCGTAATCAGTACAAACCACTTCCTGTTGAAGAGGTAGAAGCAAAAGGTCTTATGGTGCAGTGGCAGGTTGTGCTCGATCATGTTGATTCAGAGAACCCCGCAGAGTGGAAGCTCGCAATCCTTGAAGCTGATAATATGCTTGATGAGATTCTTGAAGATCAGGGGTATTTCGGTGAGACGGTGGCGGAAAAACTAAAGGCCATGACCCCCTCACGCATCGTCTCGTATGATGATGTCTGGGATGCTCACAAGGTGCGCAATCAAATCGCGCACGGGGGCGCTATCGATATGGAGCTTACGAAAAAGACCGCCCGCGACACCGTGACCAAGTTCGGCAATGCGTTCAAGGATTTGGGGTATCTGTAGAAATTGTAATTAGGCAGAATAGGGTATAATATATAGAACATGGAACAAAAAATGATTTTAAGAACTATAGATGTTTTGTCCATAGTCTTTTTGATGGTTGGCATAGCATCTTTTCTCAGCACTTTCCCCTTAGGGAGTGACTCAGGAATCTTCTTGTACCGCCCAGCAGGAATTATTTCATTTTTAATCATACTTCTTTCACTTTATGGATTGATGAAATTGAAGACAAAGACTTATTATTTTATTACCTACATAATTCTTTTTCAATTTCCGATAGGATTCGACATTATAGAAATTATTAAGCCATTCAACCCGAATCTTTTTTTTGGTTTTGTAATATCTACTTTTATCATCCTTATTTTTGGAATTTTTTTAAACTATCGCCGGACAGGGAGTTTTTTAAAAGAACTCGACGCTTACGAAGTATAATAATAGACGAGATATTGCAAAATTTTCTTAGTGTGGTATAGTGGAAAAGATAAACACATACGAAGTGTTGTTATATAGCGGGGTAGAGAAGCGGTATCTCATCAGGCTCATAACCTGAAGACGCCCGTTCGATTCGGGCCCCCGCAACAAGGACGCAAAAATGCCGGCAAACGTCGGCATTTTTGCAAAAAAAGGCAAAATTGTGTATTGTGATTTTGTATTGAGTTTTTAAAATTAAATACAGTAAGTCGGCGTAGCTCAGTTGGTTAGAGCATATCACTCATAAAGATAAGGTCGGAGGTTCGATCCCTCCCGTCGACACCCGTTTAGTAAACTCGACTTTTGGGTTTGTTTTACGGCACGCTTTCTGTTAGAATGCGCGAATCGCAGGAGTAGGTATTTGCGGTCGTAGCTCAGCTGGTTAGAGCACTCGCCTGTCACGTGAGGGGTCGTGGGTTCGAGTCCCATCGACCGCGCAAAATAAAAATACTCAGCCTTTTTAATAAGGCTGAGTATTTTTATTTTCTTGGTGCGGTCGATAGGACTCGAAAGGCGGAGTGCACGAGCGAAGCGAAGTCTGCGAAGCAGGCACGAGCCGGGGTCGAGAGTACTTGGTGCTCGCAGGGTGTACTCACCCGAGAACACCTAGTAACTCGTGACCGAGTCCCATCGACCGCGCAAATATACAAGTACACAAACCCCCAAACTGATAAGTTTGGGGGTTTGTGTTGAAAAAAAAGTGAAAGTAAGGTAATCTCTACCGAGTAGCTCGTTTAAGTGTTTTTTAAGAATAAGCCATTGTAGCTGTCTTGGTAGGCCTGCAAGTGGTTGTGATTGTAGAAAGTTAATATAATAAGCCATTGTAGCTCAGTTGGTAGAGTGCGTCCTTGGTAATGAACAGGGCTACCCTCTGTCTGAGGAAAGGCTTATGGAGAAAGGGGAAACTTGTTGTATGATAGGGGATGGGCTACATTCCCTCAGAAAACAGGTCGCGGGGTTCGTTAAAAATCAGTGAAAAAGTAAGTGGAATAGTACATGCCGTTGTAGCTCAGTTGGTAGAGTGCGTCCTTGGTAATCGCAAATTGCCCACAATTTTGGAAACGAAATCGTGAATCCCGAATAACGGTTAATATCCAGAAATGGACAAGACCGTGGCGACATAGAAATCGCCCGAACGACTGACAAGGGGTGCTACGTCGAAAGATATGCACAAGATACAGTCTAGCCCTCACATAAGCCCTTATACGGCGAAATTGAGGTAGTAAGCGAAGGACGAGGTCTCCGGTTCAATCCCGGACAACGGCTCCAAATCAGGAGATCAAAATACTGCGACCAAAAAGCAGTATATGGATGATATAGAAATTTTAGCATTGAAGTTTTATGACTACTCGAAGTTCATACGAGGGTATTCAAAAGAAACGATAAGAAGGTATAAAAGTGTTATTCAGTTTTACTCGCATTGTGCGCATATCACACAGATTGGTCAGGTAAACGAGGGGAATGTGAGAGCGTTCTTTTTCTATGGGAGAACTCAAAGAAATTGGTCGACAAATACATTTATCAGCTACCATAAATCATTGCTGGTATTTTTCAGATGGTGTGTTGAACAAGGAGTGATGGAGAAAAACCCAGTTGAGGACCTCGAAGTACCCCGGCTTGAAAAGAAGTTACCGACTAAACTTACAAAGCAGGTTACGTTGAGGCTCTTGGAGGTTGTTTTCAATTACCCCTACGATTATAAGTTTTTGAGATATAGGAACCACGCCATATTCTCGACCTACATTTTTGCGGGGTTGAGGAAGAGCGAGCTACTTCACTTGAGACTCACCGATGTTGATATTGAGAACCTTACTATCTTTGTCAGCCAAGGCAAGGGGAATAAGGATAGGATTATTCCTATGAGCTACACACTTGCGCAGACCTTGAAGCGATATCTTGAAGAGAGGAAGAGATTGAACAAAACGTGCCCAGAGTTTTTCACCTCGCTCAATCGTAACAATGGTGTTAGTGACACAGCCTTAAAAAGAATGGTGGACAGAATAAAGGTTGCCTCGGGGACGAAGTTTACCGTACACAAGCTACGCCACACATTCGCCACCCTTATGCTTGAAGGAGGATGCGATATCTACAGTCTGTCTCGTATGATGGGGCACAGTGACATTAAAACTACCACAATCTACCTTGCAGCCAGTGTAGAGCATATGCGGTCACAGATGACCAAGCATCCACTGAATGACTTTATGTCAGTTAGGCCTGAGAAGAAATATGCGGTGTGGTAATCGATGGTGGTTAGAAAGAAGTTCGAGTCGTTTATAAAAATATGGTAATCTTTCTGTATTATATGGAACAAGACAAATTAAAAGGGGTCATTGAAAAAGCAAAAGGGATATATCCCTTACAGGGACAAATAAGATGCCCCTATTTTCAGGACAATGTTATTTTAACCTCGGACGGCTTCAATCATTTGCAGTATAAAGGTAATAGAATGCTTAGAAATGTTGATGAGCAGATATTGAAGTTAATCTTGTTACCAAAAGCGTTAGAGATAATTAAAAGCGCAGGCACTCTTCAGGAATATAGAAAAGCAACCGAAAAGGTTGGCAAGAAAAGTAAGGATGGTTTTTACAAGACAAAGGATGTTGAGTACTGGGGCTTCCACGCAATTCTTGGGAAAGACCATTTAAGAAAAATAGTGGTGATCTTGAAAAGGGTAGGCAACGGCAAAATCATCTTTTGGAGCGTAATGCCTCACAGAAAGTTCAATAATCAAAAACTATACGAAGAGGGGATTGAAGATTTTTAGACAACAAAAAAGCCCTCAATGAAGAGAGCTATTTTGCTATGCCTGCCTTCAGCTTAGGTAATCCTTAGCCGAAAAGGAGCTTGCGCTCACAGGCATATATGCACTATATACCCCCTTACTGTCGATTGCAAGGGGAAGCGTAAAAAGTTTTCCACGGTTTACGCATTATTGTTGTCTCAAAAAATGGTGAAGATACAGTGGTTTTATTTAAAAGTCATTTGATTATTTTATGAAAGATCCTTATTTTGTATGCATATGTAAGCATTCTTTCTCTAAAATTACATAATTGTTATCTAATTATTTGCACCCAGCTTTGCTCGAAGTCGTGCGACGGCGTATACTTACAGCCATGCAGAAACAAAATATCGGGAATGCTGGAGAATACTATTTTGCAGCACGTCTGTCCGCAGAAAATTTCATTGCAACCATAACGCTTGGCAGAGCTGAAAAGTATGACATTCTGGCGTTGGGCCCAAAAGGGAGGAGTATAAGACTCTCGATCAAGGCGCAGCTTCTTGGGACGTCAAAATCATTTCCACTTTCTGAGAAAAACGAAGAAGGATCTTCCGATGATTTCTATTACGTTTTTATACGGCTCAACGAATTTAAGAAGGAGCCAGATTTTTGGGTAATACCAAGTAATGTTGTGTGCCACGTGCTCAAAACATCACATACAAAATGGCTCAAAGGTCACGGAAAAAATGGCCACGTAAGAAATAACTCGTCACTCAGAAAGTTACCACTAGTTGTTCCAGGTAGTTTAGCGGAGTTGTATCCAGAAAACTGGGAAGATGAATTGAGAGGGTACTACAAAAATATCAAACAGTTGGTATAAATGAGAGGTTTCTGTGCATAGTTGGTCCAAGTTACGTCTTTAGTATTTCGCGAGGCTCTACGGGCAAATTTACCTTCAATTCCGTGCTCCTCAGGGGGTTTTGAAAAGGGGGCGAGAAAACAAATCTGTATGTCCAACAAAAAAGGGCGGTACTTAGCGGTACCGCCCTTTAATGCGTTGTAACTACTTCTGAAACGACTGGATTGCCCGCGACGCTTCTTCTTTGGTGAACTCGTCTATTTGTGATTCTCGCAGAATACGCTCATCCTCGTTTCTGATGTTTGTGTGAATAAGCTCAAGGAGGTAAGTCTTTTGCTTTTCTGTAATTGGCTCAACTCCATACGAGTCCCTTGTTTTGTAGGCATCTGCAAGCACAACCTCTTTCTCTTGTGGCTGAGAATTTTGATTCACATACAGGGCATCAAAGATCCTTGTTGTTTTGCTAATAGCGTCAATCAGGGAATAATTAAAAGCAGTATGGACAGTGCGCTCAACATATTTATTCACTTTACTGATAACGGCATTACCTCTGCCAATACCCATTACCTTGTCACCGTTCTTTATGGTGCAGGTGAAGGCTATCAATCCTGGGATACGTAACGTGTCGACGGTCCTAACGTCTTCCTCAAAGATTGCTGTTAGGTCATATTTCCCGATACATTTCTGTACCTCTTGGCGTACAGGATGATTTTTTGCAGTTATGTCGTACGGGTCTTTCTTGGGTGCCTGATACGGTGATGCAATGCGAGGTTTGTAGGTAGTGTTCATAGTTCTTTTTATTTAATTTTATTAATGGTAATGATGTTGGGCTGATAGGACACTTCGATTGCAGTCCCTACTTCAAACCCCACTGCGGTGAGTGTGTTGTTTGTGATACGGATCATTGGTCTATATTGTTTACAACCAGTAGCGTACGTAACTTTCATTAGTTTTTTCATACATTAATCTTTTCTACTTGCTTGCAGTAAAATAGAAACACTTTGCGGGGAATGCGTTTGATTGGTTTTCCGCTTTCATCTTTTTCGGTAATCACCGTGGTCGACACGAGCGCTTTCTCTCCTTTCTTTACTCGATACCCAAGAGAGAGCCATCTAGTAAAAGTCAGCGTATTTGTATAGGGGTCATAGTTTGAGACCTCTTTCTTTCCCCACCTTGCCTCAATCTGCTCGGCCACCATATCGTAAGTTTTTGACGATCCGGTATATGCTGATAGTGGTTCAGCAATTGCTTGTTTAATATCTTTCATACTGATAATTCATTTGCCCGGCACGCTCGATGCGAGCCAAAGAAGATTTGGGGCTAGTAATTAATTCCTTCTTTCAAAAAAAGAGTGGTCACTGAAAATTGTCGGGATGGTGTTGTTGTGTGCTGTGTGGTAAATAAAAATGACGGTGATGATTTTGTTTAATAGGGGAAGGGGGAGTATTCTTGGATTGTTCCACCTGGCTCATCTTGGTACCATAGATGAAGGACTTACCCGTGTTTTTTCTTGAAAATAGATATTCACTGGGTAAAAAATATTTTTTCCAAATTTTTCATTGTTCGGTAATAATTTGTCACGCCGTGAACAGATAACGTCTGTACCAACTCTCACCTAGCAAAGCTCTGTTTTTAGGGGATTTTTTGGTATTGCACGTATGGGGGCAGGGTGGTAGACTTAAAAAGTAAGTAAAAATTGAATATAAGATGACCTAACCCCTTTGAATTTACGTCAAAGGATATGGTTGCAAATCCCATCCCTGATACTGAACCCCACGTTCAGCGACTCAGGGATGGGTCATGTCTGGAAACGGGCATGTGGTCGTAAGACCTAGCTGGCGTGGGGCTCTGTGTATTCACCCTCCTCTCGCTGGCTATATTATCCGCATAAGCTAGCTTTCTATGAAAAAATTATACATTGCTCTTCTCTCCGTATTTTTTATTACCCCGAGTATTTCACTGGCTTCAATAGACACTAATCTCAAATATGGCTCGCGTGGAGCGGCAGTAAGTGAACTCCAAGAATTTCTCATAGATAAAGGCTTCCTTTTAGGTCAAACATCTGGCAATTTTTTCTCTTTGACCCGCAAAGCCGTTGTTGCTTATCAAGCATCAGTTGGACTCCCTGCGACAGGATTTGTTGGCGCGATGACCCGTGCCAAAATAAATGCTGAGCTTGCTCAAGACAACACCTCGGCTACTTCGGCAGAATTAACGGAAACGGTGACAACGACGACTACTCAATCTAACACGGCACCATCATTGGTTGCTGGGTGTGCATCAACGTCTGGCTTCAGTATTACAACAGGTAAATCGTGCTCAATCAGTGGCGCAATTACAAATGCCGCAGTAAATAAAACCATTACATTCCCCAATGGTGCTGTTGCTGAAATAAATTCGAATGGGGATATTGTGCGGTGGATAAAAGAGGCATTAGTGATTCCCCAATCATTAAATCAATCTCAAATATCAAATAATCAGGTTTCGTCTGCTGTGGTAAATACGAACGCTGTATCGACAAAAAGCACAGCATTAGAGGGCGTAGCTTCTGCTCGCACTACGACTATCGAAGCACCCGCTTCTTTGTCAGTTTCTGCGCCAGCCCCAGCAGCCGATCCAGTGGTTGTATATTCGGACTACAATTTCAAATACCAGTGGGGTTTGTACGGTGGTTTGAATGAACTTTCTTGCCCAGCAACTCCTCGTAATATTGTGATTAAAAAAGCGGTATTTCAGATACCTGCCTCAGAATTGCAAAAAATAAGTGAGTTGAAGAGTGTGGAAGCAGATGGGCTAAAAGTTGCTATACAAGAAACGTTATCACTTGAGGCTCGCCGAGCAGACAAGTCGCGATCAGGCGTATTCACTTTAGAAGAAAAAAGTTCAAACACCTTTGTTTATTTTGGTGGTGATATTCCTCTTTGTGGTGATGGGGGAACTGTGACAATCGGTGATATGAGCGGCACCCTCACAGACATAACCAACCAAGGGAGAAATGTGAAGGCCTATCTATCTCAAAAAGGCGTCACTGTTGATGTCTGGGACAACATATACACTAGCACCGCAGACGTAAGTTTTACTGTGCGCATTTCTCCTGTAATGTCTGAGTGGGAGGTGTGGGATTATACGACCAATAAGCCTGTAAAGATCCAGTAGGTCGTAGGTGACGCAATAGATAATTTATGAGCATATCAAACTTCTTTAATGATATAGGTAAATGGAGGGGCGATGCAGAAATATTTTCGAAGTTTCTTTTTTATCCGACTTCAGATGGTAGCATGTCGGTCCAAATACAGCGATTCGATGCTCGTAGCGGTCTTCTGCTGGAAGTCAGTTCCTTCCAAAGTGATTTTGAGTTTTGGATGATTGGTGGTCATACCATTAAATGGTTCTCTAACCTTTCTTACACGACCTCGCATTACGGCAACGATTTTTTTAGAGATATCTCTAATTACCTTATTTTAGTTCTGGATAAAGAAGCTACTTTGCGGGCTCCTAGTGGTTTTATGTTAGATCCAACGCAATCCAAAATGCCTTATGTTGAGGTTGTCGTAAGTAAAACGACTGGTGGAACACAGACACTTACTTACAATGTTCCAGCGGGGAAAAATGGAAGTCAAATGGAGCTCTTCATGTTAGGGCTTACCATAAGACACTTGGTCATGATTTATCCGCAAGCGCACCAACTCTTTCTGTATGGTTTTGGATTACTGTTTCAATTGCATAAGCAAGGTTATTTACTTACCGATATGGAGAGAGGGTCTACATCTGCGGCTGGCGTTATTGAAAAAGTTGCTGAGAAGATTTTATCCGATATGCGCCCTGAAGAAGAGTAGTGCGGTGTCTCTTGATAATAAATATGATGCATTTGAATAAAATTGCCAACGCCAAAACCAGCACCATCGTAGTCCTTGTCTTCGTTCTTTCTGCGGTGGGATACTTCACTCCATGGATTGCCTATTGGATCAATGAATTTATTGATGGTTTATTGTATGCGACGGCCTCCAGTGGTCCTTATCGGCTTACGGATAAAAAACTTTATGAACTTTTCGCCGATGCTTACCATGCGCATTGGTATGGCGCCATACAGACTTTTTATGTGTTAGCTACTATTCAGCTTATTATTGTTGCACTGCTGAGTCTCTATCTCTTGGTCATCCTCTACTGGCGTTATAAAATAGGCACTGCTAAATTATGGCAGCTACTTGTCTCTACTGCACTCGTTCTTATCGTTGCAGTATCTATGTGGTTCGCTTTGTATGTGTCGTTTATAGAGGAGGAGGTATATGAACAAGTGGATGTTGTTCATGAAGCTGTGCCTGACTGGGAGACATTTTCGTAGGTTTGTTCAAAACCAATGGAGAAATAGCTTGCAGTGTTTGTTGCCGTGTCTTAGTGTGGTACGCTTTAGTCAAGGACCCGTAAAATAGGATGTGTATCCTTTAATCCTGTCACCACTCTTTGTTGGTTAATGAACAGGGGAAAAATAATTTATGAAAATTTCAAAAATAGTTGTTGAAAATTATCGATCAGTAAAAAGGGTTGAACTTAAACCAGGAGAGTTCTCTATTTTTATAGGCCAGAATAATCATGGTAAAACGAATCTCTTTGAGGCGATCGAATGGTTCTATAATGCTAAGTCCTCTGGGGAAGAAGAGTATTTTCAAAAAAAATCGGGCAATACAATCAATGTAGAAATCAGCTTTGACGGCGTAGAGAGTGCTGATATAGACAAGCTCTCTACGGATGCGAGCAAGACAAAGATTAGGGATATGCTCGGGGAGGCCATATCATTTTCGGTAGTGAAATCAAGCGGTGACCATAAAAGAAAGTATTTTGTTAATGGAGAAAATAAGGGAAACCCTCAAGGCATAGATACAGCTATAAATGAATTTTTGCCGAAGCTTGAATATATCAATACCAAAATTAGGCTAGACGATGTTTCTAAATATAAAGACAAAAATCCGATTGGCACCATGTTGTCTGGAGTACTCACTGCGATAATAGAACACTCTGCAGACTATATCGAATTCAAGAACCAATTTGCTAAATTATTTAATGACGCTGACTCAGAGGTTAGGCAGGAGCTAGACAAATTAGGTGCACAGGTTGAAATTTACCTACAGAAACAATTTCCAGATGGCACAAGGGTTAAATTTGGAGTTAACCCTCCGCACTTCACGGACTTGTTAAAAAGTTTTGATACTAGCGTTGATGACGGGATCGAGACAACAGCAGAGGCAAAAGGCGACGGTATGCAGCGAGCAATAATGCTCTCTATCATCCAAGCTTTTGCTGATTATCGAAAAAAACAAGCAGGAGGAGGCACATTTCTTTTTATGATCGATGAAGCCGAACTACATCTGCATCCTTCCGCGCAGAGAGCGTTAAAGAAGGCGTTGTTAGACATTTGCGCAACAGATCAGGTGTTGATGAATACCCATTCTTCGGTTTTTGTTGTTGATGATCATGAATTACAGAAAATTTTTAAAGTTGAAAAAACAAGCGGAATTACTGAGGTAGAGGAGGTTGATGATCTTAAAAAAATAGATATAATTTTTGACCTACTAGGAGGTAGTCCTGCCGACCTTTTGTTGCCAAGGAATTTTTTAATAGTAGAGGGCAAGAGCGAATTTGAATTCATTAAAATAATCATCAAAAGGTTTTATGGTGAAAAATTCAGCGGTATCAAGGTCTTATTTGCTGGCGGGGATCTTGTCGAGCAGGAGCCGACTCTTCTCGCGGTGCACAAGTTGTTCTCGCCACTTGCCGGCTCTGATAATCCTATTTATAAAAATAAAGCAGTTGTTTTAATTGATAAACAAAATAGAACGCAACAAAATAAATATAAGCTCTTTAAAGAAGGTTATCCCTACTTGTTTACAAATAATCAGGTTTTTGAACTTGCTGTGGGGTCTTTGGAGGAATACTACCCCGCTCCGTACACAAAAAATACTGCAGAAATTGCTCTGTTGGTAAGCGAGGGGGCAAAGGTAGCTTATGCGAAAGAGGTTGCGGAAAAAATTACCCAAGAAGAGTTTGAGAACAGCATGCCTATTATTTCCCAGGCGCTGATTAGATGCAACGAAATCGCATTTGATCCTAAGTAAACTTTGAAATCTATTGAAACAAATTAAAGTACCACAACCTTTTTATCGAGCGGTGTAACTACAGAGTGTTGCCTTCTTGGTGCTTCCTGCTGTATTCTGTGTGTATGATAAAAATTACTTTTACTGACCAAGAGCGATTAGAAAGATTCCTTGAACTTTTACCTGAGAAGAGGTTTGAAGAATATGTAAATGAACTTGATGATGCTATATGCTGTTCTTTTCCACCAATTGCCGAAACGGTTAGAGCTTCAAGAGAGATATTTTCTAGGTTTATCAATGAGAACTTAAACGATAAATACCTACTTTTTATTGAATCACTGGAGGCTTTGCGCAATTTTGTAGGACGTAATTTTTCATACGAAGATAGTACACGTTGCTACGGACTACTCCCTGAGATGCGTGATTCAAAAGACAAGACAAAGCAGAAAGATTGGGATGAAAAATACGCGGAGCTTCGTGCTTTTGTTTTTAATACCAAAGATAGATACGACGATTTTCTCAAAACAGCAAAAGTTGGACTATCCTTAAGACAGGAAGCCTCAAGAAAGACATCGGACCACACAAAGACTGCCATCTCCATCGACCCCTTAAAAGGACTCTGTCGGAACGATGGCGATGCATTAAGTTACCCAATCAGGAAAAACTCAAAGAGATTTAAGCTTGTTAAACTTCTTTTTAGAGCTAGTCAAAGTGTTGACATATCAACTATCAAAAAGGGAACAAAGCACCACAGTGGTAATCTTGTAATCAAAGAAATAGGAGAGATAAATAAATTGTTTCGCAAGAAGTTGGAGGTTGAGGATGATTTTATTATACACAATGAGACTGGGGGTTATTCGTTAAATCACGAAAAATTTGCCATCAAAAACCTTTAGAGAAGGTTTCAGGCTGTTGCCAAAAAGCCCATAAAATATGGGCTTTTTCCTTGCGTCGCCTCATCTACCAGTTGTGTGCGTACTTGTATAAAGTGGGAAAGGTTTTACTTAACGTAACTGAATAAATAAAAAAGGATTTTGCCAAAGGGAATCAAGTTGGACTTGTTCATTGGAGATGAGGCCAATTGGGGATTGATATTTGCAATGAGGACTGGCTCAGCTGACTTCAGTCACAAAGTCTTTGCTAGCGGATGGTCTAGGCGAGGCTTTAAAAGCATAGGTGACTATATATAACAAGAGATGGAGAGGAAATTGATGTGAAAGAAGAGATTGATCTCTTCAGAATGGCGGGGGTGCTTTACAAGGAGCCGGAGGAAAGAAATTTATAAATTAACATTGATAAACATATGAAAAACATTAAGGCATTGTTCAATGCATTACAAGAAAAGAATCAGGGGCACGGCGCATATATCAGTTTAACGGGAGCTGTTGAATGGCGGGGGTATACGAGAGACGTAATAAGCAGAAATTTTACGGAACTTGTACCAAAAGAGGACTACGCAAATAGAGAGAGGCCGAGCCTTATCGACCAGCTCGTGGTGCGTACGAAACCTATTAAGGAGCACGTTTTGGAGGGGGTAAAGGCACCTAAGAAGAGCGCAAAAAGTAAAGTCGTGGAATTACACCAGGAAGGGTCTTCTGGGTCGTCAAGCGAGAAAATTAGTAACAGCTACTACTGCGAAAATGACTAAAAAAACTAATTTAAAGGAACTCTTCGAGGAGTACATAAGCGAGTGTATATATTCGAGGAGGTTGAGGCCAGAAACCATACGGGGATATAAGGCAGTTTTTCATTGTTTATCTGAGCGGATGCCTCATGTGAACAGCACAGGATTATTGACCCCTGAAGCGATGAATGAGTTTTTTAAGAGTGTTCAGGTGAGAAAAAGAATTGTTGGAAGAGACACTGAAAAAGTTGGAGTAAAGGCATCAACGATTAGGACATACTGGAGCAAGTTGAACTCGTTCTTTGAATGGCTCCGCTTGAGGGGCTACATAGAAGTGAATCCAGTTACGGATATTAAAACTGCTGAGCCTGTTTATGATGACAAGCGAGCAGTTGAGCGAGACGATATTCACAAGATATTTTCTGCGGTGACTCTTCACTCTACTAACCCACTTTTGCTGAGGCGTGACACGCTCATTTTCAGTCTGCTTGTATTTTGTGGGTTAAGAAAAGGTGAACTTATTGGTCTTGAAGTGCGAGACATAGATATGATGAAGCGTGTGTTGACGGTGCGCGGGGAGACTTCGAAATCTAATAGAACTAGGCAGATACCAATAAACCCTGCGCTGTTGACGCACTTACAGGAATATATAGCCGAGCGTAATAGGCGGGGGTACAAAACACAGCATCTACTTGTTTCTAGTAACGAAGACAAAGGGCTAAGTGTTCATGGTCTGAAGCATTTCGTAAAAAGGTATAACAAAAAGTCAGGCGTGAAGTTTCATGTGCATCGATTCCGTCATTCTTTTGCATGTGCTCTTGCAAACCAGAATTCCAGTGCAGTAAAAATCCAAAAACTCATGGGGCACACTGATTTGCGGATGACACAAAGGTATTTACGCTCGATGAGTGTCGATGATTTGAGGGACGATGTTAATATGTTGAACATTGATAACTTCATGTAAATTTGATAGGATGAACCAAGTCGAAAGACATTATCAGTTAAGTATTATCGGTTGCAGTAAGCCTCATTTTCGAGGCTTAAATTTTGACTTCTGGTGGGTAGTAAACAGGTCAAGCAGCGGCACGTATTTAACGAACCAAATAGCGTTTTTAGCCTTTGTTATATAGGTTTTCCTAGGATAAGACCCCTATCACATTGTTGGTAAGGACGAGGTCTCCGGTTCAATCCCGGACAATGGCTCAGGGAAAATAGTTCTTTGTATTTGTTTGGTAACCATCGTAGACCGTAAATGTTGATTGTTTTTGGTCTGCACATCGTGTATAATATTTGGGTGCCTACACCAGAAAAAATGAAAGGCCAGTGCTTGAAGTGCGGGAAAGAACCCGCACGAGCAAGCTATAAGTACTGTAGTAATTTTTGTCAGTTGGCATACCAACACGACCGGTACATTGAAAATTGGAAAGATGGTAAACAGGGAGGGTTGTCTCGTCTCGGAACAGTTTCAACACATGTGAAGCGTTATTTGCGTGACAAATACGATGACAAGTGTGTTATTTGCTTTTGGTCAATTGTAAATAGTGTTACTGGGCAGGTACCCCTCGTTGCAGACCATATTGACGGTAACTGGCGCAACAACAAAGAAGATAATTTACGGCTGATTTGTCCAAATTGTGATGCACTTTCTTCAACATACGCAGCTTTAAATAAAGGTAAAGGAAGAACAGGTCGGGTAAATAGTAAAAGAGCAACTGAAGCACGTCACATCGTTCCTTATCAAAGAAAATACAACCCCACCTAGCTGTTTTGGTAGGACCAAAAGAAGGTCTCAAGATGTGCTATCTTGAGTGATCGTTTGAAATTAAATAAGCCGACCTAGCTCAACTGGTAGAGCAACGGTATCGTAAACCGTAGGTTCCGGGTTCAATTCCCGGGGTTGGCTCCAATGGCCAAAGAAGAAATGCACGCAAAAATCGCAGAGCTTGAAGCCGAGATGGTGTCTGGTGATTTTTGGTCTGACAAGGTGCGCGCACAGGCGACGATAAAGGAAATTGCTGAGCTCAAGGAAAAGCTTTCGGGGGTAGGTAGGTATGACCGCGGCAATGCGGTGATGACTATTTTTTCTGGTGCAGGAGGGGACGATGCCGAGGATTTTTCTGGAATGCTTGTTCGGATGTATCTCAAGTTTTTTGAATCGCAGGGGTTTGAGGTAAAACTCCTTCACGAGAATAAAAATGACCACAATGGGTATCGGAATATTACGCTTGAGGTTCATGGCAAAAATGCGTATGGCATGCTCAAAAATGAATCAGGTGTGCACCGCCTCGTGCGCATTTCGCCGTTCAATGCTAAAAAGCTTCGCCACACTTCATTCTCTATGGTGGAGGTCATTCCTGATTTTAAAGCGCACGGGGATGATGATGTGACAATTCCGGACGACGATATCAAAATTGAGTTTAGCCGTTCTTCGGGCCCTGGTGGGCAAAATGTGAATAAACGTGAGACCGCAGTGCGTCTAGTGCATATCCCGACAGGAATTGCGGTGCATGTGGAGACCGAGCGTTCTCAAGAACAGAACCGCGAAAAAGCAGTACAGATTCTCAAGGGTAAACTTTATAAAAAACAGGACGACGAGCGCAAAGTTGCCGAGAGTGGTATGTATATTAGTAAGACAACAGAAATTGAGTGGGGGAACCAAATCCGCTCGTATGTCATTCATCCTTACAAAATGGTCAAAGACCACCGTACGGGCGTCGAGACGAGTAACGTGGACGCGGTACTTGAAGACGGGGACTTAATGGAATTTATTGAGGCGGAAAAGGAGCTTTAAACTTTCATATTTTCGTAATTCAAAGTTTCATAGACACTCCACATTCCATATGGTACGATACGCCTATGGAACAACTGCCGCAAAGACTATCCGTTGAAGAACTACATGATTTGTCCGATGAAAAGAAGCATACGCGGGGTGCTTTGAGCGACCTCAGTGCGGAGAAAATGCCACAGGAAATGAGTGAGGATCTTTCCGAAGAACCTCGTGGAATTTTGGAAACCTTGAAAGAGAAATCACAAGGTCTCATTGAGTCCTACGGCGGAATATCAAAGGTGAAAGAAGCTCTCCGTGAACGGCACTCATTTGATGTTCTCTCCGCACATTTTGAAAAAGATGCGGTGCAGAATCTCAAAGAACACACGGAGGCGAAAGAAGTGTACGATACGCTTGCCATCAAGCAGATCAAAAGGAATGTTTCTCTCGGCGGGTCTTCACCGGTCGCGCAAAACATTCTCAACAGATATCAAGAAGGCGCACAACACGAAGAAGAAGCGCTTAAAACTATCCAAGAAAACGAGCCGATCCTCGCTCGCGCGCACGAGCTTCTCTCGTACCAAGAGGGGCTGTCCAAAGAGGGGCACATCTGCCCGCTTCCTTCTACCGTCGGCTACATCAAAAGCATAGAAGAACGAATGATTACTGGCAAACCCGTGTTCCTCCACGGAGCGACCGGCACTGGGAAGACTTCACTTGCTCGCTATGCCACAAAGGAGTTGACGGGCAAGGATGCTGAAATGGTGTACTGCTCACCACAGTTTCGCGAACAGCAGGTATGGTCCACGACGGGGCTTCGTGCGACCGAAGACGGCAAGGGTGTGGAGACGGTCGTCATCTACGGTCCGCTCGCTCGCGCAATGCGTGAGGGTAAAGCCATCATTTTTGACGAGTTCACGACATTGCCCAAAGAACAGATGGCGTTCATCAAGGGGGTGTTCGGGGTAAAGATTGGCGACAAGATTACTGTTCCCGGGAATGGCGAAATCGCCGTACAAAACGGGTTCCAGATGATATTCACCGCCAATCTGAAGTCCGAGAAAAATCAAGAACGAAGCGACCTCCCTCCAGAAATGGCGAGTGAGTTTGAGCAGAACAATATGGAGATTGGGTATGCAAGCACAGAGGAAATGTATGACACGATACTCGCGCGTCTCATCGACCGTAAAGGAAACCTCACGCTTTCATACGAGGATTTGCAAGACACGCTTCCCAAGTTTGTCTCAGCTATAAAAGAAGTTCAGATTGCATACGCAGGTATCTTGCCCGACGACGAAGCAAAAAAACTCGGCGTAATGGAAGCCAATGGAAGAGTGCAGGGACTTAAAAAGTTTGTAATGAGCCAGAGGTCCATCGAAGCGATCCTTGAAAGATGGAATGTTGAACAGACGAGAAATGCCGATGCAAACTTCAGAAACTTTCTCGACGATGCGCTCCAGACAGGCATCACCTTCAAAGAATATCCGGAAGCAGATCGCGAGCTCGTCGCAAAGATATTCGCCACAAAAGGATTTTTGAGGACCAAGAGTGAAAGCGACCTCGGGCTCAAGAGTGGTTCACTCAAAGGGCTCCACTCAACAGGGCAATACGAAGAGGTAAAAAAGCAGACGCTTTCTATAAAAGATGTTGCCACGCTGGACCCGTTTCACACGAGAAAATCCAAAGAGCAAGAAGAGGCTGAGTCATTTGTTAAGGAAGAAATAGGAACAGAATCAAATCCTGAAGAACTCGAGTCCACCATCGCTCGCGTCCGTGAAGCAGGATTCCTCGACGCGTCATTTGAAGGTAAAGAAACTCATCGCCTCGCTATTGAAGCACTCCCCAAAGAAGAAGCAATCGAAGCATATCGAAAGAGTGGTGGTGAAACATATATATGGGCAGAGCTCGAAAAGAACATGCCCTACACAACACCAAAGGCAGAAAAGCTCGATGTGATACTCCTTGGCTTTGGTAAATCGGTCACAAGTGATGAAGCTCTTGCAGAAATGGAGAGACTTGGTGTTCGCCCCCTCACCTACGAGGAGCTTATTCAATACGGTATCGTAAACCCAGAAGCTCAGAAGAAAAACCCCCACGTTGCATTGGGAAGTAAACATTCCCTGGGCGGCAATCCTCGCGCTCCGGTCCTCGTCGTCGTCGGCGTCGACGAGCGCGACCTGGACGCCAGCCCTTGGGGCAATGACTGGGGCGAGGGGTGCCGTTTCCCCGTTGTCCGCAAGTAGTGCTTTGGCTTTAGACACTATGCTTTCCCGCCTGCCATAGCCTGACTGCACAATGTTGAGCGATAGGCAGTGGCGGGCAGGTGCTTTAAATTTTTGACTTTTGAGTTTCTTTTGAAACAGCAACTTTTCTAGCTAGCTCGCTTTTTTGTTGGTATACTATACAGAGCATATGCCGAAATTTAAATACAAGGTGCGGGATACGAGTGGGGAGGAGAGCGAGGGCGAAGTGAGCGCCGTCGATCGTTTTGCGGTGGCGGCAGATTTGCGCAGTACGGGTAAAACTATCGTTACCATCGAAGAAGCAAAAGAGCTCTCAATCCCGGGTCTCGCTTTTTTGAATAGTCTTCTTGGGCGCGTGAAACTGCGTGACCTTATTATTTTCTCACACAACCTGAGCTCAATGATGACTGCAGGGCTTTCGTTGTCGCGCGCCCTTGCTATCCTAGAGCGACAGACAAAAAATGCCACGTTCAAGGCGACGATCAAAACCTTGATTGAGGATATTAGTCACGGCAATACGTTGTCCGGAAGTATGGAGAAGTTCCCTAAGGTTTTTTCGCCCATTTTTGTTTCAATGGTGCGTGCGGGGGAGGAGTCTGGTGGTTTGTCTCAGTCGCTTTTGGTGGTTGGTGATCAGCTTGAAAAAAGTTACGCCCTTAAAAAGAAGATTAAGGGCGCCATGATCTATCCAGCCGTGGTGGTCTCGGCGCTCGTAATTATTGGTATCTTAATGTTCATTTATGTGGTGCCGACCCTTGCTTCGACCTTCAAAGAACTCAATGTCGATCTTCCTACGAGTACGAAAATCATCATGTGGATTAGTGATACTCTCGCAAATCATTTCTTGTTTGGGTTGATGTCGGTGCTCGCTTTTGCGGCGGGCGTTTGGGGTATTTTGCGTACCAAGCAGGGACATCGAGCGTTTGAGTATTCTCTTTTTTATATTCCTATTGTCGGCACGCTGGTACGTCAATCAAACGCCGCACGCACAACGCGCACCCTCTCATCGCTCCTTTCATCAGGGGTTGATATGATCGAAGCAATTACTATTACGAAGGATGTTCTTCAAAATTCATATTACAAAGAAGTGATGGATCTTGCTATTGATCGCGTACAAAAAGGTATCTCACTTTCATCGGTCTTTACAGAAAATGAAAAGATTTACCCGCTTCTGGTGGGGGAGATGATTGAGGTGGGCGAGGAGACGGGTAAGCTCTCAGAAATGCTCCTCAATGTGGCGGTCTTTTATGAGGACGAGGTGGACTCAGCAACCAAAAACATGTCGACCATCATCGAACCTCTTTTGATGGTATTTATCGGCGGTTCGGTGGGGTTCTTTGCTATCTCTATGATTACCCCAATGTACTCGGTGATGACTAATATTTAGTGATATTTTATGCGCCACGCTTCATTTCAAAAAGGATTCACTATATTAGAACTCCTTATGGTCATAAGTATTATTGCGGTTCTTGCAGCTATTATCATGCTCTCGTTTACAAGCTTCCGAAATAGCAGTGCACTGCAAACTACCTCTGAGAACACAATAAGTATTTTGAACAAAGCTCGAAGTAACACAATAGGTTCAAAAGATGGATATCAATACGGCGTGCATTTCGGCACAAACGACGCAACTCTTTTTCGGGGGGCTACGTTCGTCGTCGGGGATAGTAGCAATGAGATATACGCACTTGATGTGGCCGTGCAGGTGAGCGCAACGTCATTCACAGGTGGCGGTTCAGAGGTCCTTTTTCAAAAGTTTACCGGAAAGACGGATCAATACGGCACAATAACACTTCAGGTAAGCTCAGACCCCACAAAGACCGTTACTATTAGTATTGAAGAGACGGGCGTTGTTGGGTTTCAGTAACTGTCTTTTTATAAAGGATGATATACTAAAACAATGAACAGCAAAGAGACTTCCGTACTCTTTCGTAATTACCCGACCAAACATCGGGGCTTTGGTATTCTCGAAATGGTCATTGCTTCAGCTATCCTCTCTGTTTCACTCCTCGGCATTTCTTCTTTCTACCAGGATGCTTTGAGGGTGAGCCGTACAACGACATCATTTGTTCAAGCAAATTATTTATTAGAAGAGGGAGTAGAGGCGGTGAAGCTCATGCGTGACAAGAGCTGGAGTGGCAGTATCGCAGGGCTTACTCCAGGCGCCTCGTATCGCCTCGCCTACACGAGTGGGTCATGGGCAACAACAACGACCATGACGTTGATTGACGGAGTTTTTGACAGAACCTTTGTTTTGGAAAATGTTAACCGCGATGGGAACGATGATATTACCACGTCAGGCGGCACGCTTGATGCAGGAACCAAGAAACTCACGGTGTCGGTCGCATGGGGCGGTCAGTCTGGGACCACCACAAAATCAATCACGACATATATCGCGAATATTTTTAATAATTAGCTATGAATATTTTTCATAAAAAACAGTGTAAAACACGAGGCTTCACACTCGCCGAGATGGTTGTTTATACTGCGTTTCTTGCGGTGCTCGCCGTGCTTGCTATCAACGCACTTTTGGCGGTAAGCACTGCGTTTTCGTACTTACGGGTTTCTCGCAACATGAATACTTCAGCGGAGGCAACCCTTGAGCGTATTAGCAGGGAGATACGAAACGCATATGACGTTGACCTTTTGCAAACAACCCAAGGCACAAGCCCTGGTCGCCTCACGCTTAAAACAAAAGACTCACTCGGCGCCAATACGACGATAGAGTTTTATGTCGATGCGAACAATAGAATCGCGGTACGTGAGGGTGGTGTTGACGCAGGAACCCTTATGGCAAAGAACACAACCGTAAACAATTTTGTGGTAAATGTTATCACCACAAACAACTCGCTAGGACTAAAAGTTGACCTGGGTATTACCGGAAGCAGGGGCACCATAGCAGAGTCAAAGAATTTCTACGATACGCTTATCCTGAGAAGAACATATTAATATTTATCATCATGATACATAACCACCCAACAGGTTCGTCCGAAAAAGGAGCAGCGATTGTTACGTTCGTCTTGTTTTTTGTAATCGTCTCACTTGCCGTTGTCATAGGAATATCAACCCCTATCGCTCGAGAGGCGCGCACGGCAGGTGATTTTATAAGATCAAAATCGTCATACTATCTTGCGGAATCGGGAAGTGAGGACGTGCTTTATCGCATAAAAAATAGCAAACAGGTTTCACCAACAGAGGTTTTGGTTCTTGGAGGTAATTCTGTAACGACCACCCTCACCACGGTTGCCTCAAACGAACGGTCAATCTTTTCGACAGGGAGTGTTGGCGGTAATACGAGGAAGGTCCAAACTAATGTCACCACTTCTTCCGGGGCCGCATTTAGTTTTGGTGTGCAGGCGGGGGACGGGGGTGTGATTATGGAGAATAGCTCGAGTATTTCAGGTAACGTATATTCGAGTGGACCCATCTCACGTACGGGAACAGGGGTGATTACGGGTGACGCTATTTCAGCGGGGCCAACGGGGTCAGTGTCTGGGGTGAATGTAACGGGGTCGGTGTACGCCCATACAATTACGAGTTCGACAATCGGTACTGACGCTCACTATCAAACAATCTCAAGTTCGTCGGTTTCAGGAGTTTCTTACCCAGGAAGTACTGACCAGGATACGAGCGCACTCCCTATTTCAGATGCACTCATCACACAATGGGAGACCGATGCGGCGACAGGCGGTACTATTAGCTCCCCTTGCCCCTACAAGATTACCGGCAGTACAACTATCGGCCCGAAAAAAATTAATTGTGACCTTGAAATTGCGACAAACGGAACCATTACGCTTGGTGGCGGTATTTGGGTATCGGGAAACATTACCATTAAAAATAATCCAACCATTAAAGTTGACCCCGCAATCGGAGGTCAAAGCGTGGCACTTATTGCTGATAATACGACAAACAGATTGACGAGCAGTACTGTTAGTATTGAGAATGGCCCCACCTTTGTTGGTTCAGGGACTGCTGGCTCATACATCCTTTTTGTTTCTCAAAATAACAGCGCTGAAACAGGGGGAGGAACCAAGGCTATCGAAGTTGAAAACACGGCGAATGGGGCGCTCCTTGTGTATGCCGGCCATGGCGAGGTCGTTCTAAAGAACAGTATTGCGCTCAAAGAAGTGACTGCGTATCGACTGCGTTTACAGAACACCGCTAATGTAACCTACGAAAGCGGTCTTGCAAGCCTCCTTTTTTCTTCGGGCCCTGGCGGTTCGTGGACTGTGAAGGATTGGTTTGAAGTAGAGTAAGTGTACGAAAACCCCGGGTTTTTCGTACACCCCACTCTCGTGGTATGATGTCATTATGAAGAAAATAATCATTGGGAACTGGAAAATGTACCCAGCAAGCATAAAAGACGCGCAGGAAAAATTTAAGGGTATCAAGAAAGTGGCGAGCACGCTTCGCAATGTGCAGACTGTTATTTGCCCCCCTTTTGTATATGTGAGTAATCTTAAAAAACTCGTAACGGGGCACCGTTGTGTGGTAGGCGCTCAAAACGTATGGTTTGAAAATGAAGGAGCCTTTACCGGCGAGGTTTCACCTGCAATGCTTGCGTCGCTTAAGCTTACGTATGTCATCATTGGACACTCTGAACGTCGCACACTCGGTGAAACCGACGAACTCGTGAATAAAAAGGTTGTTGCGGCGGTAAAAGCAGGACTCACTGTCGTACTCTGTGTCGGTGAGACTGAGCGCGACCCCGATGGTGAATACTTGAAGCATATTGCCGCCCAAGTAAAAATTGCCCTCAAGGGTATCACTAAAAAAGATCTTGCTCACCTCGTGATTGCGTATGAGCCAATTTGGGCAATCGGTAAACACGCACTTCGTGCAGCTTCAACTGACGACGCACTCGAAGTAGCTATCCTCATTAAAAAAACACTCGCAGAACTTTACAGCAAGGAGGGAAGCACGGTGGCAATTTTATACGGGGGATCAGTAGATGCAAAAAACGCGTGGGAGTTTTTGGTGAAGTCGCACGTGGACGGGCTCCTTGTTGGTCGTGCAAGTCTCGACCCAAAGGTATTCGGCGAGATTTTAAAAAGTGCTGACACTATTAAATAATAATTATGAAACAAGCAGTTCCCCCTACCATTAAGGACATCAAAGATTTGAAAGGTAAGCGCGTGGTACTCCGCCTTGACTTCAACGTGCCTATTAAAAATGGCAAGATTGTTGAAACGATGCGTATTGATAGAGTAATCCCTACAATAGAGTATCTTCGCAAGAAAAAGGCAAAGATTGTTATTCTTTCACATATTGGCAAAGATGCTTCTTCTTCACTCAAGCCTATTGTGCGCTATTTGAACAATACGATGAACGTGGGGTTTGTGCCGGACTTTCGCACTGATGCAGCACACAAGGTAGCGGATAGTCTCCCCGAGGGCGGGATAGTGGTCTTTGAAAATCTTCGCCTTGACGACCGAGAGACCTCTAACGACCCCGAGTTTGCAAAATACCTCGCGTCGTTTGGGGATATTTATGTGAATGATGCTTTCGCTGTCTCGCATCGCGCTCATGCGTCAGTCGTCGGTATTACCAAATATCTTCCCAGCTATGCCGGGTTTCTGATTGCTGATGAGATTAAAAATCTTTCTCTCGCACTTGCCCCTAAACACCCGTTCCTTTTTATTCTTGGTGGCGCAAAGTTTGACACCAAGATGCCACTTTTGAAAAAGTTTATGAAGACGGCAGACAATGTTTTTATTGGAGGGATTCTCGCCAACGATTTCTTGCGCGATATTGGTCTCGAGGTAGGGAGTTCAGTGGTGGATTCTTATAGCTTTAAACTCACCCCACTTCTCAAAAAAGGAAAGATTATCTTACCTTCTGATGTTGCCATAAAAAATATTCAAAGTAAAAAGACGATGATGAAGCATATTGATGAGGTTGAAGTAGGGGAGAGTATCGTGGACGTTGGACCTGAAACTATTAAACATCTCACGCCCATCATCAAAAAAGCAAAACTTATCGTTTGGAATGGCCCACTTGGCTACTACGAGGGAGGGTTTGATAAAGGAACCATACTTCTCTTGAATGCCATCGCAGAGAGTAAGGCAACGTCAATCATTGGAGGCGGGGACACTGCGGTTGTTGTCGAGAAACTCGGGCTTGCTGATAAATTCACGTTTGTCTCAACGGGTGGTGGTGCCACGCTTGACTACCTTGCCGACGGGAAACTCCCCGGGGTTGACGCGATCATGAAGTGTAAGAAAAGGAAGTAATACCATCCCCAAATAACCTATACACAATAATCCAAAAATTTTGGCTACGCTTTTGTAAAAATACTTCGAAATATCCCGATATTCCTCAGTATTTTTCCTTCAGCTCGCTCAAAATTTTTGAATTCTTTGCGCAAGAGTTATTTGGGGATGGTATAAACAAAAAAAGACGCGGTTGGTTTTATCCAACCGCGTCTTTTTGATAGCACTATGCTACCGTTTTCTTGCTTGTTTTCTTGGCTACTTTCTTTTTTGGTGCGGGAGAAATTGATTTCTTGATATTCTTCCAGTGTCCGTGGAGTTCTTTTACCATGGTCTCTACTTCAGCAGGATCAATATTTTTAACTGCTTTGTATTTAGCACCTACCTTGTCGACAATCATTTTGTAATCTGCCTCAGAAACATCCTTCATTTTTTCTACTCCCTCGAGTACCTCACCTTTTGCTTTAAGCATCCATCCGCGCACCTTCTTGCGGTTCTTTGCACCGTCCTTACCGTAAAGGAAATATCCTGCTGCGGCGAATGCTGCGAGTGCTGCAATCCCTGCACCTACTGCTACCTTTGCCCCTGTTGTTACTTTTTTCATATGTTAAAAATTATTTAGTATCTTTACCTTGTTTTTTTGTAGGTGCAAATGATTGCACAAAGGCAATAACATTTTGCAGCATACTTTCCCCGCGTCCGCGTATCCTCCGCCGTGCCGAGGAGGCCCCTTTTGCAAACCACTCACTTTCTTTTCGTACGATATGCGCCACCTCGCTCACATCTCGCGCTGTCCGTAATACATAAAAAAGAAGGACACCGACAAGCACAGTAAGCGCCACCACGGCAACCGTCGTGACCAAAAAGAAAATATCCATTTTTGCAAAATCATCCATAGGTACTAGAGTAGTATACTCCCAAGTGAGCAGCGTCGCAAATAGAAAAAATAGCCCTGCATCCTAACACTAAGGACACCCCTATTGCTCTCTCTGTTTTAGAATTTCCAATCTGGTACTATAGTACCAGATTGGAAATTTAGGAATAAAAAAATTGCAGGGAAGAGGATTATTAAGATATTCATCATATTTAGATTTTGAAATGTTTTTTAACACTACTGGCATCCTCGACCTCTTTTGCTGTGATTATGCGAATGTGTTTTCGCACACTAAAACATTCTCCTGCAAAATCAATTTCCTCTGCACATGGGTAGGGGGTAATGAAAACAGACTTTTGATACTGAACACATCCTAGCTTTTGAATTGCATGCCCGATGGCGCGCCGTGCAAATTTCTTGTCCTCGGGAATATCAAACATAACAATCCTCCAAAGTCCATCCCACTTATTTTGACGCGTAATAGTCATAGATTTTAGCTTGTAGCGCATCGCACGCTCTTTCCCCGTTGTGGTTAATATATAATATTCCTCGCCACGCACACACCTTCTACTTAAAAAACCACGTTTTTCAAGGCGGTCAGCTGACCTTCGAATTCTCCACTGTTCTTGAGATGACTTGGGTCCAAAGTATTTGAATAGCTGTACAGCATTTGGCATAGTGACCGCCACCGCAAGCACCCCCATCACCAAAAGTGTCGAGAGTACCATTTCTACGACCTCCTCTTTTGTTGTATCTTTGATCGCCATATTATGGTAAGGATAGCATAATCTCCAATTTGGTACTATAGTACCAAATTGGAGATTATTGAGGAAAGAGGGAGTTAGGGGTTGAGCGGGTGTTTGACGAAGGTGGTAGGGGGGGCTATACTAGAGGTATTAGTAATCAAGAGTTAAAGCCCGAAAATATGGAACCAAAATTTGAACAACCGAAACAGTATACGTCGGAGGAGATTGCAGAGATGGAAAAGTCGCGCACGATTTCGGATGCAGAGCTTTTGATTGGCGGGGCGGAGTATTCTATAAATGAGAAAGGAGAGAAGGAGAATTTGTTAGTGACAGAGAAGCAAAAAAAACTCCTTCAATGAAGAAATAAAAATTAAAGAAAATCCAAAAGCAGAAGCTGTTCTTCAAAGTATCGAAGAACAGCATATTCAGGCAGGAGACCTAGTGGTTATTTACCTGGTTGAGCCTAATGAATCTTCAGACACGTTTTATCACGGTAGCCTCGACAATGGTGTTAGTGTTATGACAGGACATAATAAAGTGAAAGGGATAGTACGCGAGATTTCAGAAGGGTTTATTAAAATATATGCAGACAGAAGTGACTTAAGTTCGCAAGATGCTTTTATAAAATCTCCAGACCTTCAGCTGTTTCTAGGCACTATTGAAAAGATTGAAAAGAGAAAGAGTTTTACATAAATCGAATTCCTTGAGTACCAGATTTATACAAAACTCACATCAAAATGCACATGCTAGAGGTACATTTTGATTTTATGGGAGACTTCAACTGCTTCACCGTCGCGGTAGTCGCGCGCTCCGTGCCAGTGGGTGAAGCCGTCACCAGAGAAGCGGGGGACGATGTGGAGGTGGGTGTGGAAAATGATTTGGCCGGCAACGGGCTCGTTGTTCATTTCGATGTTGATGCCGTCGGCACCGGTTGCTTCTTTTACGGCGACGGAAAGTTTCTTTACTATCACCATTGTGTGTGCAAGGGTTTCATCAGGAGTGTCATAAAGATTCACTGAGTGTTCCTTTGGGATGACGAGAGTATGGCCGATATTTACGGGATGAATGTCCAAAAAGGCGATGACGGTGTCATCTTCGTACACCTTTTGGGCGGGAATTTCCCCGGCAATAATTTTACAAAATAGGCAGTCGTTCATATGTGAATAGTATACACCAAAAAACTAAGGGCGGGTCTTAAATGCAAATTCCCAAGGCCCGCCCTTAGTTTTTTGGTGTATGGTACAATGCCCATAATGTCACCTGATCTATCGACCTACCCTGACCTTGTTCAGGCGCTTCTCAAAAAGCGCGGGATTACTACGGCTGAAGCGGCGGATAAATTTCTGAATCCTAGTTTCGAGCGAGACGTGCGCGACCCGTTCGGAATTCTAAATATGGAGCGGGCAGTGGAGCGCATTCTGCGCGCGATTGACGCTGGTGAACGCATTGCGGTTTATGCCGATTATGATTGTGACGGTATTCCTGGTGCCACACTTTTTAATGATTTTTTGCGAAAGATTAAGTATGAAAATTTTGAGGTGTATATTCCACACCGTAATACCGAGGGGTATGGACTTAATAATAGAGCGCTCGATGTGCTCGCGTCTCGTGGGGCAACGCTGGTTATTACGATTGACTGCGGTATCGCCGACGTGGAGGAGGCGGCGCACGCAATTGCTCTCGGTATTGATCTCATTATTACTGACCATCATTTACCGCAAGACATTCTTCCGAAAGCGTACGCCATTGTGAATTCAAAACAGGCAGGGGATACATATCATGACAATATGCTCTGTGGGGCAGCGGTCGCGTGGAAGCTCGTGTCGGCACTTTTGGCGAAACGTGGGGAGGTATGGGGTGTGCCCGCAGGCTGGGAAAAGTGGCTGCTCGATATGGCAGGACTTTCGACGATTGCCGATATGGTACCCCTTCAAAATGAAAATCGCGCACTCGCGAAATATGGACTGACCGTGCTCCGCAAGTCGCGTCGCCCCGGACTTCTGGCGCTTCTCGCAAAGATGGACATGGTACAAGGAAATATTGTTGAGGATGATATTGGTTTTATGATAGGCCCCCGCATCAATGCAGCAAGCCGTATGGGGGAGCCGATGGACGCATTCCGACTCCTTTCGGCGGAGACGCATGAAGAGGCCGAAGAGTATGCAGACAAGCTCATTCATTTGAATGATGCCCGCAAGGGGATGGTGGCAGGTATGGTCAAAGAGGCGCGCAAACATCTTGAGGTGCGTGAGCTGCGCGAGGTTATTGTTATCGGTAATCCATCGTGGAAGCCAGGACTCGTGGGACTCGTGGCATCGAATCTTGTGGAGGCGTATTCACGCACCGTGTTTGTGTGGGGGCGCACCGAGGACGGTGTGATCAAGGGATCATGTCGTTCAGATGGCACGGTGAATGTGGTGGAACTGATGACGAGTGTGCGCGAAGGAGTGTTTGCAGGGGTGGGGGGTCACGAGGAAGCAGGAGGTTTTTCTGTTTCAAATGATTTCATTCACACCCTCGAGGATGAGCTCGTGAATGTGTACCAAAAAGTGCGCAAAGAAAAGGAAGAGGCACAACTCTCGATTGATGCAATCGTCACGCTCTCCGAAGTGAATTGGTCAACGTGGAAGATTGTCGAGCAGTTTGCGCCATTTGGTATGGGAAATCCGAAACCTACATTTTTATTTGAAGGAGTGCGTATCATTGCACCGCGCCGATTTGGAAAAGAGAATGCACATCTCGAACTTTCATTTGAGGGATCGCTCGTAAAAGCGATAGCATTTTTTGCAGAAGGAGAAATGTACGGTGCTCTCAATAGTGGCGATATTGTTGACCTCACGGCGACGATGGAGGTCAACACGTTCCGTGGGAAGAGAGAGCTCAGGTTACGGATTGTGAATGTTGTAAAAAAAGCGTAAACTAAAAAAATGAAACTTCCAGAAATAATTATTTACACTGACGGTTCGTCGAGGGGCAATCCTGGACTCGGGGGATGGGGTACGATGGTCGCGACTGAGGAGCTTGTTGTCGAACTTGGCGGGGGAGAGAATCACACGACGAACAATCGGATGGAGCTCATGGCGGCAATTGCGTCACTTTCATTTGTGCGCGACCTCGGCAACGCGTACACCATCGACATGCGTGCTGACTCAAGCTATGTCATCAACGGTATCACCAAGTGGGTCATCGGGTGGGAGCGCAACGGATGGATGAACAGCAAAAAAGAAGCGGTGCTCAACCGCGACCTCTGGGAAGAACTTGCGCGTGCCGTAAGTGATTTGCAAATGAGCGGATCAAAAATTTCATGGCGCTACACCCCTGGGCATAGTGGCATCCCCGGCAACGAACGTGCGGATGTCATTGCGACCGAATATGCCGATGGTACAAATCCAAAACTTTTTGATGGTGCTCGCGCGGAATACGATATTGATCTCGACAATCTCGAAGTTGATGCAAAGAGCCCTAAACAAAAAAAATCACCTGAAGAAAAAGCTCGTCAAAAAATGAAAGCATATTCATATGTGAGTTTGGTTGGTGGTAAGCTCATGAAACACACAACGTGGGCCGAGTGTGAAAAAAGAGTAAAAGGTATGTCGGGAGTAAAGTTTAAAAAAGCGGTTAGTGCTGATGACGAGCGCGCAATCTGTAGTTCGTGGGGTGTGTAGGAATAAAAATTTTTATGGTAAAACAAAACGGCTATCATTTTTATGATAGCCGTTTAACGCTTTGGTGACGCTAATTTTTTGATGAGCACCGTGCGCTGTTTTTCAACAGCGAGGGACGATGAAAGCTTCATCGAAACCTCTGTTGCATTTTTAAGAAAGATGCGCGTACGGTGGTGGACAGCGGGAACCCATTCTCTTAAGTCATCGTCTCGGTAGCGTACCCCGGGAAGGACTACTGTGCCAAATTTAATATTACTTTTATCTTGTATATAGAACTGCCACTCGACGAGGGATGCCCCGAACCACTGATCTTTTCTAAGCTCGCGAGCTACGTTTGTCCATGACTCATTTTTACCAAGAACACAGAGAGCAATCGTGATGGATGTGCCCATCTTAAGCGGTGTTTTTTGGTGATAGTTTTTTATGAAGCCATCCGTTACCTCATCGCGGTCGTCGTATGGGACAAGAATATCTTTTGCGGCCACAATCTTTCCTGCAGAGAATGTCCTACTGTGCTCGATCTTCATGGGGAACCTCTTTAGTTGATGTCTTTTAGAATGGTAGCAGATGGGCGGTCTTTTACAAAACGCGGTAGAATGTGAGGAATGTCCACGAAGTATTTTTATGGTTTCATAATTAGTTTCATTGCTGGAGTCGCATTTGAAGAAATTGTTGGCTTAGGGTTCTCTTTTGCCACTCTTTGTGTCACCCTTGCGGTTGTGTTACTTCTAGTGCGGGGAGCGACGAAGGTGTCCCCGAGGAGTTTTTTGGTTTCATTTGTTCTTCTTGGTTGCGCGCTTGGTGTGTTTCGGCTTGATGTTTCGCAGGTGAAACAAAACGCACACACGCTCGATTCTTTGGTTGGCAGGACGGTAAATATTAAGGGTATCGTGATTGAAGAGCCAGATGTCCGAGAGACGTATACCAACATTGTCCTTGAGACGAAGGATGTTTCTCAAGAACAAACGCGGGTAATGGTGCGTGTCCTTGAGCACCCGTCTTTTCGGTATGGTGATGAAGTAGAGTTTGTGGGCAAGGTTGTGACGCCCAAAAATTTCACTTCGGGGGATAAGGGAAAAGCTTTTGACTACGTTGCATATCTTGCGAAAGATGATATCCACTACCAAATGTATTTTCCCAAGCTTGTTGCTGTTTCGCACGACCAAGGAAACATCGTGCGCGAAAAACTCCTTGCATTCAAAGAAGCACTTATGAAAAATATTGCACACATGATTCCTGAGCCTGAGGCATCTCTTGCGGGAGGAATTCTCCTCGGTGCAAAGCAGTCGCTTGGTGATGAGTTGCTGCAAAAATTTCGTGAAACAGGAGTCGCGCATATTGTCGTGCTCTCGGGGTATAACATTGCGGTTGTGGCGGGGGTGGTCTCTCGTATGGTGATGTTTTTGCCGCTCACTCTTCGGCTCACAATGAGCGCTCTCGGTATTGCTTTGTTTGCGGTTATGGTCGGGGGAGGTGCGACAGTTGTGCGCGCAACGATAATGGCACTCGTGGTGATTCTTGCTCGTGTTCTCGGTCGAGAGAATGACGCGCTCCGCGTCCTGGTGTTTGCCGGTGGGTTAATGGTTCTTGTGAACCCCATGATACTTTTGCACGATGTTTCATTTCAGCTTTCTTTTACGGCTACACTGGCGATTGTTGTGCTCGTGCCCACTATTGAAAAACATTTTTCTTGGATCTCGTCACGAGTACTTCGCGAGATTGTGGTGACCACTACCGCAACACAAGTTTTTGTGCTCCCGCTCATTCTCTACCATATGGGAAGCGTGTCACTGGTCGGATTTATTTCAAATATCTTCATTCTTCCTGTGGTACCCATTGCCATGCTTGCCGTCTCTCTCGTCGCCGCACTTGCGTGGGTGCCACTCTTGGGGAGTGCCTGTGCCTTTGTTGCATATGCGGTGCTCGCATATGTTGTCATCGCGGTCGAGTTTTTTGCTCGCGCACCCTACGCGTCGCTTTCAGAAATTTCGTTCCCTCTTTGGATGCTCGCCACCGCATACTTTTTGCTTGGATATTTTATTACAAAAAAATTCCCTCGGTCAGAGGGAACAAAAAATACTGACTATGAATTTTAAAGAAACCACACTTCCTTGTTTTTTTATTTCGTTAAAATCTCCAATTTGGTACTATAGTACCAAATTGGAGATTTTAACGAAATCCTTTGATTTTATAATTTGCATATTATTTTTCAATTTCACGCGTAATTTCGTCGCTCTCGAGATAGCGGTAAAAAAGAAAGAGGACAATGGCAGCGATAGCAACGAGGATGAGTGCATATTTACCAAACATGTCGGAGGACTTGCCAAAAAAGTATCCAATAGAGATGAAGCCGAGTGACCAGATGAATGATGCGACGAACATGAGTGTCGCGAACACACCGCGATGCATTTTACCAAGACCGGCAGGAATAGGAACGAACACTTTGATGGCAGGAAGAAGTTTGCCGACAAAAATGAACCACGCACCTTTTTTGTGGAATGCCGCTTCAACCTTGGCGAGCTCTCGCACCGGAAAAAGTTTCATGCGAGAGACAAACGCACGACCGTGTTTACGGACGAGTTCGTAGAGAATAATATTCCCAATCGTGTTGCCGAATGCACCGACGATGGCGACAGGGAGAAGTATTAGGTTGCCTTGTGCGATGAAGTATCCTGCGATGATGTAGAGTACCTGACTCGAAGGGAATGACACGGAACCGTTTGCAATCATTAAGAGAAAGATGGCGAGGTAACTGCCGCTCTCTATGAGGAGCTCGATGTTTATGTCAGGCATGCTGTCATAATAGCATGATGGAGTTTTTTTCTCGCTTTTTCCCTAACTATCATCTATTCGTAGTCATGACTACGAATAGATGATAGTTAGGGAAATCTCGATAATTGCGTAAGGGATGGTACCATAGGGGTATGTTAAATAGTTTCTATACCCAAGACACTAACCAGGCGCTTCGAAAGCTCAGGGTTCAGTATGGAGTGTTGGGAATTTTTCTTGTTGCGAACATTTTTATTTGGACGGCAGTCGTGCGCGCAGACAGAGCAGGAGTGCTTACGGTTGCGTTCCTTGATATCGGACAGGGTGATGCTATTTACATTGAAGCACCAAACGGCAATCAAATGCTTATTGATGGCGGACCATCGTCGGGGGTTGTGCTCCGGGCCCTTGGGAAGGTGATGCCGTTTTATGATCGCTCCATTGACCTCGTCATTGCGACGCATCCTGACCAGGATCATGTGGGTGGGTTGCCTGCCGTGCTTGGTCGTATGAATGTCGCTAATATTGTGACAACGGAAAATATTTCTGATACAGGCGCGTACGCCGCATTTGAAGAGGCAATACTTTCAGAACACGCACGACGTATTCGTGCGCGCACGGGGGAGCGCATTATTCTTGATAAAGGTGTCGTCCTTGAGATTTTGTTTCCCGACCGTAATACGCGGGGCTGGGAGACCAATACAGGGTCCATTGTCGCGCGACTATCGTATGGCGATACATCATTTTTATTGACGGGCGACTCACCGCTGGCAATAGAGAAGTATTTGGTAGGTAAAAAGGGCGGAGCGCTTCATGCTACCGTCCTCAAACTTGGCCATCACGGCTCGCGCACCTCAAGTTCTCGAGAGTTTCTGTCGGCGGTCAACCCAGAATACGCCATTATTTCTGCAGGACTGAATAATAAGTATGGGCACCCCCATAAAGAGGTCACGGACCTGCTCGACGAACTGAAAATCCCCGAACTCTCAACCATTGACCATGGAACGATTGTTTTCAAAACCGATGGTGAGGATATGCGCGTGGAGTAACACCACTTGGGAGTTCGACTCCCAAGTGGTGTTGATTTAGTTGTACACAGTTATTTTCAATAATTTGCTTGCCAAGGGTACAGGGGGGGGGCTATACTAAAGGGTATGAATAAACACATTTTCCAATCCGCCAAGGTCATCTTACTCGCCCTAGTACTCTCCATCGGTATCTCCTACGTCTCCGCCTGGACGGCACCTACCGTCACCCCACCCAATGGTAATGTAGCCGCACCCCTTAATGTAAGCAACACCGCACAAACCAAAGCAGGCAACATAACCGCAAACTACCTCATTGCTTCAAGTGAATCCAATGCACCAGTATTTAAGGATTCAAACGATTCGTCATATTTTCTGAACCCCAACGGGGACTCAATCCTTAGCAGTATTTATGCAACCAAAATCTGTTTTGGTGCTGACTGCAAGACGGCATGGCCTTCAGGAGGCGCTACCTATTCTGCAGGGAACGGCCTCTCTCTTACCGGTACCACCTTTTCAACTAACACCACCCAAACACAAGCTCGTGTTTCGGGGAATTGTGCCGTAGGCTCAAGCATTAGAGTTATCAATATGGACGGGACGGTATCGTGTGAGGCGGATGATGTGGGGGCAGGGGGAATGATGGTTTTTGCTGGGGACGGTTGCACTACGTGCCCTTACGGAGAATTCGAGGTGCCGGGTGGTTCAGCTTGTAAAGTAAAAGAATTTTCAGGAACCATTAGAGGAATATTGGTAGCGGGTACGGCTTGCCGACTGGATGGACCTGGTTCGATACCGTATGTGTTCTGGAGTTATTAATAAGGTTAAGGTTAAAAGAGCCATTAAAAGGGTCAGGAGCCTTTGTTTGTGGATATGGGGTTTAAACGTTGGACAAGTAAGTGAATTGAAAAACCCCGCCAATTGGCGGGGTTTTTGATGGGGAGTTTTACACAAACCTAATCTCGGTGTGCTTGCCGGCCTTCATGCACTTGGTGCAGATCTTGATGCGTGAGCCATCAGCAAGAGGCGCCCACTGAAGATTGGGGTATTTGCGGAGCATTCCCGTAGGGTTGTATTTGGTAGCACGGACGCGGTTCGAGTAGCGACCGGTGATGATGGTTCCTTTATTGCAGGTTGGACAGACTTTTGCCATATATGTATTTCTTAACTAGTCGGCTTATGCTATCATATATTCTACATTATGCAAGTCGAAACACTTTTTTTCCTCGTTATCCTCATTTTTTCGGTCATTATTCACGAAATAGCTCATGGTTATGTAGCTGAAATGCTTGGAGACCCCACCGCGCGCCTCGCGGGACGCCTCACCCTCAATCCTGTTCGTCATATCGATCCCCTTGGTTCAATTATTGTCCCCGCACTGATGCTTATTGGTTCGGGAGGCTCTTTTGCCTTTGGTTGGGCAAAGCCCGTGCCTTATAACCCTTACAATTTAAGGAACCAAAAGTGTGGAACGGTGCTTGTAGGAGCGGCTGGCGCGCTTGCCAATCTCCTCATCGCCCTCATTTTTGGCCTCATGATTCGCTATCATGCAGAACTCGGTATTATTCCAGGAACTCCATTTTTTGAGATTATTGGTACCATTACCTTCCTCAATATCGTTTTGGCGGTCTTTAATATGATTCCTTTTCCTCCTCTCGACGGCGCAAAGGTGCTCTTTTCAGTCTTGCCATACCGTTTTCAGCAAGTCCATGACTATTTAGAGCAAAACTGGCTCCTTTTTATCGTTTTTGTGTTCTTTTTTGCACAGTACATCATTCAGCCAATCTCAAGCTTCCTTCTGATGGTCATTACGGGGTTCAGTATTTAGTTTCAAAAGAAACAGGAATAAGAAGGACTTGCAATTTTTTGCGCTCCATAGTAGAGTAGTCATCACATATGCCGTCTTCGAAGGTGGCTAAATAATTTATTAGCGACGTAGAGTGAGAGAAATGGAAAGTACTCTTTTCATTTCCGAGCCGAGGAGCTAATATTGTACCAAATTTATATCATATGCCAACAGTAAGCCAATTAACCAAGCGTCCCCGCAAGACTCCTGTAAAGAAGTCTCGTTCTCAGGCGCTCCTCAAGAGCTTTAATAGTGTTTTGAACAAGCCGGTGTACCACAATTCACCATTCAAGCGTGGCGTTTGTACAAAAGTAACAACTACTACTCCAAAGAAGCCTAACTCGGCTCTTCGCAAGATCGCCCGCGTTCGCCTTACGAACGGTATGGAAGTCACCGCCTACATTCCAGGAGAGGGCCACAAACTCCAGGAACACTCAGTGGTTATGATTCGTGGAGGTCGCGTAAAGGACCTCGGCGGTGTACGTTATCACATTGTACGCGGTCGTCTTGATGCTACTCCCGTTGAGAAGCGTCGCAAGGGTCGCAGTCAGTACGGTGCAAAACGCCCTAAGGCAGGTGCTCCAGCAGCAAAGAAATAATATCTAATATATGCGCAGAAAAGTAACTAATCGTAATATTCCTAACGCCGACATTATGTACGGCTCGGTTAAAATTGAGAAGCTCATCAACTATGTGATGGAGGCTGGCAAGAAAAACACCGCACGCAGTATCGTGTACGGTGCCCTTGATATCATCAAGGAAAAGAACAAGGAGATTGAACCTCTTGAGGTTTTTGAACTTGCGGTAAAGAACGCTGGCCCCCTTATGGAGATCCGTTCACGCCGCGTTGGTGGTGCAAACTACCAGGTTCCTCGCGAGGTTCGTCCAGAGCGCCGCTTTGCCCTCGCTATGCGTTGGATTATCAACGCTGCACAGGCAAAGAAAGGCCGCCCAATGCGTGAGAAACTTGCAGATGAACTTCTCGCTGCTTCAAAGAACGAAGGTGAGGCAGTAAAGAAGAAGGAGAATACGCACAAGATGGCAGAGGCTAACAAGGCTTTCGCTCACTTCGCTTGGTAAAAAATACGTAATTTGAGCGCAGCGCTTCGTTGCCTGCGGGTATGAACCCACCCGCAGTACTTCATGTACAGCTCGTGGGTATCATACCCTTGTCGCCTCGCGCTGCATCTCAAATAACGTATTTTTTGTAGGATTGAAATTTTTGTGAGGATTGGCGCCTTGTCTTCCACTCAAAATTTCGCGTCCTTGGGTTGGTTTTGGTTCCCGACTTTTAACTTTAGACTTTTAACTTTTAGACTTAATTATTATGGACAGAGATTACCCGTTGGAGAAAGTGCGCAATTTTGGAATCATCGCTCACATCGATGCAGGCAAGACGACAACGTCTGAGCGTATTTTGTTTTACACGGGTATGACCCACAAGATCGGTGAGGTTCACGAAGGTGAGACCACGACCGACTGGATGGAGCAGGAGCGTGAGCGCGGTATTACGATTACTGCCGCAGCTATTACGTGTTTCTGGAACAAGACGGACATGCCTAAGGCTCAAGAGAACCTTTCGCGTTTTAATATTATTGATACCCCGGGCCACATCGACTTTACCGTAGAAGTAAAGCGTTCACTCCGTGTACTCGACGGCGCGGTAGTCGTGTTCGACGGTGTTGCTGGCGTAGAGCCACAGTCAGAGACCAACTGGCGTTATGCCGACGAGGCGAGTGTTCCACGTATTTGTTTCATCAACAAGCTTGATCGTACCGGCGCTTCTTTTGACCGTTCATACGCATCAATTCTTGATCGTTTGAATACCAAGGCAGTTCGTATGCAGATTCCTATGGGACTTGAAGATGAATTTGCCGGCGTGGTAGACCTCCTCAAAATGAAAGCCTACAAATTTGAGGGCGAGATGGGAATCAATGTTGTCGAGATGGAAATCCCTGAAAAATTTCAGGCAGAAGCAAAGAAGTTCCGCGGTGAACTCATCGAGCGTATCGTTGAGAATGACGAAGTTTTGATGACTGACTACCTTGAAGGGAAAGAGATCCCTATGGATGTTTTGAAAGCAACACTCCGCAAAGCAGTAATCAACAACGAAATCTTCCCCGTATACGCAGGCTCAGCTTTGAAGAACAAAGGAGTACAACTCGTTCTTGACGCGGTGGTTGACTACCTCCCTTCGCCACTCGACATTCCTGCGGTACACGGTATTGATCCTCGCACGGGCGAGACCATCGACCGCCACCCATCTGACAAAGAGCCGTTTGCAGCACTTGCGTTCAAGCTCCAAGCAGATCCATTCGTGGGACAGCTTACGTTCTTCCGTGTGTACTCAGGTACCGTAGAAGCAGGCTCATATATTTACAATGCAACGACCGGAGACAAGGAGCGTGTAGGCCGTATGGTGCGCCTTCAGGCAGATGCTCGCGAGGAAGTAAAGAAAGTGTACGCTGGTGAGATTGCCGCAATGGTTGGTCTCAAAAACACGAGAACTTCACACACACTTTGTGACGAAGCAAATCCTATTATTCTCGAGGAAATCAAATTCCCTGAGCCAGTTATCTCTCTCCGTATCGAGCCAAAAACAAAAGCGGACCAGGAGAAGATGGGTATGGCGCTCAAGAAACTCGCGGACGAAGATCCAACCTTCCGTATTTCAACCGACGAAGAGACGATGGAAACTATCATCTCGGGTATGGGTGAGCTTCATCTCGAAATTCTTGTTGACCGTATGAAGCGTGAGTTCAACGTGGAAGCAAACGTGGGCAAGCCACAGGTTGCTTACAAGGAGACCATCACGAAAGAGGCTGAAGGGGAATGTAAGTACATCAAGCAGACGGGTGGACGCGGTCAGTACGGTCATGTCAAGATTCGCATCAAGCCAATCGACAAGACCATCAAGATTGAGGACCTTCCAAAGAACGTCAAGCGTCGCGACGACCACTTCGAGTTCGTCAACGCCATCAAGGGTGGTGTCATTCCTCAAGAGTTTATTCCGCCAGTAGAAAAGGGTATTATCGAGGCGATGGACCGCGGTGTACAGGCTGGTTACAAAGTGGTAGATATTTCAGCCGAGTTGTACGATGGTTCGTTCCATGATGTTGACTCGTCAGAAATCGCCTTCAAGATTGCTGCCTCACAGGCATTCCAGGAAGCAGTTCGCCGTGCCGGCCCGGTTATCCTCGAGCCTATTATGAAGGTTGAGATTGTTATGCCCGAGCAGTTCATGGGTGACGTTGCCGGTAACCTCTCGTCAAAGCGTGCACAGATTGAAGGCATGGGCGAGCGCGGTATGATGAAAGTGTTGACCGCACAGGTTCCTCTTTCAGAAATGTTCGGCTATACGACATCTCTCCGCTCAATGACCGAAGGACGTGCGTCATCAACGATGGAGTTTGATCACTACGATATTGTCCCTGCAAACGTTGCACAGACGATTATTGACGCAAGGAAGTAAAGTCCACTCGCCGCTCCCTTTCCTGGTGCACGCATAATTTTTGCTAAAAATTTGCTCTGCTCGCGCCAGTCGCACTTGCGCAAGGCACCAGAAAATGAAACGTCTCGCTCTGAAAGGAATACAAAAATCCTCCGCCGTACGGCGGATTTTTGATTTGACATTGTATGTACGGTGTATATACTTACCTCATGACTACACTCAATGTACGTATTGATGAGAAAGTTAAAGAAAGAGCGATGGCGATACTCGCTGAACGCGGACTCAATCTCTCCACAGGCATCAATGTGTTCTTGCGCCAGGTAATCGAGGAAAAAGGTCTGCCTTTTATACCTGGAGATAGTGCTTTTTTGAGAAAAAAGTATGACCGAGAGGTTGTTTTTGCAAAAAAGGGCAAGACCTACAAAAACGCAAAAAGTCTAATGGCTGCAGCTCTTAAATAAGTTCAATATGTACGAGCTCGCTTTTGCTAAATCCTTCAGGACGTCAATCAAGAGGTTGTCACAATCAAAAGACAGTAGGATAATAAGTGCCAGACTCGAGGTTGTTGTCGAGAGCATTAGGCAGAGAAAAACCATCGACAGAAAGTATAAAGATCACGCTCTCCGTGGGGAATATCTTGGATACCGAGAATGCCACATCAAGCCCGATGTTTTGCTTTTGTATGAAGTAGATGAACAAATGCTTTTGGTGACGTTGGTCAATATTGGCTCACATTCTGAACTGTTTGGTTCATAAATATATTGTAGTATACTCAGTATTATCCAATGTTATGACAAACGAACAGAAAAGAGTATTTATTGTTGAAGATGATGAACATTTGGCAAAAGTGTACGCGGTGAAGTTTTCTCAAGAAGGAATTGCAACCTCATTTGCAGGGACGGGGGAGGGTGCCGTTTCGCGCATTGCGGCAGAAAAGCCTGACCTTATCATTCTCGACCTTATGATTCCCCGAAAAGACGGATTTACGGTTCTCGAAGAGATTAAAAAAGACCCATCTCTGGCAACAATTCCTGTGCTCATACTTTCAAATCTTGGACAGTCCTCTGATAAAAAGCGTGCGCTCGACCTGGGCGCGAGTGATTATATGGTTAAAATCGAGCATTCGGTGCAAGAGGTGTTTGATAAGGCAAAAAGCTACCTCGGTAAGTAGTCCACGACAGGCGTGGATTCTGACCATTGTTGACTCAGGCTTTAGGCAGCTACGCTACAGATTGTTTCATTGAAACGGATAGAGACACCAAGGAGTGGCGCTGATATTTCCTAGGCAATTGTAGTTTGAGCTCCCCGTTCCCTCGTTTACCCACCGCATATTTGCCCTTGTGCAAATGCCATTTAGTCTGGTAAGGCATATATATAGAGGGCCGTAAAATTGTTCACTCAGATAGGTTACTGGTTTTGCGGTTGGGAATGTTGGTAGATATGTTTCAAGTGCTGTTTTTAGCCCAGAGTTCTCCCAATAAGAGGAGTTTGAAGTGCAAAAACCATCTGGTGGATAAGATCCGAGACAGTAGGTACTTACCGTGTCTCCTGGGTCAGGGAGTCCACCACTAGGGCTATTGAGTCGATAAAGCTCTATGGCGTTGCGGTACTCCCTCGCAACAGAAAGAACTTGTGTATTTGTGGCTTTTTGCCGTGCGGTGTTTACTGCACTCAAGACGACTGACGAGAGTAAACTCACAATAGATATAACGACAAGGAGCTCTATCAGAGTGAATCCCGATTGCCGCATTTGCTTCATATTTGAAATTATAGTCTACTAAGAAATAAAGACCAAATTATGGCACCCCGTCGCGCCCAAGCCCTTGACTATTATTGTCATTCTGGTAAGATATCTCCTGTATCGCACTAATTTGTTTTTGCGGTACTTTTTTATCAGTTTTACTTAATTTTCTCTTGTAATTAAAGGTTTGTCGGGATTTCTCGTGTCCAAACCTTTTATTACAAGAACAACAAACATATGGCAGAAGCATTCGATCGTTCCAAGCCGCACGTTAACGTCGGTACTATTGGTCACGTTGATCACGGCAAGACAACCCTTACAGCGGCTATCTTGAACGTGCTCAACCTTAACGGAAAGACGGTAAAGATGAAGTCAGTTGACCAAATCGACTCAGCGCCTGAGGAAAAGGCCCGCGGTATTACAATCGCGCTTTCACACAACGAGTACTCAACTGATGCACGTCACTACGCGCACATCGATGCTCCAGGTCACGCTGACTATATCAAGAACATGATCACGGGTGCCGCACAGATGGACGGCGCTATCCTCGTGGTTGCTGCAACGGACGGTGTTATGCCCCAGACACGAGAGCACATCCTCCTCGCAGAGCAGATTGGTGTTCCAAAGATCATTGTATTCCTCAACAAATGCGATATGGTTGATGACCCAGATCTTATTGAGCTCGTTGAAGAAGAAGTTCGTGACCTTTTGACCAAGTACCACTTTGATGGCAAGAACGCACCGGTTATCCGTGGTTCAGCTCTCAAGGCAGTTGAGGCTACCTCAGCTGACGACGAGTGGGCAAAGAAGATCATGGATCTTGCAAACGCACTCGACACCTACGTTCCTGTTCCAGAGCGCGACACGGCAAAGGCATTCCTTATGCCAGTAGAAGACGTATTCTCGATCGAAGGTCGTGGTACGGTGGTTACTGGTCGTATTGAGCGCGGTGTTATCAAGGTTGGTGAAGAAGTTGAAATCGTTGGTATCAAAGACACGGTAAAAACAACCGTTACCGGTATCGAAATGTTCAACAAGTCACTCCAGGAAGGTATGGCAGGCGACAACGCCGGCATCCTTATCCGTGGTATCAAGAAGGAGGACATTACTCGTGGCCAGGTTCTTGTAAAGCCAGGCTCAGTAACTCCTCACACCGAGTTCGAGACTGAAGTATACGTACTTTCAAAGGAAGAAGGTGGACGTCACACGCCATTCTTTAACGGTTACAAGCCTCAGTTCTACATCCGTACAACGGACGTAACGGGTGATACAAGCCTCCCTGAAGGTACCGAAATGGTTATGCCAGGCGATACGGTTAAGCTTAAAGTTAAGCTCATTGTTCCCGTTGCTATTGAAGAGCAGCAGCACTTCGCTATCCGCGAGGGTGGACGTACGGTAGGTGCCGGCGTTGTTACTAAGATCATCGCCTAACTAGTAAAAAAGGAAGGTCTGGCCTTGAGAATTTGGGCTAAGGCCAGACCTTGATAACCTCTATGACAAAATCTGTAAAAGAAAAAGATGTAACTCACAAGCTCCGCATTCGTGTGCGTGCGTATGAGAACAAAGTGCTCGACAACTCAGTCAAGCAGATCATCGACACCGCACTTCGCTATGATGCAGAGGTCTTGGGGCCAACCCCACTTCCTACCGAGATCAAGAAGTACACCGTCTTGCGCTCAACGTTCATTTACAAGAATGCACGCGAGCAGTTTGAGATGCGTATTCACAAACGCTTGATTGACATCTTGAATCCTGCGGCAAAGGTTATCGAGGCACTCACAAACCTCTCACTTCCGTCTGGTGTCAGCATCGACGTGAAGATGATGTAGCTAGCGCTTCGCGCAAGTCAAAAGTTCAAAGTCAAAAAGTCGAAAAGTCGAAAGTAGGTGCGACAAAAGTTGATTATTAAAATACCAACAATCACATGCAAATGTAGATTGCAATGGTTACCGTAAATTACCGTTATGAAATTTATTCTAGGAAGAAAAGAAAATATGGTGACGTTCATCGGCAACGATGGATTGGCTACTGCCGCAACGCTTCTTGCTGTTGGGCCAGTAGTTATCACCCAAATCAAGAACAAAGCTACTGACGGCTACGAAGCCGTACAGATTGGTTTTGGTACCCGTGCTGCAAAGAATATTTCGAAGGCAGTGCAGGGTCATACCAAGGACCTCGGCTCGTTTGCTGAGATTCGTGAGTTCCGTGTTGACGACTCAAGCGCATGGGAAAAGGGAGACACGCTTGATGCCTCACTCTTCACCGTAGGTGACGAGGTGACCATCTCGGGTACTTCAAAAGGTAAGGGCTTTCAGGGTGTGGTCAAGCGTCACGGGTTCCACGGAGGTTCACGTACGCACGGCCAGAAGCACTCGGAGCGTGAACCAGGCTCGATTGGTTCAACCGGTCAGCAGAAGATCTCAAAAGGTCGTCGCATGGGTGGCCGTATGGGTAGCGATCGCACCACGATCAAAGGTTTGCGTGTACTTGGGGTCGACACTACCAACAACAAGATCCTCGTATCAGGCTGCGTGCCTGGTATCAAAGGGGCCCTTCTAGAAATTAAGGCATAATACATACTACTATGGAAGCAATCGTATACAGCACAAAGGGTAAAGAAGCAAGAAAAGTTGCCTTAAATGAAAAGATTTGGGGTCTCTCATGGAACGCCGACCTCGTACATCAGGTGGTTACTTCGATGCGCGCAAATGCACGCACAGGTACTGCTGCAGCAAAAACACGTAGCGATGTATCGGGTGGTGGCAAAAAGCCATGGGCACAGAAGGGTACTGGTCGCGCACGTCACGGTTCAAGCCGTTCACCTATTTGGCGTCACGGAGGTGTGACCCATGGTCCACTCGCTGAGAAAGACTACAGCAAGAAAATCAACAAGAAGGTACGCGCCAAGGCACTTTACACCGTTCTCTCGGAGAAGCTCCGCAAGGGCGAGATTATGTTTGTTGATGATATTGTTATGAAGGCGCCAAAGACCAGCGAGGCAAAGGTAATTCTTACCAATCTCTCAGAGGTTAAAGGTTTTGAGAAACTCATCACCAAAAAGCGCAATGCGGCGTACTTCGCAATGGCTGAAAAGTCAGAGGTAGCAGCAAAGAGCTTTGCAAACTTCGGCAGCATTGATTTCGATGATGTAAAGAACATGAACCCTATCGATCTCTTGAACCACAAGTACATTGTAATCGTAAGCCCAGAAGCAGCGGTCGGCTTCATTGAGGGTAAGATTGCAGCTAAATAACAATACTTCTATGGCTATTTTCCAAAAAACAACAGAAAAGAAGGTTGCAAAGAAACAGAACGAGAGCAGTCTTGGCGCTCGTGCAGACGCACTCGTGCGCCCACACATCACCGAAAAAGCAGCAATCCTTGCAGAAAAGGGAACCTACGTTTTTGTAGTTTCACCAAAGACCAACAAGATCGAGATTGCCAAGGCAGTCGAGATACTTTACGGTGTTACTGCCGTCAAGGTAAACATCGTAAACCTCCCTGACACCAACGTTTTTGTACGCAATCGTCGTGGCGTAAAGGCAGGTGTGCGCAAGGCACTCGTTACCTTGAAAAAAGGCGATAAGATTGAGCTTATATAATTACTATGAAAAAGTTTAAACCAACAACACCATCACTTCGCCAGACGGCAATCGTTACATACCGCGGTGTGCTCACCACGAACGAACCGCTCAAGTCTTTGACCCACGGTTTTAGACGCGGTAGTGGACGCAATGCATTTGGTCGTATTACGACACGCCACAAGGGTGGTGGACACAAGCGTTCATTCCGTGAGATTGATTTCCGTATGGAAAAGGTTGGCATTCCTGCAAAGATTGAGACCATCGAGTACGATCCAAACCGCTCTGGTTTTATCGGTGTCATCTGCTACGCAGATGGAGAGCGCCGTTACAACCTTCTTCCCCACGGACTCAAGGTGGGCGACACGATTATGACTGCAGAGGATGCACCCGTAAAAACGGGCAACCGTATCCCTCTTCGCAAAGCTCCTGTCGGAACATTTGTATTTAATATTGAACTCCAGCCACAAGGTGGTGCACGCATCGCTCGCTCAGCAGGAAACTACGCTGAAGTGGTGGCAAACAACGCCGGACAGACACATTTGAAGATGCCTTCAGGTGAGATTCGTAAGGTCTCAGAGAACGCATGGGCTTCGATTGGTGCCGTATCAAACGAAGAATACAAGCACCGCAACCTCGGTAAGGCAGGTCGCTCACGTTGGCTCGGTATTCGCCCAACGGTGCGTGGTTCAGCGATGAACCCGGTAGACCATCCATACGGTGGAGGCGAAGGACGTCAGGGTCGTGGTACCAAGCGCCCTAAGACCAAGTGGGGTAAGGTTACTGGCGGACGCAAAACTCGTTCTCCAAAGAAATACTCAAACAACCTCATCGTCGCTCGTCGCAAGACCAAGAAGTCAAGGTAATACAAAAAAGACCGCCCTTTGTACGAATGGCGGTCTTTTTTTGTAGGGGCTATCACATAGTATTGCTGTATATCGTTAGCTATCATCTATCTGTAGTCATGGCCACAGATAGATGATAGAGGATTTATGGTCCGCTCAAGCATTATTAAACCGCAGTAGGAACATAACCTATTTGTAGTCATAGCTACAAATAGGTTATGTTTTATAGTGACAGGTTAAAAGAAATATAAAAGTTATCCACACCATACCTCGTTTGTTTGAATTTTGGGTGGTATACTATATTTATACATTTTTTAATTTATGAAAACATTTTTTACCCACCAACTTCGTGCCGTGCTTGCTGCCGTGACCATAGGTGCATTGCTTGCCGTTACTTATTTTTCAAATCAAAGTTTCCTCAAGACACCACACGCTGAGTCAGCAGTTGTCTCAAACTCTAATGTCTCTGGTTGGGTGTGGAGCCTAGGGACAGGAACAACCCCAACAGGGGATAATCCCTCAGGTCCTTATTCGGCAGTTAGCGGTAGTAATCCGGGTCTTGGGTGGGTTAGCTTCAATAGTACAAGTGATGCGTCATCGCAGGGATACGGGGTAAAAGTAGACACTGCAACGAAAGGAGCGAGCGGGATAGGGAATTTTTCGGGGAATGCTTGGATAGGAGACATGGATCCAGCTACTGCTCCAAGTGGCTCTAATACAGGATGGATTTCATTTGATCGTACGGAGACAGGGAATCCTCCTTCAGATGACCCTGGCAGCGGTTCAGGGAGGATCGCTCAGGTTGCGTGGTCAACAGGAAAAGTGACAGGGTGGATGCGCGCACTTTCTGCTTGTGATCCAAGTTGTGCAACAAACCAAGGGGCAGGGGCAAACAGCGGTGGTTGGGATGGCTGGATAAGGCTTTCAGATGACGGTAATCCAAACGGTTGGGCAGGGAATGGTGTTAAAATTACTGCCAATAAATTTAGTGGTTACGCATGGGGTGGAGATGTTGTAGGCTGGGTAGATTTTGCGCCAAAGATTGGTGGAGTGAGTGTTGGGCCAGTAGTTGGGGTACCGCCATGTACAGCAGCCATCATAAATGGTGGTGGAGGAACATGGGGGTCGTGTCAGGCACTTCCTTCGTCAACATGTGTGGCACCACCTGCTACAAAGTTTATTGCAGGCGGCGGTATCAGAGTTGGAGCATGTACCACAGGTGGTACCACAACGGGGTCGTGTGATGTCACTGTGACATGTACTGTCCCTGTTGTAGTGGTCCCCCCGCCGTCAGGATGTAATGCTAATCCTGCTTGTGATAGTGGAGAGACGCCTATTACGTGCCCGAGCCAGTGTAAGGTGAAGTTCAAGCAGTTCTAATTTAGTATAGTAAAAAGGTCAAATCGGACGGCACTTCCCTTGCTTTTTAAGCAAGGGAAGTGCCGTCCGATTTGACAATATTCCTCAATTTGGTAAGATGCAAAGCGAGCTCATCCGAGCTTGTTTTGTTTAGGCCCCGCCTTTATCAGGTGGGCCACAAATTACGTTATGACACGATCACTCAAAAAAGGACCACATATTGACCCAAAGCTTCTCAAAAAGATTGAGGGTAAAAGCGCGCAGACTGAGCCTATGATCAAAACTTGGTCACGAGCAAGTCAAATCACCCCTGAAATGGTAGGGTTCCTTTTTGGCGTGTATAACGGTAAGACTCACCTCGAGGTCCGCGTGACCGAGGATATGGTGGGTCACCGACTCGGAGAGTTTTCTCCTACGAAGAAATTCGTTCGCCACGGCGGTAAAATGCAGAAGGAACTTGAACAGAAGAAGAAGGAAAGCGAGATCGCTGCTGCCAAGGCTGCCAAATCAGAAACTCCTGCAGCAAAGAAGAAATAATATATGAAAGCATATCTCAAAAGCTATCGCCAAGCACCACGCAAGGTCCGCCTTGTAGCAAATCTTATGAAAGGTAAGACGGTGGAGCGTGCCATCAAGGAGCTTGAAGTTCTTCCAAAGCGCGCATCACTCCCTATGTTGAAGCTTTTGCTTTCTGCAGTGGCTAACGCAAAAGAGAACGACGGCGTAGCTCAGGCTGATCTTTTTGTAAAAGAAGTACGCGTTGACCAAGGTACCATCCTCAAGCGTTTTATTCCAAAATCACACGGTACCGCATCACCCATCCACAAACACACCAGTCATGTTATGATTGAGCTCATCGCTAACGCTGAAGTCGAAAGTGGAAAGTCAAAAGTCGAAAGTAATACAAATGCCGACAAGCCAAAGGCAGTAAAAAAAGCTGCTCCAAAAAAGAAGGCAGTAGCCGCAAAGAAATAATATGACACACATCGTACACCCATTTGCCCATCGTTTAGGAATCATTCGTGATTGGAAGTCACGCTGGTTCGGAGCGAAAGAGGAGTACAAGGATTTCCTGAGAGGGGATATTCTTATCCGTAGTTTCCTCGACAAGCGTCTTCGTGGTAACCATATTGCAGGTGTTGAGATTGAGCGTAATGCAAAGACTTTTCGCGTTGTCATCAAGACTGCTCGCCCGGGTATGGTTATTGGCCGTGCTGGTGAAGGTTCCGTCAAACTCAAGAATGATATTTTGAAAGAAGCTGCTCGCAAGAAGTTGAGCATCCCTGCTGATTTCAAGCTCGATATCGAGGAGGTTCGCTCACCTGAGTCTAACGCTGCTATTGTTGCCGAGATGGTTGCCGAGGGTCTCGAGAAACGTTTGCCCTTCCGTATGATTTTGAAACAGACCGTAGAAAAGGTTATGGCAAATCGCGACGTCAAGGGTGCGCGTATCGCAATCTCGGGTCGCCTTGGTGGTGCCGAGATGGCACGCTACGAGCAGATTCGCCGTGGAGGTATTCCTCTTCAGACATTCCGTGCAGACATCGACTACGCAAAGAACACCGCACGCCTTCCTTACGGAGCTATCGGTATCAAGGTTTGGATTTACAAAGGCCAAATCTTTGCGGAGGGCAAGAAAAAGAGCCTTGCTGCACAGGGAGCAAATGCATAACCCTATTTAAATACACTACTATGTTATTCCCCAAGAAAGTAAAATACAGAAAATGGCAGAACGGACGCAAGAGCGAGGCCAAGCTTGCCGCACCTGAAACGCGTGGTATCACGCTTGCGTTTGGTTCATTTGGCCTCAAGGCTGAAACACCGGCACGCGTAAAGTCAAACCAGATCGAGGCGTCACGTAAAGTTATTTCTCGCACCATCACCAAGGTTGGCAAGATGTGGATCCGCATCTTCCCTGATCGTCCTTACACACAAAAAGGCGCGCAGGTAGGTATGGGTAAAGGTAAAGGTGAACTCCAGGGATACGTATTCGAGGTACGCCCAGGCCGCATGCTCTTTGAGGTTGACGGGGTCGACGAGGCAACAGCGGTAAAGGCACTTCGCAAGGCAGGAGCAAAGCTCCCCCTCAAGACGCGCATCGTACGCCGCACACAGACTGTATAACATTCACTATCATGACCGACATTAGCAAAAAAAGCACAGAGGATTTGGTAAAGACCATCGACGAAAAGAGGGAGGAGCTTCGCTCAATCCGTTTTGATCTTGCTGGCAGCGCCAAGAAGAATACCAAAGCGTCAGTGCTCGCACGAAAGGAGGTCGCTCGTACGATGACAGAGCTCAATGCTCGTAAAAATGTAGCTCTATAATATTACTATGGAAACAAAAACAACAACAGGAAAGAAGCTTCAGGGGGTCGTCGTCTCAGACAAGATGATGAAGACCGTTACGGTTCTCGTAAACCGCTTCGTGAAGCACCCTAAGTACGGCAAGTACACGAAGATCTCCAAGAAGTACAAGGCGCACGATGAGGCTGGCGCGTACAAGATGGGGGATGAGGTCATCATCGCAGAGTGTCGCCCTATTTCAAAGGGTAAAACCTTTACCGTCGTCGGCAAGAAGACCGCGTAATACACACGCACACGTGAACGCATAACGAAACTACTATGATTCAACCACAAACAATCGTCAAAATAACAGACAACTCCGGCGGAAAGATCGGTCGCGTATTCAAGGTGCTCGGCAGCTCAAAGAAGCGCTACGCTATGATTGGTGACCTCGTTGTTCTCTCGGTGCAGGTTGCAGAGCCTCGCAAGTCAGTCAAAAAGAAGGATGTGTTGACGGGCCTTGTTGTTCGCACGCGCAATGCATACCGCCGCAAGGACGGATCATATATGCGTTTCGATGACAATGCGGTGGTTATTGTTGACCGCGCAAAGAAGGAGCCAAAGGCAGGACGTGTTTTTGGTCCTATCCCTCGCGAGATTGTTGAGGCAGGATACCAAAAGGTCGGTTCTATCGCCCCTGAGGTCGTTTAATCTATTTTTATATCACTACTATGAAGCTTAAAAAAGGAGACAAGGTGGTTATCATCACCGGCAAAGATAAAGGAAAGAAGGGAGCAATCCTCGAGGCACTTCCTCGCGTAAATCGCGTGGTGGTTGAGGGAGCAAACATTGCAAAGATTCACGAGAAGGCGCGCACCCGCGGTGCCGCAGGTCAGATTGTAGAGCGCGCAATGCCTATTCATGCATCAAACGTGATGATTATCGACCCTAAGAAAGATGTTCGCACTCGTGTCGGCATCAAGGAGATTGGCGGCAAGAATGTCCGTGTTACAAAGAAGAGTGGATCAGAGCTCAAATAGTTTTTAATATCATGACATCAGCTATGAAATCAGTAAAAGAAAAGCAAGCACAGGCCTTTGAAACCATGAAGGGTGAGTTTGGCTACACCGCAAAGCTTGCAGCGCCACGCTTGGTAAAGGTGGTTGTTTCTGCTACAACTGGCCGTTCAAAGGACAAGAACCGCAACGAGATGGTGATGGGACGTCTTGCAAAAATTACCGGACAGAAACCTTCTCTTCGTGCCGCAAAGAAATCTATTGCAGCATTCAAGCTTCGCGAAGGCGACAAGATTGGTGTTGCGGTAACACTCCGTGGCGCACGTATGGTTGGTTTTCTCGACAAGTTCTTCAATGTTGCTATTCCTCGTACCCGTGACTTCCGTGGTTATGAAAAGAAGAGCGTTGACGAAATGGGCAATCTGACCCTCGGCGTCAAAGAGCAGTCAATCTTCCCTGAGACTACTGACGAAGAAATCAAGGACCTCTTTGGTTTGGCCGTAACAATCGTTACGACCGCCAAGAACAAGAAAGAAGCAACACGCTTCTTTGAGCTCATCGGAACGCCATTTAAGAAGTAAAGACCTCGCTCCAAGGTGAAATGCGTGCAAGGCACCAGGAAATAGAACGACTCGCTCCAAGGTTGAAGGAATAACAATATTTATATATAAAAAACCCGCTCACTGAGCGGTTTTTTTGCGCTTGCTCCTACACCTATTTTTGTATTATTGCATCGTGTTTTCGCCATTTTATTTATTTTATACAATTTCTTACAATAAACATTTCTGTGGTATGGAATGAATGCAATAAAAACACTATACAAAAATAGGTGTGGGAGCTTGCATTTTCTATAAATATGTGCTATACTTTTTATAGTACTTAATTACGGGCGTAATTAAGAGTACCTTTTGAAGGAGATATCGATGATAGCACTTGGCGATTGCTGTGGGTTTCAAATAGAAGCCTTTGACCCCAAAACAGGGAGGGTTAAAACTGTTGGCTCGGCTAGTCCAGAAGAACTTGCCAGTATGCTTACTGACGAAAGTTCTGATCCGGAGCAGGTCCTTGCAGGCCGCGAACAGGATGCACAAGAAGAAGCTGAAGCTACTCTGCAATACTGCTGAAACAGGCCGGTAGCACTCTCGATAATAACAAATCATTCCTTTCCCAAAAGAGCGCCTATACGACGCTCTTTTTTGTCCCTCGTTAACTTAAGCGGAGCCACTCGTGCAAAATCTAGGACTACTGCACCAAAAGGACGGTGCCGAGCGGTGCTTGACTATATTCCCCTATATGCTAGGATGCTCCTACAAGCCTTTGGATACAAGAGTTTGTGTGGAACTTTACTTAATCCGCGTTTCTCCTTCTTTGTGCAAGCTTAACCTAGTTTATTCTGGAGTAAGATTGCACGAAGAAGAATTAACGCGCGATATTGGTAAAACCACTGGTTTTTATTTAATTATGGCAAAAACATCAACAATCGTTCGCTCGCAAAAAGAGCCGAAATTTAGCTCACGCACCGTGCGCCGCTGTTTCAAATGCGGTCGTCGTCGCGGTTACATGGGTGATTTCGATCTTTGTCGCGTATGTTTCCGTGAACTCGCTAACGAGGGCAAGATCCCTGGCATCAAGAAGTCTTCTTGGTAATTCTCTACTATTATGCACGACCCAATCGCAGACATGCTCATCAGCATCAAAAACGCAGGCAATGCCGGAAAGTCAACGGCCGTTGTTCCTTTTTCTAAGATGAAGGAAACTATTGCAACCGTACTTTTCCAGAACGGATTTATCGCATCATACGCAAAGAAAGGCAAGAAGGTGGTAAAGACTCTCGAGCTCGGTATTGCCTTTGATGGCAAACAGCCTCGCGTAGCAAACGTTGCGCGCGTTTCAAAACCTTCAAAGCGTGTATACATCAAGGCGGCCGAGATTAAACTCGTCAAGAATGGTTATGGTCTTCTCGTGCTCTCAACTCCCAAGGGTGTTATGACCGGAGCGGAGGCGCGTAAAGCACAGGTCGGCGGCGAAGCACTCTTTAAAATCTGGTAATACTAAATATATGTCAAGAATCGGAAAAAAGGGTGTAATAATCCCAACAGGAACAACAGTTACTCAGAACGGCGCGACCATCACGGTCAAGGGTCCTCAGGGTGAGCTCGCACGTGACTTTGCTGGTCCCGTAATCATTACGATCACCGAGGGAGCAATCTCGTTCGAGCCAAAGAACAACTCAAAGGATGCTCGCGCGCTCTGGGGCACCTACGCTTCGCACCTCGTTAATATGGTTGCTGGCGTAAACAAGCCATTTGAAAAGAAGCTCATTATTGAAGGTGTTGGTTACAAGGTTGAGCAGCAGGGGAGTATCCTTGTGTTCAGTCTCGGTTTCTCGCACAAGGTTCCTATGGAGGTTCCTAAGGACGTAAAGGCTCTTGTTGAAAAGAACACCATCACGCTTTCTTCAATCAATAAAGAATCCCTCGGTTTGTTTGCTGCACAGATTCGTGCAAAAAAGAAGCCTGAGCCATACAAGGGCAAGGGTATTCGTTACTCGAACGAGGTGGTTCGCCGCAAGCAGGGTAAGAAGTCTGCATAATCTTCTGAAATTACTATGACTACTATAACTAGCAAAACTGAAAAGCGTATCCGTCGACACCGTCGCATTCGTGCGAAGGTAATTGGAACTGCAGAGCGTCCTCGCCTCGCCGTATTCAAGTCAAACCTCTACGTTTACGCACAGCTCATCGATGATATCAAGGGTACCACCCTCGCTTCATCATCAGACATGAGCCTCAAAGGTAAGACCAAGACCGAGCGCGCAAAGATGGCTGGTGAGGCTCTTGCCAAGGTTGCAAAGGCGAAGGGTATCACCCAGGTAACCTTTGACCGTGGTGGCTTTATTTACACCGGACGTGTACGCGCCCTCGCTGAGGGAGCACGCGAAGGCGGCTTAGCATTTTAATATCATATGACCGAAAATACGACACAACAGAATACTGAGGTGAAAGCAGGCGAAGCAAAGCCAGCAGCAGCTCGTTCGTTCGGAGGTCCTCGCGCTGCTGGTGCATCACGCGGAGGTGCTTCACGTGGTCCTGCTCGCGGAGGTGCGGGTGCAGGACGTGGTGGTGCTGGCGCACGCAAGGGTGGTCCTCGCGGTGCTGGTTTCGAGCGTGCAAAGCCAGAGTTTGATAACAAGCTCATCCAGATTCGTCGCGTTACCCGTGTGGTTGCCGGCGGTCGTCGCTTCTCGTTCTCTGTTGCTATGGTTGCAGGTAACCGCAAAGGTTCGGTTGGTGTAGGTATTGGCAAGGCTGCCGATACTGCAGCAGCTATTGAAAAGGCAATGAAGAACGCCAAGAAGAATATGATCAAGGTGCGTCTTGTTGGTGAGATGATGATTCCTCACGAAGTCGAAGCAAAGGAGGCTTCAGCACGCGTGATGATCATGCCCGCTCCTGGCCGTGGTATGGTAGCAGGTAGTTCAGTACGTAACGTACTTGACCTTGCTGGCATCAAGAATGTCCGCGCAAAGATCCTTTCAGGCTCAAAGAATAAACTCAACAATGCTCGCGCAACGGTAAAGGCTCTTGAGCAGCTCCGCGCAAAAAAGCCTTCAAAGGCAGAGGTAGAAGCAAAATAATCTCCTTATTTAACATACGATACTATGCAGGCACATGAACTAAAACCAAAAACAAAGCTTAAGTCCAAGAAACTCGTTGGGCGTGGTGGCAAACGTGGCAAGACCTCGGGTCGTGGTACCAAGGGTCAAAAGGCTCGTGCCGGACACAGCATCCGTCCCGCAATGCGTGACATCATCAAGAAGCTCCCTAAGAAGCGCGGTGAAGGTGTTTCACGTAATCAGTTCAAGACTGAGGCAACTAACGAAGCGGTTATCAATATTGGCGTATTGAGCACCGTGTTTGCATCGGGTGATCGCGTTACCCCAAAGACTCTCCTTGAGAAGGCGCTCATCGAAAAGAGGGGCAACAAGGTTCCTACTATCAAAATCCTTGCAAAGGGTGAGCTTGATAAAAAACTCGATATCCGTGGATGCGCTATCTCTGAAAGTGCAAAGGCTGCCGTCGAAAAGCTTGGGGGTACGGTAAAGTAGTCAAAAAGTCGAAGGTCAAAAGTCCATAAAGAGAATACAAAATCCCATGAACACACTCCTACGAAAATTGAAGTTAATGTTTGGAGATGCGGTGCTCCGTCGTCGTGTACTCTTTGTACTCGTAGCGCTCGTTATCTTCCGCGTACTCGCGAATATTCCTATTCCTGCAGCTGCAGGACAAAATCTCGCAGGGCTCCTTGCGAATGATCAGGCGCTTGGCTTTTTGAATCTCCTTACGGGTGGTGGACTTTCGGCTGTTTCTATTGTGATGCTTGGCGTTGGTCCGTACATTACGGCGTCGATTATCATGCAGCTTATGACGATGATGTCGCCAAAGATGAAGGCGATGCAGCACGAGGAAGGGGAGTTCGGTCGTCGCAAGATGACACAGTACTCACGCCTCCTTGCTGTGCCTCTCGCACTTGTTCAGGGATACGGTCTCATCGCATACCTTGGCAAGCAGGGGATTCTTGTTGGTCTTACGCCATTTGAAATGCTTACGAACACGCTCGTGGTAGCAGCAGGTTCACTCCTCCTTATGTGGATTGGTGAGCTCATTTCAGAGTTTGGTATCGGTAACGGTGTCTCACTCATTATTTTTGCCGGTATCGTTTCGAGTCTCCCTGCTCGTGCTGCAGAACTTGCTTACACATTTAATGTTGCACAGATACCTCTTTATATTGGTGCTCTCGCCGCAACATTCGCGGTGGTTGCTGCTGTTGTCTTTATTACAGAGGCAGAGCGTCCAGTTCCGGTAACCTATGCCAAGCAGGCACGTGGTGGCCGTACTATTGGTGGCACAACACAGACTTATTTACCACTTCGTGTAAATCAGGCTGGCGTTATTCCTATCATCTTTGCGCTCTCAATCCTTATTTTCCCAACGGTTCTTGCTAATGCTCTCGCTACGATGGGTAACGGCACGGTTCAGGCTATTGCGCTTTCTGTCCAGAAAATACTTGCAAATAGTTGGGTAAACGGCTTCTTGTACTTCGGTCTTGTTTTCATCTTTACGTACTTTTACACAGCAGTTACGTTTGATCCTGATGCTATCTCGACCAACCTTCAGAAGAATGGCGCGTTCATCCCCGGCATTCGCCCTGGAGAGCAGACTTCGCAATACCTCGCAAAGATTCTTACGCGTATCACACTCGTAGGCGCCGTATTCCTTGGTACTATCGCAATCTTGCCACTTATTATGCAGGAACTTACGGGCGTTGCATCGCTCGCTATCGGCGGTACTGCACTCCTCATTGTTGTTTCTGTCGTGCTTGACCTCGTAAAGAAGGTGGATGCACAGCTCTCGATGAGAGAATACTAAGGGTAGGGGTTAGCCACGAGGCTTTAGATGCTAGTAAACACGGGCGCGAGGATAAAGCCCTCGCGCCCGTGTTCGTTTACTGCTACAATACCAACATGAATCTACAAACGGTCATTTTTATAGGGCGCTCAGGTGCAGGCAAGGGGACACAGTCCAACCACCTCAACACTTTTTTAGGTGAGCAAAGCAAAGAGGTGCCAGTGTTGTATATTGAAACAGGGGCATACTTCCGCAAATACGCACAAGAGGTAGGCTATACGTGGGATAGGGCACGAGCGTTTGGCGAGACCGGTAAACGTCAGCCGGAGTTTCTTGCAATCTGGATGTGGGCCAAAGCGCTTATTGATAATGTGCGGGACAAAGAGCACATTATTGTTGACGGCATGCCCCGCTCTCTTGATGAGGCAAAGATTCTTGATACCGCTATCTCGTTTTATGAACGCAATAACCCAACCGTAGTGTTTTTGAATGTATCGCGTACGTGGGCAGAGGATCGTTTGCGCGGACGCGGCCGACCCGATGATGTAAAGGCTGATGTGGTTGCACGAAGGCTCTCGTGGTACGACGAGGATGTAGCGCCTGCGGTGGAGTATTACAGAAATAATCCCGCATACCGTTTCCTTGAGGTTAACGGAGAACAGACACCCGAGGAAGTTTTTAATGATATTTTGGGCGGGCTTGAATTGATCTAAGTTTACGAAGGGCGGTCCTTTGTAAAGCATTACAATATATGACAAAGAAAGGAATGGTAAAAACTGAAGAGGAAATCGCAATTATTCGCGAGGGCGGCAAGCGCCTCGCGAATATTTTGCTTGCCATTAAAGACGCCGTAAAACCTGGTGTCACGACACGAGAACTCGACCAGCTTGCAGAAAAGTTGATGCGCGAAGGTGGCGATGAGCCCGCATTTCTACATTACACCCCTGAGGGAGCCTCTATTCCATACCCGGGGTCACTTTGTGTGTCGGTGAATGATGAAATTGTGCATGGAATTGGTGGCGACCGCGTACTGCAGGAGGGTGACATCATTGGTATTGATACAGGTATTAAACATAAAGGACTTTTTACTGACTCCGCAATGACGGTGGCAGTGGGGAAGATTGATGACGCTGCACAGAAATTGATAGATGTGACAAAGGGCGCGCTCGCTGCCGGTATTGAGGTCGCCCGTAGTGGTAAAACAGTCGGCGATATTGGTTACGCTATTGAAAAATACGTAAAAGACCATGGATTTGTCATTGTAGAGGAGCTCGGTGGACACGGCGTCGGGTATCATCAGCACGAGGACCCACATGTTGCCAACTATGGCGAGAGAGGGCAGGGAGTGCGCCTGAAACCTGGTATGGTGCTTGCTCTTGAGCCAATTGTGAACGAGGGCTCACGCTATATAGAACTCCTTTCCGATGGATACACGTTTGTAACCCGCGACCACAAACGCTCCGCACATTTTGAACACACCATCCTCATCACCGACGGCCCCGCCGAAATTTTAACGAAGGTTGGGTAAGTACCGCAACAATCTTGAGGAGTGTAAAGAGTTGTACGCTCATACTATCATCTATCTGTAGTCATGACTACAGATAGATGATAGTATGTAAGATATGATGAAAAAATATGAAAGGGGAGAGCTTGCCAAAGAAATACTCTTGGGTCTTGCGGCGGGAGGTTTTATTGTCGCGTGTCTTGCTATGCCAGGGCTTACCAAAATAATACCGCTTTTTAAACCAAAAGGAGCTAAAGATAGATACCGAATCAATCAAGCGTTCCAGAAGCTTCAGAAAAATAAGTTAGTAAATATTTACATAAAAAATGGCAATGAGGTGGTGGAGATTACTAAAGCTGGAAAGAAAAAAGTTCTCGAGTATAACCTTGATGAAATGAAGCTCAAAGTACCTCAAAAGTGGGATGGGTGGTGGCGCATTGTGATGTTTGATATTCCGCAATCAAAAAAGAGAGCGCGTGATGCAGTGAGTCGAAAGATAAAAGAGCTCGGTCTGTACCCGATTCAAAAGTCAGTCTTTGTATCGCCGTATCTTTGCAAGAATGAAATTGATTTTGTGGGAGAATTTTTTGGCGTGCGAGATCACATTATTTATATTAAGGCAAAAGAAATAGAAGGAGTACGTGAGCTTAAAAAGCATTTTGGTGTTTCGTGAGGTAAATGCATTGTATGTCTCCTCCTTTTTTGTTGCTATCATCTATCTGTAGTCATGACTATAGATAGATGATAGGGGGTGGGGTATAGAGTGTGCTCAAAAAATAGTTATCCACTCCCATTTTGCTTGCGGTGGGGGGCAACATAAAGGTATACTTGTGTGTATATGGAGACTGAGACAGTAGTACCACCACACAAGAAAAAGTTTTTGACACTTATTGTGCTCGTAGTAGTCATTATTTTTGTTGTGCTCGTAGTGAATCAAAAAAGAAATGTGGCGCCAACACCTACTCCGCAAGTCGCTGAACTTTCACAAGAACCTCAAAAAATAGATTTTGGCACTAATATGCCAACTGATTTTCCAACTGATATACCCGTCGAGAAAGGAGTAAAGGTGGAGCAGAGCTACAGTTTAAACTACGCAGGACAAAAACAATTAACGATCGTTTTCTTGTCCACCAAAACCGTTAAAGAAAACTATACCCTCTACGCCGATTTTCTTAAAAAACAAAACTGGAATATTTCCAACAAATATGAAAGTGCAAACGTATCTTCTTTGTACGGCACGAAAGAGAGTAATGATATCAACGTGACGATCAGTGAAAATATCTCGGCTGCGGGAGTGAAGTCGCAGGTAAGTATTAGTGTTTTGAAAAAATGATGAAATTAGGTCATTACAACTTGAGTATAAAGTCTTCACGGAGAATCTCCTCGCAAGTTTTTTTGCTGATTGCTACTATGTTATTTGCAGTACCCAACATTACATATGCGGAGGTAACTCAAGGCTGTTCACCTACTAGCTCTTCGTATGTGGTTCAAAGCCTTGATCGAAATCCATACAATGCTGGTGATACAATTACCGCGACACTATATTCACCACCACAAAATCTTACTACTAGAGGCGGAGGGTGGGTCGTGAGTATTTATGCAAAAGTTGATGGGGTAACTGGTCAATATTTTGCTACAGGAGAGCTTGGGGGGAAGACTCCTTGGACTGTTTCTACTCAGTTGGTTGCACCTGCTGGCTTAGGGCAACATTATGTGGAATTTGGCTTTTCGTCAGGGCATGGGGCTGGAGTGAGATGTAGTATTCCTTTTACCGTAGTCTCTCCTTCGGGCACCATAAATGTCTCTTCAAGTATCTCGTCCTCCTGGACAATCACCGGACCTGTAACCATCCCTGGCTCAGGAACTTCACAGTCCTCACCTTCACAGCCTGCGGGAGCCTATACTATCACCTGGAATCCTGTAGCTGGGCACACCACCCCTCCATCACAGAGCCTCACTCTTATTTCTGGGGGAATGATTACGTTTAGTGGGACATACACGGCGCTTGCATCATGCCCTCTCCCTTGGGGAGGAAGCATCGCAAGCGGTAATTCAACCACGGCATACCAGTCAGCTTCCGTAATGTCCCCACTAGCTTGTACCTCACAATCCCGCCTCTGTACTAACGGA
>Ga0209541_10000199_pt1 | contig 113617 bp, 122 predicted proteins | sample RifCSPlowO2_01_FD_184027 | JGI IMG/M metagenome (GOLD analysis project Ga0209541, IMG submission 184027) | Groundwater microbial communities from Rifle, Colorado - Rifle CSP2_plank lowO2_0.1 (SPAdes) (version 2) | ecosystem: Environmental > Aquatic > Deep subsurface > Groundwater | place... | reverse complement strand
CCGCCCGCAACTGCTCTCAGAGTAGTGTCAGAGCACGAGAAGTTGCTTAGCACACTTCTCAACCTCTCGCTTCCACTGGGAAGAGACAGTTGTGTCGATGTCGGCAAGTACTGCGCAGGGTGGATTTTTAATTACCCATCGACCACCCGCCTTGTTTTCCCATCGGTAGTGCTGTGGCATCCTTCGCCACATCTCGCGGATCTTCACAACCGCTCCTTTCGACTGTTCATTCCCCTCCCATTTCGAGGAAGCACCACCGAAGAAGTCGTCAGCTCGACACGGATAGCGTCGCCTTCGACGACTGTCGCGCCGATGTGTCTGGCAAGCTCTCGTGCTACCGAGCTCTTACCGGAACCAACGAGACCGATCATAGCCACGATGAGCGGCTTTGCGGTCTTGCGTTTCCGGATCCCGAGCTTCGTCCGAAACGAGTCTTCGACGGCACGCCCCTTCTTAGTGAGTGTTTCGTGTTTGTGAACCATAACTCCAATTATACGCGGCAGGATAGACTCAATCAATCGCCCGAACATTTAACACCTCCTTGATTCTGTGTGAGATTCAAGTATCACGTCTGTCTATACAGTATATATTTTTTTAAAAAAGTCAATAACACGACGTAACATACGATATATCGTATGTTACGTCTTAAATCTGCATATTATTTAGTAACTACTTTGTTCTATGCAAAAAGGCGTTTTTGAGAGTTTCGGGGTCGGCATACTCGAGTTCAGCACCAGTGGAGAGACCTCTCCCGAGAGTGGAGAATATCAAGGGTAGCCCTTGATATTTTTGTTTGATGAATTCGGCGGTGTTCTCGCCGTCAAGATTGGCGTTCATGGCTAGAATAATTTCTTTGATATTTTTATCTTTCTTGATTCTTGATTCAAGTTCTTTAATTCTAATTCTTTTCTCCGGCTCTTTTTCAAGAATCGGCACTACTCCGCCCAAAATAAAGTAATGACCATTATAACTACCGCTCCTCTCCACTGCTTCCAAATCAATGTCTCGAGGCACAATCATGAGCATTGAGTTGTCTCTGGCTTCGTCCGCACAAATAGAACAGACCCTCGCCCCTCGACCATGCTCGGGGTAAACAAAAAACCTCATGCATTCTCCGCACTGAATAATCTCTTTCTTAAGACTCTGGATCGCTCTGGTCAGTTCGCTCGGGTAGTCGCCGTTTCTAGAAAGAAGAAAGTAGACGAAGCGCTTGGCCTGTCTTGGCCCAATGCCGGGGAAACGGGCAAATATCTCTGAAAGCTTCTCAATTGAGTTCATTCAGTGTTTTCCTTATTAAACTTATAAACTTTTAAACTCTTCCTCCGCTTTACCGTAATTAGAATAATCTATTTCCACGAAAGTATTGAAGCGAGTGTGATAGTCGAGCGTCGCGACACCTAAGGGGCCGTTACGATGTTTGGCAATGATGAGTTCCTTCCTCTGGACTTCTTTCATCTTGCCATTCTCATCGCGGATATCGTCTTCTCCAGAATGAATAAACATCACCAAGTCGGCATCCTGTTCGATCGAGCCAGAGTCTCGGAGGTCAGAGAGCTTAGGCTTGCCGCCGCGAGTCTCGACCGCGCGCGAAAGTTGGGAAAGCGCCACTACTGGGATATTAAGCTCGCGAGCCAGGTGCTTGAGCGAACGGGAAATCTCCGTGACCTGCTGGACCATCGAGTCGTTGACGCGCGCGGTCGAGGGCGCCATGAGTTGGAGATAATCAACAATCAAGAGTTTGAGCCCTTTTTCAATTTTAAGCTTACGGGCCGCCGAGCGCATCTTCATAACTGTGTTACCGGGCTGGTCGTCAATGTAAATAGGAGTGCGTGAGAGTTCATCGAGCGCGTCTCTAATATTTTTGAAAACATCATCGCGCCAGGTGCCCGTCTGGGTACGTATCCCTTTCCTAATGACCGAGGAATCCGTGCGCGATTGGGCGGCCACAATGCGGTCAACCAGCTGGTCGGCCGACATTTCAAGAGAGAAGATGCCCACGGGAGTCTGGTGGACGCTAGCCGTGCGCCTGGCAATGTCGAGAGCCAGAGCGGTCTTGCCAACGGAAGGGCGGGCGGCAATGATAATGAGGTCAGATTTCTGAAAACCGCCCAGAATGTCGTCGAGTGACTTGAAGCCGGTTGGCACACCGCGCAGTTCGTGCTCTGCGCTTGAGAGTTTCTCAAAACGTTCATAGGCTTCGGCAAGCAGAGGTACCAGATCTTTGAAACGGGCGGAGCCGGCGAAATGCTCGGTGATGTCGAAAACTTTTTTCTCCGCGTGGTCGAGAATCTCTTCCAAATCACCCGCTTCATTGAAACCGAGATGCGAGAGAAATTCGGAGGCTTCGATCAGCTGACGCATCATAAACTTTTTCATCACAATTTCGGCATAATGCTTGGCATTGGCCGAAGAGGGAACGGCGGAGGAAAGTTCGGTCAAGTATGTAGCGCCGCCGATACGCTCGAGCAAATCTTTCTCTTTGAGCCTGGAAGAAAGGGAGAGAATGTCTATTGGCGCGTGTTTCGTAAAGAGTTCAAGCATCGTTTCAAAAATGGTTTTATGTTTCTCGAAGTAGAAAGAGGTCGGCATGACGATATCGAGCACGTCGTAGATAGCATCGGGACGAAGCATGATAGAGCCAAGGAGCGCTTGCTCGGCCTCCATGGAGTGTGGGGGGATGCGCAGGCCGGTTTTATCTTCGAGAGAAGTTATCTGCATGACACTATGCTACCAGTCTAAGCATTCGCCGCAAACTGGCGAAAGTTAAAAAGTTAGGGTGTAAGTTGTGGAAAACCTAAAATTTAGAGATTCTCGAACCCTCAGAGGTATCTTCGATGGAAAAACCGAGTGATTCGATTTCCTGGCGGAGTCGGTCGGACTGGGAGTAGTCTCCAAGGGCCCGGGCAGACTCGCGCTCTTTAATCAGTTGCCGGACTTCCGCTGGGATATCTTTCACCTGATATTCATTGTTTTCGAGGTCGAGACCAAGTACTTGGTCAAAATCTAGGAGGGTGGCTCGTTTGTCGCGAGGGGAGATAGATTCGTCTTTTACCAATTTCCAGACTACGGCAAGAGCCTCTGGTGTGTTCAAATCATTCTCTATCGCGTTTTTAAACTCATTTTCATATTCCTCATTCTTTATTCCTGATTCCTTATTCATACTTATAAACTCCTTCAGTTTCCGATAGGCGTTCTCCGCTGCTTCGAGCGCCTCCCAAGAGAAATCCATCGAAGTGCGGTAATGCGCGGTGAGGAAGTAGTATCTCAAAGCGAGCGGAGAGATTCCTTTTTCTAAAACCTCGCGGATGGTAAGGAAGTTACCGAGACTTTTTGACATCTTCTCGGATTTAATATTAAGGAAACCCGCATGGAGCCAATATCTGACAAGAGGTTTCTTGCCGGAGATGGACTCCATCTGCGCGATTTCGGCTTCATGATGAGGAAAGATAAGGTCAATAGCCCCGCCGTGAATATCGTATTGCGGACCGAATTCGGTCTCGGTAATGGCTGTGTCTTCGATGTGCCAACCCGGCCGGCCCTCGCCCAGATTTGTCGGCCAGGCCGGTTCTCCCTCTTTCTTAAATTTCCAAAGACAAAAGTCACCGGGATTTTTCTTGTTCGGATTTTCATCTATGCGGGAGACGGCATCGCCTGCCTTGAGAGCGTTTCGACCCGAAAGTTTGCCGTAATCTTCGAACCTTTTCGTGTCAAAGTAATATCCATCCAAAATTTTGTAGGCCAATCCTTTCTCAACCAAGCGTTCCACCTGGCTTATAATCTCGGAGATGTAATCGTGAGCGCGCGCGTACTTGTCTACGCTAGTATTGTTTAGAATCCGCATATCTTCCATGTAGGCCTTCTCATATTCTTTCGCTAGAATACTTGGTTCCACTCCGCGTTCATCCGCCCGTCTTATAATCTTGTCATCAATATCGGTAATGTTAACTATGTAGGTAACCCAGTAACCAGTGTAGCGCAGGGCGCGGACGACGGCATCAAATTGGGTGTAAGTCTTGCCATGGCCGATGTGGGAAAAATCATACACAGTCGGTCCGCAGACAAACATTTTGACTACGCCGGATTCGATTGGCTTTAGTTCCTCCAGTTTGCCCGAGAGAGTGTTGTAAAGTTTAATGGTCACCGCTCCATTATATGATACAATCCTAGAAATGGAATTTTTAAGAAAACATGCAGCGCTCTTAGCACTGGGAGCCATTATTGCTGTCGGCTCTTTCAATCTCGGTTTCAACTCTGGAGAAAAAAACCTTTCTACGGCGGTCGTCGATATAGAAAACCTGAACAAAAACAGGCCTGCTAATGTGGACTTCGCACCTTTCTGGAAGGCTTGGAACCTTATCAATGAGAAGTATGTGCCCGCCAGTACCACGTCCGAAACTGTGGGTGACCAAGAGAAAGTTTGGGGCGCTATCAAAGGCTTGACCAGCTCACTCGGTGACCCTTATACGGTCTTTTTTCCACCCGTGGAATCCGAACTTTTTGAATCTGACATCCGCGGCAACTTCGAGGGGGTGGGTATGGAAGTAGTGGCCAAAGACGGCGCCATCACGGTGATCGCGCCGCTCAAGGATTCGCCGGCCGCGAAAGCTGGTATTATGGCCGGCGATAGGATTATCAAAATTGACAGCCAGGAAACAGGCAATCTTTCTACAGAGGATGCCGTCGGCATTATTCGCGGACCGAAGGGAACACGCGTCACCCTAACCATTTTCAGAAATGGCGAGAGGGAACCGTTTGATATCAAGGTGACACGAGACGTCATCGGTATCCCCACTATCGATACCAAAGAATTACCGGGAGGTATCTTTGTCATTGAACTCTACAGTTTCTCGGCACAGTCTCCCAATCTCTTCCGCACCGCCCTACGAGAATTTATCCTCTCCAACAACGACAAGCTTATCCTCGACCTTCGAGGCAATCCGGGCGGGTACTTGGAGGCGGCCATAGACATGGCTAGTTGGTTTCTCCCTTCGAGTAGGGTTGTGGTCAGGGAAGACTTTGGTCAATCGAGAGGGGAGAAAGTCTATCGTAGCAAGGGTTATGACATCTTTAGTGAGGACCTGAAATTTGTCATTCTTATAGACAAAGGTTCTGCTTCAGCTTCCGAGATATTGGCGGGGGCGCTCGCGGAGCATGGCAGGGCGATTCTCGTGGGAGACCGGACTTTCGGCAAAGGTTCCGTCCAGGAACTGGTCAATATTACTTCGGAAACTTCCCTCAAAGTTACTATTGCCCGATGGCTTACCCCCAACGGCTTATCTATTTCCCAAGACGGTATTGAGCCGAAGTTTATTGTCAAATATAGTCCGACTGACAGGGAAGCAGGTCGTGATCCACAGTTGGAAAAAGCGATTGAAATTCTTAAATGAAAGTTATTTTACTCAAAGATATCAAGGGGGTAGGGAAGAAGTTTGAAGAGAAGGAAGTCTCTGACGGCTATGCCGGTAATTTTTTACTCCCTAAGAATTTTGTGCTTGTAGCTGACAAGGCAGGTATTGCTAAAGTGAAACAGCTCAAGGAGCAGAGCGAAGTAAAGAAAGCCGCGGAAGAGCAGGAAATTAATGAAAAGCAGTCGAAGCGTCTGGAAAAACACTTAGCACTTGAAAAGTTCAGGAAGGAGAAACATTCATAACCCTCTTTTTATAAACTTTGTTGTCGAAGTGGATTTGGCGCTTATAACCGATAGAGACGATGCCATCCTTAATGGCAAAGAGAGTGTGGTCTCGACCCATGGAAACATTTTTGCCCGGTAAAATGTTGGAGCCGCGCTGACGCACTAAAACGGACCCGACTTGAGCAGAGCCTCCGGGAGAAACTTTGATACCAAGATACTTCGGGTTAGAATCCCGGTTATTTTTTGACGAACCTCCTGCTTTTTTTGTGGCCATGGGGGTATAATTAAACCCCATGAGTATATCGGAAATAGTCTCTTATGACAAGGACGGTAGAATTGAACGCCCCTCGACTCTGCTCGGGGTAAACTTTCCGTTATTTCAGAAGCTTTTTCTTTCTCTCACGATTATCTTGATCGCCCTTCTTTCATTCGGTATCGGTAGGCTATCCGTAGTAGGGAATAGGGAACCGGTCAGGATCGAATACGATCCTGAAATTTCCAATTCTCAATTTACAATTTCCAATCAGGCTTCTGTTTCTAGTGCACTAGACAAAATTGAAAATTCCACATCTGTGATAGTTTCTAAGAACGGCGCCCGCTACCACTATCCCTACTGCTCGGGAGCCAAACAAATCAAGGAGGAGAATAAAATTATCTTTGCGACTGTAGCCGCCGCCGAGGCCGCCGGCTACAGCCTGGCAGCTAATTGCAAACCCCGTTAAGTTTCACAATATATGGCTTAATAGAGCAATTTCTTAAATATTTCACCATAGAAATTGCTTGACAGCAATAGTTGAATATGATAGTATATGGGTAAGTCAGCAGGTGCTGACTTTTCGTTTAGGAGAGCTCTTACGGTTACGGACACCTAAAATTAGAAATTTATTCTACTGTTATTTTACAGCTTACAACGATCAGTCTTCTGTTAAGCTTCTCATCCGGAGCCTGGGCTGTATTGCCCGCGATACCTTCGCTCGTAATGCCTACATCTGTGATGGAAGGGGTAACGGTAGAACAACCAGTACCTAAAGAAGTGAAAGCCGAAGACTATCAGCCGATTGCAGATTCCAAGAACATTGAAAGGTTCATTAATGACTACTTTGCTGATATTCCCATTCTCGCCGACATTGCCAAGTGCGAATCACGGTTCCGCCATCTCAATAAAAATGGCACCGTGTTGAAAGGGGATCAAAACAGCTACGACAGAGGAGTGATGCAAATTAACATCTTGTATCACGCTAAGACCCTAGAGAGACTCGAGTTAGACGTCCAGGACCTCGACGACAACGTTCGATACGCGCGTTATCTCTACGAGAAAGAGGGCGCCAAGCCGTGGATGTCCTCTTCAGCCTGTTGGGCTAAGTTCAGTAGATCAGAAATCGCTCGGAGGTAATCCTCCATACAAACCCGCGCCTAAGCGCGGGTTTGTGGTTTGCATAAAAACAAATAGCGCGGACTCCCCAGGAGAGGGGAGCCCGCGCGCGTTGAGAGCTTCTAAACCTTGAACTGCCCCACGAGCTCCGCCACTTTGGCGTAGTTGGCTTTGAGAACCTTCATAGCTTCGTGAGTCGCTTCGGGCATTTCCCGGAAAACCTGCTTGTCGAGCTGGCGTGACTTCTCGCCGCCTGGCCAAATGCGCCACTCATCGTTGGTGATGACATCGCCTACGACCATCTGACCAGAGGTAACGTCATTCCCGCACTCGATCTTGAGGTCGACGAGCGTGACGTTCTGTGCGGCCCATGCATCTTCGAGGACTGAGAAGGTGCGCTCGGCGAGCGAGACCAGTTCGTTGGTGATGAATAAGTCCAGAATGGGTGATTCTTCCATTGACTGAACTGGCCGAACTTCCCGTAGGAATCCTTCAGCGAGGGGTTTCTTCGCGTCGTAGAGAAGTACGCGCCGGCTCACGTAGTCCCGAATCATCAGGGGATCGTGCTCAGCGTCGAGCTTGACGAAAAATTCAACGAGAGGGTTCTTAAACCGCTCGCCCTCTTCTACATCCGGCCGGCGCTTGAGATACGACCCGGTCGCGATGCGGCGGACCACTACTTCAGTTGGAATCATTGAAAGCTCGCGCGCGCGGAACGTCGTTGCGTCCAGAGGCCCGATGAAGTGGTTGGGAATGCCGTAAGCTGTCAGTAGCTCGAAGCATTTGACTGCGGTGGTAGTCGAGTAGACGCCCTTGCCCTCGAACTCCTCTCGCCTGGCTCCATCACCAGCGGTCACGTCGTTTTTGCTCTCGATGAGCACTTCTGAAGTGGTAAGTGCGTTGCGCCAGATCTTCTTTGTCTTACCTTCAGCTAGTAGCGAGCCCTTCTTAGACATATAGCCCTCCGTAGATAAGGTTGTGTGCTGTCTGGCGTCAAGTCTGCTCCTAGAAATAAAAGAAGTCAAACATCCTAATTTTTTTCGGCTTTCGGAGGATTCTTTAAGTCCGAGGCTTGAATAGGACTAGGTATATTAGGGTTCCACTCCGCTTTTATTTCACCATATTGTTTTTCATAATCTTCGACTTGATGTTTGGCCCATTGGGAAAATTTCTTCATATGGGCAGGGGTAAGAGTAAATACCGTAGCCGTTTGACCAGAAAACATCGCAATTAGGAAAACTTCTTCGGAGTGAGCACCGGTAACATTATCGCAAAATTGTTTTGGAGCAGCAGTGAGTTGGTTCACTAGGGGTTGAGAATTCATAGTAGGGGATAATTAATTGTTAATAGAGGGATTATACACCTAATTTAAGCTTAATTGCATGTCGCACAATATATCTTTGCGACCTAAAGCCTGCCGGACACCAAATCTGGCAACTTTTAAATTACTACCCATATCATATATTGTATCAATGGTACTCACTTCACTTCTCCATCAGGCCGGCAGTCCCCCATTTCCTAATTTGTTTATCCATAATTAAAAATTGAAAATTATAAATTAAAAATTTTGCTCCCACCCCTCTCCCCTCTTTGACTAGATGGGGAAGTTTCGACACTTGATTTTATTGATATTTTATATTAATGTAACTCCAGACAGAGAAAGCAACACAATCCGAAACCGAAAGGAGACAGACATGCAAGTACCATCTGGAGCAGTCTACGAGAGACGGGATTTTGACATCCTTCTCGACATGGCTAAGTTCGGCTTCGTGCGGTACAACGAAACGCCCTTCAAGCTCAAATCGGGCATCCTCTCCAACGTCTATGTGTTTGGACGCGAGGACCTGACCGATAACCCACAACTCGAGTGGCTCGCCGGAGCGAAGATTGCCAGTATCGTCTACAACCACACTCACGACCTCGACAAGCGCCAACCATGCCTAATCGGAATCCCGACCGCGGGCAATGCACTTGCCCAGGCTACCGCCATGGTCAGTTTCCAACTGCATCGGCTTTCCCTGCCGATTGCACACAGAGTTATGCGCGAGCAACTCAAGCAGCATGGTGCGCACTCGACGTGGGTCAATGGCAAACCGAACCTCAGCCACCAGCGATATTGGATGGTGGATAATGTCGCAACGGACGGCAAAAGCAAGCTGGAAACTGCCGAAAAGCTTGAAGCAGACGGCTATCCGGCTAAGCAGATGCCGTGTCTCATCTGGATTGATCGGCAACAGGGTGCGGTACCGAGACTCAAGGCTGCTGGGTTCGAGCAAGTAATCGTGGTTTACAATCTGCTCGACATCACGTACGCGTTCGGCGTTATGGGCTTGTGGCCCGACTCAGCTGTGATCGCGGTTGAGGAGGAGATCAAGGCCCATCAGTTCACGTAGGAATCGAGCAAGTGCAAGTTGTCGGGGGTCGCTATCGCAAGGTAGCGACCCCTTTTCCTTTCCTTGCGTAAAAGAAAAAACGGCCCGGACCTTGGTCAAAAGTCCGAGCCGTCTGGTATGTCTCCGCGGCGGTGACTGCGCCAGTCACGCCATGGATGCGATCTCCTCGATGATACGCATCGTTGCCTCGTAGGGCTCCTTGGCCCTGACGATCGGCCGACCAACGACAATGCGATCTGCACCCGCCCTGATAGCCTTGGCTGGCGTCATGACGCGTTCCGGATTCTGGTCATCACCGACAACGATCGCCCACTCCGGGCGAATACCGGGAGTGTTGAGGGTCATCATGATGCCGAAGTTCGCCCTGATCGTCTCCGCCTCCTTCGCGGACAAGACAAGGCCGTCAATGGCGGCATCTTCCGCCAACTGGGCAAGTCGCAGAACGGCCCCTTCGGTTGAGCAGGTGAACACCGCCCGTGTGTCGGCGTTCCCGAGGCTCGTGAGCACCGTAACACCGAGTACTTCCGTGTACGGTAGTTCGGCCTTGAGCGCCCGCATGGCAGTGATTCCCGCAGTACAGACCACCGTCAGGAGCTCGGGCCGGAACTCCTGTAGGAGCACACCATCAGTCGAGAGCGTCTCAGAAATGTCATGGAGCTTGAGGTCAGCGAAAACCCTGAGACCACGCCCTTGAATCTTCCCAACCAGATCGTAACCGCAAGCCCGCAGGACAGAGTTCACTTTTATGTAAACTCCGGTACCTTTGAGACTCTCGGCTAGGGTGAGAACCTGACCGCGAACCCAGTCCCGTCCCTGACCCTGCTTCGGGTCAGGCTTGAAATCCGCCGCAACGATCAGCCGCTCCGCCGGTTTCAATATTCTCATGCCCATGGTTTCTCCCCTTCTAGTTAGAGTGGACTGCACGGAAAAGTGCGTTTCTATCGGGCATACTAGCCCAAAATAGCTGGTAAATCAACCGCTTTCTATTTATCCAAAAGGCTTGACCACCATTTGAAAGTGAAGGTCATCAAGAGATAGGCCGGCACGTAAATCGGCGCTAAAAGAAAGAAAATAATTAGTCTAACAACTTTCATCGCATATAAAGCGAGCGAGACGGCAGTAACTCAAGCACTTTCTGCCAAATGAAGAGAACTGGGATTCTGGCATAAGACCAGACGAAACTTAACACCTCCTTAATATAATTTATCGTGTTCCTCCCCTGCTCTGATGCCGCCGCGTCAAAAACAGACCAATTTAAAAAATACTTCAGGAGCGCTAAAGCAATGATGATAAGCACCAACCAACCAATAAAACCCTTATCCCTTTTCATCATTCTAGTCTATTAAAGGATCGGAAGATAAGCAAGCGGGTCAAGATAGGCCTTAGGATCAGCGATTGGCAAAGAAATATGTTTGCAGTTTCTGCTGGTCGTAAATTGACGAATCTGAACTCCCTGGCTGGCGAGAAGACCAACATGCAGATGCGGTCCCGTTGAGTATCCGGAACCATTCACTCCTGGCGTGCCACCCGAGTAGCCGATAATTTCCCCGGTCTCAAGACTCTGTCCAATTTTGACAATAGAGGCCGAAAGGTGCGCATAGATACTCGAGAGGCCATTGTTGTGCTTGACGAGTATCCATCTGCCGTATGAACCGCAGGTGGGTTTTCCCGCTCTCCTAAGTGCGGCGTTCATTTCGTCAGTATTACCCATCCCCTCCACCGTACCGGTAAACATCGTCTTGATCGCTGTTCCCTGGGAGGCCCTAAAGTCCACTCCTTTATGAAATCTGGTCGGACGCACACCAAACGGATCAGTAATAAAAATGTTAACGAGAGGCCAGGCAAGCAGTCCCCGGCGCGGAGATGGGACAAGCGATGGGTCAAGGGTAATCCTCAACTCTGATTCCAGTCTGAACAAATCTTCGTCAAACTGCTTTTGATTGGCGAGATTTTCCGCCAATAATTTCTGATATGCAGTTTCTTTGTTTCTGGTCTCGGCAAGAAGCTTTTCTTTGGCTCTTTTATTTTCTTCAACTATTGATTTCTGTCCGCTTAACTGCCCTTCCAGACTCGCTTGCTCTTTTTTCACTTTTTCTTTTTGCTCTTTTTCTTGGTTGAGAGCTCTGCGAGTCTCGCGGAGCGCTCCAATCTCTTCTTCCAAACGACCGTCGAAACTCTCAATTTGGCTCCTATCTCTCCAAAAATCCGAGAGTTGCGCGGAGACCAGCAGGCTAAGGATGAGCGGGCGAGAATCATATTCGGAGAGCGTTGAGAGAGTGCTTGCGATAGCCTGCCGGTGAGTGGCAATCTGCCGCTCTTTTTCGCCCATAGTATTTTCCAGCGATTGGATAGTTAAGTCGGTAGAAGTGATTCTCGATCGAGTGATGCTAATATCTTTGGCTAGCTTTTTTCTGGTGGCGTCAAGCGACTTGACGGTACTGCCGAGAGACCAGCTCTCTAGATTCACCGCTTCAAGCTCGGCCTCAAGCTTCTTCTGTTCTTCGATGAGAACTTCTCGTTCTTTTCTGACTTGTTCAATCTGTTGTTCGAGCTCGCTTGGATTGGCGGCACTTGAGACAGCCGGTATAATCAAAAAAATAATGAAAATGCTGATGAATCTTTTCTTCATTTATTTCTGGTTTTGCCAAGATTGAAATGTTTCCTGTTCACCCAAGCTAGTTTTTTCTCGTCGAAAATCGCGCCTCCCTTATGAACTCGTTTGAGATCAAAAACATTTATCAATTCCCCCAGAGTAAAGATTTCTTGTTCCGTGCCGGGATTCCATCCTAAAAGCGCGAGGTAATTGATGATGGCATCTCTCGAGTAGCCTTTATGGCGATAGTAGTCGAGCGAGACTGACTCGCCATGTTTGCGTTTAGAGAGCTTCGAGCGGTCTTGAGCAAGAATTAGTGGTAAGTGAGCATATAAGGGTCTCGGCGCACCAATGGCCTCTTGGATCAAGATTTGTCGAGGCGTGTTAGAAATGTGATCCTCACCACGAATGACATGCGTGATACCAGATTCGAAATCATCAATGACTACCGCGAGGTGATAGAGCGGTTCATCTACACTTTTTGCTATCACAAAATCCCCGAGTTCTGTGGTATTGAATTCAACTACGCCGCGGATCAAATCGTCGAACTTTACAGATTTATTTGGGTTGCGAAAACGTACCACTTCCCTATTCTCACCTAGAGTCTCGGTAGAAACATAAGCTTTATTCTCGTCGATTAATCTTTGTAAATATTTTTTATATATTTCCGTCCTTTCAGACTGGTGCCAAAGCTCGCCATCTCTCTCCAAGCCAAGCCACTGAAGACTCTCAAGTATGCTTTCTTCATATTCTTTTTTTGACCGCGCCTTATCCGTATCTTCAATTCGAACGATAAAACGTCCATTGTTTTGTCTGGCATAGAGATAGTTGAACAAAGCAGTTCGGACATTGCCAATGTGAAGCGGCCCAGTCGGTGAAGGCGGAAAACGTGTAATGATTTTCTTTGCAGTTTCTCGCATAAGGATATTCTAGCATTTACCGTATCATCCCGAAATATTGATACAACCCCCTCTATCCCCCTTATCAGAGGGATTTAGATTTCCTCCCCTGCTAAGGGGAGGCTGGAGGGGTCAAAGATTGAATTTTTCTTATTAAATCTTTAGCTACTTTTCTTACGTCAGATAAAACTCTCTCATTTGTATATCTTATTATTCTTAGTCCAAACTTCTCCTGCCAGTTTTTTATTTTTTAAAATTTTATCCCAAAAAAGTCTTTCTGCCTCGGTTGTTTCTTTCCTCAATTCTCGGGCACGAGAAACAAGATTTTTATCATAAGGAATAAATTTAAAATTTTTCATATTATAATTCCTCTCCCCTGATAAGGGGAGACTAAGAGGAGTTATTAGCATCGCTCATTTCTCTAGTTCGTGCTCGAGAGCAATTTTGAGAATCTCTTCGGCCACCAAGCGCGCGGCATTGGGTTTATAGAACGCTTTGGCCGCGGTCTGCATCTTCTCCCGCTCGCCTTGGTTCGTGACCAGACGTTCAATCTCCGACGCCAGGATATTGACAGTCAAATTATTTTCCTCTATCACTTCAGCGGCTCCAGCACGAGCGTAAGCAAAGGCGTTGGAGTGCTGGTCCCGACTGACCTTCTCGTTGATGGGAATAATGATTGAGGGTACTCCCCAGGCTGCGATTTCGAAAATAGTCGAGCCCGCGCGCGAGACCACTACAGAAGCCACGCCGGCCGCCATACGAAGCGCCAAGACGTTGAGATAGTCGTATACTTTGTACCGATCTTTGTAGAGAGAGTTGAAGAGCACCGCCTCACTAGTCGCCCTAACTTCTGCAATATTTCTTCTGCCGGTCTGGTGGATAATCGCATATTTTTTCACCAAGTTATCTAGGCCTTCCAAAACAGTATCGTTTATCTTCTGGGCCCCTTGCGAGCCGCCAAGCACCAAGACAACCGGTACCTCTTCCTCAATCTTCAAAAACTCACGAGCGCCAACAGTGATCGGCAGAGCAAGATCTTTGCGCAGTGGCTGACTGGTATAAGCCACTTTTCCTGTGGGAAAATATTTGGCCGCCTCCCTGTAAGAGACCGCGACTATTTTGGCAAATTTACCGGCCCATAAGTTTACTCTGCCGGGAACCGTATCCGATTCATGGATCACCACGGGAATGCCGAGGAGTCGCGCCGCTACCAATACCGGGAAACTCGCGTACCCCCCTTTCCCAAAGATGACATCGGGATAAAGTCTGTAGACTAGTATGAGCGAGGTCAAAATCCCCCACCCTGTTTTAAAAAGGTCGAAGAAATTTAAGACGGAGAAGTATCGGCGAATTTTCCCGGCACTGTTTTTCTTATAAATAATACCGTGCTCATATAGCACTCCCGGATTATAGGGAGTGGGCGACATATAAAAAAGTTCGAGCCCAAGAAGCCTCTTCTCCTTCGCGAGGTTGTTGAGTTCTTCGGCAATGGAGACTATTGGGTAGAAATGTCCTCCGGTGCCGCCGCCAGTAAAGAGAATGCGCATTGATTTAGGATTTAGGATTTAAGTTCTGGAGATGGAGAGTACAATGCCCACTTCCAGAAGAGTGACGAAAAGAGAGGTGCCGCCGTGGCTAACGAAGGGCAGTGTAATGCCAGAGAGTGGGATCATTCCAAGCATGGCACCGATGTTGACGAATGCTTGGGAGGTAATCATTATAACAATTCCGACCACCGTGAGTCTACCGAAAATGTTCGTCGTCCCAGAGGCAATTTTGAGGCCTCGGGTGGCAAAAAGAACAAACATCATCAATAAGAATACGGAGCCCACAAAGCCGAACTCTTCAGCCGCCACGGCAAAAATTGAGTCTCCGACCGGTTCGGGAAGGTAGGTGAATTTCTGGATACTCTGGCCAAACCCACGGCCGAAAAGACCGCCCGAACCGATGGCGATGAGAGACTGCTGGACTTGGTAGCTTGCTCCCAATAAATCAATTTGAGGATCGACAAAGGTGGTGATGCGCTGCATGACGTACGGCCGCGTAAAGGCTAAAAACGCGATACCCACAAGACCAGCCAAGGTGATGAAAAAGACGTAGCGCCACTTCCCGCCTGCGGCTACAAACATAGCCATGCCGGCAAAGACAACTAAAATGAGATTGTCGGTATCTGGTTGTTTCAGAAGGAGCACAGCCGAGATGGCAAAGAGGACGAGAAGCGGCAAGAAGCCCCAAGAAAAGGTCTTTATTTTCTCCTTGATCCCGGTGGCCCAAGCGGCAAAATAGATAATGAAAGCGAGCTTCAATATCTCGGAAGTCTGAAAAGAAATTGAGCCAAGTACAATCCAGCGCCGGGCACCGGCGTGCTCAAAGCCAATCCCCGGCACCAATACTAAAATATTGATAATAATAGCAATCAAAAGAAGCCATAAGGCAGATTTCTTCCAGATTTGAAAATCTAGACGCGAGGCAATAGTCATCGCAATAGTGCCCATAAAGAGCCCGAAGACTGTCTGCGAGAAAGCCACGCTGGAATAATTAGAATTCTCTTTGGCCAGAAGGGCTAGGGAGGCCGAGCTAAAAATAAAAAAACCAACCACTATCAAGATGATAGAGATAAACAAAAACGGTTTATCTACTTTCCTCCTACTCGCCATAATCATGGCGAATTATAGCATGTGTTTCTAATGTGGCCTCGTAAAATAGCGGTTTGATATAAGTCTCCAAATAATATAGATGGCAATGATTATCCAAAGTGGAACGATTGAACAAGTGTATGGTATGAGCCAGAGAATAAGGGAGGCAATGAGGCCAAAGATGACGGACAGTATCGTATCTTTAGTAAGCGATTTTTCTTTTTGATTTTTAGAGATAAGCCAGATTAGTCCGAGTATAACGAGGAATATGATTAGAGCCACGCCAATGCAGAGGAGTCCGGGAAAGTCAAATCCGAGAAAGGCCGCGGCTAACTGCGAGACGAGAGAATCAGAAGAAGTGGCGGCAAGCGAATCTTCTTCTACATTGCGCAAGAACGGTTCTTGCGCCACTCCTGACTCTCCTTCTGGAGCGTTTCCATCAGATCCAGCTTGAGCTATACTGAAATTTCCTGTTGTACCTGCCGTCGGCATGGTAAAAGTATGTTCAACGCTCACCGTAGGAGGTGAGGCTCGAGACACCACTCTATACACATAGGTTTGCCCACCAACAAGGCCAGTTAGCACCACGCTATGATGTAGCACTTTTGTACCGTTTTCTACAGTGCCAAAAGGATAACCTAAGTTTGGTAAAATAGCGGTGTTAAGAATGTATCCACCTGGTGGTACTAGTCCATAAATAACTTGGCTCGTCGCCAAAAGGTTCGTGTCCCATTCAATCATCGCAGTGCTGGCAGTAGTATTTGATACAGATTCGCCAAAGACGACGAGTTGAACGAACTGGCCGGAACCTCCTCCCCCACCAGAGCCAGGAATAGTGCCGCCGGGCGGCGGATTTCCAGTCCCACCATCGCCGTCTGTGTCATTTTCACCTCCTACAACAGTACCACCGCAACGCGTAGCACCACCTTCAAATCCAACGCAAACATCAAAACCGAGAGTCTTTCCTTGATATGAATTATCGCTTGAGTTAATAAATGAAATAGTGTAGGTGAAAATTTTAGATTCTCCATTAGAAATGGCACCGAGAGAAATTTCCCCGCTTGCAAAGAAGTCAGCCAAAGAATCATCAAATAGAGTCCCTCCTTCTATTTTGAGATGCAGAAGATTGCTAAAATTATCGTTATCAAAAATATTAATAGCTTCGGTTAGAATAGTCTGCGTCGTGCCCGAATTGTTAGTAACTGTTACAACACCAGATGTTTCATCTAGAGGAAGAAAGTTTGCTTCGTCAAAAAGTGGATTCGGATCAAACTGCACCTCTAAAGGTGCTTCCACGGCAAAAACTCTCGGAGCAAAACCGAGTATGGCTATGACGACAACCGGCAGTATTAAGATTTTAAGAAAGTTTTTCATATGACTATTCTGTAGGCGCTGGCTCTACCGTAGCTTCTTCAACAACCACTGGTTCAGGCTCTGGTGGAAGAGCAGGTTCTTCTGTTTCCGCCTCGCCCACCGTAGCCTCTGGCGAAGGCTGGGACGCTACTTCTTCAACCACCACTTCTTTAAGCACCACCTCTTCTACTACCTCTTCTGACACTACCTCCCCTGACACTACTTCCTCCTCAATCACTGCTTCTGTCGAGGTAGCTTCTTCGAGCACTTCTTCTGTTGAAGTGGCAGTTTCTTCCACTAGTACTTCTGTTGAGGTAGCAGTTTCATCCTCTAGCGGTACAATCTCGATTGCTTCCTCGGAGCTTGTAGAGATAATCGCAGGAGTCGAAGAGGCATTCTCTTCTGCAGACAATTCAAGAGGTATCACACCTTCCGGTCCGATGAAGATTGGGGGTGGGTCGTAGATTCTACCACTCACAGTACCCGAGTTCAGCATCGGGTTCTCCGGCCCGATAGCCACCAAGTGAATCCAGATATAGCCGAGGAAACCCGACGGCACAGTCCAAGCGAAGGCGCCGTCATTGTCTGTTGACTCGACGATAGTGTGAGCGGTATCGCCCATGCTAATGACATTGTCGTGATTAACATCCTTCACAAAGAAGATCGAGATGTCGAGATCAGAGTCGTCGCCGTTATTATTGTCGGCATCCCATTCTATTGTGTAACTGTAAGTCCAGTACCAAGTGTAAGAACCACCCTCGTCGGGATAAACGAGGTCGACCGATGGCGGCACAAGCTCCTGCCAGTCAGAAGGAGAGTCGGTATCAAGGCCAGACGGTACGCGCGCTAGGACATTACCCTCCGCCGCATTAGGCACTCCAGGATTCCAGACACCAGTATCGTCTTGCCAATTCATCTCATCTACCGCGACGCCATCCGGACGTTTTAAGATTAGTCTGTCTCCGTCATTTGCCAGCCCGCCGCCAATTTTTGAATTGATATTGATGAGAGTCACCTCGCTCGGTAGATACCAATATGATGGAAGAAGGTTAGAGACAGTAGTAGAAGTAGCGACAATAACGGCATACTTCAATGCGGGAATGAGAGGTGTGGTCGGCAGAGTATCGCACGAAGTGTTATCACAAATCTGCCAATCGGAAATATCTAGGGCAGTGTTCGTTTGATTATAAATTTCTACCCATTCATTAAGACCCTCTTCACCTCTATCATCTGCGACGTCATAGTAAACCTTATTGATTCTGAAACCCCATGAAGCTAAGTGATTGGAAACTTTTTCTGTATCACTGAATCCCCCATTCTCGTAAGTAGGATAATCGTGCCTCTCCTGCCAGCCGTTTAGGTCAATGTTGAAGTCGCAAATCTTATTTTGAAAATCATTTACTCCAGTCGTATAAGTAAACTCCCATGAATCGGGCACGATTGTGGTAGCCGTCAAGAGTCCAGTAGCTGGACCGTTATACATTTCATCTCCTTCGAGAGTGGCGACAACATTAAGCCCCGTGCAGAAATCAGAGTCCCCTGTGAAATTGGTTGAGGTAGCGAAGTATTGGAAAGGGTTCGAGTCTTGCGGGTCAATCACCACTTCTTTTTTCACAATATCTCCCGGTGGCATGGAAACGGCGGTAGTAGTCGCCTGCCAGCCGGAAATGCCAAGTGAGAAATCAACCGAACCTGCCTCTAAGGTGTTCTCGGTTGAGGTCTCGTTGTCGTTGTAGTAACCAAGAGTGTAGCCGACGCGGGCAACCACGACACCGTTGAGACCAATGGCCAGCATGAGCACAAGGAACTTGAGCGAGACCTGTCTCACCGCTTCCATAAACGCGAAGTGTAACCGAACCAACCTTTTTTTAGCTTTCGTTTTGATTCTCGCCATTCAATATATTTTTCTTACGTAGTCGTTTCGTCTCTCTCCAAATATTGGTCCCTTCATCGAAGACCACGATCACCGCCGGTACACCGATGAGAAGAGCGAAGCCCAAAGGTTTCTTGGCGAAGTCGAGGACATAACCGAGATAAGAGATAGAGAACAAGACCTTCCCTATCACCTCGCTTTGCGCCACTTGCTGCGGGTCAGGGTCTTCGTTCGCATCACCCTGTGTTGTGTAGTAGAAGACTCCGCTTCTGACTTCGTCGGCCACTATTCTGTGCGTGGTCGGCACTTCTGTCTTCGTATCCTTGCCAAACATTATGACGTCTCCTATGCGATACTCGCTGGACGGCCTGATGACGACCATGGCACCCGTTTTGATCGCCGGTTCCATGGAACCCGATTGCACAATCTTCACCTGGATATTGCCCGATACTGGGAAGAGGCTCGTAATAAGAAGAAGTCCAAGCAGGACTACTGCTGTCACAAATATCCAGTATCCAATTTTGGAGGGAGCTTTCATTTGTCTAACATCTAACTTAAGTTTCGGCTCTTCCACACCACGAGATGTGGCGTAGAATTTGCCGAAACTCAAGCGTTAAGAGTCAAGGAGCTAGACTTTATTCTTCTAGATTATCTAGGTCAACGTCTCCGCAAGAGAATCCTTCGTTATTTCTCTGCTGGATAGCATAAGCAACGAAATCAGAAACAACGCTGTCAGTTTGGGCTATATTACCCATACCATTTCCATCACAGGTAATTGGATCTGGGTCGCCTGTTACTTGAGGTCCAGTTTGAGTACCCGCGCACCACATAAGACCTACGCTAATTGGTTGGGACGGTGTGAGATTCATCGCCACAAGTTCCGTCTCGATTTGATTCATGGGTGTTCCGGCGGGTAGTACCACTGTTTCGCCGACTTGATACAGACCGTCACCATCATCGAGCCATCCGAAGAATTCAAGGTAATCCGAGAGTTCGCCATCTACTTGTGAGGTATTAGGATCAGGGAATTCTAGTTCCGGATCAGTCGGGACATTATCGCTGTCCACAAGGTTATCTGGCAAGAGGCATACGAACGCATCATTACTATCGACATGTAGCGATATCACGTTTGTTCCGTAATTTCCTGGTTTAATGTCTGGGAAGTTCCAGAATATATCGTCCTGACCGAGATCTCGTTCATTCCACAGATGACACTGTCCTCCGTAAGGGAATCCGGTCTCGGTACAATTGAGTGCGAACATCGACACATCATCTAGATAACCGCCCAGAGTATCGGCTTGAGAGCCAGAATCACTGAAACGGATAGATGTCTGACCATCGACTGCAACGAAGTCGTAGGCGTATTGTGTCCACGAGGTATTTGAACCGCCAGTCATAGACTCACCGACTGTATCGTTAATTATGACACCGCTTGATGAGGTTATAAGTACGTTCAGTTCAATCTCATTGTCATCACTCGGTCCATTGTTTGGTCGGGGTGAGTGCCAGAAGGTCAAACGGTATTTACCGCCCGGCACCGTGGTTATAACCTGCTCTATTGTTGATTGACTGCCAGAGCCATGACTATCAAGTTCGGCAAGTTGGTCGCCACCATGTGGTGCACCAGCAACGCCTCCCTCTTGGATCTCAATACCAGCACCGGAAACAACTGACCAACCGGCAATACCACTTGGATAAACCTCCCACTGACTACCGTTAGCAACTGGTTCTGGAATTTCAAATCCACCATTCACGATGAGGTCGCCTCCAGTTTCTGTACAGCTACTAACACATGGTTCGCCATTGTATGAAGCCTTCGTGTGGTCTACCTTCAAGTCAATCGACCCTGCGGTGAAGATGTTGCCTGTTGAAGTTTCGGTATCGTTGTAGAACGCGATGGTTCCACCGATAGCGAGAGCCCCCACAACCGCAATCATCCCGGCGCTAAGGAGAATTCTTTTCATAGGCCTTAATCTCTCTTAGCCGTTAAGAAGGCGAGTTAGTGTCATCGTAATGGATGTAGACGTTACCCTCAAACAAGTACTGGCTTGGGTTCCAAGCTGTCATCGGACCAGTTGATGGATTGCCGCTATTGTAGTCTGCAGATCTAACTAGCCAGATTTTGGCGCCAACGGCAAAGTTACCATCGGGCAGAGTTGGCAAATCTATTCCTAAGTTAGGACTACCTGTACCTGCAATTACTCCAGCACCATCAGTAGTATGCTTGCCAATGAACGCTCCCGGATTATTCCCCGGCCAACCATCAGCATAGTAGATCAAGTTGTAATCAGTATTTGCCGTTAGGCCCTGCCCATTTAAGGTGTAGTTGAACTCCTCAGCGTCACCAGTCCAGGTAAGGTCAGCATAAATCTCATCACCTGAATGGACGATCCAAGGACCTCCGGTTACTTCTGTCTCATTTTCCAATCTCAATGCGTGAGGGTTTGGAGTGGCAGTGGAACAGACAAAGTTCGGATTGTTACGACTTTGAACCGCACGGAAGCCAATATCAGCCATCACACTGTCGGTTTGTGTTTCGTTGCCTTCTTGAGAACCATCACAGACTATGGGTCGAACGTCAGGACCATTATTTTGCCCTCCTCCGAGGCTATCTTGTTGATAAGGAGTCAGAGTGGCATTTCCAAAACACCAGGCCTTACCGATATATCGAACATCGCCCCCAGGAAGCGGACCTCCTCCTTCCTCTTCATTCCAAATATTTACATTGGAATCGGCAAGAGCAACACTTCCTGTTCCAAGAGGAACATTCTGGTGGATTGGATTTTCATCGTTCTCTAGAACATTATCCCCATCATCAGCCCACCACGTAAAACGAAGGTGACTAGCCAATTCACCGTCGAAAATACTGTCGGTGTTGGGTACATCAACCTCTAATTCTGGTTCTGTGGAGCTAACGTCATCATTCTTAGTAAGTGTTACATCAGCACAAAGATACGAGTCATTGTTGTTGACGTGTAAGCTGATCGTATCCTCTCCCCAATCTCCCGGCTTCAAGTCAGCGAAGTTGAAGAATTGATGCGGAATTTCTTCTGACATATCCCAATCAATTTCCCACGATGTTCCTTCATTAAAAGCACCGTTGTAGTAGGAAGTGTTGTCCACTCCTAGATCAATCGCGCCGGCGGTGAAGGTGTTGCCGGTTGATGTCTCCGTGTCCGAGAAGAACGCACCCGTGGCGCCGATGACTACCGCGCCGACGAACACAATCATTCCCAAACTTAATAATATTTTTTTCATACTCTATTAATTTTCCTTTTAATACCAACCACTAATAATGATAAAATGCTACGTGGCTGTCTTTTACTTGTCAACGTTAAAATTAGTAGAAAACAAGATTCCTAAAGGACTGTCAAACACACCTTTTTGTCCTTGAGAAAACCTTTCCTATTTCTTATTTTCTAGCGCCAAAAAATTTGTCTTTTATACAAAGCAAAACAAGGTGAAACCTTGTTTTGCTAAACACCCTATTAGAGAGAGGGTTTCTTAATTTCCAGTACCGTAGCCGTTTGGTAGCGCCTTCGTAAACCAGATATGCCCTGGACCAAGATTCGGATCAACTCCCTGATCCATCAGCACTTCAAACTGGCCCCAAATCGCATATCCGCCCGGTCTCCAATACGGACTAGCTTCCAGTTCTGTACCAACCCACACAATTTTGTAATGCCAAACACTACCTGACCCATCCTTTACTCCCTTGCCATTCCACTCATTATCAATCCAGGCATCCGGATATGGAGGCACTCCCCAATCTTCATCATTGCCGCGATCCCAGTCAGCCGTCCATTTCATGACCAGTTTGTCAGGCGAGTAAATATCCAAGCAGTCGGAAGCTTGTCCACCTTCAGTGCACCAGCTCGATCCGGTCCCGTTAAAGATACGCGCAGTCCTGTTGTACCCGTATGTGTCGAATGCCCCTCCAGCAGCTGCTAACTCTCTGCTTGGACTTTGTCTAGTCAGAGTTATTGCCCCACCGACTATCACCAACAAAGCCACTACTCCCAGTAATAATCTACTATTCATAAATCATAAGAAATAATAAAACTAATAAAACCCTCTTTTATCATACCACTAACTTCAATTCACCGCTGTCATGAACGAATATTCCGCAGTCGTAGTACTGTTGTCGGCCTGGTCAGAGACTTTCACCAGATAGTAGTAGGTAGAGGAAGCGGAGAGCCCCGAGAGATTGTAAGAGTGATAAGTCTTCCAGGTGCTGTTGTCCAGTCTACTTGCGGATGAGACGTCAAGAGGTGTGGTAGTACCGTACCAAAGTGTGGAAGTGGCATTCTCGTTCGTTGACCAGGTTATAGAGACAGTGGTACTAGCAATACTTGTAGCGGATAGATTGCTTACAATCGGAGCAACCGTATCAGGCGTAGTGGTGCCCGGTTTCCAGTCATCACCTTTTTGCTCGATACCTTTTGGCAGTATCTGGCATGGAGGAACGATCGGTCGGACCCCGTCATGCTTCCTGAGCCATCCTGGAGCGATAAGATGTCCAGGAGGGACGAGGGCACACAGCCGTCTATTCTCTTTATCACGGTTATCGTTGTCATCATTGTCATCATTTTCGTCGTCATCGTCATCTTCGAAAGCAATTAAATTATCTTTGAGAAGTCTATTCAACAACTGTCGAGTCTTGGGGCCAACCCGGCCAACTTGTTCAAGATCATTTTCTTTCTGGAGACGCTTAAGTGCGCGCTCTGTGGCTTTGCCGAAGTAGCCAGTGATAAGACCTTCGGGATAAATGCTTGCGTTGGTGGCGAGAAGGGCTTGGAGAGCTTCGACAGCATCTCCTCGTGATCCAAGGCTTAAACTGGTGACGAAAGCGCTAAATTGTGTTGCTACTTCTACTTTGAGAGTGGTTTGGCTGGCCTTTAACGCGTCAATCTGGCTCTGCAAAGCTTGAATTTGCTGTAGAAGGGCCGATATGGCATTAATCTGCGCCGTGCTTGTAGCGGACTCGGCCATGCCAACGGAAGGCACGAGCACCAATCCCGCCAGAAAGAGTCCGGCTAAGGGTAAGAGTAATTTTTGCTTCATAATTAATTAATAACTAATAACTTCGGTACTGTAGATGATTATATCATCACTTCCTTACAAAATGTAACTAGCTGATGAGTACCAAAATGACGCCTGTAATGGCAGAGATGACGGAAACTATCCAGTAGCGCATCACCACTTTCTCTCTCGGCCAGCCAATAGCTTGGAAATGATGATGGAGCGGGGCCACTTTGAAAACTCGATGCTTGTTGAAAAATTTATAAGAAACTATTTGGATGATGACCGAGAGCGAAGTGACCACTAGAGGAAAGGCGATGATGGGTAACAAGAGAACTGTATCGGTGAGAAAAGCGATCACCGCGAGGACGACCGTCAGCGCGAGTATCCCAGTCTCGCCCATGTAGAAACGCGCCGGCGGCACATTGAACCACAGGAAAGCCAGTATCCCGCCGGCCAAAGCGCCGGAGAGAGCGGAAATATCTATTTGATTGTTGACAAAAGCGATCACGGCAAAAGCGGAGAAGACAGACGCAAGGACTCCCCCAGAGAGGCCATCCAGACCGTCAATCACAGAGGTTGAGAAAGTCGAGAGCATGACCATGATAAAGAAGGGGATAAAGACGATACCCAGTTCCAAGCTCCCGCCGAAAGGAATATGAATCGAGCTGAAGTCAAGTTTGTAATAGAACCACAGACTAATGACAAGACCGATGAGCACCACCAGAACGATTTTTACTTTGCGATAGACGAGCGCGTCTCGAGCGTAAGCACCCCAACCGGAGATTTGCAGTATGTCGTCGACAAACCCAACAAAAGCGGCAAAGAAAAAAGCTCCCAGAGGAACCAGAGTCTGCGATCTGGAAAAGAAGTTAAGCTTTACAGTCAAATCAGACGGAGACACGAGTGAGAGAAGATAAATGATACAGACGGTGAAAAGGACTGAAGCCCAAATAATGACTCCGCCAATACGCGGAGTACTGGTCTCGTGTTCGGTATTGTGAATATTGTTGAAAGCAGCGGAAGTGTCGGCTTTGGTTCTCGAAGATTTCTTCCACATCTTATATCGGTAGAAATATCTGGTGAAAAATGGCGTGATGGCAATACCGATAAAGAAGGTCAGCACCGTCGGAAAAATGATTTTAAGAATATCCATGGGTATGAATTTCCAATTTTTAATTTAGAATTTTCATTGGAAATTAATTCATTTATTGTAAACTGAAAATTGTAAATTGAGAATTATTCATTCCCAATATACTCCATGATAGCAGCTAAGAGAGTGCGGGCGTCTTCGAACCGGCCACTTTCAGTAGAGCCAAGGATAGAGACAATAATCGGCCGGCCGAGTTCAGGATCAAAGACGATTATCAAGTTGCCTCCGGCAGTATCAGTCAAGCCGGTTTTGGAAGCCACCAGTCCGGGGATTTCGGTAATGATAGTATTGGTATTGGTGGCCACATGCAGACGGTCATCCAGAGATTGGAAGATCGTAACATTCTTCCTCGTAGCTTCAAACATGAGAGGCCGATGCGTGAGAATATATTCCGAGAGCACGCTCATGTCTCTGGCAGAGCCATAGGCGCCTCCTTTTATATCCGATTCGTCGAGTCCGGTTTCGTTCCAGAAGTAAGTATTCTTGAGACCAAGTTCCCGGGCTTTGCGATTCATCTCTCCGACGAAGTCGCCAATAATTTCTTCGGAGCTGGCTCCCGCCTTCGAGAGGGCGCCAAGTGAGAGAGCGACGGCACGCATACCATCGTTGGAAGATGTCAGTAAAGAGAAATCGAGAATATCCTTGAGCGTCCATTTCTCGTCTCTAAAGAAACCACTATCCCCTTCCGCTTCGAGCGCCTCCTCACTCACCGTGACGATGCCGTAGAGCGGACTCAAATCTTCGGCCACCAACGCCGACATAATTTTGGTCAGAGAGGCAAGCGGCAGAGGAATATTTTCATTTTTAGCAAATAAGACGGCCTTGGTGCGGGCATCGTAAACGTAGGCCGCCCTAGCTTCGAGTACCACGGTTGGAAATTGTTGGGAAGCAGCCTCCGAGGGAACGGATCTGTCCCTTCTCTCTACTGCCGAGCTAAAGATGAAAGAGATGGTTAGTAAAAACGCTAGAACGGCAGACAGAATCAGAAAAAACCTTATTTCAGAATGGTGGACAGTGTAAAATTGGTTATCCATTTTTATTCATCTTGTCCTTCGGGCGTAATGTTTACAAACTCTTCCACTTTCTTTAAAGCGTTCTCGTACTCAGGCAAATCTTGGAGACGGCTAATACCGAGATATTCCAAGAGTTTGAGAGTGGCTTTGTAACTGTAACTTTTCTCCGTACTTTCTGCACGTTCTATCATTCCCCTGATAAGCAGGGTACGAAGAATAAAACTTGAATTAACCCCGCGGATGTAATCAATCTCGCGGCGGGAAATCGGACCCTTATATAGAATGATGGCCAGCGTTTCAAGACCGGCTCGGCCGAGCTCACAGGACAATTCCTCTTTCTGCAAATTTTCGATGAGTGGGCCTGCATCCGGATGCGTGCCGAAGCTCACCAATTCCCCATCGGAAACCATGACCACTCCCCTGTCTTTATAGTATTCTCTTAGATTCGCAAGTGCTGTCCTCACTTCTTCTGGTTTGCCTTCAACCAATTTTATCAATTCAGAGATTGATACCGGCTCGTTTTTGAAAAAAAGGATTGCTTCTATTTTGTTTTCTAAATTGAGCATTGAAAATTATTACGTGTACATCGGTACGCCTATCTCCTCTCCCTCCATCTCGATGTCTCCCCGACCAACTTGCGTCACGCGGATAGCACCCCGTTTGACAAGCTCTAGCATCGCCAGAAAGCCAATGATGATGGAGACCTTTTTCTCGTAGGTCAGAGCGCCCTTGGTCCCTGCCTGCGCAGACAGGCCATAAAAATCTTTGAAATTAACCTTGTTAGCCTGCGCAATCCGCTCCGCGAGCCTCTTTATCATTTCTTCGAGACTGATCACTTTCTTGACGGTTACCTTGGGCAACGCTTCCTGTTTCGGCAGAGATTCTAAGACTTTCTCGAGTGCAAGCAAGAGGTTGCCAACATCCGTCTTGGAGTCTGGAGAAAAGACAACCACCTGATTCTTCGATGGGATTTTCTCGAAGATGATGCGCTTACCGAAAAGACCTTTCAGCCCAGCCGCGAGCTCCTTCACCCGTGCGTAGATGGCAAGCCGGTTCTCCAAGTCGTGGATGCTCTCTTCCTCCTCGTCTGTCAACTTAATCATTGGCAGAAGCGAACGGGACTTGATGAGCAAGAGAGTTGAGGCGACCACTATGAATTCGGCTGATTCGCCTATAGGAAACTCTTCGTGCTCTTCGAGATAGTGTATGAAGTCGTCTGTGACTTGAGAGAGCGAGACATCGTTGACGAAAAGCTTCCTCTTGGTCACCAAGTCGAGAAGAAGGTCCAGAGGACCTTCGAAAACCGCCGTCTTTACAGTATATAGTTGTTTTTCCACTGCTCTACTATAGCGTTTTTAAAGCCTATTTTCAATGTTAATAAAGGAAAACGCCGAAGGTAAGTCAATCACAGGCACTCAAGAGTGCGTCAGAAAGACGATCAAGCTCATATTTGGTAAAATCAGTACAATGAAGAGAACGCCTGTTATCGATAAAAGCCCTCTCTATAAAGCCTATGTTCTGTTGGGAGCGAGTGATCCGCGCGGTTTATCTGATAGATATCTAGAAGAAGATCAAAAAATAGTCACATCAAGAATTTCTGATTACCACGATCGAAAACTTATCACGAATAAAGTTAAGAACATTTTAGAAAGAATTGACACTCACACCTTGTCAAGCGACGAGCGACACGAACGACGATTAATAATGTGGCTATGGTATCATCACGCTATTAGCTACGCTGTGTGGGGATATAAAGACAAGCGACGCGCGCAGAAATATTCATCGTTGGCTCTCAAGTATCAGCCTAAGAATCACCCCGATCAAATTACTCGCTTACTATATTTGCTCGTACGTGACCGATTTCCAGAGGCTGAAAGATGGGGAAAAACTATTAAAATGAGACCGGAGAAAACAACGGCATTGCGTTTACTGAAATTCTATAACGAGAGAGGATTTTTTGTGTAGAGAGGTTTAGGACATTATTCTTTACTGCTTAACTTAATCCCCAATTCTTTTAATTGTTTTTCGGAAACTGCCGAGGGGGAATTCATCATAAGATCCTTCCCTTCCCCCGTTTTCGGAAAGGCAATAACTTCTCTGATATTCGGCTCATTTTGCAGTAGCATCATGAGACGATCAAATCCCCACGCGATGCCTCCGTGTGGAGGCGTCCCCGAAGAAAGCGCCTGGAGCATGTGACAAAAGTTCTCTTGGATAGCCTCTTGACTATAGCCGATGATCTCAAAGACGGCCTTAAGCGCTTCAGGATTGTGGTTTCTAATGCTCCCGCCGCCAATTTCAAATCCGTTCAAGATAATGTCGTATTGTCGGGCGATAATTTTTTCAATATTTTTCTTTTGAAGTAATGATTCCATGTCTTCCGGCTTAGCCGCAGAAAAGGGGTTGTGCGTAAATGTCCACTCTCCTCCCGCTTCATTATGGTCAGCAGTCTTCGTGCTTTCAAAAAAAGGAAAATCAGTAATCCAACAAAAGGCCAAGAGATCAGGATTATTTTTGTCATCACGCAGATCCGGCCTGTCACTGCCGTACTTTTTCATGGCCTTTTCATAAGAAATTCTCGGAAACGGAACGGTTTGAATCTTTTTGTCGGGATAGAGTTGCGTGACTATGGCTATGAGCAGCCTTTCGTTAAGAGCCAAGACATCTTCTTCGGTCACAAAACTCATTTCCAGGTCCAATTGCGTAAATTCGGGCTGACGATCCCCTCGGGTATCCTCATCTCTCATGCAACGCACTATTTGGAAGTAGCGCTCCACCCCTCCGGCCATCAGAAGCTGTTTGTATTGCTGCGGAGACTGCGGCAGGGCGTAAAACTTGCCGGGATACAGACGGGCGGGAACGATATAATCTCTGGCGCCTTCGGGCGTGGATCGCGTCAAGTAGGGCGTTTCAATTTCCAGAAATTTTTCTTGATCCAAAAAATCTCTGATGAATTTGGCCGCCCGATGTCTCATCTTAAGGTTTTCGTACATCCTGGGACGACGCAAGTCCAGATAGCGCTGTTCTAGCCTGTGTTCCTCTCCTATTTCATGGCCCTCGCTTCTGACATCAAAAGCCGGGGTTTCCGCCTCATTTAAAACTGTGACGGCAAGCACCTCAAGTTCTATGTCGCCATTCTCTTCCTTTATATTTCTATTTTTCTCGGGTCTCTCATTGACCTTACCTTTTATTTCCACTACCCATTCCGGACGAAGAGACTTCGCAGTTTCCATGGCGCTAGTATTGGGCAGGACAACTGATTGGACTCTTCCAGAAGCATCTCGTATGTCCAAGAACACAAGTTTCCCCTGGTCACGGCGAACGTCCACCCAGCCCGACACACTCACTTCCTCATCCTTGTGATCCTGTAAATCTTTGATAAAAATACGCGGCATATTATTTAAAAACCAACCCCACCTTTTCCCTGACTTCGTCCATCTTCTTCTCCGCTCTCTTCCGGGCAATCCTGCCACCTGTCTTGAGTACCTCGAGCACAGCTTCTCTATCTTCTTCAAGCGCTTGTCTTCGCTCACGCATCGGCCCGATAAACTGCTTGAGATCCTCTACCAGAGCTTCCTTAAGTTTTTTGTATTGACCTTTATTTTCGGCATAGAGTGCATCCAGATCATTCTTCTCTAAGAGAAGCGCGTGGATAGTATAAACATTCTCCGGACGCTCGCCGGAAGAATCCGTCACGATACTCATCACCGCTTTTTCTATTTCTTCGTCCGTGGCGAAAAGCGGGATAGTATTGCCGTAGCTCTTGCTCATTTTTCTCCCGTCCGTGCCGGGCACCGCAGAGACTTTTCCAAGGATAAGCGGCTCTGGTAATTTGAAAGTCTCGCCGAATATGCGATTAAACTTTTGCGCGGTGTCACGCGCGTATTCTACATGCTGTTTCTGGTCCTGCCCCACCGGCACCACATCCGTATCATAGAGCAGAATATCAGCCGCCATGAGCATCGGATAGTTGAAAGTGCCGACGCTAATCTCCCTGTCTTTTGCCTCCGCATCCTTGAAGGCATGGGCGCGCATGAGATAAGGCATGGTCGTGATGGTATCAAATATCCAAGCGAGCTCCGTGTGGGCTGAAACGTCGGATTGCCTAAAGATAACGGAGGTCTTGGGATCAAGCCCTATGGCCAAGTAGTCGAGAGCGAGGTCAAAGATATTATCATGCATCTCTTCCCTATTCTGAATGAAGTTGAGCGCGTGGTAATCTGCGATCATAAAAAGGCAGTCATAGCCATCTTGCAGATCCGCAAACTGCTTCATGGCGCCAAAATAGTTACCGATATGTGGCCTGCCAGTCGGCTTGACTCCGGACAGGAGTGTCTTCTTTTCTAACATATTCAATATCATATCAATTCTAAGAGCTTTTAGAAACACTACTTAATCACCTCCCCCTTTATTCTACCATTCGCGCGAATTAGACTAGAAATAATGTTCGTAAAAGTTGCTTGACCATACCTGGAGCATTTTTATTAAGGCTATAGAACATTTGCAAACTTCTTTGCTCTTTCTCTAGAATATCAACATGCATAAGAACAGATAAATGTTTTGATGTCGCCCTAAAAGATAGCTTGATATTGTCTGCAATTTCTCCGACACTTTTTTCATCACCTTTACGTAAAAGTTCAATAATGGCCAAGCGTCTCCTGTTTGCTAAAGCCTTCAATATCCTTTCCTTCTCCTTTTCTTTCATACTCCTATTCTACCATTCGCGCGAATTAGGCTGCAAAGACAGGCAAGTATTTTATTATGTGCTTTCCCACAGGAGAGCCCTGAGGGGTATTTGCTTACTTAATTTTAAATATTTTGCGGAGAAGTATGGCTAATCCAAGAGCGATTAGGGCGAGAATGATTGGGAGATAGATGTGTATCCAATCAATTACTAATAATATTATAACTGGTAATAGCAATACAAAGATCCATTTATTTCTTTTGTTAAATAATTGGAATATTAGAATAAAGAAAAATAGATAAGCAAAGATAAACCCATTAAATAACAGAGCCGATTCTTTTGGTACACTAAAAAAGGAACTTCCATAATAAGGAACAAGATTATTATACAGAGAACCAAAATATCCAGCGGTAAAGTAACTTAGAATCACAACCACAACAAGCAATAAAATATTTTTTATGAAGTTATTCATTTTAATTGTTATTTATTAACCACTCTAAGTCTTCTTTGATAATATTATACGCGTGTTCGTTGATTTTATCTTTTTTATATCCTTTAAGTTCAATTAACAGAGCTCTGGCCAATTTCTTGTCAATCTTCTGCTCTAATTTATCAATTTGCTTTTCCTCGTTTTTCTTGTCCTTCTCTCCAACCTTCTCTATTTTTGCCTCAATTTTGATAATAGCTTTTACTTGCTTTACCAATCTGCCTTTTAGTTTCTTGTCAGTAATCCAACCTAGCTCAAACGCTTTTATGATGTCGTTTAATAACACTTCTAATGTTACTATTTTCTCCGGCTCTATACCTTCCGGGTCAGCGTTGTTCACTTCAACATTAAGAGTCGTAACTTGGTCTGGTTCTGTCAGTCCGGAAATTTCTCTAGTGACAGATGTGTCGTCTGAAATATAACTAGTTAGTATTCCGTACTTCCCTCCATTGTTAGTCCCTTGAATTTCAATCTTATATTCACCATCAAGTGGATTAAGAACTGTGATGTATTTATCATCAGTTTGATACCCAGAGTAGAATGCAGAAGGAATTTCGTTGTATTCTTCTCCGGTATCAAAATTTTTCCCTATTCTTCTACCGTTTGGATCAATCATCACAAAATCCACAGGAGATAAGAGTTGGAATAGAACAACTTTCATATTCGGAAATCTTTTATCATCTATTACTATAATGGCATCTTTCCCAGTGAAAGTTTTATAGATTATCGCCGAGGAATCGGAAACAATTCCTCTATGCTCTGAATTTTTTACCACATCCACTATAGAACTATCTAAACTAGCGCTATCAGTTGTTACTGTATCGTCACCTGGACCCCTTTCTAGACCATTGTCTCCGGAAATAGAACCAAACCCATCTGGCTCTCCGTGCACTCACAATCCCGGATCAGAACTTGGAACCACCCTGATTCTTTCGATCGTATTGTTACCAGAATTTCCGATAATATTTGTTATGTCAATATTTTGATTAAGGAGGTTGGAAACATTTGCATGCAAATTTTCAATAAATATATTCCTGGGATAGTTATTCGGATACTCACGCATTATGCCAGTCTCCTTGTCTTTTAAGTAATTTAAAACTGGCAATAACTCTTCTACAGATTTAATAGGACGATTTCTTATATAGTCAAAAACATTTATAAAGCTGTTTCTCCTAGATTCAGCATATATAAATAGTTTTTGCATTACAGAAAGAGGATCTAGTGACGGAGGAAATGCTCCCCCTTCCCACTGTAAATAAGCTGTTGGTGCCCCCTTATGTGGCGTGCCTAAGAATATCACTTGATCAACATCATCATTGTATTTATCAGACTGAATGAGCTGACGGGCAACCAGGCCTCCCATGGAATGAGCGACCAAATCCACTTTTTCGCATTCACAAATGTTTTTTACTTCATTAATCTTATCCCGCAATAGTAGCGCAGTGATAATGTTAGAGTTCCTCCACTCGTACGGAAAAGTAAATAAATTCTCTCCTTCTACATATCCATTAGCAGCCAGGGTGGCAATAAGATCATCGTAAGTATGAAGAATTGGATCAATCACTAACTCGCTATTTTTGTATGCCGAACCCATAATACCCGGAATGATAATTACAGGATCAATACCTTGTCCTTCACTCGGTGGTTCTGTTAAAAACGGTATGAAAAGCGCGTTGCCCTCGATGGGCGCGGCGGTGCCGGTGGGATTGGTGGGGTGATAAGGCCCTTCTAGAGTGCCCCAGTAGTTATTGCGCACATCTGGAATACCGGAATTAGTCCTATTCAAAAGAGCGTACGAGTTAAAACTTCCCAGAAGAGATGATTGATGAATATTGAGAGCGCCAAAATCATAGATAATTCCACTAAAGTAGACTCCGCTTTCGATTGAACTGTTCTCTATATTAGTAACACCGTCATGGTGGTGAATGGCTGAAATGCCTCCTTCCTGTATAGAAACACTGTCCGCATTCAAAGTACCGCCCATATTGAGCAGGGCACCAATGGCAGGGTTAAACGGGCCGATAAATTGAGTGCCCTGCGCGTGTCGCAGAACTAAATTTGAAATATTTGTTACCCCGTCAATCTCAGTTTGAATGCCACCTGTTCTCAATTGAGATCCCGCTGTAGCATCGCCGTCATTATTGGTATCACCTCCCACGGAGTCATCGTAGAGAGAAGTAAAGATGACCGGATTTTCGGTCGTGCCATTTACCTCAAGAATCCCCCCGCGATTGATTATGTAACCTCCTTTTAAAATTAGACCTGCTTCAAGAATAAGTTTGTTGCCGGCTTCCACAATTATTCCGTTTGTCACAATCGGCTTATTATCTATAGGACCAAGTGTTTTCTCGCCCACTGGCGAACCCGAAATATTCCATGTGTCTAAATTTCCTCCGATAAACGTAGAGCTTGAGACATCAAAGTCAATCGCTATATCAAGAGAAGGGTTAAGGGCATTGTTTTCAAATACATTGTTTCTGGCAAAAAATTTATTCGCTCCACTAGATGAAACAAAACTTGTCTCTGTATTTGAGATTTTAGAACCCATCAAATTAAAGTCTCCTCCTTCGAAGACAACACCAACCGTGTTGTTGTCTATCAGAGTATTATCAACTGTTGTGGTGCCGTTCTGTAGTAAGAGAGCGTGGAGGTTGTTTGAGAGTGAAGAATCTTTGATTTCCACTGTGCCTCCTCTATTAAATATGGCTGGACCGCCCGGTTGGAACTGCACCCAACCGGTGTACCTTTCATTTAGAAAATTGATGTTACCGACAGAGCCAGGATAGAAAACGATACCACCCCAACGGTCAGAGATATTGAATACACTGTCGTTTAAATTTGTGATGGTAACCTCGTTACCAGTTTCGCCAAAAATATTTATAGTGCCATATACGTCAAATTTGCGAGCATTTTGAGCTTTTATAACTACGCCCGCTTCAATATTCAAAACTCCAGTTTCTGCGATTACCACATCGCCTCCTGCTGAATTCTGAAAAATGTACGGACTTCCCCCTAGATTCCATGTTTGTTCGTCATCAATATAGGTATCGGTGATGAGGGTGTCGGCGGTGATAGAGAGAGGAATGAGAACGATAAACAGAACGAGAAAAAAATTCTTCATGAAGCTACTCTAGCATGAAATAATAAGGAGTAAAATTATTTATGTAATTAATTAAGTAACCGGTAACTCCATATAGAAAGTGGAGCCTTGGCCGGGATCGGCGGAGTCGGCCCAGACGTGGCCATGGTGCGCCTCCACGACACCTTTGACGAATGAGAGGCCGTAGCCTGTAGAGACTTATTTGCAATTGTACTATAAATTTAGATTTAATAACTTTTTATAAAAACGTCATACCAAACAACAAGAGAAATGATCGAAAATAGTATCGCGGAGTGATCTTTCTTTCCATCTATATGTTCTCGAATTAGCTTCTTAACTTCACCATTAACAAAATACGTATTTATGAGATGATGTTTCTTTAAGACAGAAAGATGCGGAAGAAGTGCGTCCTTGTCTTTTAACCAATCTGTTATAGGCAATCCGAAGCCACATTTTCTCTTTAAAACAAGCTCTTCCGGAAAATATTTTATGGCAACTTTTTTAAGTGCTGTTTTGCCACCAAATTTCCCTGTCCGCGTTTTCGAACTAAAACCTCGCTCAACTACAGGTTCATACAGAAACGGGACCCTATTCTCAATATTGGCAGACATACCAGCTTTGTCCTGTCTTAAAAGTACATGAGGTAGATATGTATAAATATCATAATAACTTACTCTGCGATCCACCTCTTTAATTCGGTGAGAAGTTTCCAATATTTTGTTTCTTTCATTAAAGACAAGATTTCTACTTTTTATAATTCTAGAGACTGCTCTCTGACTACTGAATGAACTTGATAAGAGAATATCCCTATTAGAAGATAATTTCACTTCAAAATATCGATTATAGCCATAGAATATTTCATCAGCTCCTTCGCCAGTCAATAAAACTTTTGTGTATTTTCTGGCCTTTTTCGCCAGAATATACATAGGTATAGTGTTTGAATGGACAAGAGGTTCATCTAGGTAGTATGTAAGTTTGGGAAATAGACGAGCAAAATCATGCTTAGAAAAAAAGATTTTATGGTGTATTGTCTTTAGTAGTTTTGCCACAGAGTCTGAATATTTAAATTCGTTCCATTGTTTATCTTTTAAACCGATAGAGAATGTATGAAGTCTATTCTTTGAAAATTGTTTCGCAAAAAAAGCGACCAGACTCGAATCTAAGCCACCACTTAACTGCACTCCAACGGGAGTATCGCTCATTAGATGCGCTCGAATGCTCTCCTTTAATATATTCTCCGGAAATATATTTTTATTTTGTTTTATCTTTTTTAAATTGTAATATTGATGTTTTTTAAACAGCCCATTTTTTAATGAGTAGACGAGATATTCTCCCGCTCGCATCTTATAGATATTTTTGAATAAGGTTTTTTCACCCGCGATATATCTGAAGACGAGATACTCTTCTAAACAATTATTATTAAACTGGAAGGTAAATTGAGGCAGGGCCTTAAATGCTTTAATCTCCGATGCCCAGGCAAAATAATCTGGTGTATCAATATAATAAAGTGGCTTTATTGAAAATTTATCCAACGCAAGAATCAACAAATCTTTCTTCTTATTAAAATAACTAAAAGCATACATGCCTTGAACAAGTGTGAGAACTCTTTTCAGTGGTAATAATCGTAATAATTCCAAAAGAGTTGCCGTATCAGAATAAGAGATCAATTTTCGCTTACCATATTTATTTCTAAGTTTTCTGTGATTGTAAATTTCGCCATTAAATGAAAGTATGGAATCTACATCGACAAGTGGCTGATTGGCTCGTGGATTGGAGTCAACTATTGATAGTCTGGTATGACCAATTGTCATATTATTATAAGCCTTGATACCCATGGCATCTCCACCACGATGTCTCATTAGACGTAACATATTTCTAATAATAAGTTCTCGTTCTGTTTGAATAAGTTTATCTCTTTTATCAATAAAGCCAGAAATTCCACACATGGTTTTAATGTTTTTTAATAAATTTTGTTACAGATATCGCAACTTCACGCTCCAGGTCAGGCTCTTCAAATACCTTTTTCCATTCGCTATTATTTTGATGGTAAAAAAATTTTGATTTTTCAAGTGTGTATTGCCCGAAAGAAATAAATTGAAACTCAAACAGATAGAATGTTCCATCTTTTACACCAATATCTAGTGCCATATACGGTGCATCAAAACTATTAAAAATTCTTTCCGCATAATCTAAAAGACCTTCGGGAATCACTATGTCATAGTTAAATTTCATACTTCCACTTGCGCGAAAATCATTAGCACGATTTGCCCGGTATAATACAAAAAACTTATTGCCGTATACGACAATGCGATAATCACCTTGAAGACCACTGATATATGGTTGTAAAATAAACTTTTGTCTATGATTAGAAATATTCAACGGCGTATTTCCGGTTCTCAATTTCTCAATGAAATATTTCAGATTTTGTAAAGAAAATGTCCTCGATATGATTTTCGGTAACCTAATTTTTTCATTCATATTTTTGAGCAGAAAAACACCCCTGCTTTTTGATGTATCACTTACTTTCAAGACGTATGTTTTATCTTTAAACTTTTCTATGTCTTTCAAATAGTCTTCATAGGTGCCATATCTTTCAGCTTTAATATTCTTGATCTCTAAAAGAGACTGAATATCCCGCATAATTTCCATGAAATGTTTATTATGATGGGCTTTGAATTGATAGAAATTTGGTATTAATTTCGCTCCTTGCATATGCAAACCTGTGACAATGTCTTCAAGATAGCTTCTGTAAAATAAGCTCGGATCTTCTGATGATTGATAAAGTACCCACTCATCTTTATACTTTTGAGTACGAAAATTAACCTCCGAAAAAGGCACGACTACAAGTTCAAAGCCAGATTTTATAAAATAATCTTGCAATCTCTCGATATCAACGGCGGCTCCTCTTTGTTTTGTTGAAGAATAGAATTGTCCTCGATAATCAGTTAGAAGAAATATCTTAGTCATTCTGTCTTGGGAAATTCTGAGCTCTCGCTAAAAATAGATGATCTCGAAGAATATTGAAGCCTGTATTGTAAAACTTCACTTCTCCCTTTTTCAACTGCTCCACCTCTTTTTCAAGAATTTTTGTCGCTTCATCTAAAGAGACCCAGATTACATGCATGCCGTTTCCATTCTCATCTTCTGTAAGTTGTAATTCTCCTTTTTCGCCAATAAGTTTCGCAGTATAACAATAATTAATACAGTGTTTCTTATCCCTATCTCGATAATCTTCTACCATACCAACATTGTTTAAAAGCTTTACATGACAGCCAATTTCTTCAAGACATTCTCGGACAATGCCGTTTTCTACAGATTCATCTTTATTAATTCCACCACCGGGAAGTAAATAGAAAGAATTTACTTTATTGCCAACCAGAGCAACATCATTTCCGTGATCAAACACAATTGCTTTCCCGGTTAGGCGATCTTCAAAAGCAATATTTTTCTGCTCTTCCTGTTCAGGAAATACGTCTTTTTGCGTAAATATAGCTAGCGGTTTCATAGATGATTGACTTTTATATGTATCTAAGTATTATACAACAAGATTTGATTCTTCACAAATTCAATTAGAAAGGAGGTCGGGGATGAGTACGGAGATCAAAAAGCTCTTCGTCATGAGACATGCCGAGTCACTAGAAGACATTGACAAAAATGCGTACGAGCGCATTGCCGATGAGGACATGCCCCTCAGTAAACATGGCAGAGAACAAGCTAAGGCCTTTGGCTTAAAATTTGTTCACGAGCTTGGGGCTGGAAAGCGCATTCGCCTAATCCTGTCACCAAGCAAAAGAGTACTCGAAACTGCGGGGATCATTATCTCTAGCATGCCTGTACAGATACAGTGGTCACTAGGTACAGAGCCTCTCATTGTAAAACAGAACTGGGGGAACGTAACAATACGCAACAGAACAGAGATCGAAGAGCAAAGGTATCGTGCGGGAGTGCTTCGGTACCAGTTTCCTGGCGGAGAAGGCGGTCCGGAGATGCTCTTCCGTTTCGATTTGTTTGCCAATAAGTTGAAGCGGGAAATGGCAGACAAGTCCACTCAAAACATCCTCATCATCACTCACGGTTTCGAGCTTCGAGTACTGCTCAAGTCACTGGTCGGATGGACAGAGAAATACTTCGAGTCACTGGCTCATCCACATCACTGTGATTTGAAAAGGCTCGCCTACGAGGAGGGCACGTTTCTTCTTCTTGATGAAATGCGGGTTCATGATCTATCAAAGAATCCAAACTTCATCCAGAGGCGACACAACCAATAGCCAATCTACCCATCATGGGTGGGTTGGCTATTTTCAAATTAGTTGGAACTCACCGGCAACTCCATATAGAAAGTAGAGCCTTGGTTAGGGCCGGCGGAGTCGGCCCAGACGCGACCTTGGTGCGCCCCCACGACGCCCTTGACGAACGAAAGGCCGTAGCCAGTCGAGTTAACATTCACCTTGAGTGAATCCTTGCCCCTGCCGCCCTTGGTGAAAAGTTTGGGTTTGAGTTCGTTCGAGATGCCCAAGCCGGTATCAGCGACAGAAAGAAGAATTTTGTCACCCCCCCTCTCAAGATTAACCTTGAGACCGCCGGTGGGCGTATATTTGATGGAGTTATCGATTAAGTTCCTGACGGCCTGGCTGAGCTGGCTGGCATCGCCTCTCATATTGTAGTCACCGAGGGCAACTACGAGCTCAAGCGAAAGGCCTTTCTCCTTCGCTCTCTCTTTTTCCTTCTCGCTAATTTCAGTTACTATCTTTTTGAGGTCGATTTGTTGTATGTTGTAGGCGAAGGTCCCTCTTTCGATATTCGCGACGGTCAAGAATTTCTGAACGAAATCGACTCCTTCGGTGAGCGAGTTGAATCCCTCTTCCAGCATCGGCTTGGCGGCAAGGGGGACCGGACCGTAAGACGGTTCAGAGAGCAATTCGGAGAAAATGTCTCTCGCCTTGGCCAAATAGCCCTTGATCTGATGATTGATAATGTGTATCAAATCCGTCTGCCCCTCATTGGCCGCTTCTAGCTCATGGTTCAAATGGTCAACTTGTTTATAGAGCCGAACTATCTCTAGATTCTGTTTGTATAATTCCTCAGTAACTTTTTTATATTCCTCGCTGGAAATTTGCGCATTTGCATCATTCTCTGCCATAGTTTTATCTCAAGCTTGAGGGTATATCATCTGGCGCTAGACTAACTAACAATGGAGCTGCAGCTTCCTTACTTACTTCCCGTGAAGCCCTACCGAAAAGTCGATCGTACCGTGCGACTAGCCTATCAATAACTTGCTTTGGATCTGTTCCGCCCAAATCTATTTGACCTTGTTTTTGATCAATAATTTTTATATCAGAAACCTTTTGCGCTTCTATCCATGCCAAAGGTCCAATTATAAGTTCCTGCTCTTTGATAATTCGTGAGGCTATTTGAGGAAATTGAGCTAATTTATCCATAACAATCATGATTCTTTGATTTTCTTGAAAACACTCCCCATATGTATCAGTGCCATGGCCATTAAGTAGTAAGAAGTTAGGTACATAAAATCATTGACCCCTCCCACATACCAGGTGCCTGAAATCGCTTGAAATATAAATGTAAAGTCAGAAAGGGATTGAAATATTAATGCAAAAATTAAGAACCATATTGGTTTTTGAAGTACTCCACCTAACCAGTTCCAACTAATAATTAAACTGAGAATGGCGATTGATACGTACAATGCCTGGCCGAGTGGATACCCGAAGTCTAAAAATACTTGTACTTTGCTTATACCAGTTAACTCGTACCCCTTTAGGAATAAGAAATATGACAACCCCAACATAAAGATTGGTACTGTAAACATCCAAATCTTGTTTTGAAATTTACGCATGGAAAAGTGAACGCCACTTAATCTTGAGAGTAGAAGCACCCCATAGATATATACCAGGACACTACCAAAGAATCCAATGTCACCTATTGCCGGGTATGGTGGCGACTCAACATCATAGAAATAAACATAATAACTACTGTAGATTTGGCCAAATGACTGAAACAATAGACCTATAGAAAGAACGGCAATTGCCTTGCCTAATAAGCTTTTGTATCCACCCCACTTTTTTGAAATAAAAAGCCCGGCAATTCCTCCAAACACTGACAAAATTAAATACGTATGACCCCAGAGCTGTCTAATATCTCTAGATGCAGATACTTCGAATTGTTGGATATAAAGCCATGTAAACGAATAGAATATAAATATTACTGTTGGAATAATATACGAAACAACGTTTCTTGAGCTATTCCCTTCCATACGCTTAGTATAGCACGCATTTGAGCTATCAACTAGACTTACTCACAGTGTACTTTTTCAAGAATTGGACTGGCCTATAGGACTTCTTGGCTTGCCGTAAGTTGGCTAAGCCTAAATCCTGCTCAATATTCAAGTATTTCTTACCTGATTCCAATAGGATTTTAGCGCTTTCACTTACAATATATGAATATATGCCTTTATATGAAGTATCTGCTTTCATAAAGTGTCTTATAGCATATTCGTCATCCAACAATTCATCAATTGTAAAAGCCACCGCTTTTTTATCATGATATACAGTAAGTATGCTGAAATTACGTTTGTCTGTTTCCAGCTCACAAATTCTTCTCAAGGCAATAAGTTCTGGCTCAGGTGCAACTTCTTTTTCTTCTCTTATTTTATTTTTAATCCATAATTCAGCAAGGTCAGTAAGCTGAGCTAGATATTTGGTAGTACAAGAATTTAACACTTCTTTCTTTATAAATTCTCTGTGTAATTCCAGAAACTTTCTCTTAAATCCAGCATGATTATGAAGTTTACTACCATTCATCTCTACTAAGTGTTCAGTACTTAAAATATAATCGAAGTTGTCTAAACTCTCCTCTACTTTAAATAGACTTGCATCTAAACCTCTTACTGAATCTTCGGGTACTAATTTAAGAACATGATCAAAATCACGGTTCAATGAATGTTTGATCAGACTTTCTGCTAACTTGGAAACATTATTCTGACCAAGGTATGAATAGAACTCTTTGCCATGTATGTAGTCACAAAACTTTACGATAAGATTAGCATCCAGTTGGGAAAGCTCTAAATCATTCTTCCCACTCCAGCACCACATACTAGTAAAATTGAAATCGGAGTATGGAACATATTGATGAGTAAATCTCTCAACAGCTTCTCTATCCGATATTTCTATTTTCTTAAAGTTAGGAAATTCAGGAATCATGCTCGTATTGGCGAAATTTGAGTATAGAGGCAACAGTAAATGTCATAACCGTTAGATAAATCGGATATACAGCATTGGCATAATCCCATTTTTCAATTGCAAAAAGATTCAGAGCATTAGAAATAAAACCAAGATACCAGGCTGGAGCATAATCTGCATTTGGATCTCTCCATACAGTCATAACCAATGGAATAGCACCTATAGTATCTATGATTAACGTCAGAGTGAGCGCTACCAGAGAGGATTCAGTTATAAACCAAATGGCCGATATTATTATAACGCTAATCAGAGCTATCTTCTCAATCCATGACCAGGAACCCTTACCGCTGTATTTCAACAGAGAGATGAAAATTAAGACAGTGCCGAATAAATATACGATAGGTACCCAAATACTTGTAACCAATCCTACTGATTGATAATAACTAATAACAAAAAGTATCTGAACCAACATCCACACACCCCATGTCACCCTGTTAGACGTGACTCTACCTTGCGCGATAGCCTTAAAGTAGACAATGAACCCAACAAATAAAACGGTTCCACCAAAGTAACCTGCGAGTGATTTCATGCTATCTATATTATATACCTAAGAATCAATAAATATTTTTCTTGGAATAGCGGGTGCCTCTTTTTATGAAATTCTGCTCAATATCCTTTAGGTCAAATTTTTCCTTGAAGTACTTTAATACCAAAGCAGTGTCCATGCCGTTCCTGCAGCTATACACATCAATACTGACAAAACCCCTGTTGGGAAATGTGTGGATGCTGATATGACTTTCAGCAATGATGACGAAGCCGGTCCAGCCACCCGGGTCTTTTTTGTCATTGTCGGGAGCATGGACAATCTGTGGCGCCATTAAAATCTTCATGCCAAGCTTTCCCGGCAACTCCCGAAGACATTGCATTACTAAACTCTCGTTATTGAGCTTATCTTTGTCTCCCCCGTAACCATCAATCGTTAAGTGTTCTCCAAAATGCATTTGATGTTATTATAACCCAGATTTCTTTAATTCTTCCACAGCTTGGCGGGCCTCTTTGGAAAGCTTGTCTGGGATTTGGATAGAGATGCGAATATATAGGTCACCCCGCTTACCTACCGAAGTCGGAACTCCCTTGCCCTTCACTCGAAGGATAACACCGTGCTTGGTACCGGCAGAAATTTTTAAGGTAATTTCCCCATCAAGAGTATGAATCACTTTTTCGGCGCCAAGCAACGCCTCGGTCAATTTGACCTCTAAGTCCATTATCAGGTTGTATCCTTCTTTGCGCAGATAGGGATGTTTGCGAACATGAATCTTGACATACAAATCGCCGGGCACCCCGCCTTCCAGAATCTCACCCTGACCGGTGAGACGAATCATTTGACCGTCGTCGATACCGGGTGGCACGCCGATCGAGACCTCTTTCTGTCTGACAAACTTTGAGTTAATGACTACTTTTCTCTCCGCGCCGAAGATTGACTCTTGGAAAGAGAGTTCGATATCCACCGCGATATCACGTCCGCGACGGACACGACGACCACCGAAGATGCTAGAAAGAATATCTCCCAAATCACCCGTATCGAAACCGGCGTTACCAAAACCGGAGAAATCGAAGCCGAAACCGGATGGGTCTCCGCCATAGGCGGATCCGCCTCTGGCGGAGAAGCCGCTGAATCCTTCGCTACCTACAGCGTCATATTGAGCACGCTTTTTCTTGTCGGAGAGTACGGCGTAGGCCTCGCTCGCTTCTTTAAATTTCGCTTCATTGCCTCCAGATTTGTCCGGGTGATAGACATGGGCAAGTTTACGGAAAGCCTTTTTTACTTCCTCCTCCGAAGCGTCGCGACTTACACCGAGTATCTTATAGTAGTCTTTCATCCCGTACGAAATAGGAAACGTTTTAATCTCGATTTAAGATATCGTTTACCTTTACCTGCCTTAAGATATAATTCTCTCGACCTTGCATCACTTTCATTTGTGCACGCTTCATAATATATAAGTTCATATGGCCCTCTGTATTTTGTATATTTTGACTTTTTCTCATTATGTTCATTAAAACGTTTCCGTAGGTCATTAGTATACCCTGTGTAAAACCTATCATTTTTCTTACTCTTTAGCACGTAAGTATAGAACATATTCATTTCGTACGGGATTCATTTATTACCATTATGATATTTATTTGATTCTAGCACACTTGACACAAGTTATCAAGTGTGCTATCATAGTACTAGAGTCGACTGTGGAACGGACTGGCCCAGAAAGCCTACCTAATCCGCAGCGATAGGAGGAGAAAACCATGTCTGTGAACGTGTACTTCAGCGAAGGAGTTCGGAAACTCCCCGGATTCAAGAGTGTGCCGTACGGTGACGGATCAGGCGACAAGATTAAGCTCGATGGCCTGGAACTGTTCGGCGGGAAAAACCAGCTGTACACCATGTGGAACGAGGGCAGTCCGATTCCGGAGACCCTCAAGCATCTGGTGGAGAAAATCTCTTGCTACGAGACCATTCCACAGATGGGCCACAGAGAATCCGGTATTTACCGGCACAAGAGCGCGATTTGCGATCTGATGCCGAGAGACGACGGAAGTGGCAAACGCGAGAAGAAGGTGTATGCGCTGAAGATCACCGCGAAGAATCTGGAGGATATCCAGGAGCTTCTACACAAGGTGAAGACCGGCACGATCCGTCCGGAAGAGAGCTACGAAGGGCACCAGCAGGGCAAGTCCCACGTCGAGTTGGAGCGAGAGTTGACTGGGGCCCTCGAGCAAGTGCGTTGGACGGAGAAGGCTTTCGATGAAAAGCGTCAGCAGTTCCACAAGGCGTGCCAGAAGAATGTTCTTCTCCGGCAGTATGTCGGGAATCTCGACGGCATTTGGTTGCCACTGTGCGTTCGTTCCAAGGTGATCAAGAGCCTCAACGCAATCCTCGACGACAAGTAGATCCTTCCAGCCCCGTTTCAAACAAGGCCCTGTGCCTGTTTGGACGGGGTTTTGTTTTGTCTTAATCTGCTAAACTTTTGGCTCTGAAGTTTATCCAATAAGTAGTCTTGCTTGCTTTCTTATATTTGCAAGTACTTTCTTATCAATTTCGCCTACTTTCTCCTTAAGAAAAGAGGAATCGAGAGCACGCATGTGAAATATAAGCGCAATAGAATTAACAGATAAACCATTCTTTTTTGTTGATTCTATCTCGTATGTATACGGGAAGCGAAGCGCAAGTTTATTTCCAGTGCAAGGAATAATTGTAACAATAGTCTTTGTAACTCGGGCGATAACTACTGCTGGCCTCGTTCCACTCTGCTCGTGAGTACCGAGTTCTGGAATATGAACAATATATACATCCCCCGGTTTCATCTTTAGAATTTGTATTTTCGCAAAGTCTCAGCAGATAAAACATCCCACATATAAAGTTCTTTTTGAAGATCTGCAAATTCTTTCATGCTCCCGAGATAAGAGGAAACTGCACGATTTACAACATCTCTAGGATTGAGCCCTAGTTTCTTGGAGACCGTTTTGACCTGCTTTTGCAGTTTTGTATCTAGAATTTGCATGTACTTATTATAAGATTTTTTGATTTTAAGTATACTTGACATAAATTGTAGAGTATGATATCATGATATAAGAATTGACTGAGGAGCGGACTGGCCCAGAAAGCCTACCCAACTCCCGGCTACAGGAGGAAATCATGAGAGACTTCTTTGCTGGAGTTGTGACGACCCTAATCGTCCTGGTTGTAGTGGGCTATGTCTATGTCATGACCCCACCGTGGGTGAAAAAGGACATGACGGACAAAGCCGCAGTGATGATTGGCCGGCAGGTCGTGGAGAAGAGCGACTGCGCTCGAATAGTGGAGGCGAGGGTGTACGAGAAGCCAGCCTTTAGTAGCTTCCCGCCGAGACTGGTCTTCCCCTTGCACACCCATCACGTAGTGCTCGAAGATGGTCGGTCCAGAACCTTTGACAGTACCTCTATCCATCAAGTCGGATGGACCCACTGCATCTTCTGGACCGAGTACGTCAAGTGATGGTCTTGGTCTAGCCCCGTTTCAGACAAGGTCCTGCGCCTGTTTGGACGGGGTTTTGTTTTGTCTTAATCTACTATACTTTTGGTTCCAAATCGTCCTTCTTTTCGTTTTCGTCTTTCTTCTCTTCTTTGACTTCAGCGTCTTTCACTTCAGGTTCACCTACTGGTTTTTCACTGGCTGGCGGATTTTTACTTAAGTATTCGCCAATTTTTTGCAGTTCAGTAGAGAGCGCTTCTGTAGCTGATTTAATCGAATCTATAGAACCGCTTTCTTTCTCTTTTTTGAGTACGGCAATTTTATCATTAACCGAACTCTTAATATCGTCAGAAACGTTAGCATTATCTTTCAGAGATTTTTCTGCCGTATAAATGAGCTGTTCGGCCATATTTTTAGCATCAACTAGCTCTTTTTTCTTTTGGTCCTCTGCGGCATTAGCTTCCGCGTCTTTCTGCATTTTCTCAATCTCTTCTTTTGACAAACCGGAGCTTGCTTCTATTCTGATGGATTGTTCTTTGCCTGTAGTTTTGTCCTTGGCTTTCACATTTAGAATACCGTTGGCATCAACGTCAAAAGTGACCTCAATCTGGGGCATACCGCGCGGTGATGGCGGGATGCCATCCAGAATAAATCGGCCGAGCGATTTGTTGTCCGCTGCCATCGCCCGCTCGCCTTGGACGATATGAATTTCGACAGAGGTCTGATTATCGGCGGCAGTAGAAAATACTTGCGACTTTGCTGAGGGAATAGTGGTGTTTTTCTCGATTAATTTAGTGGCTACAGCGCCCATAGTCTCAATACCAAGCGAGAGCGGAATAACGTCAAGTAGAAGAACATCTTTAACATCACCGCGAAGAATGCCCCCCTGGATAGCGGCGCCGAGCGCCACCACTTCGTCGGGGTTGATAGATTTGTTCGGTTCCTTACCAAAGAATTTTTTGACCGCCTCAACTATCGCAGGCATTCGCGTCTGCCCTCCCACCAAAATTACTTCTTGTAAATCGCCCACTTTGAAAGGAGACGCCTCCATGGCGCGCTTGGTAATGTCCATCGCTCGATCCAAAAATTCTCTAGAAAGTTCCTCAAGCTTGGCTCTGGAGAGCTTCAGAAGCAGATGCCTGGGACCCGATGCATCGGAAGTGATGAAAGGGATGTTTACCTCCGTCTCGGTGGCAGTGGAGAGTTCGATCTTCGCCTTCTCGGCGGCCTCATCGAGACGTTGAAGCGCCAGAGCATCCTTTCTCACATCGATACCAGACTCTTTCTTGAATTCGTCCGCGATGTAGTTGAGCACTTTCTGGTCAATATCTTTGCCTCCCAAGTGGGAATCGCCGTCAGTAGACTTAACTTCCACTACATCGTCACCAACCTCAAGTATCGAGACATCGAAAGTACCGCCACCGAAGTCGAAGACAGCAATTTTCTCATTCTTCTTTTTATTGAAACCGTAAGCCAGAGCGGCCGCAGTCGGTTCGTTGATGATGCGTTTGACATCGAGTCCCGCAATCTGACCGGCATCTTTGGTCGCCTGACGCTGTGAGTCGTTGAAATAGGCGGGAACAGTAATAATAGCCTCAGTTATCTTCTCACCAAGTTTTGCTTCAGTGTCACTTTTGAGCTTCTGGAGAATCATAGCGGAGATCTCTTCCGGACGATAATCTTTATCAGACATTTTTACCAAAACTCCACCGGTGGCACTAGCCTTAGCCTCGAAAGGTACAGTAACTTTGTCCTTCTGAACTGCGGGGTCGGCGAAAGTGTGACCGATGAAGCGCTTAATGCCGAAAATCGTGTTTTTAGGATTAGTCACCGCCTGACGCTTGGCTAGAAGTCCCACCAAGCGATCGCCAGTTTTGGAGACGGCCACGATGGAGGGCGTGGTGCGGGCTCCTTCGGCGTTTTCTACAATCTTCGGCTGACCTGCCTCCATCACCGCTACGGCAGAGTTAGTGGTACCCAGATCAATTCCAATTATTTTAGCCATGATATTCTCCTATTTTTACTTTAGCGGGTCTGATAATTTTCCCAACCAGTATATAACCTTTTTGTATAACTTCAAGAATTTTATGGTCCTTCTCCGGCTCATCTGTCGGCACCACTCCGATCGCTTCATGATACTTGGGATCGAATGTCTCTTCCATAGGATTCAATTCTTCCAAACCATTCTGTTTAAGTATGGAAAAGAACTGGTCGTAGACGGGCTTGACGTCTGCCACCTGCGCTCGGCCTGTCGAGGCGTGAGCCAGAGCCAGATTAAAACTATCAAGCACTGGGATCAATTCCTGGACAAAAGAGAGGTTGGCGAACTTCACAAACTCGGATTTTGCCTCTTCGTCGCGCCGGCGGAGATTGGCAAAGTCCGCCTGCGCTCTCTGCCACCCGTCCAGATATTCCCTGGCCTTGCTTTCCGCTTCCTTAAGCCTTTCCTTCAACTTCTTGATCGTATCCCCAGCATGCTCTTCCACCACGACAGAGTCGTCGAGACCTTCTTTATCCAATTCAATGTTATTTTCTTCTTCGTCCATGAGAAAGTAGCATACTGAATTATTGGCTAAGAATCAAGTTTTGTAATTGTATCCATCAATATTAAAAAGTTTAAGTTCAACTACATTTATAATCTGCTATAGCATAAGTTAGATGTATACGTTACAAGTGGCCTATAGGCAGAAAGTAATGTATATTAACCAATTTACAAAAAGGCCCGGCGCAAGTGTCTGCGCCGGGCCCGTGGCTACAAATTCCACCTTGACTCGCATCTACCGCTTCAGCGCGATGAGCGAGATGCCCACCACCGTAAGCACGATGCCGGCGAAAGAATGAATGACAGCTATATTTTACTCCCTTCGACGAGCTCAGGATCTTCGCTAACGCTTCCGGTCACAACTCTCGTCCTCGTCGTCACTCGGACTCGGTCGCCACCCCCGCCTCGCTATCTCGCACTGCTGTACTCGATATAGCTCCGGCCGTCAAAACGATACGGACCCTCTCGGGTCCGCTTGGATTATCGTTTTGACCACTTCGGAGCCTTACGAGCCTTCTTGAGGCCGAACTTTCTGCGTTCTTTGGCGCGAGGATCACGCTTGAGAAATCCCTTGACCTTGAGCTTAGTACGTAGATCTGGCTTATATGAGACCAGGGCCCTCGCCAGACCATGCCGCAGGGCTTCAGCTTGTGAGGCAATACCACCACCATTAAGTTTGGCCGTCACGAGAAACTTCTCGTTAGACCCATTTCCGCCGGAGACGGATCCGCCTATGGCGGAAAAGACGGACAGGACAGTCTTTTGAAGCGCAGGGGTTGGGAAATATTTTTCAAATTCTTTGTCGTTGATAGAAACGGAGGCTTGAGAGGCAGGGGTAATACGCACCCGAGCTACGGAAGTTTTTCTCCTGCCTACCGCTTCTATATACCTTTTCTTGTCTTCAACCATGTTAAGCCTTTATTTTCAAATTCTTCATCATCTGCGCGCGTAATTTATTTTTCGGAAGCATGCCATAGACGGCCCGACGAAGTACTTCTTGAGCCCCTCTAGTCCTAACCACGTAATCCTGCGATCGCCTCTTGAGACTGCCAGGAAAACCGGAGTGACTCGAATACATTTTATCTCTTAATTTTTTAGCGCTAAGCGACATTTGAGAGCTAGAAATTACTTCCACCAAAATGTCCGGAACGCGGTTTCTGGCAAAATCTGTCCGATCTTTACCCATCAAAAGCACGGCTACTTCCGTAGCTACTCGTCCCGGTACTCTGCCCTTAGCGTCGATAATATGTTTGTTCATACAAATTCTATGATCGCCATGGGACTCGCGTCGCTAGTTCGTGGACCTATCTTGGTGATCCGAGTGTAGCCTCCAGTTCTATCCTTATACGTCACCGAGAGCTCCCCCGTAATCTTTCTGGCCGCTTGGGCACCGACTCGACTCTCGAGGATGCGGCGAGAAGCGAGAGTCTGTTTTTTACCTAAGGTGACAAGTTTTTCCATGTACGGCCGGAGAGACTTGGCCTTGGGCTCTGTAGTTTTTATTTTACCCTGGAGAGCGAGGGAGTACGCGAGCGACTTAAGGAGCGCCATCCTCTGACTTCTCTCACGGCCGAATTTTCTGTTGGCATTATGATGTCGCATGTTCTCTAAACTTACTTCAAGATGATGCCGAACTCTCCAAGTGCTTTCTTTATCTCCTGAATACCTTTGGCTCCGAGACCGTCAATTTCCAATAGGTCCTTCTCTTTCTTGCGAGCGAGACCTCCCACAGTGCGAATGTTGGCAAGAGAAAGAGCGGTTCGGGCACGAGGAGAAATATCCAGAGATTCCACGCGTGTTTTAAGCACTTCGGGGTCAATCGCCGTTCTCTCGGTCGAACTCCGGCCTTCTCGAGCACTTTTCCCTTCGACTACCAGTTCGTCTTCTCTGAAGCCGACAATCGCCTTGAGTTGGTTGATCATAATCTCAATAGCGGAAGAGAGAGCGAAGGAAGGAGAAACGGTCCCGTCAGTTTCGATGGACATTCTCAACTTATTGAAATCGGTTCTATCTCCAACCCGCATATTCTCAACTTCGTAGCTCGCCCGACGGATGGGAGTAAAGATACCGTCAAGGGCAATAGTGCCGATATCTACGCGGGACTTCTCAATCATTTCCTTGGGCATAAAGCCGAGACCTTTTTCTGCCTTGATTTCCATGTCAAGTACCGTATTTTTGCCAATGATGGTAGCGATCACTTCATCCGGAGTGAGAATTTCCACCTGACCGGGCACCTCCAAGTCGGAGGCTCGCACCACCTTTTCTTCTGTTTGCAGAGACGGGCCTTTCACTTTGAGATAGAGAGTCTGGGATTCGTCGGTAGTGAAGCGCATGCGGATTTTCTTAAGATTAAGGAGCATGGTAATGACATCCTCTTTCACCCCCTCTAAGACGGAGAATTCATGGCTGACACCCGTGATCTTGACGGAAGTGATAGCTACTCCCGGCAAAGAAGAGAGAATGATACGGCGCAGGCTGTTACCAAGAGTGTGGCCATAGCCGGGGTAAAGTCCTTCAATTTCGAAAACGCCGCTTTCCCCTTCTTCAGAGATTACCTTTGGTTTGGAAGGCAAAAGTATTGTGTAGTCAGCCATAAAAAATATAAAAAATTAAGCCTTAATTATAACACTATCTGTTATAGAATTCAATCACCACTCCAAGATCGAAGAGACTCTCTTTTTCCACATAGACCGGCTGTCCTAGAACGGTGAGAGACCTACTTGTGGGGTCAACCTTGAGCCAGGCTGGCATCGCCATGGTCTTCATCCTCTCTCCAACCTCTCCGAAAAGAGGACTCGTGGCAGAGCCGGCACAGAGACTGACCACGTCCCCTTTCGAGAGCAGTATGGAAGGTATGGTCACACGAGCATTATTAATCATGATGTGTCCGTGGTTCGCGGCCTGACGAGCTTGGGCACGCGTTTTGGCCAAGCCGGCTCGATATACAACGTTGTCGAGCCGGCTCTCAAGCATACCGAAGAGTTTCTGGATAGGGTCTGGAGAACGAAGTGCTTTAGTGACGTAATTTCTGAATTGTTTTTCACCGACGCCATAGCTGAAGCGAGCTTTCTGCTTTTCTATAAGCTCGCGACCAAATTCACTTTTCTGCTTTCTCCGGCCCTTGTTATCACTTCTCTCCTTACGAGCAAGCGAAAGTGCGTACTTCGGAGTCTGCGTCTTCTCAAAAACCGGTGCGCCCAAGCGTCTTGCTATTTTATATTTAGGTCCTATTCTCATATAATTTTCAATTTCTAATTTTCAATTTTCATTAAATTTTCAATATTTGAATTTTCATTTTAAATTCTAAATTAAAAATTTTAAATTTATCATTATGTTCTCCTAGGCTTCGGGGGTTTGGGGCCATTGTGAGGTACTGCAGTCTTATCTTGAATAGTGAGCAGATTTATGCCTTTAGAAATAAACCCCCTGATGGCCGACTCCCGACCGGAACCAACACCCTTGACTACCACCTTAACCTCTTTGATACCTAGATTCTGAGCTTTGAGCGCCAAGGCTTCCCCTACTTTGGCGGCGGCGAAGGGAGTACCTTTCTTAGCTCCCTTGAATCCGAGACTGCCGCTCGAGGACCAGGCGAGAGTGTTGCTTTTGCCATCGGCTAGTGTCAATTTGGTATTATTGTAGGTAGACTCCACGTAGAGAATACCGGAATCTACGCGTCGGCGCGAAGACTTTATTTCTTTCCCGACGCCAGTCTCTGGCTGGGTCGGGACCCCGACCGCTTCATGCGTCGGGGCTTCTTTTACTATGCGTTTCTTACCCATTGGATTTTAAATTTTCAATTTAGAATTTTCAATTTTCACTGGAAATTAATTCATTGTAAATTTATTGGAAATTGTGAATTGCAAATTGATAATTATTTCTTTTCGGCTACCTTGCGTCCCGTACCCATGGTCTTTCTCACACCTCGTTTCGTCCGAGCATTGGACTTGGTACGTTGACCATGTACCGGCAGATTACGCGTGTGGCGCAGGCCCCGATAGGTTTTAATGTCTTTGAGCCGTTTAATATTGCCGGCTACCTCTCGCTTCAGATCACCTTCAAGAGTGAGACTTTCAATAACCGAGCGAATTTTATTTTCTTCCTCTATGCTTACTTCTTTTGACTTCTTCCCCAGAGAGACACCGGCTTTTTCAAGGATGGCTCTGGCACGAGGACGACCAATGCCAAAAATGGCTGTTAGGCCAATATCAAGACGCTTTTCCTCTGGAATGGTGATGCCAAGTATTCTCATCTAGCCTTGTCTTTGCTTATGTCGTGGATTGGCTTTGCAAGTTACATAAACATAGCCCTTTCTACGGACTATTTGGCACTGCGTGCACAACTTCCTGACCGCCGCCTTAACTTTCATAACAAGTCTGCATTCTAGCTTAACTTTATTTTTTTGTCTACCCCCACACCTGTTTTAAAGAAAAACAGGTGTGGGGGTCTAGAGCCGTTTGATAATGCGGGCTTTACCACCGTAGGGTTCGAGCTCAAGGAGTACTTTGTCACCCACCAAGACCCGGATGCGATGAAGACGCATTTTACCGGATAAATAAGATAGAACTTCTTCAGACTCGTCCGCTTGCCCTGAGCTTGTCGAAGGGTCAAGTTTAACGCGGAACATAATGTTCGGCAGAGATTCAATGACGAGACCCGATCTCTCCAAATCCAAGGCTTTGTTTTGTGACATATATTACTTGACGGGTAGTTTTCTTATCGATATGTCCACGCTATCAGATGGGAAAGACTTTTTCCAAAACGGCCGGATGGTGGCGGTCGCAGAGAGTACGGTCGGATAGTTATTAAGGATAGAGGGAATATCTCTTTTATGTTTTCCGATTAAATCTGCTTTCAGAGCTACCTCGTCTGTACGCCATACAGCTACTGCCTCACCGGTAACGGAGAACTTGATTTCATTTGACAACAAATCTATTGGAAGAGTGCCCACGAAAGCCAAATTGAGTGAATCAAGTTCAATAATATCAACTGACTCGCCGAGAGCTCGCACGATTTTATCTATAGCAAGATAATTAGACAAATCGCCTTTCTTGAACATGACACCCGACAAGTCGGCACGGATATTAACTATCGCCTTGTCTCCACTCAGAGAATCAGAGAGAGGTAAGTCCTCGAAAGTCACGGAGGAGAGAGCGGGAAACAAGATAAAATCTTCCGGTACTTGGACTTCGGCTTCGGATATAAGCTCGTCCCTTAAGGCCACTTCGAGTTCGGCCTTGGCTCGCGCGATCTCTCCACTCTCGACTATCTTTTGAATACCAGCAAATCCTCCAGACATCTTTGTCTTAGAGCGGGCATAAATAGATGAGGACAAGGACGTTCCCTTAAGACCCGGGAGGATGAAATCTGTGAGACCGATATTAAACTCTTCTCCGGCGCGCTCGGCATAAACTATAACCTCTAAGGTGCCTAACTTTTCGACGCCGCCAGCTACCGACTTACCAGGTAGAGTGATGGCGTCTGTGACCTGATAGACCTTGCCATCGGGAGTCTCGAAACGCGTAGTCGCCCTTAATCTCTGTTTTTGGCTGCTAGTATTGTAGATAATGATGGTGCCATTGGCCTTTTTTTGAACCTCTTCTTCTCCAGACGCAGACACTTCTAAGCCCTTGTCTAGAGAGAGCTTAATCACACTGTAGAGCAGCCCACCCTCTCCAGTCTGACGTGCTGTGTAGATATCTTGGTCAAACGAGAGAGCGCTAGACTTGGGGACGTAAGCCAAGGTCGCCCCATTGAAAATAGAAAAAACGGCAAAAATGAGCACCAGGAGAGCGAAACCTGTCGCCATCCAGACATTCTTTCTCTTCCGCCACCCCTGTTCTGTGACAGGATGGGGCGGGATTGAATAATCTTTTTCTATTTGAAGAGCACTCAAATTGTCACGGGGAGGTACAGGAGGATGATACTTGTTATTATTTCCGCGTCTTTCTGGGATAGGAATATCCCTGATACTCCTTCTTCTTTCCGGTACGATAATGTCTTCAATCTTTTTTGGCATCTCCTAGAGTATAACCTATTTCAAATCATTCTAAAATAGCTTTTATTCTTCTGGTACCTGTGGAGACGGCTTCTTCTTTAATAATTTTAAACTGACCGAGAAGGCTGGTATTCTCCACATGCGGTCCACCACAAAGTTCCAGACTGAACTCGCCTATTTTATAAACACGTACTTTATCACCATATTTTTCTTCAAACAAGCCAACGGCTCCCCTCTTTTTCGCTTCTTCAAGCGAAAGATCTTCGTAGGAAACGGGTAATGACTCTGCTATTTTTCTATTGACCAGATTTTCCACTTTTTTCTTTTCCTCATCGGTCATCTTTCGTGTGAAAGAGAAATCAAAGCGCAGTCGTTCTGGTGTAATGTTGGAGCCTTTCTGAAAAACCTCCTCACCTAATACCCCGCGCAGAGCTTGATGCAAGAGATGGGTAGCGGTATGGTACTTAACCTCCATCTCACTATGCCCCGCGAGCCCGCCTTTAAATTTCTGTTCCATCCCCGCTTTAGAAATTTCTTGATGCCTGCTGAATTCCTTCTCAAATTTTTTGATATCAAGTTCAGGAAACTTATCCTTCATTACATCAAGCGGTAAGCCGTAACTACTGTACAAGAGAAAGGCAGTTTCAGAGTCAAGACTCTTTAATTTATCCAGTTCCTTCATGCCAAGATTGAGCGTAATAATAAATTGACTCCATTCTTCATTGATTACTTCCCGAATCAAGTTTTTATTTAATTCCCTATATACGTCCCCGTACTTAGCGACAACCAAATTCAACGCCGACTTAATATGCTCCATATCAAATTGAGCCAACACCCGCCTTAATAAACGCCGGAGTATATAGCCTGCCCCTTTATTGCCCGGCTGGATGCCATCGCAAATGATGAAGCTAGCTGCTCGCAAATGATCAGCGATAATTCTCTTTTTTCTTTCTTCCATGTTTCCCGGCAACATCCTAATGAGCCCAGAGAATAGATCCGTGTCAAAAACTGTCGAGACTTTTTGCAAGACCATCGCGAGCCGTTCCAGACCCATGCCGGTGTCGACGCCTTTTATTTCGAGTGGTTCAAGAGTTTTACCCTTATTCTGGTAGTACTCATTGAAAACGATATTCCAAATTTCTATGCCATCGACGTAAATCTCTGCAGTTGGGCCACACGGCCCTTCCTCGCCCGTCGGACCCCAAAAATTATCGCCCCTACCGAATTTCTTGACCTCAATGTTTGGATCAATAGATTTCCAAATTGCTTCAGATTCGATGTCCGCCGGTATTCCAATCTCGCCTTTAAAAACGCTAACGTAGTCGATTTTCAAGCCCATTTCCTTCGTTATAAACTCATGAGCATACTTTATGGCTTCTTTTTTCCAATAACCTCCAAAACTGAAGTTGCCGAGCATTTCGAAAAAGGTCAGATGTCGTTCGTCGCCGACTTCATCGATATCTGAAGTCCGGACGCTTTTCTGCACCGAAGCAACACTCTGTGAACCAAAGTCCTCTACAGGATTCTTCGCACCAAGATAATAAGGTTTGAACTGCTGCATACCCGCGGTAGTGAAGAGAACAGAAGGGTCGTTCTCCGGCACTAGCGAGGCCGAGGGTATGATTTTGTGTCCCCGCTTCTCGAAAAAAGTTAGGAATCGCTGTCGAATTTCTTCAGATTGCATTAGAAGAATATAGCATAATTAAACGAGAGTCTTAAGCACTTTAAAGTCTTCCTTGAGAGTGCCGAGAAGGTGCTGATTATAAATAGCGGCGGCGGGATGATAGAAAGGAACAAATTTCCCGCCAGAGGCGGGTCCGCCTTCGGCGGAAAAGTTAATATCAAAAACTTGGCCGTGCAAGACACTGATGGGAGCAAGCTCCCATTCAAGACCGTAGTGATTCATGACATATTGCATTGAGAACCGTCCCAGCGTAGCCACGACCTTAGGCTTAATAATTTCTATCTGGCGGTCGAGGAACGGCGCGTAAATCGCTATCTCATCAGGATATGGGTCGCGGTTGCCGGGCGGGCGGTCTTTGACAATATTTGTCACATAGACGTCTTTTCTCGCTATGCCGACAGAAGCGAGAAGTTCGTCAAGCACTTTCCCCGCCCGCCCGCAAAACGGTCGGCCAGTTTTGGCCTCATTCTCCCCGGGTGCCTCGCCGACAAACATTATCTTGGCCGAGTGACTCCCTTCCCCTATCACTGGAAAATATTTGTTCTTTACTCGCTCGGCATAGAGCGGCGAGCGAGTCAGCGCTAGAACCTCATCTTTAACCTTCCTTAACTCTTCATCACAATTCATTTATTTCCTCAACAACCGGCCGAATGTCAAAGGTTTTGCCGAGAAATTCTTTCAATAGCTTGGGATTTTTCTTAATATCCGAACAGAGGACTATCCTTTCTGCCAGAAGCGTTTTTTTATCAGCGGAGGAGAGAGAGACGAGACAAGTGATGGGATGAAGGGCTTCACCTTCAATCATATCTTGCAGACTGCCTTTTTCCGGATAATTCCATCCTATCATGGTCAAATTTTTACAAATGCCGTAGTGAATGGCCGTACTCGAGAATTTAGTATTAGTAACAAGCCAACAATCAGTAATGCGCCTGTTAGTGCCACCGTAGTTGAAGACGTTACCAGCAAGATCATCAAATCGCGCTTTGATGTAGAGCACTACTTTCAGGTCCGACTTAGTGCCAAGCTCATTGTGGAACTTAGCTTCAATCATGATCAATTTCTTTTTGTTATAGGCCACCACATCCACTTCGTGCGGTACGCAGCCGCCTAGTACGGTCTCGCGAGTCTTACACTTGAATCCTTTGGCTTTTAAAATTTCTGCTATAAAATCTTCAAACGGGAAACCTGATGGTCCAAGATCCATAACCGCGCGACGGAGAGAGTAACTTCTGGCAACCGGCCTCGATATTTCTTGAAGGACAGAAAAGGCATGCTTATAAATATCATTAGTCGTCATACCATCATGAAGCTCGGGCAAGATATGCGATATCACTTTCTCGACGGCTTCTTCTGTCGCGCCGGAATGGAGAAGTGAGGCGCTAAGTTTCCCTATTTCAAACGCCTCGCGCTTGCCGTCCGCCTTCAGAACCGTGATCTGTTTGGTTATCTGCATTACTTTGCTATTATACCTTACTAGACAACCAACACAGGGGGCCAAAATGCCAAGACGGGAAAGTAAATTGGAGTTCAACAATGCTGTCTGCTGGCTTCTCGGACATGATGTTGATGGGAAACTCATTCCCCAAAGCTACCAACTAGTCTCTGGTGAAATGTCGGACGGGTGGCACTACTACTGCAAGCGTTGCCAGAATCCGGATGACTACCCTCTCAATCAGTTCCCAGACGGCCGGAACTTGTACCAGCGCACTATCTCGGTCTGGATTAGCCGAGAGTGCAATCGTCGGCGCTTCAGGCATTTCAGGTGAGCAGACTTCCACATACCATCCGGGCCCGCGATTGGAGGATCGCGGGCCCATTCCTATTGACTAAATACCACTCAAATATAACATACGATATATCGTATGTTATGCAGATTATTTGATTATTTTATTCATCACTCCACCGCCGAGGCAAACATCGCCATCATAGAAAACTATTGACTGGCCGAGGGAAAGTCCTCGCACCGGCTCTCTGAATTCCACCGCGAGACGCGAACCCACTAAAGAGAGGATGGCAGGCATCTTCTCTCCCCGATATCGAACCTTTGCCCAAAGCGACGGTCCTGAAGGTTCGGTAATCCAATTTATATTCTTAACCGTAATTTTAGTCGGTGAGAGAGAAATTATTTCTGGTTCTTTGTTTGAAACTGTCAGAGTGTTTGCCTCCATATTCTTAGACAGTATATAAAAAGCCCCGTCATCCGGTTGCTTTTCAGTAATTTCGAAACCATGTCTTTCTCCGATAGTGTAAAGCGGAGCTCCTTTGTGACTGCCTATGATTGCGCCCCGAGTATCTAAGACATCACCCGGTTTGGTCGAGATGAAATGAGACAGAAATTCGTCCATACTGACATCGCCGATAAAACAGATGCCTTGGCTGTCTTTCTTTTCGGAGACGGGTAGGTTATATTTTCGAGCCAATTTACGTACTTCGCCTTTTTCCAAATGACCGACTGGGAAAAGAGTGTGATGGAGGTCACTTGGAGTCAGAGTCCAGAGAAAATAGGATTGATCCTTCTCCTTATCTTTGCCTTCTTTTAATTGTCCTTTTTCGATCCGCGCGTAATGTCCGGTGGCTACAAAATCCGCCCCCATTTCTTTCGCTTTCTTCCAGAATGCGCCAAATTTAACTTCTTTATTACAGAGGACATCGGGATTCGGGGTTCGACCAATCTTATATTCAGTGATCATCTTGTCCACCACGCCTCTCTTATACTCTTGTTCAAAATCAAAAAAGAGGAATGGAATATTAAGTGCGATGGCCACTTTCATAGCGTCACGTCGCTCATCTCTCCAACTGCAAGGTAAAAAATCCGGTTGCCAGACTTTGATAAAAACACCCGTAACATCAAATCCGCGCTGTTTCAAAAGCGCCGCGCTCACCGCGGAATCGACGCCTCCCGAAAGCCCGACGAAGACTTTTCTTTTAAGAGGGGCATTTGTTTGTCTGTCTTTATTCCAAATTCTAGTCATGTAAACCTTATATCCTTTTTTAGCCGTTTTGTCACGATTTAAGGATGTTGTTATATCTTTTGGAACAACTGCAGGAAACGAACAAATGTTTTACCGTACGGCGACAAGGTATGTTCCACGAATTTACCGCGATATTTTTTGTTGAGTAGCCCCGCATGATACAGCCGCCGTGTATGTTCGCCGATAGTTTTTTCATTAGCGTCAAGCGTCTCAACAATATCCTCCAAAGTTATGCTGTCATGTTCTGCAATAAGAAGAAGTATCCCAATGCGATAATGGTTCGATATGCCCTTGAGATGTCGTTCCATTTGTTTCGCCGTTTTTATTTTCGCCATATTTACAGTATACCAAACATCCTTACATTCTCAAGTTTGTAAGGATGTTATTGGTATAATTCTTTATTATCTTTCTGTTTGAAGAAATTATTGGGCTTCATGGATTAATTTCACCACTTATTACGCTCTTTACTTCCGCTGAGCGAAGTCGAGAGGTTTATTTGATGTATTTGAGTTTCTTCGTCACATGTTCGTCAAAAGTTCGGGAATAATGCATTTTCCCATCTCTGCCTGTCAAGAAATACAAATATGGTGTTGAAGTCGGATGAATCGCGGCTTCAATCGAGACAATACCAGGGTTATTGATTGGATTCTCCGGTAGGCCGATAAATTCGTACGTGCCCATCTCTGAATCAATCTGTAGTGGCATTCCGAGTTTAAGCCGTTTCCAAAGAATATCCGAAGCCATTTCGCGGTCCTCTCTAGTCTTCGCTTCTGCTTCGATAAGCGAGGCCATAGTAATGACTTCTTCCAGAGTCCTACCCGAAGACTCTATGTCCGGCATAATGGGGGTAATTCTGTGGGCGAAGTTGTCACCGAGTAGTTTGATAGTTGAAGAGGCTGTAGCGGTCACCGGTATAAAATAAGTGTCGGGGAAAAGATAACCCTCCGGTGCCCAAGCTAGGAAATCCGTGTGGTTGAAGAATGTGAATCTCTCGTCGAAAAGTGCGGAGATCTTCTCGACGGTGAAGCCTTCCGGAATGGTCAGTTTGATCGCTTCGATATCGTAATCTCCGCGGGACACCCGCCAAGCAATGACAAAAACGTTTTGCGGACTAGACATGAGATATTGACCCGCCTTCATATCACGCTCTCCGCCAAGCGCGATAGCAACTACCCGGAACCAGAAAGGAGAGCGTACTACTCTGTCTTGTTTCAATCTTTCCGCGAGCGTGTAGAGTCCGATACCTTCCGGTACAGTAACGATAGAGCCAGAGGGGAAAGAGAACGGTGGGACAGTGGGAAAGAAGATGATAACAAACAGGACTATACCCGCGAACGAAATGTAAGTCCTCAACATTATACTGGCAAGTCTAACGGGGCCTCTGCCCTCTTGGAAGGCACACGAATAAGGGTCGGAGTAGTGACGGTCGCACCCGGGAAGTGGAAAATGGTGGCCAGCTCTTCAGTCGTCAGGACATAGGGCTTGCCGAAAACGTGCTTGAACGGGACATTAAAAAAAGAGCGCCTCTTATAAGCTTCAAGCAGTGTCCTCTGATTATACTTTCTTCTAATATCAAGAAAATCTTCCCAAGGATAAACAATCCCGGGGATAAACTTGTGCGGCCGGATACCATTGAGAGTCCTGGAACCGAACTGGCGCATACTGCCTATAATACCCACGCCTCTCGTCCTGACATAAATTTCCTTGGGTGCCACATAAACCACTCTCATCATGGAATCAAAGGCCAGTTTGGCGGAGTTGCGTTGAATGGACGCAATGGTATCGGACTGAACCTTGGTGAGATTGAAAAGACTGGCGGGTTGGCCCGCTTCAGGTTTGATAAACGGTTCTTCTTCAATAATTTTCTTTATTTCTTTCTTTATACCTTCTCTCCAATCAGGCTTACTGAACAGACGCGTGTCTTGAAGACCTTCTTTGCGATGACCTTGAATTACGATCTGGATCCACGCTTGCTCCCCGGGTTTAAGCGTACCCAAATATTCAAGGACGGGAGCGAGCGGGTCTATTATTTCTTCCTGTTCTTTGCCCGCTTTATCAAGCTCGAAGTCTATATAAGTTTTGATTGGGTAAGCATCCGGTTTGACAAGCCTGGTAGTGATACCCCATAAATTCATCTTCGTCGGATCAAAGATGACTTTGACGGCATAGTCTTCTACCTCTGTCACTTCAGCACCTGGATAGTGGGCATAAATCCTTGACTCTATGATACTTTTCCACTTAGGGAACGCCCAGATGAAAAACTTTACTTCACCGCCGATTGACACCATCTCCAGAGAAAAGACATCTCTCACCTCACCCTCCAAGTAAGCACCTGTAAGTGAACCTATGACATCTTCCCAAATTCCCTCTATGACCATCTCCATGGCGGCCGGTGTTTTGTCCGTATTTTTCGGAATTTTTATTTCCAGAAGGATGCTTCCTGTTTTTTTAAGCCACTCCCGCCGTTTATAAGCAAACCAGGTGCTAAAGAGAAAACTCACTAGAGAGAGGGGCAGCCAGACAGGCCAGGTCGCGAGCGCGAATCGCCAGACCTTCAGGTAAAAATCGGCTTGGAAAAGAGAAATGAAGTCCTCAATCATGACTCTAATTCTACACGGAACTTAGACGTTTAGATAGCGATTGGAAGAGTCCTTCTTAAAATACTTCGGATTCTGAAGGTTGACCAAGATAGTGTTCTCCTTGACGTAACGTTCCTTGAGAGCCTTTTCGATAATTTTTTCCTTCGGTAAAGGTCCTTCTTTTTCCAAAATCTTCTTGATAACATCCTTAACCACACCTGACATATACCCCCATTCAGAGAGAGCGTAAAGCCCGCGGCCGACCAGAACAAATCGGGGATCTTTGATCAGTTCGTTGTGAGTGGTCGCCACATGCGCTTTTTTATTGAAGTATTGGGTAATAGCCTTGGCTACGTCCTTGAAATGTATGGGAGAGCCGTGCTTCCTGATAACTAGAAAAGCAAAGTCACGCATGCCCTTGGCATTGACGTTGGAAGAAGAAAAACGCCCCCATTCTCCCAAAGGGTTTTTGCCGATTTTGCGGGAAATGGAGAGCCAGCGCTTGATGACCTCATCATTTTTATACTTCTCATTTAAATCTTTGACCTCCTCGAGAAAAGAGTTGATGAGGTCACTTTCAAACACTAACTCATCATCGGAGAGCTTGGCATACAATTTGCGAAGAGCCGTTTTAATCTTATCAGATAATGCCGCATCGACATGCCAGCGGTGCCTAAACTCTTCGTCTTCCTTCTCACGCTTGAATTCCTCACCAATGACTAGAAGAAAGTGAAAATGGTTTTGGGTATGCGAATCTTCACTCAAGTGCTTTAAAAGGTCTTTTTCAGCCACCAGGCCGCCTAGACCAATGATAACCTCTTTCAGTTCAGTAAAGATGGGCTCAGAATCTTTGTATATTTTCGACTTGCGGATAGTGACAAGCGAGTGATTCTCGATCTGGCGGACGCGTTCGCGAGTGATGTGGTATTTCTTGCCAATAGCATCGAGGGTCAGCTTATTGGCCTTGGATCCCAACCCATATCGACTGACTAGAACATCTTGACTACGCTTGGCCAGACTCGACAAAAGACGCCGGGTGACTTCTTTGGGCTTAAAGTGAAGAGTAATTTTTTCGCTCATAATTCTTTTCATTTGTATCATCCATACAAATATATGTCAAGTAACAATGCTGACAATCCTGTCTGGCACGATAATGACTCTTTTGGGCTCTTTGCCATCAAGCCACTTTTTCACTTCTGGCAACGTCAGCACGATTGCTTTTATTTCTTCCTCATCTTGACCACGAGCCACAAAGAGATTGGCTCTCACCTTGCCATCGACTTGCACCGCGAGAGTGACTTCATCTTTTTCAATCTTTTTCTGGTCGTAGGTCGGCCAGTCCCCGGTGTGGATAGAATCTTTGTGTCCAAGAGTTCTCCATAATTCTTCCGTGATATGCGGAGCAAATGGCGCTAAAAGAAGAAGGAGTGTTTCAAATTCTTGTTGGGAGACTTTCTCCTGTTTGTCCAGAGTATTGGCATAAATCATCAGAGCCGAAACGGCAGTATTGAATCCCATCGACTCTATATCCTCTGAAACCTTTTTTATAGTTTGATGCATCAAATTCTCCGAGGTCGAACCTCGGGAATTAGTATCTGAGGTTCGACCTCTTAAACGCCACACTTTCTCGAGAAATCGTCTTGGGCCAATAAGTGAACCCTCACTCCAGGCAATGGCTTGTTCAAAGGGACCCATAAACATCTCGTAAAGCCTCAGGGTGTCCGCGCCAAATTGCTCCACTATCGTGTCGGGATTAATAACATTGCCCTTAGACTTGCTCATTTTTTCTCCACCCTCAGCAAGGATGAGACCATGGGAGGTGCGCTTTTTATATGGTTCACTGGTAGGAACAAGTTTCAAGTCAAAAAGAAATTTATTCCAAAAGCGCGAATAAAGAAGATGAAGCACTGTGTGCTCCATTCCCCCGTTGTACCAGTCCACAGGCATGAAATGTCGTAAATTTTCAATTTGCAATTTCCAATTTTCAATGGACGCAGAACTCGCGAATCCCTCTTTATTGAAAAGATAAGCAAGAAAATACCAAGAAGAGCCAGCCCAGTTGGGCATGACGTCCGTCTCTCTCTTGGCCTTCCCACCGCATTTTGGACACTTCGTATTTACCCACTCTGTCATGTTGACAAGCGGTGACTCGCCGTCTGGTCCCGGTTCATATTTCTCCACCTCGGGCAATTTTACCGGCAAATCTTTCTCCGGCACTGGCACGACACCGCACTTATCACAATGCACCACTGGTATTGGTTCTCCCCAGTAGCGTTGTCTCGAGAACACCCAATCTCGTAATTTATATTTCGTGATCTTTTTTCCGTAATCCTCAAATCCCGCAGGAGTGTAATTCTCAACAATCGGGAGATTAAATTTCTTTGCAAACTCCATATCTCTCTCATCATCGGCCGGTACGGCCATTATTGCTCCTGTACCGTAGCTAGACATCACGTATTCCGCTTCCCAAACTGGAATTTTTTCTTTAGTGGCGGGATTGGTCACGAAGCGGCCGGTAAATTTATCCTCTTTACCAGATATCACTACAAAAGTGGCCCCGAAAATTGTATCTGGTCTCGTGGTAAAAACCTCGATATCGTCAAATCTAATTAACACCCCATTGCTTCTCCCAATCCAATTTTTTTGTTGAGTCTTGACCCTATCCGGGTAATCAACAGTATCTAAATCATCATAGAGTCGGTCAGCGTACTTGGTGATGGCAAGCATCCATTGTTCTTTCTCCTTCTGCTCTACTGGTGTGCCACATCGCTCACAGTTACTATCCACCACCTCTTCATTCGCCAGACCAATCTTACATTTGGGACACCAGTTGATAGGTATCTTCGCTTTGTATGCGAGACCATTCTCAAGAAATTTCAAAAATATCCATTGCGTCCATTTATAATATTTAGGGTCGGTAGTATTAATTTCCCGTGACCAATCAAAGGATAGACCAAGAGACTTAAGTTGTTTACGAAAGGTGTCACTATTTTCCTTAGTTATCTCTCTAGGGGGACGGCCAGTTTTTATCGCATAATTTTCCGTGGGTAAACCAAAAGCATCCCAGCCTATAGGGTAGAGGATATTAGCTCCCTCCATCCGGCGTTTGCGGGAAACGATATCCATTGCCGTATAACTGCGCACATGCCCAACATGTAAGCCATCTCCAGAGGGATAAGGAAATTCTATGAGAGCGTAATATTTTGGTTTCTTAGAATGGTCTTCCGCATGGTAAATACCGGACTTATCCCACTCCTCTTGCCATTTTTTTTCTATATTTTGAGGATTGTACTCATGCATTTAGATCTTTGGTCTCACCGGATAAAGTTCTGGGTCAATAGTACGGGAGAAACATTGATGTCCGGCTTCATGTTGCCAGCTCTCGTTCAATTTACCCATTGGTTCAGGATAGATCATTCTGGCTATGGAATCGTTCGTTGCCTCTAGAGGCTTATTAAATTCAGCGCATAAATCAAATGAAAGGTTACCGGTTTTTTTGTATTCGTAAGGTTTTTTATTTTGAGAATCTATCGGAACTACAAATCCAGAAATTGGATCTCGAAGTTGTTCAAGAGCGGTGGGTAATGTTCCTTTTTGTTGCCAGTAATTTACAATCTGCCATTGGATACTTTGCAAATCAGAAACCTTTTGTGAATCGTAGCGGAGCATACGCTGACTCTGGGGAGTGCCCAACACGCTGAATCCGGCAATAATCGAGCCAAGCACCAAAATCGCTGCTACTACTCTCCAGATGTTCCTACGTAGACCTGTCAGCCGATCTTTTAAGTCATCGAGATAATAACCGAAAATAGCGCCAGTAACTACCAGCACCGAGAGAATTTTCAAGAGAAAAGCGGTCGTCAATTCCTGCCCGTCCAGAAAGTAATAGATGAGAGTAACGAGGTCGCCGGCGAGCACTCCTCCAGCGATAAAAAGTGTGATGTAGATGAGCCATTTGCGTACCGGGTACTCTTTCTGACCCGGATCTGCCGCATAACCTTTGTGAAGTACATTAGCGAGGAAAAGAAAGAGCGGAAAAACTACGACAAGGGTTGCTACTGGCAAACTGATAGAAGTCGAGTTGTAGTAGCCATATTGAGTAACCTGTGGGAAAGCGACATTAATGACATTGAACAAAATGTTTAAGAGCGCCACCGTACCCGTGTAAAGAAGAACGATGACAGCAATGTGTAAAAAGAAGTCCTTGGCGGTTATTTTTGTATTCATAGCTTCATTTATGGTGAGCTTGTCGAACCATTATATCAGAAACTCAATAACATCTCCATCTTGTACCACATACTCCTTACCTTCTATCCGAAGCCAGCCCCTTTCTCTTGCTTTAGCATAAGAACCAGCTTCGATAAGCTTATCATAGTGAATCACTTCCGCGCGGATAAACTTGTCTCGAAAGTCAGTGTGAATTGATTTACCCGCTTCCGGGGCCTTGGCACCGCGCCACGTCGTCCAGGCTCTCGACTCGTCTTCTCCCGTAGTAAAGAATGTGATTAAATCGAGTAGTTTATATGCTTCGGTTATCAATTTGTCGAGCCCAGTACCAAAGATAGGATCAACTTTAACAGACGGCCCCGGTAAGTCTGTTACCCTGAGCGGAGTCGAAGGGCTGACTTCTGACACGTTCAATACATATAAAATCGGTTTCTTGATGCCCACGGCTTCAAGTTCCAGATTGATAATTTCGATATCAAAGAGCGGGTCCACTTTTTCGTGCACGTGGATGATATTGGGGTCTTCAAAAGTGCGAACCACCTCGATAATGGCATCCACTTCGCGGATATGAGAGAGAAATTTGTTACCTAATCCTTCGCCTTCGGAAGCACCCTTGACCAGTCCGGCGATGTCGACAAATTCGACGACCGCGGGAATAGTCTTTTTTGAACGGCTCAACTCGCTGAGCCGTTGGAGCCGCTCGTCTGGCACGGGCACAATCCCGACCGACGGGTCAATGGTGCAGAAGGGGTAATTCTCCGCCGGCACGCTCTGCTTGGTCAGCGCGTTGAAAAGCGTTGATTTGCCTACGTTAGGAAGACCTACTATGCCGATGCTTAACATTTCTCCATATTAGCAAATAAATAAAAAGATGGAGTATTATTCGTGTCTTAATGCCTCAATAGGATTAAGTGAGGATGCTCTGCGCGCGGGATAGTATCCGAAAATAATGCCTATTCCGGCCGACACGCCGAAAGCAAGCGCAACCGACCTAAGTGATACTGAGGCGTCAATACCGGCAAAACTCGAAACAGCAAAAGAGATGAGCCAGCCGAGTATGACTCCGATTACTCCGCCAGTAAATGTTAATAGAATTGATTCAGCCAAGAACTGAAGGCTTATATTTTTCTTCGTTGCTCCAATAGCCTTGCGAAGACCGATTTCTCTGGTTCTTTCTGTCACTGTAGTTAACATCATATTCATAATGCCAATGCCTCCCACCAAAAGCGATATTCCGGCGATAGAAGCAAGAAATATGGTGAGTATGCCCGTAATTTGATCGAGGGTACTTAAAATATCCTTCTGAGAAATGATGGAGAAATCAGGATTTTCTACATCCACCCTATGTTTTTGAATCAAGGTAGCAGTGATTTCCTCTTGAACCTGTGGCATCATTTCCTCATTCTCAACGGAAACAGCAATGGTTGAAAGATAATCAGCTCCAGCGAGAACTCTTTGCATGACGGGAAGCGACACATACACTGATTCGTCGGGGCTACCACCGAATCCGCTACCTCCTTTTGATTCCGAGATGCCGATGATCTTGAAATTAGTGGAGTTGATGCGAATGGTTTTCCCTATCGTATTTTCTTCTCCAAATAGATCAGCAGCAATGGTAGGCCCAAGTACCGCCACCTTTGAAAGGCTCCTGATATTGGCGTCAGTGATAAATGATCCTTGGGCCATAGTTATACTATGCACCGAGGCGTAGTCCTGGGATACGCCAGTTATACTTGAATTCGTATTGTTTCCAGTCGGAGCGATGATTTGAAACCTGCGGACCAACTCCGGCGATACGTAAGCAACGCCGGGAATTTTTTCAAGCACTACCACATCTGCATTTTTAAGAGTCTCCGCCGAACCGCGGCCAGAGGAAACTTGCCCCCGCCCCGGTTCAATGGCTCCGGGCACAATAGTTAAGAGATTTGATCCTAATCCTTGAATGCTTGAAGTGATGCTGCCGGAAGCGCCTTGACCTAAAGAAATCATGGCTATAACCGAACCAATGCCGATGATAATCCCGAGCATGGTGAGAATCGAGCGCGTCTTATTAGCCACAAGAGCAGTGTATGTTTCTTGGAGAATATCGTTTAAATTCATATTTCTGAAATAATTCTTTGCTTAAGCCGCCTGTCTTCAATGATATTGCCATCTCGGATATGGATGACGCGTGCCGCATGCTCGGCCACATTAGGTTCATGCGTGATGAGAATTATCGTCCGTCCTTCCTTGTTTAATTTCTGAAAAGTGCCAAGCACGATTTCTCCGGTTTTCGTATCAAGATTTCCCGTCGGTTCATCTGCCAAGATAATGCTCGGGTTATTGACCAGTGCCCTGGCAATGGCCACGCGCTGGATCTGGCCTCCGGAAATTTGGTTAGAATAATGATAATACCTATCTTCAGGGAAGCCGACGGCAGAAAGAGCCTCTTTTGCCCGACGCTCCCTTTCTTCTTTAGGAACCCCGGAATAGACCAAAGGCAACATGACATTGCGCAGGACTGTTGTGCGTGGCAAGAGGTTGAAAGCTTGGAAAACAAACCCTATCTTCCCTAAACGTATCTCGGCGAGCTCATCCTCGGATAATTTAGAAACATCATGACCATCGAGCGAATAGGTGCCGCTGGTTGGGATATCGAGACATCCTAGAATATGCATCAGCGTTGATTTCCCTGAGCCGGACGGACCCATGATAGCCACGAACTCACCTTCATTTATTTTGAAGGAGACGTTATCGAGAGCCTTGGTTTCTTCACCGCCGCTTTTATATGTCTTTGAAGTATTTACACATTCAATCATATGTTTATCTTCCAAAAAGACCGGGTCGGGAAGGTTTCGTCTGAGCACCTTGGTCTCCTTGGAGAGTGCGGACCACTACAATATCTCCTTCTTTGAGTCCACTCTTAATTTCAGTAACCTCATCGTTTGAGATCCCGATTTCGACCTCCTGTCTACGTGGCAAGTTCGGTAAGAAAGCTGCACTTACGTTTGCAGTTAATGATACTTGGGGTGAGATATTGTCCACCACTTCAGCAAAACTTCCATTCTGTGATTTGAGAGCCGCATTAGGAACCGTTAGGACATCGGTTTTTGTTTCAGCAACGATTTCTGCGGACACACTCATACCTGGCCTTACTCGATCATCCTGGGTATCAAAAATAATCTTGGCGTTGTAGGTAACAACTCCTTGTGAAGCCGTGCCTATGGCATCAATTTCTCTGACTTGTCCGGTCAGGGTGAGATCTGGTATCGCGTCAAAGGTGAGAGAGGCTTTTTGCCCAATCTGAGCTCTGGCGGCGTCTATTTCATTCAAGGAAATTTCGGCAGTCTTTTGCTTAGTTATGATTGTCCCAAGAATAGTGTTCGCGGATACCGTTTCTCCGGTCTTGACTTTTACAGCGGCTATCACGCCATCAAACGGCGCAACTGCGTAGTAATCTCTTAGATTCTCTTTCGCGTTAAGAAGGGCGTTCTCCTTTTGGCGGACGCTGAGTTCTTTTGATTCTAATTCGATTCCGCTTGTGCCGGACTGGTTTTCCATTCTTTGAAGTTCGCTCTTTGTATTCTCATAGTTTTCCAAATTTGCGACATAATTACCCGCGTCTTTATTGGGTATATGAACAACCCACGTCTTGCCGTTTTGAGTATAATCGTCAGTTGCGAATTTGATGTAGAGGCCGGTATTTCCTAGTGGCTGGGCGGTAATATTGTTTACCATACCACCGTCACCAGTGAGCCCAAATAAGCGATAAGAGACACCGCCTACAGATTCATAAGTCTCAATAATAATATCTCCCTCTTTGCCCAAAGTGTAATTGCCGCTTAAGGTCGGAGAATCAGTGTTTGTATATTTATCCCTTAGATCGTAGGGCACAACCTCAAATGTTGAGTTGAGAAGTTTGGTATAAGCGCTAGCCACTGCTACTCTTTGCTTTTCTATATCCTCACTTTGGCCCGTCCGTGATAATCTTAGGGCAAGCTTAGTGCTTTCGAGATCAAGCTCGGCATCTCTAATTGACTTCTGCGCGTCGCTTGTATCGAAAGAAAAAAGTGTTGCCCCTTTCTTAATCTCTTGGCCACTTTTAGCGTTTGTCCAGACAATTTCACCAGAAGTTTTCGATTTAACATCAATCTGACTGGTGGCAGAGACCTGACCACTACCAGCAACTTTTACTTCGATTATGTTTTTCTCGACTGCCGCTAGAACATATTGAATTTCTAAACCTCCATCAAAAGTTTGGGCTCCGAAGTATCCGCCTAACGCCGCTACTCCAACAAGTGCAATAGCCCAACTCTTGTGGCCAAAAGCATAATGTCGAACCTTTTTGAATGTATTTAATATTGTTTCCATATAAAATAATTTATTTATACCGGAACGAGTCCGTAATTTTTTTATTAAGTAAGATAAACTGACCAAATTCTTCATCGCTTAACACTTCAAAAAGCTTGAGAAAATGCTTGATGCCTTCTTCTTTCATTTTTTCGACTTGCTTTTTAGTTTTTGTAGAAAGTGTAAGTGTTACTCTACGGCGATCTTCCGCATGCTCCTCTCTTACTACATAGCCACTCGTGACTAAACCATCAATGAGCTGAGTTGCCGCACTGCTGGTTATACCAAGTGTTTTGGCCACGTCTTTGACCGTAGTTTTCCCGAGTCCTTCAACAATCATTAGTACACCCCACTGTGATGGAGTAATTCGAGGTATTTTTAAACTGCCGGCAGTCTGAAACATCATGGAGCGTTTCAGCGATTGGAAGCTTTCCATCAACTCCTTAACTTTTTGTTTGCGGTTGGTCATATTATGTAAGATACTGAATATATAAGTATCTTATCAAATATAATATGCCTGTCAAGCATTTTCCTCAATGATTCCCAAATGGCTTCCTGGGAGGAAGAATTTTAATCTTGAACTCGAATGGGATACACTTAGCCGGAGAGATATAGCGAGCTACTAAAGGTAGTTTAACAAAAGAAATAGGCCCGCGAAACGGATCGCGGGCCCAGGGACTAGACGCAAAGATTCCATGAGGAACCAAGCGATCTAGTCCAAAGCACCTAACTTGCGACGGACGCGGACAGACGCGGACGGGTCGCGATCGCCCCAGATGCTGTCGAGCCGGTGACGGCCCGACACGACCAGACCTCCTCCAGAATCTCCGAACCAACGACCATAGCGAACATAGAGGTAAAGGTCGTCATTACGGCGTTCGAGCTCCACGACACCTGACTTCGCCGGGCTCATATGCTCGACGCCGCCAAACGGCAACTGGCACGGAATCGCGAGGTCAATGATGCTGGTTTCGGACGCGCTGGCCATTGGGCATATCCTTCCTTTTTAGTAACGCATCCCGAAGGACGCAAGTGGTGTTAAAGAGCCGAACTGTGGCCAGTGTAGCACCTTTCATAAATTATGTCAAGTGGAGATTATATCTCAAAACCCAATTTTTATTTCTGTCTCTATTTTATCATTTAGTTCACCCTTACTCTCTTGATTTTCATCTTCTCCACTATCTGAATGGTTATTTTCTTTATCCTCGTCGTCTAAAACTTTTATAACAGCATCCCTGAGTCTCTGTATTTTCTCTCTCGAGACTTTGTCCGTACTGGTCGCCTCAATTTCTGATGCCTCTTTATCTCTTTTTTCCCGATTGGACACTTCCTTACGCTCTTGCAGTCTCATACGAAACTCTTGCTTTAAATTTGTAGAAGAAGCCATGATACTCACTGCCTGAGCGAAAGCAGAGGAGCTTTTCTCGATGCTTCGCCCAAGTTCTTCTAGCCTCTCATCATCAAGCTCATCTTTCTCGGCCAACATTTCCGCTTCTATGATACGACGCGTGATTTTCTTTTCTTCCCAAACAATTTTTCTCTCCGGCGCGCTATTGACTATGTCCAGCACTGATTCGACCACTCTAGTTTTGATGGGATAAAGCACGTCTCCAGGTAAAGAAGCTTCAGAGGCGTATGTCACCGTGCCCAAAGAAATTAGAGCCACAAGACAAGTGACCAGAATAACGCGCCCGTGATGAGAGTATATAAAAGCAAACGTGGGAACACGCTTCATATACGGAGATTCTACCGACGAGGAGAGGATTGCCTTGAGCATGCGCGTCTTTTCTTCATCCGTCATACGGAGATTCTTTAATCCACTTATTCCTTTTTTAAAATCTTCTTTATTCATGATTATTGCTTGCGATACCCATGAGTCTTTTGAGTGCCTTTATCCCTCTAGAGATGCGTACCGAGACAGTATTGGCGTTAAGATCCATAACTTTCGCGATGTCCTTCGGTGAAAGGTCCGATACATACCTGAGATAGACGACCTCTTTGTAGCGTGGCTCGAGCTTCTCCAACATCGAAAGCACTCGCTTGGAGTCAGCATTAAGTTCTATCTCGAGAGTGGCTTTTTCGTCGGGGACATCAAACTCTCTATCTTCATCTTCCTTAGACAAACCCTCGAGAGATACCGACTTGATCCTTCTATACCAATCAATGATGAGATTACGCGTCACCGTGTAGAGTAGAGCCCTCGGATTATTTACCTTCTTACCCGAGACGATCGAACTCCACAGACGACTGAAAGCTTCTTGGGTAAGATCGAGAGCTTTTTCTCTATCAGATACCCTAAGCAGGCAAAAGCGAAATAAAGAGTCTGACTCTCGATTGTAAATGTCCGTGAAGCGCTTTTTATCATCATCGATAGGCATGACGTTTATCTACCCCTTCTCTTTCGTATGAAAGAAGCGGAGATCCTATACGTTATAACACACGAGGCGCATGAGCGCCTCCGGAACTATTATCTTAAAGTTAATCCAACGCGCATGAAAAAATTACTTGTATTGGTTGGGCTCACTATCGCTTTCTCTTCGCCTGGATTGGCACATGCCCAAGAGTTGACGAGTTGACAAAAGCAGGTGTGAAGATCCTTAGTCCACAACTTATGAGTCTTTTCGCGTCCCTCAACATCAATGTTGATGCGGCGGTAACCAACATTACCAGGATACTCGGCAATATAGGCGTAATATTGAGTTCCACTGTCTAGCTTTCTAAAGGAAACCCCGCCAGAGGTCCGAAGACATGGCGGGGGGAACAACCCTACGTCGCTATTTCTGCCTAGACAACAGATACGCGATGCCCTCTGCTGCGGTGTAAGAGTCGTTCTCATCACGCAGGAGGTGGCGCAAGAAACTCACGTCATCTCCCATCGTGAAGATGGGAAGCTCCTTCGGGTCGCCGAGTCCAGCAGCCGAGAAGAGCCCGTTGCAGAGACACCGCGCGCCGACCGTGTCTTCGAACCTACCACCCTTTTTCAGAAAATCATCGACGGGCTCAGCCGCACATCGAAACACAACCTTGCCGTCTGCCCGCTCCGCCGGAAACTGCAATGCCTTACGGCTACAGTGTCGTTCTCTCGCAGCATACACTTCTGGTTCAGACATCGTGCCAGCGAGTTGCGGGACTTTGAACGGAAACCCGGTTGGTGACGCATTCGGGTCTGTACGAACTGTAAGTTCTCCTCGATAGCCGAGACGCCTCATCTTTGCACGGTAGGTCGGGTTCATGCCAGAGTCTTCGCTGAGGGCGAAGATCGAACCAGCTTGGATACCGACTGCACCGAGTGCTTGCGCTCTCGCAAGACCTTCGGGCGAAGCGAATGAACCACCGACCCAGAACGGAATACCCAGATCACGAAGTACATTGAAGGCTACGTCGTCCTTCTCTCCGTAGACGGGCTGGCCGGTTTCGTCGAACACACCCTTTCTGCGGGGAGGCGCGTTGTGACCACCGGCAGAAGGCAATTCAATGACGAAACCTTGGATGCTTCCGGAGGGCAACTTCGCGACCATGAGTTTGGCTAGTACATCTGTGGAGACGATCGGCAGAAAACCGGGCCGTTTGAGTTCTCGGGGAAATTTCTCCCCGAGAAATTCGCGCGGATTGAAGCTGATCGTTTCATTTCCCCTTGTGCTCCTTTCCACAGACACCCGATAGGAAGGACTTCCTCCTGATGCTATCGCGTCGAGTACTCCCGGGATTTGAAGTGTAAGCCCAGCCCCCATCGTTACGAAGTCGACTTCTGCGAGCATTGCCCCCGTAAGATGGTAGATGTGTCCGATCTGGAGCTTCTCCAGATAGTTGACGCTTATCGGACCATCATGCCCCTCTTTGGCAAGCCAGATGAGAGCGAAGCTAGCCGCGATGGTAAGCTCGATTAAATCCCGGCGTGGCCGCATAGAAAACAGCGGCACCTCTTTGAACTCATCATTCGCAGGCTTACCTCCTTCGATGAAGTACTTGACCAGTATCCGCTCCGTGATTTCTGGAAACGGAAAAAGCGAAAGTGCCCGCCGATAGTGGCCACCCGCGTCTCCCTTCTGGAGCAGGTGCGCTAGGACACGCTCAGCCCCGGTGCACGACACAGTGCCGAGAACACCGGCCCGAGAACACGTGTTGGCAAGAAGAGGGCTTGATATGTAGATCCCCATTCCACCTTGGATGATAGACCGATTCATGAGACCCTCCTCTCTTGAAAAAGAACTGGTGAAAGAACTGGTTGATGTTTAGGTAGATAATCTACCTCTCACTAAATCATAGTGGGATTTGACAAAAATAGCGAATCCTTTTTATTTTATTTTGCTTTCCTCCCAAGGTTATAAACTTTGCGCTTCATACGCTCACGGCGCCACATGCCAAAGTGCTTGAGGTAGCCAAATTTGTAGACACGGATGGGAGAGAAGCCGGCAAACCACAGGATTCCTTTGCGCAGTTCGTTGGTCGTGTCACCAAAGACAATGCGCTGGACCAGTGGAGCCGTATCAGAGGTGATAATCATAGCGGCGCTCCTACCTTTCAACAATTTACTCCAAAAGTTGCCTCCATGAGTGAACTTGTAGGCGAAATTCGGTAACCATGTGCGATCAATGAGACCCTTTAGAAGCGCTGGCATAGTGGACCACCAAGAAGGATAGAAAATAACGAAATGCTCACACCACCGGACATTTTCTTGGAACGCAAGCAGGTCTGGTTCAAGCTCTTGTATCAATCTGTACCCATGATGAAGAACCGGATCAAATCGTATCTCGCTGATATTCATTCGACGGACTTCGTGTCCCGCTTCTTCCGCCCCTCTTTGATACTCGTCAGCCAAAGTGCAATTTAAGCTGTCATTATCCGGATGACCTAACAATATGAAAATCTTTCGGCTTTTCATAAATTTATAATTTAAAATTTAGAATTTTCATTGTAAATTGATTGAAAATTTTAAATTGAAAATTGATAATTACTTCAGCAACCGCTGAAGTTCACTCTGGTGCTCGCGCATCACTACCATCGTGGCGGCCATCTCGCCTTGGCCCGCTTTCACCCTTTTTTGCACCTCCTCACCGATCTTTTTGAAAAAATCGGGATTCTTTTCCATCAGCGCAAGCAGCCTTTCTCGTTCCGCTTCCGGCACGTCTTTCATTTTCGCCTTCAGTGCCTGTTTGAGCAGGAAATTTTTGAATATTCCCATTTTTTCCTGCTACTTCTTTTTATCTTTCTTCGGTTTTTTCTTCTCTCTCTTTTGTGGATTATTTCCTTTTGCCATAAATCTTATTTATCAATTTCTAATATCCTTATTATAACAGAGAGCCCGTAACGCCGCGAGGTCTGCCTCCGATAAAACTCCGGCATCACCCTCATTTAAGCGGTACATCATGGCTTCTCGACGATCGAGATGCCCCAGACCCAGAGCGTGACCAAGTTCGTGGGCCAGAATTCGCACTAATTTATCTCGACTGCTAAACTCGTAGATATTGATTTCTTGGACTCCTTCAGTGCTACGGTAAACTCCTCCGGTGAATGTCTCGCCGCGTGAGGCACCGATGGTGTTGTAGGTTTCGACATTGAGATTAAGTGATTTAGCCAGACGGTTGAGTGTACTCACTAGAGTATTGATTTCTCGCGCCATTTCATTGAGTTTGGCCTCCTGGAGCTCTAATTCTACTATTTCTGCCTCAAGTATCTTTCTATCCGCCTCTAGCCGTTCGAATTGTTCTTTAGAATTTCTTTTACCCTTATTCCAAGACTCGACTTGTCTTTGATATAAAGCATTCTGTTCATTAAATTCACCAACATACGCATCGTAAGTACCATTCGCCCTGTTGTATTCTGTCTTCAGGCTGACATATTTAGCTCTAAGCGCTTGGTATGTGACCTCGTCTTCTTCCACCACACCCTCGAGATCGGAGAGAGCGCTTGTCACTTCCTGGCGGTAGTCATAGATCAGATTAACTGCCATTCCGTCACTTTCCGGCGCGTAGATAAAGAGTTCCATGTCCAAAGGTTCTTCCCAGATGGCTTCGGCTTCGCTAAGGGCATCCAGAAAATATTTCTGTGAAATACCAAATCTTCTGTCGAAAGCACCTACCACGTAAGGAATCGGTTCTTCGCACGCGAGAGGGGCCTTGGTAAATCTCTCTTGATTCCAAATAAAAAAACTGGCCGTAACAATCACCAGAGTAATGGCTGTCTTTTTTAAATTCATCTTCTATTTTTAAGATCTTGATAGCGAAAGCAGGTTTCGATATGGTCGTTTATCATCCCGACTGCCTGCATATGCGCATAGACGACAGTTGGGCCGAGAAATTTGAAGCCGCGTCTTTTTAAGTCCTGGGCAAAAGCCTTTGATTCCTCGGTGTACTCTGGCAAATCTTTAAGACTCTTGCGTCTACCGTCTATCGGCTCGCCTCCAACAAAGCCCCACATATATTTACTGAAAGTGCCAAACTCTTTTTGCACCTCCAAGAACTTCGTAGCATTGTTGATGGCCGCTTCAATCTTCAGTCGGTTTCTCACAATATTGGGATTATCGAGAAGTCTTGCAATGTCTTGCCTACCAAACTTTGAAATCTTTTTCGGTTCAAAGTTGGCAAAAGCGCGCCTGTAACCCTCTCTCTTGCTCAAGATTGTAAGCCAAGAGAGTCCTGCTTGAGCACTCTCGAGAATGAGGAACTCAAAAATTTTCCTGTCGTTTCTCACCGGTTTACCCCATTCCTTGTTGTGATATCTCACCAAGAGGGGCTTTCCTCTGGGCCACGAGCAAGCCCCAACACCTACTTTGCTATTTGACTTTGCCATACGCGAATGCGTGATAGAAAAGTAGGTGTGGGGGCAAGTCCCCACGGGGTTACTTCTTCTTGCTAGAAAGGATACGGTACATGCCTGTACTGCATACAGGACACTTACCCTTGGCAGCCGGACGGCCAGGTTTGATTTCAACTTTTTCTACATCCTTCATTTCACGCTTTGTTTTGCACTTCACACAATATCCGATAACTTTTTCATCCATAAATTATGTCTAAATGGTTAAATGTTGTACCAGCTACTATTATAACATGGAAAAGCCCCGCGCCATCCGCCTGCTGTGGCGGAGGCGCGGAGCTACGGGTACGGGGAGAAGCTTAGTCGCACAGCTCGACCCCTACTCCCAGCACCGAGAACAGTGCATGGAGGGGGAACGGCTTGTACAAGAACGTGGCGCCGAACTTGGCGCACACGTCCTCGAGCGAAGTCGGATTGTCCTTCGAGACAACCCTGTCCCCGCTCATGAGGACGAAGGGAATGTGGGTGGTTCGGGCACCCGCCCGAACCATCTTGAGAAGCTCGACCCCACTCCTCTCGGGCATCGCATTGTCCGAGATTATGAGGTCGAACTCGCCCTGACCGAGAAGCTCCCAGGCCTCCCGGCCGTTGCTGGCTACCACGGCGCTGTGTCCGGCGTGCCCCACGATATCCTCGACCGAGAGCCTGATCCCCTCGCTGTCATCGACTATCAGAATTCTCATACCAAAATCCCCCTTCTTGTTTGGTCTAACTTCAGTCTATCCAACAGTATACTACAGTTGATAATCAAAGTCAAACCCGCTATTCTGATACCCATTTCTCTTCGCCCCATTTGACGTTTTCAGTCTCAAAGATATCGGAGAGGGTTCGGCCAACCTTTCGCGCCAGTTCAGTGTTATCTTTAGTTTCGTTGCACATATGGACATCAATCGTCACATGACGAGCATCAAGATAGGCGCTGACCGTAACGTGAGACTCTTGCAAAACCGCCACCCACGTAGCCGTATTGTCAGAGAAAATACGATAATACTGTCCAAGGACGGTAACTTTCACCGATTTGATTACTTCTTCCAGTTTGTCAAGTATGCCCTCTTTTACAGTCAGTGGTCCGGCGCAATTATTGAGATTAATGGCAATTCGTATTCCAGATGCCATAGAAGAAATTATATGCCATTGTGGCAAATAATATAGGTGTGGATAACAAAATTTTTCGGCAGGAATGTCAGGAGAAAAACGAGATGACTCCCACGGTCGTCAACACCACAGTCGCTCCGGCTATTACTACGCCGGTAAAGATGAGGGGAATGGCCTTGCGAGACGGTATGCCGAATACATACGCGACTAATGACGCCGTCCAAACGCCGGTCATCGGCAAGGGCACCGCCACCAGCACTACCAGCGCGAATTCTTTGAATATCTCAAATTTTTTTTCGTGGTTATTTCTGGTTCTTTCCAAAAAGCGGGAAAAAACTTTTTCCCAGAGATCAGATTTCCCAGAGAGAAAGGCGCCTATCCGGCCGATTAAGGGGACGAGGATGAAGGCAGGGATGATATTGCCGACCACGGCCACCGAGAAAGCTGTCCAAGCGGAAAAGTCGTAGGTGGTCATAGCAAAAGGAATCGCGCCTCTAAGCTCGATAACCGGCAGCATGGATATGACGAGAACGTGAATAATCTCAAACAAGGCGGAGTCATTATATCAGCGGAGCCCATTATGTTAAAATGCTATCGTGCGTAGAATCATACTCAAAGAAGGGCCTCTGGTTTTCCTAAGGAACGTGCTAGTCATGGAAGTCGTGGCGGCGATCTTCCTTTACGCCATATCATTTCTTCAAAATTACGAGATGCTCTATAGAAATTGGGGCCTGGCAGAGCTTGTCCGTTATGACATATTCCTGATTGTTGCCTTCTCCTCTTTCCAACTAGTCTATGTCTCACTCCTTTTTCTCGATTGGTATTTTGCACATTTCGAGATAAACGAAAAAGAAATTACCAAAAAATCAGGTCTCATGTTTCGCCATCGCAAGTCGACCTCCCTTTCCGACGTGGTATCAATCGAAACATATCATTCCCCGCTCGGCCGAATGATGCGTCACGCCACCATCATTATCCACCATAGCGGCGGCAATACTACAAAAATTAAAAATGTTTCAAACGCGGATGAGTATGTGCATGTACTTAAACAGATGTCGCATAATTCATCCGGACGATTATCTGCACGTGATGTTTCTCGCATGATCGAAGAGGGAGAGGGATTCCTAACCGAATTCAAGGAAACCCTTCGCTACGACAGACGGAGGAGGATAGTCAGCAAGGAAGTAGAACGAATGGTTATGAAAACTATCGTGGCTTTCCTTAATGCCAAAGGCGGCACTCTTCTGATCGGTGTCAGTGACGACGGAGAGATTGTAGGATTAGAAGATGACTACCAGACTCTGCCAAAGAAAAACCGAGACGGATTTGAAAATCACTTGAGTATGCTCGTCAAAACTATGATTGGGTTGCCGTTCGCAAAATATGTCAGCGTGAAGTTCGAAAAGATAAACGACCGAGAGGTTTGTCTCGTGTCTGTGGGAGAAAGCCACCGACCAGCATATCTCCACAACAATGACCAGAAAGAAGACTTCTTCGTCCGCGTGGGCAATTCAACCCAACCGTTTTCCATGAGCGAAACAGAAGAGTACATCAGAACGCGGTGGACCTAGCGAGAATCGCACTCGCGACTCGTCCATGCCATGGACGCGTGTTACTACTATACTATAGGCCCGGGTAGCGCTTATTTTCTTTGATTTTTGTTAATTTGTCTAGTATTATTGGAAATTGAAAATTGAGAATTGTAAATTCTCTTTCGGGCCCTTAGCTTAGTTGGTAGAGCGCCTCATTTGCAATGAGGAGGTCACCGGTTCGAATCCGGTAGGGTCCACCAAATTTGAAGAAAAAATAATTGACTTGTCGGCAGATTTAATATACACTTCAGCTTAAACAGTACAAACACGTTCTACCAAATCCTAGAAGGAGGTGAGGAGGCATGACCCTCAACGAGAAGCGGCAGTTGTGTATTAGAATCGGAGATTGCCTCCGGCAATCTCCGGTGGTAGCTTCTCTCTCAAAGTGCTGGGAAAGGGAGCTGTTTGAGAAGCATCTCGCGCACCCCGAGAGAAGCTCCCACCTCTGCACCACAGTGGCGATGGAGATTGGCCCTACAACAGGTTGGTTCACTCTTGAGCAGGCCGGCGGTGGGTTCCAGGTACACATCTGGACACCGGGCGCGCGGGAACGTAAGGAAGCCGAAGAAGAGGCACGCGGGCTTAGTGACTGTCTCTCATCGGTTCTCCCGAGCACGTGTATCAAGATTCGATACGCGCGGCCACATGAGTTCATGTCGCGGAAGGGGTGGCCGGTCCACAACGGCGCCTAGTGGTAGAGTATGCGACAAGGTGGGCGGCGAAGAAATTCCATTCGCTGCCCACTTTTTTAAAAAAAATATCCCAGGAGTGGCGGTCCTCCTGGGATGTCGACAGTAGCCGTGTACTTGGGCGACTGTCTCTGGCCCGGCGGGGGTGCGACGAGCCATTTGCTTCGCGCGATCCCTCCTTTCATGGGGTGGGGGGTGGTCCACGTCCCTTCGCTACGACTCTCTCGCCGAAGCGCCGTTTCCTCGCGTTGTCGAGAGCTGCCTCTCTGCCGGTGTCGCACAGTCTTTATGCTTCGGCCCTTCCTTGCCACCGCGTACACCCTGCACCGACTCCTCGGCTGAGCCAAGAGCAACGAAACAGGTAATGCAGACCGGGCCGAAAACCTTGCCGGAAACGTCGCTTCTGTCTACCAGGTTGACCATAAGTTCCCCCGCTTCTCGAAGAGTTCACTCTTATCCCCCGCCGAAATTCTATTGTAGAGTGTATCTAAACTTAACGCACTCTGTCAAATCCTGACTCATCACATAGCAAGTCTGATAACATGGTCAATAAAATCGCGAGAACGCCAGCCGGTAGCGTGAAGCGATTGATTTAGAAGAGAATCCTTATGGAAAACAGGCAGAGCATTTGTCTCAAGAATATAAATTTTGCCCTTGGGAGTAAGAATGAAATCGGAATTAGAATAGTGCCGCATGCCTAGAGCCCCATGCGCTATCCTGGACATCTCCTCTATACGCTTATTTTGTTCTGTTGTATTTTGGCCCGTTGGTATTAGAGCATAGAGCTTCTCCCCTTTCGCCTTTTCGATGACGACACAGCTAGCCTCTGCCCCTTGCACATGTTCCTCCACCAAAGCTTTCCGAGAATGACTGAATGTCGCCTTGACCGCTTCTTTAAGTTCCTGAAAAGTATGGGCTAAGCGGATACCGAGACTGGCGGTACCGAGAGCAGGTTTGACCACTACCGGATGCAAGTAGGTGCGGAAAATATGAATAAGACGATTGTCATCAAAATCTTCTTCGGTAATGATACTCGACTCTGGAGAGAGAAGTCCGTGCTGGCAATAAAGCACTTTCGCCATGTCCTTGTCCATCGCAAACACCGAGGCTACGGCACTTGAGCCGGTAAAGGGAATTTGCAAACCCTCGAGTAGTCTCTGGACCTGGCCATCTTCTCCGTACGAACCATGAAGCGCATTCCAGACCACGTCAGAGTGCTCCAGAGCGCGATGCGGCTCGTACGCTAGTCCTCCACGATGCCATTCTCCATCTTTAGAAATAAGGATATCCACCGGCTCGTAGACCTCTGACATATCACGCAAAGTCGAGAGGATGTGTTCACCCGTCTTAAGAGAACTTTCATAACCACTAGAAGGACCGCCGCGCAGAACCGCTACCCTAATCTTGGAAGAAAGAGTCATGGGTAAAGTATATTATACTCTAAATCCTTTGCCGCGCAGTTTTCTGTGGTAACTAAGAGCGAAGCGATGCGCCTCATTGTTAGCCAGAAGAATCGATTTGTCCAAAGCTCGGCTTAGGACACTTCTACCTAGGATCTCTCGGGCTTTGTGCTTCTCATCTTTGACCACAGAGGCCACAGCAATATCCAAACCAGCTTTCCCTAGAACTTCCTTAGTAACATTGATCTGCCCCTTCCCCCCATCTACAACTATAAGATTAGGAGATCTCCACTCCGGATGAGCGAGTCTTCTCGTGAGCACTTCTTTCAAGTTGGCCGTGTCATTATTTTGATCATCACGAATTCTAAATGTCCTATACTGACTTTTCGCTAACTCTCCGTCTTCGACCACCACCATCACGCCCACGACATTTGTCCCGGAGATATGAGCAACGTCATATGCCTCGATTCTGAAGTTAGCTTCTAGGTCCTTAGTGCTAGCTTCTAGGTCATGTTTCAGAAGTGCGATGTCTTGAATATGCTCGAGAGCAAAGATTTGTTTTTTGACCTTGTCTGCCTCTTCAAATTTCTGTTGTCTAGTAAAAAGTCTCATCTCTTTCTCAAGGAATTTTATAAGGCGAGGTTTCTTGGCTTCAAAAAACAGACCGAGGTGACGAATGATTTTCTGATAATTTTTTTTCGATATCCATCCCGTACATGGCCCGGGACAGAGACCGATCTGGGCATGGAAACACGGTTTGCCATTCAGTTTACATTTACTATCGCGATAGGGGAAAATTTTGCGGACAATTTTGAGAGCCTCCTTCAATTCTCCTCCATGAGGAAACGGTCCATACGTACCCGAGCCACGAGTCACCACTACTTTCGGGAAATCTTCTTTGGTGATGGTAACGCAGTTATAACTCTTGTCATCTTTTTCTTTAGAGTTATAGACCGGCTGGTGTTTTTTAATCTCACTCGCTTCTAGAATCAGTGCCTCAAGTACCGAGCCCGTCTTGATGAATTCAATTCTTTCCGCTTCCTCAAGCATCTTAGCTATGAGTGGTCCCCTAGTGTCAAAGACGGTCTTTGACATGTAACTTTTAACTCGGTCTTTAAGACTAGTCGCTTTGCCTATATAGAGAATTTTTCTATTCTTCCCAAGGAAAAAGTACACCCCAGGGGCATCGGGCAGGTTAAATTTCTTTAAATCTTGACTATTCATATGGCAAGTATAGTATGCGAGTCAGACAGGTTGTACAACACGAGCCAAGGAGGATGCCAGATGCATTATTCCGTGACCGAAAAGGATGGACTACAACCACACTGGACAACCGAAGAAACCCGAAACCTGACAGCACGGCTGATCACGCAGATAACGACAAGGGAGGAAGAGATATCCAGCCTGAAGATCGCACTCGACACAGTACAGAACCAATGTCTGCATTCGGGAGCGGAGGAATATCGTAACCATCGGGTGGGAACGTGCTCCATCTGTGAGAAGCCATTCATGACCAAGCAGGCAGTGGACGCGGTTTTCAGCGACGTGAGGTAGGAGGCCATGGCGCCGTGGGATGAATCCCGCGGCGCCATTTCCATTCATTTCTTATGCAGAGTTTTTCTCAAATATCTGCCGGTGTGAGTGTCGGTATTGGCCACTTCTTCTGGAGTGCCTTGAGCCACCAGTCTACCTCCCTCATCCCCGGCTTCCGGACCGATATCGAGCACATGGTCGCAACTTTTTATAAAATCAAGGTTATGCTCGATGACCACCACGGTGTTGCCTTTGTCCACTAGCTTCTGGAGAATCTCGATCAACTTTTTGACATCTTCGTAGTGAAGACCAATGGTCGGCTCATCGAGAAGATAAATGGTCTTCTGTAAATGCGGACGGTAGAGTTCGGAAGCAATTTTCACTCTCTGCGCTTCCCCACCGGAGAGTGTAGTGGCAGATTGGCCAAGACACAGGTAACCTAGACCGACGTCGTCTAAGCTCTTGAGCCGATCGTAAATTGCCGGAATATCTTCGAAGAACGAAAGCGCTTCTTCTATCGTCATCTCGAGAATGTCGTAGATATTTTTCTTATTATATTTTATCTCAAGAGTTTCTTTCATAAAGCGCTTGCCGTTACAGACATCGCACGGGACGTAAACCGTCGGCAAAAAGTGCATCTCTACTTCAATCATGCCGTTACCCTGACAGGTCTCGCATCGGCCGCCTTTAACATTAAAGGAAAATCTATTCGCTCTCCAACCGCGGGCCCGGGCCTCCGTGGTCTCGGCAAAGAGCTCACGGATGAAGGTAAAAGCGCCAGTATAAGTGGCGGGATTCGAGCGTGGTGTCCGGCCAATCGGTGACTGGTCTATCAAAATCGAGCGACCTAGATATTCCACACCCTCAAAAGATCGGCAGTTATGAGTCTCGGCACTTCGGTAACGCCGGTCCAATCGAGTTTGGAGATTTTTGTGTAGAATCTCGTAGACAAAAGAAGATTTGCCTGATCCGGAGACTCCGGTCACGGCAATTAGTCGGCTGAGCGGGATATCGACATTGAGGTGTTTGATATTGAAGACTTGACCGGCGCGGATAGCGATCTTCCCTTTCTCGGCGCTTCGGCGTTTCTCGGGCACTTCAATCTTTTTCTCATCGCGCAGATAAGCTAGGGTCAGAGACTTACTCTCATTTTGCTTCGCTAAGAGAAGCGGCTCAAGATAACCCGCTACCACCACCTTGCCGCCGTGAATACCAGCTCCCGGACCGATATCAATCAGAAAATCGGAGGAACAAATAGTCTCTTCGTCATGTTCGACTACGATAATGGTGTTACCGAGGTCGCGCAGATTGAGAAGCGTCTTGATCAAGCGAGCGTTGTCCCTAGCATGGAGACCAATGGTCGGTTCGTCAAGGACGTAGAGCGCGCCCACGAGGCCAGAACCAAGCTGACTAGCCAGGCGGATGCGCTGGGCTTCGCCACCGGAAAGAGTGTGCGCTCTGCGGTCAAGCGAGAGATACTCAATACCGACGTTGAGCATAAAGGAGAGGCGTGCTTCTATTTCTTTCGTTACCACTTTAGAAATATTCTTTTCACGGATAGTCAGTCTCAGTGTTTTAAAAAATTCGTCCGAGTCCTTAATAGAGAGTGCGGTCAGCTCAACGATATTTTTATTTCCCACTAATACACTCAAAGCTTCTTCTCGAAGACGCTTGCCCTGACAGCGCTCACAGGGTTCAGTACCGAAAAAATATTTAGTACCCAAGCCATGACAGTCGGGACAAGCGCCGTAAGGAGAATTAAAGGAGAATAAGCGCGGTTCTATCTCCGGGAAAGAGAAGCCGTCTCTCGGACAGGCCCATTTGGCCGACATTAGAAATTCTGCATCTTTTCCGCCAGAGGCGGATCCGCCTCTGGCGGAAAAGCGTGCTACTAAGAGCCCATCTGACTCGCTAATCGCTTTTTCTATCGCTTCTGATAGCCTCTCCTCTGCATCTTTTTTAATTTTTCCGCCGAAGGCGGATCCGCCTTCGGCGGAGAATTCGGCTAGATTGATAGAGTCTACTAAGACCGAGATCTCGTGTTTCTTGGTCTTGGTTAAAATAATCCGTTCTCGGAGCGACTTTTTCACGCCATCCACCAGGACTTCGCTGAAACCTTTGCCCAAAAGGTCGTAGAGAAGCTGGTAATATTCACCCTTCCTGCCTCGGACAATAGGAGAGAAAATTTCAAGCAGTCCAACCTTTTCGGCAATCTTTTCTAATACGAAATCTTTGATTTCTTCATTGGAGAGCTTTTTGATTTCATGACCACAAACTAAACAATGTGGCCGGCCGATCCGCGCGTAGAGGATGCGCAGATAATCATAAATTTCGGTGATGGTCGCTACAGTTGAACGCGGATTGTTCGAACGGCTTTTCTGATCGATGGAAATGGCGGGCGAGAGACCAATAATCTCATCCACGTCCGGCTTCTGCATCTGGCGCAGAAATTGCCGAGCGTAGGAGGAAAGAGACTCTACGTAACGTCTCTGTCCCTCGGCAAAGATAGTGTCGAAAGCAAGTGACGACTTGCCCGAACCAGAAAGACCGGTGAAAACAATCATCGCATTCCGCGGCATCTCAACCGTAATATTTTTGAGATTATGCGTCCGCGCTCCTTTGACGATGATTAAATCTTCTTTCAAATGTTTTTTGTCCATGGTTCAACAAGCTCACCATAAGTAATGGAAAGACCCCTAGAGTCAGCTCATAGGGTGAATGTGCCATGCTACCACAGCTAGCAGTACACTTCAAACTCATTTTATTGCTCAAAATATTATTTAAACATAACATACGATATATCGTATGTTATGTTTCTAGGATTCAAGAAGTTTCTGGTCGTAAATGGACTTGTCCAATTTCCTCCAGCGTTTCCCGCCAACCTTAGGGAGCATCAGTCCACCGATAGTTAGAATCTGGTTGATTGTCTCCCAAATATCTTCCTTACCCAGAGCATACTTGATAATTGCTTCATACTTGCCGTGTTTATATTTCAGAGACATTCTATCAACAGTCGAGGGACTCATGTGAAGCGTTTCGGCGACAGCATAACTCGAAATTTTCTTGGAAAGCATAGCGATCACTGCTAGGCGTTTAGCAAGCATTGCTCTTTCTGTATAGGTAAAAAATTCGTAGAACACTGATTTAGTCTCACCTTTTTTGAATGATCTCTCCAGGGATTTAATAAGCTCCAAGACTAGTTTATTGAAATGCTCTTTGTTTAACTTCTGTTTAGAAATATGGGGCATAACTTATCATATATCGTATGTTATATATTGTACACGGAATAAAAGTGAACTCAGGTGTCCATTGTTCTACTTTTTTGTTAAATGGCTTTCGAGAATTTTAATTTCATCCCGTAGGATAGCCGCTGATTCGAAATCAAGGTCGCGCACAGCTTCTTCCATTTCTTTCTTCTTAGTTTTGATTAATTTCTTAGGACTTCGGGCGAAAAACTTCTCATCCGTCTCGAGCAATAAATTAACGGCAGAACGATGTTCGCGCTCGAGCGTGTCTGTAATATCTTTTATTTTTTTAATAATCGTCCGAGGAGTGATGCCGTGCGACTGGTTGTAAGCAGTCTGCAGGGCGCGGCGGCGCCGAGTCTCCTGTATCGCCCTCTCCATTGACCCAGTGACAGTGTCGGCATAGAGAATTACTCTACCATCCACATTACGCGCCGCCCGCCCGATAATCTGGATGAGAGAAGCGTCAGAGCGCAAAAAGCCTTCTTTGTCCGCGTCCAAAATTCCTATCAGAGTGACTTCGGGCAAATCCAGACCTTCTCTCAAGAGATTGACCCCCACTAGACAGTCGAATTCTCCACGGCGGAAGTCTGTGAGAATCTCGATACGTTCTATGGTCTTTATTTCACTATGGAGATATCGTGCGTTGACTTGTTTTTCTTTCAGAAATTCGCTTAAATCTTCCGCCATCTTTTTGGTCAAAGTGGTGGCTATTACCCGTCCACTTTTTTTAATCGCTCTTTCGGCTTCTGCTATAAAATCATAAATCTGGCCACGATATTGTCCTCTAGGTTGAATGGGTTTGACAGAGACTGCCGGGTCAACTAATCCAGTAGGACGAATGACTTGCTCTATGACTTGTTCACTATGTTCTTTTTCGTACTTAGATGGCGTAGCAGAAGTAAAGATTATTTGTCCAATGCGCTTTTCAAATTCTTCAAACCGCAACGGCCGATTGTCTCGAGCACTCGGTAGGCGGAAGCCGTGTTCAATCAAAACATCTTTACGCGACTTGTCTCCGGCGTACATACCACCAATTTGCGGTACGGTGACGTGCGACTCGTCTATGATTGTTAAGAAATCTGCGCTACCATCTGACTTTTTAGGAAAATAATCAAGAAGAGTGAAAGGCGCCTCGCCCGGAGACTTACCGGAGAAGTGTCTCGAGTAATTTTCAATGCCGTTAGTATAGCCGACCTCGCGAATCATAGCCAAGTCATAAGTAGTGCGACGCTTGAGTCGTTCGGCTTCAAGTAATTTACCATTCCGGCGCAATGCTGCGAGACATTCTTCGAGTTCAGCCCTGATACTGAGAAGAGCACGTTTGGCGGCGAGGTCGGCGGTAATGAAGTGCTTGGCAGGGAAAACGAAGAAGGTTTGTGGTTTATTGATCACAGCGCGGGAAACAGCGTCTATCCTTTTTATCGATTCGACCTTGCCTTGCCCAATTTCCATTCTGTAAATAATGCGTTCCGAAACCGGCATAATTTCGATAGCGTTACCGAGCGCCCGAAATGTCCCCGGCTTGACATCCGAGTTGGTGCGAGAATAGTGAATGTCGATGAGAGAACGGATGAAGTCGGCACGGGAAATTCTTTGCCCTTTCCCAACCTTAATGTTAACCTTTTCATACTCTTCCGGATCACCAAGACCGTAGATACAGGAAACCGACGCGACAATGATGACGTCCTTCCGAGTCAAGAGTGCTTGGGTAGAAGCGTGGCGCAGGCGCTCAATCTCCTTGTTAATCATCGCTTCTTTTTCGATATAGATGTCTGTGACGGGCATATATGCTTCCGGCTGATAGAAGTCGTAGTAAGAAACAAAGTAATGCACCGCATTATTAGGGAAAAATGCCCGGTACTCTTGCGCCAGTTGGGCGGTCAAAGTCTTGTTGTGCGCGATGACCAGTGTCGGCTTGCCAATTTTGTCTATGACATTGGCGATAGAAAAAGTCTTACCGGAACCGGTCACACCTAAAAGCGTCTGGTATCTGAGACCTTTCTTAAGCCCGTCTAGGAGCCCCCTTATAGCTTGCGGCTGATCCCCCGCTGGCTCGAATTCCCTATGGATTTTAAAAACTGACATTTAGCTATGATACTCTTTTAGAAAATCTTTTTTAAATTCGAAGAAAGTGTCATCGAGAATACTATCACGCATGCGTTTGACTAGGTTGATAATGAAAAAGAGGTTATGCATTGAGCCGAGCGTGCCACCAAGCATTTCATGCGCTCGGTAGAGGTGACAGAGATAGGCGCGTGAATACTTATTACAAACTTCACATTCACAATCCGAGTCCAGCGGACCTGTGTCTTCTCGAAATTCTGCATTTCTTATATTTATCTTCCCTTTAGAAGTATACAAGGTGCCACCACGGCCATTTCTCGTAGGAGCAACACAATCGAAGAGGTCCGCTCCATTTTCTACTCCCATAAATAAATCTTCCGGCTCGCCGATACCAAGTAGGTGTCTCGGCTTCTCTTTCGGCAATATTTCATTGACCCACCTCACCACGGTCTCCATATCTTCTTTTGCAAAAGAACCGCCAATACCAAAACCGTCAAAGCCGAGATCACCTATAAATTTTGCTGACTTCTTGCGCAGAGACTCTTCCCTCCCACCTTGGACAATACCAAATAAAGACTGCCTTTCAGAATTAACTTTCGACTTATGAACTTCTAAACTTTTTCTGGCCCAGCGATGCGTACGCTCTAGAGCTTCTTCCTGGTAACGAAAATCTTCTGTCGGCGAAGTGCATTCATCAAAGGCAAAGATGATATCAGCACCAAGGTTATGTTGTATGTCAATAGACTTCTCTGGTGTAATGTAGTGAAGTGAACCATCAATATGGGAACGAAAGGAAACGCCGTCCGCGTCGACTTTAGCGAGACTCCCAGGAAAATCTTCGTCGCGTCGGAGCCCGCCACTTGCGGGTAAAGCGCGAAGATTTTCTTGGGAACGAGCGATTTTTGATACTTGCTTACCATATGCGGCACCGAGGGAAAAAACTTGAAAGCCGCCGGAGTCGGTTATGAGGGGCCCGTCCCAATTCATAAACTTGTGTAACCCACCAAAACTTTTTATACGTTCCGCGCCCGGCTCAAGGTAAAGATGATAAGTATTTGCTAAAACTACTTCAGCTCCCACATTTCTCACTTGCTCCGGAGTGAGCGCCTTAATCGAGGCCTTAGTGCCCACCGTTACGAAAGCAGGAGTGTGTATTACCCCGTGCAGGGTTTCTAAAGTTCCCACCCGACCAAGGTTGTTCTTCAACTCTGTTTCTATAGAAAATTTTAGAGCCACTACCTCTTAGCAATAATCGATTTCTTGTAAGTACTGAGATGTTCGAGCGCTATGCCGGTACCCTTGGCCACGCAGTAATATGCGTCTTTGGCCATGACAGCCTTTACGCCAGTACGACGCAGCATCAGTTCCGGAAAATTGCGCAACTGACTCGATCCCCCAGTCATAATAATCCCCCGGTCAACGATGTCAGAGGAGAGTTCAGGTGGAGTTTCTTGAAGCACCTCTTTAACCGCCTTAATCATCTCGCGCAATTCTTTTGACATCGCTCTTGTCATTTCATTGGTCTTGACTTCGATAGTGCGCGGCAGACCAAGCACGAAATCTCTTCCCTTCACCGCCGTGACTAGTTCCTCGTCGAGTGGGATGGCGGAACCAATGGCAATCTTGATATCTTCGGCCGTCTTGTCTCCGATAACCAGATTAAAATTTTTCTTGATGTAATCGGCTATGGCAGTATCAATTTTGTTGCCGGCTACTTTGACAGAAGTGGAAGCGACAATCCCTCCGAGAGAAATGACCGCCACGTCCGTGGTCCCCCCGCCGATGTCTACAATCATATGACCAGCCGCTTCCTGGATAGGAATACCGGCGCCAATGGCGGCGAGAATTGGCTCCTTGACCACATAAGCATTCCTGGCCCCCGCTTTAATAGCCGCTTCGACCACCGCCCGTCGTTCAGTAGAAGTCACTCCTGCCGGCACCGAGATGAGAACATCAGGCTTGAAAATGTTCCACCTCCCGAGTGCCTTGTTTATGTAGTAACGAAGCATGGCTTCTGTCACTCGATAGTCGGCGATCACCCCGTCCTTCATTGGCCTGTAAGCGGTGATACTTTCTGGCGTCCGGCCTATCATAAGCTTGGCCTCCGCGCCAATAGCCAGAATCTTATTATCTTCGGAAACTGCGACCACCGAAGGCTCGTTTAAAACAATGCCTCTGCCGGGCACGAATACCAAGGTGTTAGTGGTACCGAGATCTATACCAAGTTTTTTCGCCATCATAAAAATCTGTGATACAGGCACTATGATACTATAGTCCTATAGCGGGATGAAATCTATTGACGAAAACCTAAAAAACCGCAATGTTAAAGGACTCTTCAAACATCCGCGGCTCAAGATGCTCGACGAGTTCCATAGGCGGATCAATGCCGAAAGAAGGGTAGCCGATATGAAAGAATTGCCCATGAGAGCAGTAGCGATAAAGACGTCTCATCTTTCTCTACAAGATCTGGCATACTTTCTGAAGAGGTGTTCCCAGAGTTCAAATTTCTCTCGCTGTTTTTTCGGCAGCCTTAAAATCCCTCGACAGGCTCGGGATAAATAAAAAATGACAAAAACTGAAATCTTACAAAAAGACGCTCTGATGCTAAGAGAGACCGCGAGACTCGTGTCTGTAAAAAACATTGGAACGAAGAAAATTCAAGATCTCCTAGAGAGGATGAAAGAAGCGCTCCATGCTGAAGAAGACGGCGTGGCGCTTGCCGCGCCGCAAATCGGAGAGAGCTTGCGTATATTTATAGTCAATGGAGAAATGCTAGTGTCAAAACAGGCTAAAAAAACGGATCTCGTATTCATTAATCCGGAACTCATTAAGACTTCAAAGAAAAAGAAGCGGGTAGAAGAAGGATGTTTGTCTCTACGTTACCTCTATGGACAGCTCAAAAGGAGCGAGAAGGTCACCATCAAGGCTTATGACGAGACGGGAAAGACAGTGGTGAGAGGGGCCTCTGGACTCTTGGCCCAAATTTTCCAACACGAGATAGACCACTTGAACGGCATTCTCTTTACCGATACAGCGGAGAATGTCCGGGATATACCTCCCGCTAGAAAGCCCACTTTCGTCTTTTTTGGCAGTTCTCAATTCTCTCGCTACGTACTCGAAGAACTTGAGCTCGCGGGTTTTTCTCCCCTACTTAGTATCACCTCAGCCAGAGATGCTCTGCCCACAGAAGAGCTCAGGAAGACTGGCGCAGACGTATTCGTAGTGGCGTCATTCGGCAAAATTTTACCGAAGGAACTAATCGAACTGCCAAGATATAAGACACTCAACGTCCATCCTTCGCTTCTACCGCAACTGCGCGGTCCAGCGCCGATTCAAGACACTATCTTAGGAAAAGGTGTGCCGGGAGTAACCATCATCAGAATGGATGAGAAGATGGATCATGGGCCGATACTCGTGCAAGCAAAAATTCTCATCACTCCTTGGCCAGACCATTATCACGTGGTGGAGGAGAAGCTCGGTCGAGCTGGCGGCAAGATACTCGCTAAAGTCCTTTTAAAGTGGGTTAATAGTGAAATACGAGAGATACCACAAAATGACTCCCAGTCGAGCTACACTAAGATGAAAAAGAAAGAAGATGGACTTCTTGATCTCAATGACAGAGCAGAGGTAAATCTAAAAAAAGTTTTGGCATATAGCACTTGGCCGGGTGCTTATATCTTTTTCAAAAATAAAAGAGGCAAAGAAGTCAGAGTGGTGATCAAAGACGCCAAGGTGGCAGATGATCAGTTCTTTCCCACCCGTGTTATCCCAGCCGGTAAAAGAGAGATGAACTGGCAGGATTTCTTGAGAGGTAACTAGAAGTTGCTAATGGTAACACGAAATTCAGCCTCAATCTTGACAAGCCAGAAGAGAATAACTGCAGAAATCAAGCCTCCGGCCAAGACAGAGAACGAGACCCATAGAGCGGCTTTCTGTTTCCAATAATTCATAGTTTTCTTTTGAAACTATTAGCGATACCTTTCATTATATTTTTCATCGTCTCGGCACCCCTGCGCGCCAGCGTCTCTTGCTTACCCTTCAATTGTAGCGCATTGTGGGCTATCTCGTCTTTGACCACATCAATAGCCGCGTATAAATCCTCCATTTCCGAGACAGCATAGAGGTCTAGTCCGGCACCTGTGATATGTACTTCCGCACGGAAAATATTACCGGTTTTGTGATGTTCGGTATTCTTCCCCACTTCTACTTGGGCCACCGCGTCGGCATAATTCTTGTCTATATACTTCTCGATCGAAGAGATTTTCTTTTGCACATAACCGGAGATCGCGGGAGTCAGTTCCATTCTAGTTCCTTTGATGTTTATTTTCATATGGTTTTGAGGCGATCATATCTACCCATCAATCCCGTCTGGACGTAGTGTTTTGGGCACATCTGGGTCATCCATAATAATGAGGACGAGAGACTTTTCTTTCATCATAATCTTAATCAAATAACTTTATAAGATAGGCGTCTATCTCGCGTTGGTCGAGATCGTAGAAATACTTGTTTTCTGTGTGCAGCATTTCCGCAAGTGAGACCCCCACAAATCTCCAGTGCCAGGGCTCAAATTTGTAATAAGTATTACCTTCTGGATAAGAAAGTACGAAACCATACTGGTGGGCATTATTTATAAGCCATTGGTAAGCCGGATCTGATTTAAACTTCGAGAACACAGCCCCGACAGCGGCTGTGGTGAAGTCGACAGAAGTACCCAGTTGATGTTCCGAATACCCCTGGTCTGCGGAGAACTGGTTGGCCGTGCCCGCGCCATAGATCACTCTGTATCCAGATTTCAAAGACGCTTGGGTATCGAAAGAACGGAAGGCGGAAATAACCAGCAGTTCTATGCCACTAGCGCGAGCAGCATCCAAAAGCTTTTTGAGATAGGGCCAGACTTCCGCATGGATGAGAAAATTCTCGCCTCCGTCAAAGGTATATCTCTCCTCTACTTGGGTAAGCTTGGCGGGAACGTAATTTTCATTCAAAAAATAGACTTTCGAATATTTCTTCAGAAGCTCTTTGTCCGTCTGGGCAAGTTTCTCGAGCGTGCCTACCGTATTACCGATACTGCTAATCTGACCTGAGAATGAGTCGATTATGGATTGCTGATATTTCGACAATTCCGAGAGATCAAATCTCTCTTTTCTTACTTCTTCTAATTGAGCGCTGATCTCCAGATTCTCTTCTTCTGAGATCTTTAATTCGTCGCTCAAGAGTCGGTACTCGAAAGCGACGTAACCAGCGAGAAACAAAGCCACAACAGTAAAGACCAAAGTGACTAGTTGGATGTCGAATTTGAGGTATGTGCTTGATTTCACTCCCCTATTCTAGTACTGATAATGCGATTTCGTTATCTTTTCTTTAAACTTTGGTACGAAAGATAGCTGGCTACAATAACACCAGCCCAACTTAACCACATCGGTACTACGAAAGTGCCTATGTTGACTGGCCAGCTATTCAATATCCTCAAGAAATGCAAAACACCGATAACGAGGAAAATGATACCGGTAGTTGAATAATACGCTTTTGAACTCATAAGTATTTGATTAATGTCTAAAAACCCACTATCATTCTACCATTATTCCGCGATAGCTCAGTTGGTAGAGCGCCTCCCTGTTAAGGAGGATGTCCCAGGTTCGAGCCCTGGTCGCGGAGCCAAATAGGATGATACGAACTTGAATTTCATTATACCCTTCCTACAGCGGTACAAAAATGGTTGTAGTCTCCTTATCTAAATCGTATAATTGCAGATAGAAATGATCTTCGTTTCTCACACAACAGAAGAGAGGAGACTAGCCCATGTTCGACAACTTGCTGTGGACGCTCGTATGGGCCCTTGTTGCGGACCAGGCTGCCGTGCTTGCTACATCGATAAAGCTGCATCGTGGTGAGACACACCAGTCACTAGTTCTTCACCCAATAATCGACTGGTTGTTCCGCTGCGTCCTGTGGATTACCACAGGGATATATCGAAGGAACTGGGTCGCCGTGCATCGGAAACATCACACATTCACTGAGACCGAGAAGGACCCGCACAGTCCGCGACAAAAGGGCTTCTGGAACATCCAAATCGGGAACATCTATTACTATGTCAAGGCGACAAAGGAACAGGACTTACTGACCAAGTATGCGCCGAATATTAAGGACGATGTCTGGGACCGTTGGTTCTTCAACCATGGACTTCTCGGTCTCGCCATCGGCATTACGTCACTCTGCGTATTGCTGGGGTGGCGTCGGGGACTGCTAGCAGCGAGCATCCATGCGTTCTTGTATGTCTTCGTGATCTCGTCGTCGATCAATGGGCTCTGTCACTGGTTCGGCTACAAAAACTTCGACAACACCGCTGGGAACATTCCGATCCTTGCGTGGTTGACAGGTGGCGAGGCGTGGCACAACAACCATCACAACCGTCAGCGCTGCCCACAGTTCAGCTATCGACATGACGAGTTTGACCCATCATGGTCACTCGTCATCAGGCCATTGGAGTTTATTTGTCTCGCTGAGCCCTACCGAGGAATCGGTGGGTTGAGGTGAACCTCTTGTTCACGGACAGCCCCGAGCGCATGCGCTCGGGGCTGTTTTCCACTTAAAATTACTAAAAGATAATCTCTCCGAAATACGCAACTAAGAACACTACCGTGATGCTGCCCGCCATCAACACTGGAGCCAGCCGTTGAGCCATTTGTTCCATAAATTCTTTATTGAGAAGTAGTGGTATATCGATGCTATACTTTGGGAGCCCATGAAAATACTCAGAGTCGTTAACAGATATATTCACAGGACTATTAGTTATATTGTATTGTTTATCGCATACATTTTGGGGATCGCACCAGTAGCCATCATTGCTAAGCTCGTAGGCAAACATTTTTTGGATACCGGACCGATAATGGGCAAGACAACATACTGGATAGATGTTCCGGTCGCAGAACATAAACTGGAAGAATATTATCGACAATTTTAACAACAATGGGAAACAAGATAAGTACCTCGGTACAGACCTTCTACAACACTACCCCTTTCCCGGACTATGAGCTGTCTAGATTCGACTCTAAAGAAGATCTGATGTTAGCTGCCACATCATTCTCGAAGATTTTAGATAGAAGTATACCTTCTGACGCCTTCATTATTGATATAGGCACTGGTACTGGCCAGTTGGCTGCTTATCTAGCTTTACGCAGGAAGATGGTTTTGGGAGTGGACTTCTCCTCTAAATCTCTGGCAAAAGCGCAAGCCCTGAAGAACAAACTCGGACTGGATTCTCTGAATTTAAAGAGAATAGATATTCTCGAGCCGAAAGAGGCAGAAGGGATAGGGATCCAATTTGACTATGCCCTTTGTCTTGGAGTATTGCATCATACCAGTGACCCATATCAGGGCTTTGTAAACGCGCTTAAATTTGTCAAACCTGGAGGTTATATCGCTATCGGTCTGTATAATAAGTCGGGGAGAATTCTGCTGAAGATCAGGCGATTTCTGGCAATAAAAGTATTTAAAAACAACAAGAGACTAAACGATCGGTTTATAAGATTGCAGATTGGCGATACGGAAGACAAAGAAAAGATTTGCGGATGGTGGAACGACCAATATCTTCATCCGCATGAGAGTACTCATACTGTCGGGGAGGTGCTTAGGTGGTTTAGAAAGAACAACATCGAGTATTTTCAATCTGTACCAGCACTGAAACCATTTGATGAAAGTAACCTGGAAATTTCGGGAGTTTGGAATAGAACCGACGAGACATATCCTAATTTTCTTATCCGTTTTTATAAACAGCTTGAATGGATATGGAAAACGCATCGGGAAGGTGGATACTGGGTAATGTTTGGGAGAAAAAAGTCATGAAAAATATTTTTGTTCTTGGTATTAGCTGTTTCTACCATGATTCATCTGCCACGCTTTTGCGCGATGGGGTTGTAGTAGCCGCCGTGGCAGAAGAAAGGTTCACGCGCATTAAACACGATACGTCATTTCCCGTTAACGCAATTGTTTATTGCCTTGAAAACCAGAATATCACCATTCAAGATATTTCGTATGTTGGCTTCTACGAGAAGCCTCTCCTGAAATTTGAGAGGGTGCTTTACCAATATCTCGAAACTTTTCCATCAGGGATAAAAACTTTCCTGAAATCAATGCCCTCCTGGATCAACGAGAAACTTATGGTAAGAAGAATTATCAGAAAGAAGCTGAAATACGCTGGAGATATTTTTTTCATTCCTCATCATCTCGCGCATGCGGCCAGTGCGTTCCTTGTCAGTCCTTTCAAACAATCGGCGATTGTAACTGTGGACGGAGTAGGCGAATGGACTACGGCGACTATCGGTATAGGCGATAATAATTCGATCAAGCTTATCAAGGAACAAGTGTTTCCCCACTCTATCGGATTGTTGTACTCAACTATCACTGCCTATCTGGGCTTTCATGTCAATGACGCGGAATATAAGGTTATGGGATTGAGTTCATACGGCCTTATGGATAAAGATAGAAACCCGTACTATCAGAAACTAAAAAGAGTCATCGATATAAAGAAAGACGGTAGTTACAGATTGGATTTCGACTACTTTGTCTTCCACCATGCCGATAAAATGCCATCCAAAAGACTGTGTAATCTTTTGGATGGCCCCGTTCGTAAACCAGAATCCGTACTGACTCAAAGACATAAGGATGTCGCCGCCGCGCTACAGATAATTCTCGAAGAGGTCATGACCAAAATACTGAAGCACGCACATCATCTTACTGAATGCGAGAATGTGGTCCTTGCTGGCGGAGTCGCGCTGAATAGCGTCTATAATGGGAAAATACTTAAAAATACTTTATTCAAAAATGTATGGATTCAGCCTGACGCGGGAGATGGCGGTACCAGTATGGGCGCGGCCTTATATGTCTACAATAGTTTGCTTCGATATGATAGAAAATTTGTTTTGGGAAATATCTATCTTGGACCTTTATTCTCGACAAGAATGGTGGAACAATTTTTAGATAAGAATAATATTCAGTACTACCGGTTTAAAGACGAAAACGGACTTGTAGACAAGACGGCCAAACTCATTTATGAAAATAACATCGTGGGTTGGTTCCAAGGACGCATGGAGTGGGGACCGAGAGCTTTGGGTGCCAGAAGCATCTTAGCTAATCCGCTCAATCCAGAAATGCAGAACATCTTGAATAAAAAGGTGAAACATCGCGAAGAATTTAGACCTTTTGCTCCCGCGGTACTGTATGAAGAGGCACCAAAGTATTTTGAAGTTGATAACCCTCTTCCGGCTATAACTGACTTTATGCTCATGGTCTATCCTGCCAAGAAAGAGTGGACTGGAAAAATTCCCTCGGTTGTGCACGTCGATGGCAGTGCGAGACTGCAAACAGTCAGAGAGAAATGGAATCCCCTATACTATCAAACCATTAAGAAGTTTGGTAGACTCTCGGGGGTGCCAATTATTATTAATACTTCGTTTAATGTTCGAGGAGAGCCGATAGTATGTAGCCCCCTTGATGCTTACAAATGCATGATGGGCACAAAAATAGATTATTTGGTAATGGATAAGTTCTTAATTTCTAGAAAAAGTAATGAGTAGGAATTTGCTAGTTAATATCTCCGTTTCTCTTGCAACAATTACTATATTCTTAGGAACTGCAGAAGGAGTGGCACGCGTATTGGTAAACTGGCAATACTGCCGACACTATTACGATTACGACGGGGTTCTTCCTCACAGTCTTTATCAACTAGTCGAGGAGCCAGATTTGATATACGGCCTGATACCAAACGCGCAAGGAGTGCTTTACGATCAGGAAATCAGAATCAATTCTTACGGCATGAGAGACGAGGAAACGACAACAAAAAAACCTGAAGACACTTTTAGAATCGCCGTACTTGGAGATTCGGTGACTTTCGGCTATGGAGTGAGCAAAGAGGAAAGTTATCCGGAGATTCTAGAGAAGAAATTTCAAACTAGCGTGGTTGGCGATACCAAAATTGAGGTGCTCAATTTTGGCGTTATGGGATACGGCATGAATCAAAACCTGTTTGTTCTTGAGCGTAAAATCTTTGACTTTGAGCCGGATGTCATAATTTTAGGACACCATTTGAATGATGTCTGGGGCGAAGGGACAGTCATTATCGCTCCACCGTTCTTTATAAGATTCTTAAATAATCACTCGGCGCTCTTCAGCTGTGTCAATAGAAAGGGCGCTCTCGGGGCTGGAGTGCTATCCGTGACTGACGAAAACGAGAACAAACCGCTTCAGGAGATGTATAGGGAGGATTCCGTGTCCTGGAATGCGTATAAAAAAACGTTCGAAAAAATTTCCCAAATAAGCAAAGTAAGAGATATTCCCATAGTGATTGTCTTGTTGCCGGTATGGAACAAACTTAATGATGACTATGAATTTAAATCAATACATGAACGGCTGGACAGAACCGTACATGAAGGGGGCTTATATTCATTGAATCTAGCCCCAAGTGGAAGTGTTCAGTATGATAATGCAATGGGATATAGAATTAACCCGAGAGATATCGACCACCCGAACGCTAAAGGCCATGGCAAGATAGCGGATGCTATCTACAATAAGCTGGTGGCGGAGAAACTTCTACCCGAATGAAAGAGGACAAAAATAGCGGCTTAATAGTTGAAATCTGGAATTTTCTCAAAGTCAGAAAGGCTTGGTGGCTGGCCCCCATCATTATTATACTTTTTCTCCTTGGAGGATTGCTTGTCGTGGTACAAAGTAGCGCAGTCTCACCCTTCATTTACATGCTGTTTTGACAAGCTATCTTTATCAAGGCATTTTTTAGTTGGTTTAAATACAAGATCTTTATCTGCTTCCGCTCTCCGAATTTGATCCGCTATGATCATCGTCGCTATTATCATCGTCATTTTTGTCATCCGAAGTAGTCGTATCATCCGGGCGACTGGCTCGATTTTCAATCTCCAAGTTAAGGGCAGCATCAACATCTGTCGCCATTAGCGTTGGGAAACGCTTTAGAATTTCTTCTACAATAGCCACGCGAGTCTTAGCGGCGGTGGTAAAGGTGGTGGTGTCATCATCCAACTCTACCTCAACAATAGTGATATCGGTAAACACATCGGCCTCTGCCTCAAGTGCTGAATCGTCGCCCGAAGAACCGTCGCCGTCGTCATCCCTATCTTCATCCTCGAATTCAGACTCTACCTCGATCTCCCCATTCTTCACTTTAATTATGATTTATTACTTATTGCAAGACAATTGTATCACACTTTTTTGGTATACTTAACATAGCTGGGTTTTAACAGCTAAAAACGTACATGCAATCAGCGCCAATACCACCAGACGAGAAGGCGAGGTTAAAGAAGATAATGGAACTCGGGATTTTGGATACCAAACCGGAAGAAAGGTTTGATGCCATTACCCGCCAAGCGATTCAGACATTTAATGTCCCGATATCCACTATCACCATAATCGACGACAAGCGAGAATGGTACAAATCTTGTCAGGGCCTAGATGTCAGAGAAGTCCCTCGCGAAGTGTCTTTTTGCGCGCACGCGATGTTGAGTAATGAGATCTTTATCATTGAGGACACTCTAAAAGATGAACGCTTCAAGGATAATCCGATGGTTATAGGAAAACCATTTATACGTTTCTATGCCGGTATTGTTTTACACAGCCAAGACGGCACAAGTATTGGAGTATTTTGCATCAAAGATACAAAACCACGAAGTCTATCACTGAGAGAGGTTGAGATGTTACTTGATTTTGCGGCGCGCGCAGAAGTTGAATTAAATAAAAAAAACGAACATGATAAAAATAGTGCCTCTAAAGCTGAAAGATAATCTCTCCGAAATACGCGACCAAGAACACTACCGTGATGCTGCCCGCCATCAACACTGGAGCCAGTCGTTTGAATGGCATTCCCACAAGCGCGAGAGCCACCATGAGGAGGTCATTGGGAAGCGGAGTAAACCCTATATAGATATAGACACCGACGAGGATAGCAGTGAGGGAAAATTTTTCCATCCTCGAGACGAGCCACAGGGAAAGGGGTCTGGCTTTTTTCTTGAGAATCTCGACTCCATACTGCGCGACAAAAAAGAAGATGCTATCGCTAATAAAGATTCCCAAGCCGCCGAAGACGGCCAGAAGCAGCGTATTGGCACCTCCGCTCGAAAAGGTGACCACCGAGGCGAAAAAAGAAAGGCCAGTCACGGCCGAGAGCCCGCCAAAAACAGCTAACAAAAAAGAGACCAGATAAGTATTCCTCACACCGACATAATCCACTATTTCCTCGGGGGTGATAAACGCGAAGATTAGAGCAAGCGCCAAAAGAAAAGCTAGGAGAAAGAAAACTGTCCAGTATCTTCTGGCAAGGTCTGACATATACAAACATTCTGACAGAAAAATCAGGTTATGTTAAGATAGGGCGAATGAAAAAGATTATCATCATTGTCATTATTCTTGGAATCGCAGTTCTCTTCTACACAATGCGCGACAAATCTCCAGCAGAGGAAGCCAGAACGCCTCAAGTAAACGAGAACGGGACTTTTCGTCCTGATCCATCGAATGCCACTTTCACCATCGATGACGAAGAAATTACTCTCTCGGCAGGACACAATGAGAGAAACATTGCTCCCGGAAGCGCGCTGGTGGAAGAGACTGTCTTATTGGACCAATTCGCCTACGGCGATCTCAACGCGGACGGTAAGGAAGATGCTGTCTTTTTCTTGGCACGTTACGGTGGCGGTTCTGGAACATTTATATATCTAGCAGCCTTTGTTTCCGGACCAGTAACTTATCGTGGGTCGGAAGCTACTTTCATCGGAGACCGGGTTTCTCCTCAATCTATTTCTTTAAATAACAGCACTATAACGGTAAAATACCTTGACCGTGAGGCAGACGAGCCCCTAGCCGCTGAGCCGACTGTTCTGACAACAAAACAGTTTTCTTACAAAGCTGGAAAATTTGAGGAAAGGTAAAAATTGTGTTTTAATAGCCGCTTATGGAAATAAGAAACATAGCTATTATCGCGCACGTTGACCACGGCAAGACCACTCTTACTGATGCTTTGATGCGAGAAACCGGAATGGTAGGCGTGGGAGTATCAATGGACTCAAACGCTCTTGAATTGGAACGCGGTATTACCATTTATGCCAAAAATACCTCTATCTTTTATAAAGATACAAAAATCAACATCGTCGACACCCCCGGCCACTCGGACTTCGGCTCGGAAGTGGAACGTGTCTTGCGCTCCATAGATACGGTGCTTCTCGTCGTAGATGCCCAGGAAGGACCAATGCCCCAAACCCGTTTCGTCCTGAAGAAGTCACTTGAACTCGGTCTAAAGCCTATCGTGGTGATAAATAAAATTGACAAACCGGCAGCTCGACCGGAAGCGGTGCATGAGTCTGTGCTCGAACTTTTCCTGGAACTGGGTGCCAACAATGAGCAAATTGAATTCCCCACCGTCTATGCGATTGGGAGAGAGAGTATCGCCAAGAAAAATTTGACTGATGAATCAAAGAACCTGACTCCCCTACTAGACACCATTCTCGAACATGTGCCCCCCGCCTCCGCTGAAGCTACGGCGGGCAAGCCCGCGGAACTCCAAGCACAGCCCTTCAATCTAGCTTATGACAATTTCCTTGGGCGTCTTGCCATAGCGCGTATTTATGAAGGCACACTGAAAAACGGACAGAAAGTCTTTGTTAAAAAACCAAACGGAGAAACTTATACTGGGAAGATAAGCAAACTTTACACTTTTGAAGGACTGAAGAGAAAGGAGGTGATTGAGGTGGAGAGTGGAGATATTTGTATGCTCGCGGGACTGCCACAGATTTATATCGGTGACACCATCACGGGAAGTGAGGAGATTCCGGCCCTACCAGCCATATCAGTCGACGAACCGACTATCTCCCTTAACTTGCTTGTCAACGATTCCCCTTTCGCTGGCCGAGTCGGCAAGTTTGTGACTGGTCGACAAATCCGTGAACGTCTCGAGCGTGAATTGGAGGTCAATGTCGGTCTGAAGGTAGATTTTTCTTCCAGTGAATTCCTGACAGTTTATGGTCGAGGAGAACTTCATATAGCGATTCTTCTTGAGAACATGCGTCGCGAAGGATTTGAGCTCCAAGTTTCTCAACCACATGTCTTGGAGAAGATAGAAAGCGGAAAGAAACTAGAACCATTTGAAGAGGTTATAGTAGACGTGCCAGACGAGATGTCGAGCACTGTTATTTCGAAGTTGACAGAGCGTCGAGCCGCTCTCCTTGATATGAAGACGAGAGATAGGCAAACCCGCATCACTTTTGAAGCGCCGACTCGCGGACTCTTGGGTTATCGTAGTCAATTTATCATTGATACTAAAGGATTGGGTATTCTCTCCTCCCGCTTCACCGCCTTCAAACCATATGCTGGAGAAATGAAGCATGAGAGGAGTAGTTCGATGATATCTATGGAAAGTGGCAAGGCGCTCTCCTTCTCGCTCAACAATCTGCAAAACAGGGGTGTGTTATACATTGGACCGGCGGAAGAAGTCTACGTCGGACAAGTCATCGGCAATACGTCAAAGGGTGAGGACCTTTATGTCAATCCGACTAAGGGTAAACAGCTCACCAATATGCGCGCTTCCGGCTCTGATGAGGGCATTTTCCTCGTCCCTGCTTATAAACTCGACATCGAACGAGCCATGGAAATTATGGGAGATGACGAATATATCGAAATTACCCCCACCGCAGTCCGCCTGCGAAAAATTCTTCTAACGCAACAAGCACGTTCAAAAGCGCAGAGGAAAAGTTGAATTTAATTTATATAAAAGAAAAGCCACCGCGTGTTGCAGTGGACTCCCGTTTGTTTCGGCATATCGGGAAAGCCGTGTATCTGTTGCGAACACTGACTCAGGAACAAGTACTACATGGAGTGAGACAGAACAGTTGCAGTCCTACCGCCAGCTATTGATGTAGGTCGCGATTGGGATCAGAGCTACATAGTTTGACTCAAGATCGGACTTCTTTGCTACATCTCCGAGAGCATGACGAACAGCAACTATTTGAATCTCACTGATCCGTTCTCTCGGAGGAAGCTCTCCGTTAACCATCCCGCCGAGAAGAGAGGCCAGTGTACGCTCGTTACAATTTCTCTGCCAGTCAGCAGTACTCAAGTCTTGATTGTTTCCCATCCACGGCATGACGTAACTTGCGAAGAACTCCTGACTTCTCATGTGAGCCTCCTCTTGTTAGAGTGTGCACAGCCTGATGCTATCCTAGCATACTATAATTTATTTGTCAAGTACTGAAATGACTCAAAAAAATAGCACCAAAGCGGTATAATATCGGCATGGCGAAACTTGGGACAGAACCATACAAGGGCGTCAGGGATTTCTACCCCGAGGATATGGCGGTCCAGAATTATATTTTTAACACATGGCGTAAAGTGGCCGAGAGTTTTGGATACGTCGAGTATAGTGCTTCCCCGCTTGAACCTACTGAAATTTACACTGAAAAATCAGGGGTCGAGATAGTGAACGAACAGACTTTTACCTTCACGGATCGTGGTGATAGAAGCGTAACCTTGCGTCCGGAAATGACTCCAACACTCGCCCGCATGGTCGCCGCGCGACGAAGGTCTTTGAAATTCCCTCTGCGCTGGTTCTCGATTCCAAACTTGTTTCGTTATGAACGTCCCCAGCGTGGACGAAGGCGCGAACATTGGCAGTTGAACTGCGACCTTTTAGGTATTGCGGGTATTGAGGGAGACAAAGAAATGATTTCTCTTGTCTATGCGATTATGAAAGAATTTGGAGCAAAGGATAGTGATTTTGAAATTAGGATCAATAATGCTGATACCGATATTTTCAAGGAAATCGGACCGAACTTCGTCTTCGACCCATCTCTGGCAAGAGGACAGGCTTATTACACTGGAATGGTCTTTGAAATATTTGATACCGACTCAGAAAACAATCGAGCTCTAGCAGGAGGCGGGCGATACGATAATCTGCTAGAGCTCTTTGAGGTCAACCTAATTCCTGCTATTGGCTTTGGCATGGGAGATATCACTCTTCGTGATTTCCTCGAGACGCATAAGTTAGGACCGTATGCGTAAAATAGTTTTTGACATAGAGACAAAAAATTTCCTGAGCGAAGTTGAAAAGATTGACCTCGCTCTGGTGGCTATCCATGATTCTCTGACTGATTCATACTCTTCATACCTGGAAGAGGAGTTAGTCAAGCTCTGGCCCATATTGGAACACGCGGATATGCTGATTGGGTTTAATTCCGACCACTTCGACATTCCCATTTTGAATAAATATTATCCTGGAGATTTAACTAAAATTAAAAGCCTCGATATTCTCAAAGAAATTAAAAATTCTTACGGTCGCCGGATGCGCCTCGATCAGCTGGCAGAGGGCACCTTGGGCAAAAACAAATCGGGCGGAGGCTCGGACGCTATGGACTGGTGGAAATCGGGTGATGTAGAGAGAGTCCGTGCCTATTGTCTAGACGACGTTAAACTCACTAAAGAGCTTTATGACTACGCTCTCGCTAATAATAAACTGATATTCAAAGAAGGCGGTGCACTCAACGAAATAAAATTAGATACTGCCGCATGGGAAACACCTAACGACCACAAGCTCACTTTCTCTCTTCCATTTTAGCTTGACATTGTAGTGAACCTATGATAGTATGGTGACAGACAGAAAAGCCATCGTGATGATGGCGAGCAGTTAACTGTTAGGAGGCGTGACGCCTCGGAGGAAATGGAATGAAGACGGTGAAGAGGGAGATCCACGCGCTTGATTACATGCTCTGTGTACTCATCTCGCTTCTTGATCGTATCTTCCGTCGTCGCCTTGACTGGTGGGATATCAGCCAGGGTCTCAACGTAGAGATTCTCGATCGACAGGCTGACGTCTCCCGTCGTGATGTGCTCGTGCGAATCTTACCCGTGGGCTGGGCAGAGGACGAATGGATCGCTGTCCGTTGTATGCACGAAAGGCGTGGCTGGGTACCGTTCAAAGGAGCTGTTTACAGTCATCGCTTACCCGACCGTTTCCCTCGCATATTCAACTTCGAAACACACTGGCCAATCCGTATCGAAGGACGTGGGGATGAAGAAAAGAGATATATTACTGAAGCCGTCCCCGAATGGGCCAAATTGAACAGGTAGGATCAGCCGAAGACTGGCAATACCCGGGCTCACTCTGTGAGCCCGGTTCTTGTTTTATATACTATTCACAAACTACTTTAAATCAGTTATCATAAACGCTTATGGAACAAAATACACAAAATACATTTCTTATCCCTTTAGCCATCGTGGTAGCGGGTGGATTCGTCGCCGCGGCTATTTACTTCGGTACTGGCTCTAGCGGCGGTCCGACGACAACCATTAACACTAATGACCAGAATGCAGAAATTGATCTTATCCCCCCAGCGGAGAAAGACCATATCATTGGTAACAGATCGGCATCCTTAGTGATAGTCGAGTATTCAGACACCGAATGTCCTTTTTGCAAAACTTTTCATAACACGATGCATCAGATAGTGCGCGATTATGACGGAAAAGTCGCTTGGATCTACCGACACTTCCCCATCGCCCAATTGCATTCTAAAGCAATAAAGGAAGCAGGGGCGACGGAGTGCGCGGCCGAACTTGGCGGCAATCAAGTCTTCTGGAACTATCTCGACAAACTTTTCGAGACTACTAACTCCAACGATTCACTAGACCCAAGCGAGTTGCCGAAAATAGCGGTAGCCGTAGGACTGGATGTAGATGCCTTTAATACCTGCCTCTCCAGTGGCAGGCATACTGAATTAGTGAAAAAGAGTGTGGAAGAAGCCATCAGGGCAGGCGCGCTCGGTACGCCTTACTCCGTGATTGTCACCCAGGACGGCCAAAAGGTATTAATCAATGGAGCCGAACCAATTGCCATGGTCAAAGCCAAGATAGACGCATTACTTAAGTAACATTATCGACAGCATTGGCTGATTTTCTGTAATTACAATAATCGCATTCTTCGTTTGATTCAGGCATCTTACCGTCCAGACACTTTTTGATCTCTAGGAGAGTACCCTCAACCCAGGACGAGTTGCCGGTATATGCTATGAGGTCAATGTCAAAGTCAAGTTTAGCATCGAACGCTTCCCTATCAGTTTTGCCATTGCAATATACGAAATATCCCGTGTTCGAGACTTTGAAACCGAGTTCGCGGAGAAGCCACTGATACATCTCCATCTGACGCTTGTAGCCAATTTGCCAATCCGCGTCCAGATTGATCTTAGTCGTCTTACTGGTAGATTTGTAATCTACTACGACAATCTTTCCTTTCTTATCAATCCACAAATCGTCGACAGCCCCCGTCATAATAAAATTTGTGGGTTGGTGGTGATATTGAAGGCCTTTAAAATTTTCTCTCCACTCATCTATTCTCTCGTGCTCGTAGGGAACCATATCAAGACCATGAGCTTTCATCAAAGGATGAGCAGTTTGTCCAGCTCGGTGAATATCAAATTCTTTTTTCAGTAGAGTATCTACCGCCGAGTTTAAGGCAAACGGGTAGCCCGGCGGCTGGCTTACACCCAACCGACGATCCAGATAGAAACACTTAGGACAATTCATAAAGAGCTCGATCTTTGAGCGGGAAAGTTTAAAAGGCTCCGTACTTCTCGGATCATAAAGATTCCTCGTTCGGCTAGCCTTATAGTATTCGGACATTCGAGTATTATACAGAGACCTTATCTAATCTCCAATAAGACCTAAACGATAGACTTCCAAAGAGTTTTTCCCATCGAACATATCGGTCGGGTTGGGTAAGAACATTTTTCTATTCTGTATCTCTTTGGTCGCATCAGATAATAATCGATGGAAAAGACCAAAATCTTCTTCGTGGTCTCGAAATTTAATAACATGCCTTCTGAGTTGAGATTTGCCATCCCGATTCTTTCTTTTTTTACATTCATAGATAATAAATCTGCCCACTGGTCTTTCAAACGTCTCGAGGACAGTGTAGTAGTTAAAGAGTGCCTGAACCATAAACAGTGGATTATCTGCCCCAGGTGTTTGGTATGAGTCTACGAACTTGTGATCGATGATATCTACTTCTCTGGGATTGACTCTCGACTCTACTACAAGATCTGATACGGCCTTTATAGGAATCTTAATGCCGGGGATATGAGCTAAAGCCCTAACCTCAACACCTAAGACTTTGTGTCTTGGTGGTTTTATAAGATAGAAAGAAATAGCTTGGTGGTAGTCCCTTTCCATATCTTTACGCTTCTTTTTCTTGGCTAGATTCGATTGGGCCTTGCCGAAGGCAATTTCAAAATCAGCTACCATTTGGAGATAGACAAGACCTTGATCTATCGCTTCTTCGACTGTGCCTCCTTTGTAATAATGCTCCAGAGCTCTATGCGCAGCACGACCTATGACTGAGGCGGGTGTCGCCGGCATATCATAAACACCCTCCACATATCGTTTATACCAAGCTAGAGGATTTCGTAGATATGTAACAAGTGACGAGTAACTCCAGTGATCAATTGGATACTTTTTCATATTTAGAAATCACCTGTATCGGCAGCGGGTTTTCCTTTTTAATACCCCCTTAATCTATTGATCTTCTCGTGTTGGCGGATTTTTTCGTGTGCTTTGGCCTCTATCTGGCGGATACGCTCACGAGTTACACCAAAAATCTTCCCCACTTCTTCCAAAGTGTGGGTATAGCCGTCAGTGAGCCCATGACGCATCTCCAATATTTTGCGCTCTTTAGGAGGTAAGTCGCTCAAAATCTCGCGCACCTGGTCGGAGATAATACGCCGCGAGGAATCCTGGTCTGGAGAAAGAATCTTGTCATCCGCCAAAAAATCGCCGAGCTTACTCTTGTCATCTTCACCGTCATTGCCTACCGGGCTCTCGAGAGAGACCGTGGACTGGTCGATTTTCTCAATTTGGTAAATTTTTTCCACATCTAAGTTCATCTCCAAAGCAATCTCTTCCTGGAGTGGCTCTCTACCGAGATCCTGGGTGAGGCGCCGAACAACTTGTTTGTACTTGGCAATAGTCTCGACCATGTGCACCGGCACGCGAATAGTGCGAGACTGATCGGCAAGGGCGCGAGTAATAGCTTGTCTGATCCACCAGGTCGCATAGGTCGAAAATTTAAACCCCTTAGTCCAGTCAAATTTTTCTACCGCCTTGTGCAATCCCAGATTCCCCTCTTGGATGAGGTCGAGGAGTGTCAGGTCAGGGCTGCGGTTGGCATATTTCTTGGCAATGGAAACCACTAAGCGGAGATTAGCTTTCATCAATAGATTTTTCGCATCCTCGTCTCCCCCTTCAATTCTTTTAGCTAACTCCTTTTCCATTGAACCAGCAATGAGAGGGTACTGGCCAATTTCTCTAAGATACATCTGGATAGAATCATAAGATGAATCACCTCTCGAGTAAGTGTAATGCTTTCCGGTTTCTTCTTCAGGCATCTCTAATAGTCCTCCCCCTTCCAGGATATCGATGCTGAGAGCATGGAGTTTCTGGTACAACTCATCCAGAAACATGATGTTAGTCTCAATATGCGGAAACTCTTTCAGAATCTCATCATAAGTGACAAAACCGCGCTCTTGGCCACGCACGATGAGCCGTTCCACCTTGAGTATTTCGTCGATCTTTTTTTTGGTTAACGGTCTAGCTTTCGGCTTCGCCAGTCTTTTCAGCTTGGATTTCTTCTTGATCCTTCTTACCAACTTTTTTTTCGGAGCCGCTTTTTTCTTCTTATTTTTTTGCCTTTTATTTTTCCTCATTAAAATGTGTTTATTCTACAATACTTTTTTCTTTTCTTCGAGAGCTCTCATCTGGCTATGAATCTTCTGTATCACTAGGGTCAAGCTCGTAATCGATTTGCTGTCTTTGGACACCTCCGCGCGCGAAAGCTCAGAGAGTAACTGACTAAGATTGTCGCGTAACAGAAGTCCAGAAAGGTTATCCATAAGTTCAGTCTCTTCTTTCTTAAGAATGAGAGTCTCCTCGATAGACCCCGACAATTCCTCTTGCCAGAGTTTAATTTCGGCCAGACGTTCCTCAATTTGTTCCTTCTGTGTTAGAGAAGATACTTTGGCCGGATCAGGGTCAGAACTTTTAGCATCCCCGGGGTCTCGCCCTAAAGAGACATCTACTCTCTTAATCTTCTTCAAATCCTCCCAAAGTATTTCCTCCTTGATACTCGTACGCTTAGCTAAGAGAGAGATAAAATGGGATTGTTCGATGGCACTCCCGATGAGTTTAATCATCGGAAGAATCCTCTTCTCAATTTGCTTGCCAAGCTTCCTTGGATCCTTCTCTTTCTCTTCGATTTTATTGAAGAAGAACTCTACAGCCGGAAGAGACTCTCGGAGGATATCTTTCCACTCTTGAGGATTTTTTCGTATGACCTCCGCCGGATCAAGACCTTCCGGCAAGTTTGCCACTTTCACTTCGAGGCCCAAGGAAATCCCAAGCATACCTGCCTTTTCCGCTGCTTTCTCTCCAGCCGAGTCTCCATCAAAAGCGATAATGATCCGAGAGGACAAACGCTTAAGGCGCTCAAGGTGCATGCGGGTAAAAGCCGTACCGGAAGAAGCCACAGAGTTTCCCACTCCCGACTGATGAGAAAGTACCAAATCTATCTGCCCTTCTACAAGGACAGCATAATCTCTCTTGCGTATCTGGTCTTTGGCTTTATCCAGACCGTAGAGAACCTCGCTTTTGGTGAAAAGGAGGGTATCGGGACTGTTGAGATATTTTGGTTCTGTCTCTTTGGCAAGTGCCCGACCAGAGAAAGCGATAATGTTGCCGCTCGGGTCTGCCAGAGGGAAAATGATACGATCTCGAAAAACATCATAAGGATCTTTGCCAGCGGCGTCGTCACTAGTTTTGATGAGACCAGCTTTGAAAATTATCTCTCTGTCGTAGCCAAGATTCTGGAGATAGTCATAGAGAAAGCGCCACTCGGCTGGCGCGTAGCCAATACGCCAATCTCTCACTATCTCTTCACTTATCCCCCTGGAGGCGACGTAGCGACACGCGAGACTCACGCCGGCTAACTCTTTTTCAAAGAACTTCGTCGCTTCTTCTAAGACAGCGAGAATTTTGTCTTTCTCCGTCTTTGATTCACCACCACGACCAAGGTGCTTGATTTCCACTCCGGCCTTATCCGCCAGAAGTTTCAAGGCCCCACGGAAATCCAAACCTTCCACGGACTCCACGAAAGTGAAAATGTCTCCCTTAGCCCCGCAACCGAAACAGTAGAAACTCTGACGCACGGGTGACACGAAGAAGGACGGGGTTTTTTCGTTATGGAACGGGCAACGTGCCTTAAGACTCGTTCCTGCTTTCTCAAGTTTGATATATCCGGAGACTATTTCGGCTATACCTAACCGTTCTTTGATTGTGTCGACATCGCTTCGCATATTAACTTTTCTTTGTAGCCATTTTTGAAACTGGTACCCGCCGGAATCAGACGACCAATAATGACATTTTCTTTCAGACCGATAAGATTGTCTCTGGCGCCTCGGATAGCAGCTTGAATCAGTACGCGAGGCGTATGCTGGAACGAAGCAGCGGATAAGAAGCTCGAACGAGAAAGCGAGACTTCTGTAATACCCATGATGACAGGTTCGGCCGTGGCTTCCTCTCGACCTTTCTCCTTCACAAGATTATTAACTTCAGTCAGTCTAGAGACCTCCACAATGTCTCCATGAGTGAAGTGAGTGTCACCCGAGTCTTTAATCTTGCGACGAGCAAACATCTGGCGCACGATTAGCTCGATATGCTTACGAGACACGGCGGCGCCTTGGAGTTCGTAAAGTTTCGAGACTTCGTGAATGATATAACTCTCGGTCTTCTCTCGACCGGCATAGCGAAAGAGTTCGTCTAAGTCCACCGAGCCGTCGGTCATCACATCGCCTTTTTTGACATCCTGACCGACTTTGACCAAGAGAGACCTGGAAGCCTGAACAGTGTATTCATTATCGAGCTTTTTTGCTTTCGTCTCTCTCACATCGGGAGTGACCACTATGAGTTTGTCGTGACCGAGCACTTTAATTTCAGTGATCACTCCGTTAAGATGGCTGATTATCGCAGGTACTTTGGGTTTACGCTTCTCAAATATTTCTTCCACACGCGGCAGACCGGCGACAATGTCGCCCCCAGCCGAGGCGATACCGCCGGAGTGGAAAGTACGCATGGTCAATTGTGTTCCTGGTTCGCCGATAGCTTGAGCGGCGACTGTACCCACCGCTTCTCCCAGTTCAATCGGCTTGTTATTCCCAAGATCAACGCCATAACAGTAAACGCAGACACCGTGCATAGATTTGCAGGCGAGGGGCGAGCGGACATTGACGGACTCAACCGAAGCTTTATCGACTATCTCCGCATCTATCTTGGTCATAAGGTGCCCGCGCTTGAACAAGAGTACACCTGCGCCACTGGAGAGATCGGTGGCCAAGAATCTCCCCTTGATATTCTTCGAGAGCGGTATCTCGATGCCGGAAGCAGTTTTCTTATAAATGACCGTACCCTCTTTGACGCCGCAATCTTCTTCGGTCACGATCTCATCTTGCGCGACATCAAAGAGCCGGCGGGTCAGATATCCTGCCTTGGCGGTATTGAGAGCGGTATCAGTCAGACCCTTGCGGCTACCATGAGTGGTGATGAAATATTCTAGTGGAGTGAGCCCTTCCTTGTAACAAGAAAGGATCGGGAATTCGAGAGATTCTCCCGAAACGTTCGCGATGATGCCCTTCATGCCAGCCATTTGAGTCAGATTACCGAGAGAACCTCTGGCCTCCGAATAAGTCATGTCGTAGACAGAATCAGTGATACCAAGAGTGGCCGGTATAAGCTTCTCAACTTCGGACTTAATACCCTGCCAGATTTCCACCGATTTGGTAATACGTTCCTGTTCAGAGAGAAGACCTTCTCTGTATTGGCCGACGACCTCACTCACTCTACTGCGACCTTTATCAATAATAACCTTCTTACCCGAAGGAATCTTGACATCTCCCAGTCCCCAAGTCACTCCGGAGTAAGTGGCGTAGCGGAAACCAAAATCTTTAATCTTATCCATAATCGGCGGGATATTCTCGATGCCGTAGCATTCGATTAAATCATCAACGAGTTCTGACATTTTCCTGCGGCTCATTTCGTGATTCAGGAAAGGATAATCTTTAGGTAAAATGCCATTAAACAAGAGCCGCCCGACGGAAGTTTCAAATACTTTATCTTCAAAATGTTTGTATCTCTCAGTTTTAGTCGGCAAGACAAAAATTTTGGCGCGGAGACTGACGATACCAAACTCATAAGCAGTGACAGCGCTATTGGGACTTGAGTAATACCTGCCCTCTCCCTTGTCGCCGTCGATGGTGCGAGTCATCCAGTAAGTGCCAAGCACAATATCAAGTAGCTTAGCTGAAACTACCGGTTCGCCGTTACCCGGCTTTAAAATATTTTTATCCGCCGCCATGACCAGATGGGCTTCGGCTTGAGCTTCTTCCGAAAGAGGCACGTGCACAGCCATCTGGTCGCCGTCAAAGTCGGCGTTGAAAGCAGTGCAGACCAGAGGGTGCAGTTGGATAGCGTTACCCTCGATAAGCACCGGCTGGAAAGCTTGAATGCCCAGGCGGTGCAGGGTGGGAGCACGGTTCAAGAGAACGTAGCGACCGCGAATCACTTCTTCAAGAATAGCCCAGACTTCGGGAATGGCGTCCTCAATCAGACGACGAGCCCCGGGGATGTTATAAGAGAGCTCACGTTTCAGAAGTTCGGAGATGATGAATGGTTTGAAAAGCTCTAAAGCCATATGTTTAGGAAGACCGCATTGATGAAGCTTCAGCTCCGGGCCAACCACAATGACTGAACGGCCTGAGTAGTCGACGCGCTTACCCAAGAGATTTTGCCTGAAAAGACCCTTCTTGCCCTTAAGATTATCGGACAAAGATTTGAGAGGTCGACGCTGGGACTGATTACCAGAAATACTTGAATGTCTAATCGTATTGTCTATCAGAGCATCGACTGCTTCCTGGAGAATTCTCTTCTCATTGCGCAAAATGACGTCAGGAGCATTGATTTCTTTAAGCTTCTTGAGACGGTTATTGCGGTTGATCACACGACGATAAAGGTCATTAACATCAGACGTAGCGTAGCGCCCACCATCAAGCGGCACCATCGGTCTAATGGCTGGAGGAATAACCGGAACACGCATTAGAAACATCCATTCCGGTCTATTGCCGGAATTAATCATCCATTGGACGGTACTGATGCGTTTATTGAGGCGGGAAATTTCCGTCGAAGGAGAGTGTTCAAGTTCTGCCTCGAGCTCTTTCAAGAGTTTCTCGAGGTCGAGGTCTCTCAAAATATTGTAGATTGCTTCCGCGCCAATCCCCGCTTCGAAAATGGTCGGGTATTTTATGCTTGAGCGATGGTATTCAATTTCATTGAGTACTCGTCCCGGTACCAGAG